>JAEEGL012231932.1_pt1 | contig 46824 bp, 36 predicted proteins | sample 9134231 | NCBI WGS metagenome assembly JAEEGL01 (sample SAMN16246548, study PRJNA631951) | gut metagenome | biome: gut microbiome; feature: rumen; material: fiber-attached | host: Bos | place: Iran: Karaj | collected 2018-10
CTTCCTCCATGACAAGGCTGCCGATATCAAAGGAGGGCAGCATGCCGCCCCTTCGCATATAAAACTCTTTCGTATAGCGCACCACGTATCTGTTGCCGCAGGTCTTGTACAAAAACCATTCGCCGCCGCCGTCCGCCAGCAGGATATCCCCTTTGTCCATACCGTGTTTGCGTTTCCCCGCCTGCGCGGGGAAACGCGCTTTTGATACTAAAACTCTTTTATCTTGTGCTGTATGTTGTCTTTTATGATCACCGTGTCGCCGGGCTTGTTGTTGTTCTTGATGCTGTAGCCGCCGGGCCAGTAGTCTATGATGTTGTTGCAGATCATGAGCTTGTCGGCGCCGTCTTCGATAAAGACGCCCCCCGAAGCCAACAGGTGGGAGCCCAGCATGGTGAAGTTGCGGGCGTTCTTGCCTATTTTGACTGCGGGATAGCCGTCCACCACCTGAAAATCGGATACGGAAAGCTTGGTCCTGGGGTGGCTCTTTTTGGGAGCGTAGATGAGCCCGATAAGGTTGCCGCCGCCGGTGCAGCGGACCTGGGTGGAGGTCACCGAGGCGTTGTAGAATATCATGTCGCATTCCACGTCTATGCCCACGCCGCCGGGATAGGTGAGTATCTGACAGGAATCTATGGCAAAGCCCGTGTTGCCCTCGAATATGAATCCGTTCTTCACGTGTTCTATCCAGCAGTTGGAGATGAAGTGGGGCAGGGAGTGGGCTGTTTCGTTCTTGCCGTCCACCTTGACGGTGGGCTTCTGCTGATAGAAGGTCTTGGACAGTATGGTGAAGCACTGGGTCATCATCACCCCGTCCTGGCGCCCGAATTCGAAGCAGACCCTGTTCTTGGCGTAGAAGGCCTGGTCGGACACGGTGGTGCCCCCCACGAACCAGTGGATGTTCTCAAACTTGTTGATGTCCATTGCCCCGGAGATGGAGATGCCCCTGTAATGGCTCCAGCCGAAGATGTCCCTGAAAAGGCCGCCGCCGGCGTTGGTCTCCACGCCCTCGGGGGTGGCTATGCAGGTCCAGGCTCCGCCGAAGCCCACGTCCACTACCTCGGGGTTGGCGCCCAGGAGCAGTATGGTGGGTTCCGCCTTCTTGGGGTGGATGGTCTCCTGGTTGTTGGGATAGCTGAAGGTCATACCCTCTATGCGGCAGCCGTGCCGCATGCTGAAGGGGGAAAAGTCGTGTTTCAGTATGTTGACAGTCACGGCCTTTTTGCCCTCGCCCTTGAGGTATATGCCGTCTCCCAGCTCCACGGGGCCGTCGATCAGGTAAGTGCCGCCGGGGACCTTGACCAGCCTGGTGACTGCGTCGGAAGCGTGGGCGGCCGCTATGGCCTTGTTGAAGGCTTCCGAGGAATCGGCATTGCCCGTGGGGTCGGCGCCGAAGTCTGTGACGCTGACAGCCATGGCGCATACCGAAAGGCAGAGCGCCAGCAACGAGAATAACAGTTTTTTCATATCGGTTCTCCCAAATTATTTGTTAAAAATACCGTAGTAAACCAGGGCAAGGGCCTTTTTTATGAGCCGGGGAGCCATAGCCCGTTTTTCCCCGGCGGAGCTTTTTTTGAAATGCCCGAGATACAGGGACATAAGAAGGCGGGAATCGCCGTAAAGCCGCACGCTCCTGTTGGCGGCCCCGGGGTGTATCCTGTAGCGGTAGAGAGGAGCGGCGTTGTGTATCACCCTGCCCCTCTCGCTTATTTTCAGAAACAGATCGTAGTCGTCCATAGAGGTATAGCGCCCGTCCATGCCCCCCGCAGCCAGCAACGCCTGTTTTTTTATCACGGCGCCGCTGAAGGAGATCACGTAATTCCCCCGCAGAAAAAGGGAAAGAAAGCTGCTTTCCTCCGGCAGCCCGGAGCGGTCCATCCTGAGCACGGGGCTGTCTGCCCCGCCGACTCTGACAAACTCCGGATCGCAGAACACCATGTCCGCCTGCTTTTCTTCCATTACGGCCAGTTGCTTTTCCAGATAGTCCTTTTTCCACACGTCGTCCTGGTCCAGAAAAGCGCAGATATCGCCGGAAGCGGCTTCCACCCCTTTCTGCCTTGCCCCCGCCTGACGCAGGTTGCGGCTGTTCCTGAAATAAACGGTATCCCCGGGCAGGTCCTTCAGCAGGGGCCCGATGCTCACCGGCGACCCGTCGTCCGCAAGTATCAGCCGGACGCAGCCCGTGGTCTGCGCCAAAACAGACTCCGCAGCCTCCCTCAGCCAGCCGAGCCCTTCTTCCGTTTTTATATAAACGGGTATGATAACGCTGATCAGTTGATCACCGCCAGCACCCGGCACGGTTTTCCTCCCAGGGCCCGTATCCCGTGGGGATACGAGGAATCCAGAAATATGGAGTCTCCTTCCTTCAGGGTGATGGTCTTTCCGTTGATCACAAATTCCAGCTCTCCCTCCAGGATGTATTCGAATTCCTTTCCGGGATGGGAATGGAACACCAGCTCGTCGCCTTCGTCGGCGGGGATGGTCACCAGAAAAGGCTCCATGTTCTTGCCCGCCATTTTGTAGGCCAGGGCCTCGTAGTTGTAATCGGCAAACCGTTTTGCCGTAACGCCCTTTCCGCTGCGGGTCACGCAGTAGATCTTCAGCTTGGGCTCCTCCCCGGTGATTATGGTGGAGAGCTCTATGTTGAAATAGGTGGCTATATCGTCCATGATGCTCACGGGGAATTCTATTTCTCCGGCCTCGTAGGCGATATATTTGTCTATGGGTATCTTAAGGGACGCCGCCAGGCTTTCCCGGGACAGGCCCGCGTCCTCCCGCAGGAACTTTATCCGGGAAGCGATCTCTTTGATGTGAGGTTTCATTTTTTCTCGTCCTTTGAGCGTATCTCAACGCGCCTGATCTTGCCCGAAATGGTTTTGGGCATCTCGTCGATGAATTCGATTATCCTGGGATACTTGTAGGGAGCGGTGTTCTTCTTCACGTAATCCTTCAGCTCGTTGGCCAGATCGTCGGAGGGGGTGTAGCCCCTGGCCAGCACCACCGTGGCCTTCACCACCTGTCCCCGTATGGGGTCCGGGACGCCGGTTATGGCGCATTCCAGAACGGAAGGGTGCTCCATGAGCACGCTTTCTATCTCGAAGGGCCCTACCCGGTAGCCGGAGGTCTTGATTATATCGTCGCTGCGGCCCACGAACCAGAAATAGCCGTCCTCGTCTCTCCAGGCCATATCGCCGGTAAAGAAAAAGCCGTTGCGGATCTTTTCCTTTATCATCTCTTTGTCGGCGTCGTTGTAATAGCAGTTCAGGAGCCCCGGAGGAAGCTCTCCCTCCGGCAGCTTTATCACCAGGTCGCCGTCGTCGCCGTCTTCGGTAGGGTTCAGGTCCGCGTCTATGGTATCCACGTCGAACTGGGGAGACGCCACTCCCATGGAACCGGGACGGGGCTCCACTCCCTCAAAGGTGCCCAGAACGGCCACAGTTTCCGTCTGGCCGTAGGCCTCGTATATCTTTTTGCCCGTCGCCTTTTCAAACACGTTGAACACCTCGGGATGCAGGGCTTCGCCGGCGGTGGTCACGTGCTCCAGATGCGAGAAATCGTAGCGGGAAAGGTCTTCCTTCACAAAAAACCTGTAAATGGTGGGAGGCGCGCAGAACGAGGTTATCCTGTATTTTTCCACCAGGGACAAAAGCTCGTGGGCGTTGAAGCGGTCGTAGTCGTAAACGAACACGCAGCTCCCGCATATCCACTGGCCGTAGAGCTTGCCCCAAACGCTTTTGCCCCACCCGGTGTCGGAGACCGTAAGGTGCAGGCCGCCGTCTCTGCAGCGCTGCCAGTATCTGGCCGTCACTATATGCCCCAGGGGATACAGATAATCGTGGGCCACTATTTTCGGGAAGCCCGTGGTGCCGGAGGTGAAATACATCAGCATCAGGTCGCGGTTCTCCGTGGGGCAGGCCTTGTTCCATTCCGGCGACGCCGCTTCCGTCAGGGCGTCCCAGCTTTTCCAGCCTTCCCTTTCGCCCCGGACAAGGATACGGGTATGTATCCCGGGAAACTCCTCAAAGGCCTTTTCTATCTCCCTTACCACCATATCCTCGTTGACGCACACCACAGCCTTCACGTCCACCATGTTGAAGCGGTAAACGAAATCCTTCTTTTTCATCAGGTGGTTTATGGGGATCACCACCGCTCCCAGCTTGTGGCAGGCCATGATGGTGGGCCAGAATTCCCAGCGGCGCTTCATGATGAGGGCCACCACGTCTCCCTTTCCCACGCCGCAGCCCGCCAGGGCGTTGGCGGCCCTGTTGGCACAGGCGTTTATGTCGCCGAAGGAAAAACGCCGTTCCTCGCCCTCCGGATTTGTCCACAAAAGAGCGGGCTTGTCCGGGTCGGTTTTTGCCCATTCCTCCAGCACGTCATAGGCAAAATTGAAGCGTTCGGGTATCTTCAGCCTGAAATCCCGCTTCATCTCTTCATAAGAAGAAAATTCTGTTTTTTCCAGAAATCTTTCCAGCATCCGTCCTCTCCCTATGCGTCCACCATCACCAGAAGCAGGGCGGTGGAGCCTATGGCGGTCATGCCGTGCTTGTGGGTGGAATCAAAATAGATACTGTCTCCTTCGTTGAGGGTGATCACCGTATCGTCGATGATAATGCTGATGCTTCCCTGCAACACGTAATCGAATTCCTGCCCTTCGTGCCCGTTGGTGGCCACCGGCACGTCGCCGCTGACAGGGACTGTGACCTCGAAGGGTATCATGGTCTTGCCCTGAAAATTGGAGGCAAGAGCCTCGTAGCTGTATTCGGACTTTCTGTTGATATGGGTGCCCTCGCCTTTCCGGGTCACGCTGTAGACCCGCAGCTTGGGCTCGCTTCCCGTGATAAGTATGCTGAACTGTATGCCGAAAAGCTGAGATATGGTCTCCAGCAGGCTTATGGGCAGATCGGTCTCTCCGGACTCCAGAACAACGTAATCTTCGGTAGCCATATCCAGTTTCCGGGCCATTTCCTCGGGAGACAGACCGTTGTCTTCCCGCAGAGTCATGATCCTTTGGGCGATCTCTTTGTTTTGCCTTGTCATATTATCCTCCTCAGGCCTTGCACCTGATGTAAAGCACGTCGCCGTCCTCTACGATGTATTCTTTTCCGTAAAGCTTCACTATTCCCTGCGCCTTGGCGTTTTCCCAGGTCTCCGCGGGAAGTATATCCCTGAAGTTGGCGACCTCGGCCCGGATAAAGCCTTTTGCTATATCGGTGTGGATGGCCGCCGCCGCTTCCAGGGCGGTAGAGCCCTTTTTCACGGTCCACGCCCTCACCTCCGGCTCTCCCGCCGTGATAAAAGAGATCAGGCCCAAGGCGTCGTAGGTCTTTTTTATGAGCGCGTTGCGGGCGGGCTCTTTTATGCCCATATCCTCCAGAAACTCCCTCTCCTCTTCGTCGGAAAGGCTGCTTATCTCTTTTTCCGCTTCGGCGCACAGAGCCAGGTGGGGAAGGTCTTCCCCGTTGCAGAAGGCTTCAAACTCCTCCGTCGCCGCCGAAGGGCTCCCGAGTTCGTTTTCGTCCACGTTGAGAACGGCTATGACCTGCCGCGTTGTAAGGAAATCGTAGTTTTTGAGGGCCTTTTTTTCTTCTTCCGAATATTCCAGCTCTCCGAGCTTTCTGCCTTCCTCCAGGCATTTCTGCAGACGCTCAAGAAAAGCCTTTTCCTGTTCCGGGGCGCCGGCGGCGCCTTTTTTGGCCCCGTGAAGCGATTTTTCTATCCTCTCCAGGCGGGTCTCTATAAGAGTGAGATCCGAAAGCAGTATCTCCTCGGTAAGGCGGCGGATATCCCCGGCGGGGTTCGGCGCCTCGCCGTATTCGTTTTCAAAGCCTCTCACCACCGCCACTATGGCGTCGGATTTGCGCACGTCCGCAAAAAAGGCGGAGCCGAATTCGTTTCCCCCGGAGACGTCCGATGCGGGATCGGTGAATTCTATGGGAGCGTAGGTGATCTTTTTGGGCTTATACTGCTTTGCAAAATAATCCACCCGCTCGTCCGGAACGTTCACCACCCCCACGTTGGGGCGGGCGCTGCCCATGGGCTGGACCGCCACTCTGCAGCGGGTCAGCGCCTGAAACAGAGTGGTTTTGCCGCTTTTGGGAGTTCCTGTTATTCCTACTTTCATGCTGTTCTCCTAAAACTCCGTGACTATGGGTATTATCAGCGGATGCCTGTGGGTCTTGTCGTAAACGTGGCGGGACACCACTCTTTTTACGGCAGACTTTATGGCCTCGGGATTGGAGCCGTTGTCCGTGAACACCACCTGCAGGCGTTCGTCTATTTTTTCCGGCAGGGGCTCCAGCAGCGATTCCGCTATATCCTCTCCGGCGACCCCCCGGGAAAATATCTCCGGCGGCTGGGTGAGGCGCCGGTTTTTTATATCCACGTTGAGGACTGCGATTATCACGCCGTCGGTGGAAAGATGGAAACGGTCCCGGAGCACCACGTCCTCCACGTCGCCAACTCCCAGGCCGTCCACCAGCACGCTGCCCGAAGGCACCCGGCCGGTGACGGAAGCGCCGGTCTCGTTTATTTCCAGAACGTCTCCCGCCGAAAGGCCGAATATCTCTTCTTCCTTCCAGCCCATGCCCTCCGCCAGGTCGCGGAAGTGATGGAAATGCCTGGGCTCCCCGTGCACCGGCACGAGGTAACGGGGCTTCAGAAGGCTGAGCATCATGCGTATGTCCTCGCGGTTGGCGTGGCCCGAGACGTGCACCGTGTGGATAGGGGGATAGATGACGTCGGCGCCAAGGGCAAACAGCCTGTTGATGGTGTTGATTATGGCCGCTTCGTTCCCCGGTATGGGAGTCGCGGAGATTATCACCGTGTCTCCGGGGATTATATCCACGTATCTGTGCTCCTCCGCAGCCATCTGGGTGAGAGCGGAAAGGGGCTCTCCCTGGCTGCCGGTGGTGATAATGACGGTCTTCTCCGGAGGTATGGCGTCCAGATCCGCCGGGTCGATCTGCACCCCCTCCGGTATGGCGAGATACCCCAGTATCTGGGCTATACGGCAGTTTTCTATCATGGAGCGGCCCACTATGGCCACCCTTCTCCCGTATTTTTCCGCGATATCCACCACCTGCTGCACCCTGTGTATATTGGAAGCGAAGGCGGCAAGGATGACGCGGCTCCCCGCTTCGCCGATTATTTTGTCCAGGGATTCCCCCACTTCCTTTTCGCTGCCGGTATGGCCGGGCTTTTCGGCGTTGGTGGTGTCGCACAGAAAGGCGGCCACGTTTTCTTTTCCGATCTCCGCCAGGCGCGTGAGATCCACGTTGTAGCCGTTGACGGCGTGGGCGTCGAATTTGAAATCCGCCGACTGCACCACCGTGCCCGCGGGAGTGCGTATCACCACTCCGCAGGTATCGGGGATGGAGTGGGCCACCTGAAAATATTCTATCTCAAAATCGCCGGCCTCCAGAACGTCTCCCGCCGCAACTTCGTAAAGGGCGGCGTTTCCCAGCAGCCTGTGCTCCTCCAGCTTGTTGGAAACGAACCCCAGAGTGAGCCTCGTGCCGTAAACGGGAACGTTGATTTTGCGCAGGAAATAGGGCAGGGCCCCTATGTGGTCTTCATGGCCGTGGGTGAGGAACACCCCCAGCAGCTTGTCTTTGTTTTCTTCAAGAAAGGCGATATCCGGTATCACTATATCCACGCCGGGCATTTCTTCGCTGGGGAATTTCAGTCCGCAGTCCACGATGATCATGCTGTCGTTATACGCGTAGCAGGTCATGTTTTTGCCTATCTCCATCACGCCCCCCAGAGGGATGACGGCAAGACTGTCCGGTTTTACCGAAAGGGTCATATATATTTATCCTTTGAATCAAAAGTTTTATGGCTTTATCTGTATATAAATTATACCATATTTCGGGGGATAAGAAAAGCGAGGCGCCGGGGCCGCCCGGAAGGCGGCAAAAAGCCCGTAAACCGCCGGAATAATAAAGGCATCCCTAAGGACGCCGTTATTACGCTGCCGTTCGGATCGGAACCGCCGATTCACCTCCGAATCACCGGCTCCTCAAAAAAGGCGGCGGCTTCTTCCGCGCTGCGGCTGCGGCCTTTGCCCAGAGAGTATTTTCTGCCCACGCCCTCATATTTGGCGCCGGCGAGGGTGTTGTATTCCAGCAGCTCCACGGGAGAGGAGCCGGCAAGGCGGGAAAGCCCCCGCAGGTTTTCGTCTGTATCGGTGATGCCGGGGACAAGGGGGACCCGCAGCATATAGTCCGCGCCGTAACCCCTGAGCTGCGCCAGGTTCTCAATTATAGGCCGGTTGGAGCGGCCGGTATATTTTTTGTGTTCTTCATCGTCTGCCAGCTTCAGGTCCATATACACGAAACGGCAGCGGCGGCGCAACTCCCCAAAGACTTCGGGGCTGCAGAAACCGCAGGTCTCTATGCAGGTGTCGCCCTCCCGGCCGCCGAATTCCTCCAGCAGCGCGAAAGCGGCGGCCGGCTGCATAAGGGGCTCCCCTCCCGAAAGTGTTATGCCGAAGGAGGAGTCGGCGCGGCTCTTTATCTCACGGGCCAGCGCCCGGCAGGAGACCTCTCTCCCGGCCACGGTTATCAGATCGTCCGGACAGATATGCAGACAGCGGCCCCAGGGGCGGCAGTCCTCATGCCGGCAGCCCCGCCGGCACAGGCCGCAGTTTTTGCAGCCCCGTTTTTGAAACAGCTCCGGCTCCGGAGCCTGCCCCTCGGGATTGTGGCACCACAGGCACCTCAAAGGGCACCCCTTGAAAAAAACCGTGGTCCTTATGCCCCTTCCGTCATGAAGGGCAAATTCTTTTACGTCGAATATTATCGCTTTTACCGTATCCGGTCCGCTCACGTTCCTCTCCCTGCGTTTTTTCTTCGGTCTTATCATACGCTTTGCCTGGCGGGCAAAAAGCGTCGCCGGACAGGGTCCGGCCTGTCCGGCGTGTCTGCCAAAAGCGTCCGGCGCTACACAGCATACTCCTGCCGCGCCAGTACGTGATCCTGATATTCCCTGTCCAGCTCCACGAAATAGGCGCTCCAGCCCCAGATACGCACCACCAGTGAGCGGTGGTTCTCGGGATGCACCTGGGCGTCCCTCATAGCCTCCGGGTTTACGGAGTTCAGCTGCAGCTGGTGCCCCCCTCTTTCTATGAAATACTGCACCAGCCGGGCCACCTTGTCTATGCTGTCTTCTTTTGCAAATATGCTGCCGGCAAATTCCAGGGTGAGGGGCCCCCCGTTGGGAACGCTTCGGTAGTTTTGCTTGGTGAAGGAGCGTATCACGGAAACCGGCCCCTTTGCCGCCGTGAACAGATTGGGCGAAAAGTTGGTGCCGAAGGGCTCGTTTTTCCTTCTGCCGTCGGGGGTGGCTCCCACCTCGGCGGCGTGCCACAGATAATACATGGCGGTGGCGGTGCCTCCCTTCCAGATGCCTCCCTGTTTGTTGGTTTTCCCCGCAAGGGCCCTGCCGAAGGCGTCCAGCACCCTTTTTGCCAGAAGGTCGGGAAGGTCGTCGTCGCAGCCCATTTTCGGGGTCTCGTATCTCAAAAGGTGCAAAAGCTCCGGATCTTCGGCATAATCGGTCTCCAGGGCCTTTATCAGCCTTTCCGGCGTCACGTCCTTTTTGTCAAATACGCGCTGCTTCACTGCCGCCAGAGAATCGGCGCAGGAAGCGATGCCGGTCCCGTGTATGCCGTAGTTGCGGTATTTTATGTCGTCCATCAGCATATCCAGCCAGGGGGAAGGTATGAACCACACGTTGTCGTTTTCGGCGATTATGTTTTCGCACTCCGCCTTTATCTCCTTTTCCACGTATCCGAAAAAGGTCTCAAAGTCGGGGCAGTCCGCCAAATGCTTTTTCACGGCCCTTTCCGCCATAAGGGGCAGGTTCAGGGCGCTGATATTGGTGATATCCTTCCCCTTGCCGGGAATGATGAATTCCCAGCAGGCCGCCACGGTATAGTCCGCCGCGTCCTCCGGAGCGTAGCCCAGCTCCACCAGGGCGGGTATCACCTTGTCGTCGTTGGAATACTGGGGGAACCCCAGCCCCGCCTTGGTGAGCCGTGTCCCCAGCCTGTAAACCTCAAAGGGGGTGTCCTTGCTTACCCGCACGTTGAGCTTGGGGTCTATCATTTTCAGCCGGCCGCTGGATATGAGGCACATTTTCGACAGCGCGTTAAAGGAGTCCCTGCCGTCTGCGTCCGTTCCGCCCAGCATGATGCTCTGGCCGTTGTCCCCCTGCTGCACTCCCGGATAAAGATCGGAATCCTTGTTGAAGGAAAGAAAGAAATCGTCCAGAAGCTCCTGGGCCTCTTCTTCCGTCAGAACGCCGTTCTCAAGATCCTTTTCCAGATACGGGAGCATAAACCGGTCAAAACGTCCCACAGTGTTGTGGTAGTCTCCCTCCAGCCACAGGAAATAATGGAAGATCCGCAGGGCCTGAAGGGCTTCCCGGAAGCTGCGGGCGCCGAAGCGGGGCACCCGGGCAAGGGTCGCGGCCACGTCGGAGCGGCCGAGGCGCCGGGCCTCTTTGCGGTAGCGTTCCGTCAGGTCCAGTATGGCGTCTATGATACGCTTTTCGTCTTCGGCCGCGGCGCTGCGGACCGCCTCCAGCCCGGAGGCTATGAGCTTGGCGTAGTCGGGGCACACGTTGCTCATATAGCCCAGCTCGTGGATATGGTATTTCTGCCTGAGCTCTTTCCACTCGGCCTCGGTAAAAATATCCGGCAGGTCCGTCACGGTGCGCATGAACACTATCTGCTCGCCTTCCATGATATGAGGCTCTTCCTTCGCGGCGGCCCGCGTCAGCCTGTCGATCATCCTCTCCCGGGGGGTCAGGCCCCCGGCGGCGTATTCCTCACAAAGAGTCTCTCCGAAGGGCTTGCGGAACGCGTGGTGTTTTTTGTTGAAATAATAGTCGTAAAGCGCTTGGTTCATTTTATGAAATTCTCCTCGATAAAAGCGTTGAAACCCGCGGCGGCGGCGCCCATGGCGCAGTGCTCCATGCCGGGGACTTCCACATATTCCACGTTCAGGCCGGCGCTTTTCATTTTGACCGCCAGCCTGTCGGAATGCATCTTTTTGTCCACCAGAACGTCTTTGTCTCCGTGGACTATGTAGTATTTTATGTCCGGCAGCCTGTCAACAAGATGTATGGGCGAAGCGGAACGCAGAGCCTCCTCAAAAGAGCAGTCGTAATCCGCAAAGGCAGCCAGCAGGGTGCGGGGCAGATCGTCCCTTTCGGTAAAATGATAAACCAGGTCGCACACCGGGCTGTCGGCGGCAACGGCAACGGGAACGCGGCGGGCGTAAACGGGATACACCAGAGCGGAAAGGCCGCCCATGCTGCCCCCGGTGGAGACTACGGGCGCGTCGTCCGGCAGCGAAAAGCCCCGGAACACCGCTTCCACAAGGGCGTCGGTGTATTCCACGCCGGAACGGTTCATCCAGCTCCAGGGCCCGTAGTAGGGAAAAACGAAGGCTACGCCCAGCTCCGCCAGCCGGCGGGTGAAATCGTTCTGTTCGGTTATCTCACCCGTATAGCCCAGGCCGTGAAAGGAAAGCGCGACGCCCTTTACGGGCTTTTTGACGATACTCGTGTTGGTGAAGGCAAACCGGTCTATGTTTTCGATGGTTATCACATTGTCTGCCAGGGTCTTTTTCATAATGATCAGTCCTTTGAAAAGGGTCGTTATTATTATTATAGCATAATACCGCCGGAAAAATCCCTTTCCCGGAGAAAGGCAACTGTCCGGCGGCGCAAAAAAAACGGAGGCGCAAGCCTCCGTTCCAAAAAACCTTTTATTCCACGTCGTAAGCGTCCGGGCCGTTGTTTACGCCGGTCCTGGGATCGACATGGGCTACCCAGTGGGCGTCGCCGTTGGTGAACTCTCTGGCCACCATGGATTTGGTGTGCCAGTCGAGGAACAGACAGTTGTATCTGGCGTCGATGGCTTCATTCTTCGTATCGTGGTTGGCCTGCTTTTCATAGGCGCAGACCAGCTGGGCGGGTTTGTTGAAGAAGCCGATTTTGTAGGGCTTGCGGGCGCCGTTGGGCCCCCAGCCGAAGAAAGAGGCGCCGGCAAACTGCAGCTTGTAGTGGTAGCTGGTTATGTTGCAGCCCTCTTCCCAGCAGTCGTTGGCTTCGGCAGCGTCAACGTCACTGGGGCAGAAGAACAGGGAGCCGTTCTTCACGTAGGGGTTCAGCTGGGCCCTGTAGGAATAAATCTTTGCCCAGTCTATCATCGCCTGGCCGCCGGCAGGGACTCTCCAGTGTCCGTCATAGCACTCGGTGCAGTCGCCGTTGTCGCCGTAGGCGTTAACTGCGGCCGTGGAAATAACGGGCAGGCACTGGTTATTGTCCTGGGTGTACATCATGAAAGCCAGCCCAAGCTGCTTCATATTGCTGAGGCACTGGGTCTGACGGGCCTTTTCCATGGCGTTGTTGAACACGGGGAAAAGGATGGACGCCAGAATGGCGATGATGGCGATGACCACCAGAAGCTCGATAAGCGTAAAACCTTTTTTCATTTTGGTCCTCCTGTAAAATTCCGGTTTTTACATTATTATTATAGCATATTATTTGCTTCGGCCGCCAAAAACCTTATGCGGCCGCGAGATTTTTTTCGGGGCGGCGGAAGCGCAAATAATGCAGGGCGCCCCGTTTTTATGATACGGAGCCGGGGAGTTTTGTTCCCCGGCTTTTTTGTATCAGTATTTTTTGCTCCACTTGCCCAGGGTCTTTTCCGGGACCAGCTTCCGGGTGCCGTCGGGGAGCACGTTGTGGGCGGGCACCACGTATTCGGTGGACACAGTGCCGTCCATGCCGACTCTCAGCACTCTGTAGCCCCAGCACACGTCGTCTTTTGCTTCCACGGCGCCGGCGTAAGAAAATTCGCCGGTGTGGATGATGGGCTTGTTGCCCCATTCGTCGCCGGTGATATCCACCTGATAGTTGTGGTCATGTCCGCAGAACATGCAGCGGATACGGGGCTCGGAGGCCACCAGCTGTTTGAACTCGTCGGATTCCTTGCTCTTTTCGAACCAGTGTGACACGAGAAAAACGTTTTTGGCGGGATATTTTGCCAGCATGCTTTTTATGTAGGCCACGTTGTGGTTCACGTATTTGCCGTCGTGGTCGTAATCGGGCCCCAGTTCGTCGGCAAAGGCGTCCAGCATGATGAACATACAGTTCCCCATATTCACGGTGTAAAAGCGGTCGAAGCCGGTTATCTCCTTCCATTTTGCGTTGGTGTACTGCTCATGGTTCCCCGCCACGGGATACACGGGGATGGCGTTGGGCAGCGCTTTTACGTATTTGTCAAAAAACGCCTTGGTGTTGCTGGTGCCCTTGTTGTAGGAACCGCCGTTGAACCAGTAGTCCAGAGCGTAGTCTCCCACCAGGAAAAGGGCGTCCGTTTTGCCTCTGTTCTGCTCCATGGTGATGGCCTTCACCCACTGACGCATACGGATATCCGTGGACACGCCGTACCATTCGATATGGCAGTTGTGGATGTCGCTGGAAAGGATGAACTTAAGGTTTTTGTTCACGTAGTTTCCGTAGGCAGCCTTTATTGCCTTTATCCAGTTCGCGCCTTCCTCCGCTACGGTGACTCCGTTTTTGGCGGCGTCTTCCTTCAGCACGTCCCCTATTTTGAAATTGCCGCTCCAAAGCACCATGCTTTTGTCCGGCCTTTCCTCAAGGCGCAGAGCCGGGACTTCGGCGGAAAGGAGCACCTTGTCTATGTTCTCCTGTATTATTTTGGCCCTTGCCGCGGCGGAATAGTCCTTGGAAGGGCTGTTGATCTTAAACAGGGTCGCGGGGCCGGCCTTTATGTCGGCGCCCATGGCCGGGATGCACATGGCGCAGACAGCCAATACGCACAGTATCTTTATTGCATTCATACGCTTCTCCTTGAAATGATTATCATCAATTTAATTATAGCAAAAATCAAGCGGCGCGGCAAACCCTGAGGGTCATTTTGCCGCCTCTCTGATCAGCTGTTCCGCAAGATAAGGCCCCGCCGCGGGCGCCTCCGTATGGAAGGCGCAGGCTATGAGCCGCCCCCTGCCCCGGCGGGTCTCGCAGAGGGAACAAAGCTCCGCAGCCAGGCCCTCCCGGCAGTTGAACTGCCAGCACACGGGCAGGGCGTCCCTGTCCCCGGAGGCGTCAAAGGGCCTGGAGGAGGCAAGGCCTATGAACTGATGCTCCGGTATCCGGTCCGGCCCCAGAGGGAAGGAGCCCATGAGCCCGCCCGCCGGGATATAGTGGGCGTTTTCCCTCCAGAAAAGGGCGGAGCGCCTGGGCAGGGCGTCGTCGTCCTCGGCAGCAAAATATATCACGGTGCAGCCCTGCTCCAGAGCCTCCTCCATGACGGAGTCCAGCCTGTCGGTGACGATCAGCCTGTCTTCGGGGCCCGCGTATTCCCGGGGGACCAGCGCCTTCAGGCCGTCGGCGCCGTAGCGCGCCGCGTTTTCCGCAGGCGCCGTTTTCGGGAACAGGAATATGTGCCAGCGGTTGGCTATCACTCTTCCGCCGTCAGCCTCGATCCGCGCCGTGAGGGTAAACGTTTCCCCTTTCTCCAGATGAGGCGCCTTTGCGGTCAGGATCCCCGCCGGCGCGATGCCGCCGGCCTCTCCCCGGAAGGAGCCGGAGGCCCGGGCGAGTTCGCCCTCCGGGCCCTGCAGGGCCAGGGTGTAAGAGCCGGACAGGGGCTCGCCGAAGACGGACGCCTTCACTTCCAAATACAGCTCTTCTCCCTCCTGCCAGCACAGGTTTTCCCTGTCGGCGGAGAGGAGCAGGACGTCGTCGCCGTTGAAGGGCGTCCAGTCCGCGCCCGTCCACTTGGGGCGCCCCAGGTCGTCGTAAAAGCCGGGCCGGGTCAGGCGGTTGTCCCGCAGGGCGGTGATCACGTAGCCGTCCGTTTCCTCCACGCTCCTCATCTGCTCCGCCGTAGCCTTGCGGACAAACAGGGAGAACCTGTTCTGCCTTTTGACCAGCTCGCCGAAAACGTCCTGCCCGTATATGCCGTTGATCCGGTCCCTGAAGGCCTGCAGCAGATCGGTATTCACCCACCAGGCGCTGCCGCCGGGGCCGGACAGCTCTTTGCGGAGGGCTTCCGGATCCCTGAGGGTGTCGCAGTCTATGTCCTCGCCGGTCACGTAGGGCTTAGGATCCCTGCGCACCCTGGGGGCCAGGTGGTCCCGGAGCAGCCCGTGGTATTGGGGCAGCTCCGCGTATATGTGCCAGTCCCAGATGTCTGTTTTGCCGCTGCTGAAATACGCCGAATTGTCCTCCAGTATGCAGTCCGGTATGAGGCTCTTGACCAGGTCGTAAGCCCGGGCGGCAAACTCCGGATCGGGATCGTGGGCCTCGCAGGCCAGGTCCCTGAGTATGACGGAAGGGTGGTTGCGGTCGTTTTTGGCCCAGGCTTCGTAGAGAGCCAGATATTCCTCCGCGGGAAAGCTGCTACCTTTGGCCGGGAAGTGTTTCCAGACGGGATATTCCTGCCAGATGAGCATGCCTGTCTCGTCCGCTATGTCGTAGTAGCTTTCCGGCATGACAAAGAGGCAGATCTTCACCATATTGAAGCCGGCTGCCCGCAGCTCCCGGAACTCCCGGCGGACCGTGTCGTCGTCGGGGCAGACGCTCATGAGGCCGGGATATACTCCCCATTGGAGTATGCCCCTGAGATAGAGGGGCTTGCCGTTGAGATATATCCTGCTGCCTTTTATCTCCGCGCTGCGCATGCCGAAGCGCACGGTCTTTTCGTGGCAGGTCCTGCCGTCCTTTACGGCCCTGCAGGCGAGGGTATAAAGGGCGGGGCTCTCCGGGCTCCACAGCCGGGGCGAGGGAACGGGCACGAAGCCGGCGCCTTCCCTTTCCCCTATCTTTTTGCCCCGGAAGGACACGGTGAACACGCATTTGTCTGCCGCCCCTTCCGTTTCGCAGGATACCCACACTCCGGGGTCCTCCCCGAGCTGCGGCCGGGCGTAAACGCCGGTGACGGCGGCGGCGCCGATAAAATATATGCAGGCGCTCTGCCACAGCCCGCCGTAGTGCATGGCCACCTCCAGGGGGAAGCCGGCGCTGAAATATGCGGGCTGTTCTTCCACACGCACTGTGATATAGTTCAGGTCCCCGGGACGCGCCAGGGAGGTTATGTCTCCCTCAAAGGGGGACCAGTTGTCCCTGTGTTCAAAGGCAAAGCGCCCGTTGACGTAAACCTTTGCATAAGTGGCGGCCCCTTCAAAACGCAGCCGCACCCGCCGGTCTCCCGCGGGGATATGCACGGCCCGCCTGTACCAGCCGGCTCCGTGAAAGCCCGTTCCGAAGCCCTGGGCCTGCCAGGCGCCGGGCACGTATATCTTTTCCCACGGGGAAACAAAGTCTTTCTCCAGGCCGGGAGCGTCGCCCTTGTGGAAGTCCCACAGGCCCGTCAGGTCTATGCTGCCTGCGGGAAAGCGGTTCCGGAACCTTTTGGGGCTGTCGGGAGGCTCCACGAAAGGTGGCGCCATGGGCCGGACCCTTATGGTCCGGGAAGCGGTCCTGCCCCGGTATGTGCCCCGCAGCTCGTAATCCCCGGAGCGTTCCGCCGCAAAGCTGCCGTCTTCATAGATTTGGCCCCCTTCGGAGCAGGCGACCGGGCCCGCTTCGACTATCGAGCCGTCCTCCAGGCGCGCCATGAGCCGGACGGGGACCGCCCGGCCCAGCCCCGTTTCCTCCGGGACGTCTATATACACCGACCTTGCCTTCCGGGGGGCCGGCTCTTCCGCGCTGTATTCTACCCGGATGCACCAGCTCCTGTCGGTGACGGGGAACGCGGCGGGGGAGGAGACGCGGGTAAAGCTGCCCCTGTTGGCGCCTCTGCAGCTGCCCAGCAGGTCCACGCTTTCGGCGGTGCGGTTCCCCCGGGACAGGCAGTCGGAAAACATCTCTATCCTGTTGGCGCCTTTCCGCAGGAGCCCGTCGGGGACGGAAGCGGTGATCCATACCGGGGCGTCTCTTTCGGCGCCGCCCGTGTCAAAGGGCACTCTGCCCCCGTTGACCTCCGCCCACAGGGACGCCGGGGCTCCGTCCCGCCGGGCGGCCCGGCTGCCCAGCCAAACGTAAGCCCGCAGGACAGCGCCGGAGGGCTCGTCGTCCAGGGTGAACTCTATGCCCTCGCTGAAGACCCGGCCGTCGGAGTATTCGCCTATGACGGTGCTGCATTCAAAATGGCCGGTATCCATGACCACCTGCCGGTCTGCGGCCCGGGCGCAGCAGCAAACGGCTAAAAGCGCTGTCAGCAAAAGAAGTTTTACCATACCTTATCCGAGAAAAACGCCGTTTTGTTCAAGCCGTTCCGCCGACCCCGGCCTTTCCTGCCGCAAGACCTCCCGGAGCCCTTCGCCGGCAAAGCCGTCTATGCGGAGAGAGCCTATGGAGCCGTTTTCTTCGGCTGTTATAAAGGCGCCCTTTTTGTCCGCTCCGCCGGTGATATACGCGTTGCGCACCGTCAGGCGTTCGATGCGGTCCCGGATGCGGATATAGTCGTGGCGGAAAGGATCGCCGTGGATATAAACGTCCTCCAGCGCCAGATTGTCTATGAGGGTGGGGTTTTCACCGTCGGAGGGCAGACGCCTCATATAGTGTCCTCCCGCGTCTATGAGATATGCGGGCACGTCTGCGTGAAAGTGTATGTGGCGCAGCACCAGATTTTCTATATTGCCTCCCAGCTTGAACAGGAAGGGGTCTATGTAGTCGTAGGCCGGCTCGATGCACCTGAGGTCCACCGTGTCAAAGACCACGTTGCGGACCCGGCCTCCGGGGCCGGGGAACCAGGGGTTGATGATGAAGCCCAGGCCCCGGTAGGTGCCGGTGACGTTTTTGATGAGCACTCTGTCCAGCTCTCCCGTCCCCCGGCTCAGCAGCCTGATGGCCTGGTCCGAGCCGTTCAGGTGGACCCCGTCTATCACCACGTCGGTGATGGAGGACCTGCCGTCGGCCTCATCGGGGGCCAGGGCTATGAAGTCGTCACCCGCAGTGCCGGTGATGTTCCGCAGGGTGAGGAACTGTCCGGGGCCCCAGAAATGGAGGCCGTCCTGATTGTTGGCGCTCATATAGTCGTCCAGGACCACGTTCACGTTTTCGATATTTACGAATTTGAAGTTGGCCATGAGCATGACGTAGGTGCGCTGGTTCATGACGGTCATATCCCGCATTGCCACGTTTTCCACGCCGTAGAACTCAAAGGCGAATATGTGCTTGCACTCCGTGACCAGATAGCTGAAATGGTTCTTTTTCAGGTGCTCCTCGTAGGGGTCTCCGGGCAGCTCTATATGGTGCTGCTGCCCCCGGGCGTTGTGGTTCCAGGTGCCGCCGGAGAGGGTTATGTTTTTGTCTTTTCTCTCTCCGTAAAAATCCGGGTGGCCGTTGCGGAGGAGGGCCCGGTTGCTGCCGTCCGCCAGAAAGAACCCGCAGGAGGGGTTTATGCACTCTATAGCGGTGTTGGGCCAGATGACAAGGCCCGTTATGAGGGCGGCGCCGTCCATGACAAGCTTTACGGGGGCCCTGCCGTCCTTTGCCTTGTCCAGTATGCTCTGGAGGGCGGCGGTGTCGTCGGTGCCGCCGCCGTTTATGACGCTGCTGTCCAGAGCGGCGTAGTCGGATGCGTAATAAATATTCTTCATAGCTCTATTTTTTGATAACGTCCCTTTCTGATATACGCTCTGTTTTTGCCGCCAGCTCGTCCGTATAGACGGGCCCGCTGCAGGTGACGCCGCTGAGTTGCAGGCTGCCCAGGCTGCCGTTTTCGGCGGTCTCCATCAGGACCTTGCCGTTATCTGCCTGCAGATCGCGTATGACAAAATTGTTGATGCGGTCCTTTATGCGTATGGGTACGGGGCCGCCGGGAGCCGCATCCAGATACGCGTTCTCAAGGATCAGGTTCTCTATAAGAGTGGGGTTCTCCGGGTCGGAGGGCAGGTTCCTGCAATAGTTGCCCCCCGCATCTATGAAACGGATGGGCTTGGCGCTGCGGGAGCGGATATTTTTGAGGACCAGGTTTTCTATATTGCCCCCCAGCTTGAACATAAAGCTGTCCATATATTCGTAGGCCAGCTCCGAGCAGCTGAGGTCCACGGTGTCGAAAACTATGTTCCTGTAGTTGCCCCCGGCGCCGGGGAACCAGGGGTTGATGATGAAGCCCAGGCCCCGGTAGGTGCCGGTGACGTTTTTGATGAGCACCCTGTCCAGCTCGCCCTCGCCCCTGCACAAAAGGCGTATGCCCTGATCCGAATTATTCAGGTGCACTCCGTCTATCATAACGTCGGTGATGGAGGACCTGCCGTCCCTTTCGTCGGGGGCTATGGCTATGAAATCGTCTCCCGCCGTGCCGGTGATGTTCCGCAGGTTGAGGAACTGCCCGGGGCCGAAGAAGTGCAGGCCGTCCTGGTTGTTGGCGCTCATATAATCGTCCAGGACTATGTTCACGTTGTCGATATTTACGAATTTGAAATTGGCTATCAGCATGGTAAAGGTGCGCTGGTTCCTGACGGTCATATCCTGCATGGTCAGGTTCTCCACCCCGTAGAGCTCAAAGGCCATGACCCATTTGGTGGGCATATAGTCCTTGTCCTGCAGCTGATAGATATGCTGCTCGTCATCGGGACAGGGCACGTCGTGCTGCTGCCCCCGGGCGTTGTGATTCCAGGTGCCGCCTTTTATGACTATGTTTTTGTCCCGCTTTTCGGGCGCGCAGTAAAAGTCTGCGTTGCCGTTGCGGAGGAGGGCCCGGTTGCTGCCGTCCGCCAGAAAGAACCCGCAGGAGGGGTTTATGCACTCTATGGTGGTGTTGGGCCATACGGTAAGGCCCGTTATGAGGGCGGCGCCGTCCATGATAAGCTTGACGGCGGTCCTGCCGTCCTTCGCCTTGTCCAGTATGCTCTGGAGGGCGGCGGTGTCGTCGGTGCCGCCGCCGTTTATGACGTGGCTGTCCAGGGCCGCAAACTCGGATGCCAGGAAAATGTTTCTCATTTGACAGATATTCCTCTTTTATGTAAACGCTTTATTTTGTCTTCGCCTTTGATAAGGGTCTTCAGGCCTTCGGAAGAGACGTCTGCGAGAGTCAGGCTTTCCACCCGGGCCGTGTCCGTGAGCTCCACGAGGCAGCCCCCGTTGCTGCCGCGGAACTGCACGTTCTTCAGGGTGAAGTTTTCCACGGCGTCCTGGCAGCAGATATAGCTGTGGTCGTTTTGGTCGCCGTATATATACAGGTTTTCCATGGTCAGATTTTTGACCGCTGTGCGGTTCAGGCTGTCGGGGGGCTCGTGCCTGAAGCCCATGCCGCCGATCTCGGCGATATAGTGGGGCAGGCTGCCGTGATAATGGACGTTGCGCAGGGTGATATTCTCCATATTGCCCCCCAGCCTGAAGATAAAGGGAGGCATGTAGTCGTAGCACTGGTCGTCCGCCCGTATATCCACCGTGTCTATCACAATGTTTTTATAGCAGCCACCCGACTTGCTGTCGAACCAGGGGTTCATGATGAACCCGAAGCCCCGGAAGGTGCCCGTGACGTTTTTGCTGAGCACCCTGTCCAGAACGCCCTTCCGGCCGCACAGCATGCGGATGCCCTGGTCCGAACAGTTCATATGCAGCCCGTCTATCATCACGTCGGTTATGGAGGACTCGCCGTCCACCTCGTCCGGCCCCAGGGCTATGATGTCGTCCCCCGCCGTTCCGGTGAGGTTGCGAAGCGAGAGGAACCGGCCCGGCCCCAGAAAATGGAGGCCGTCCTGATTGTTGGCGGGCATGTATTCGTCCAGGATGATGTTCACGTTGTCTATGTTCACAAAGCGCCAGTTCTTCATGGCCATGGCGAAGGTGCGCTGGTTGCGTATGGTGACGTTTTTCATGGAAAAGTTTTCCACGCCGCAGAACATGAAGGCCATGACCCACCACGGATGGGGCTCGCTGGCGTCCTGCCGGGGGTAATCCCTTTCGGGGGGGACGGGCAGATCGTGGACCTGGCCCGGGGCGTTGTGGTTGAAGGTTCCGCCCTCTATGGAAATATTGCGGTTTTGGGAGGCGTTGTCAAACCACTTGTCGAAGAATTCGTTTTTGATGATGGGGCAGTTGCTGCCGTCTGCCAGAAAGAAACCGCAGGAGGGATTGATACACTCTATGGAGGTGTTGGAATACACCGTGAGGCCCGTCACCAGGGCGGCGCCGTCCATAACGAGCCTGACGGGGGTCCGTCCGTCTTTGGCGCGGTCCAGAATACCCTGAAGGGCCCGGGTATCGTCTGTGCCGCCGCCGTTTATGACGTGGCTGTCCAGAACGGCGTAATCGGAGGCGAAATAAATATTCTGCATGCTGTTGTCCTTGTCGGTATTTTCTCCGGCGCCTGCCGGAGGATGTGTCATTTTTATTATAGCACACCCAAGCCTCCGGGCTGCCGGAAAAAAGGCAGTTTTTTTCACCGGCGCAAAACCTGAGCCCTCCCGTCCCCGCAGAAAAGGGACCGGGAGGGCCGATAAATCAAACGTTTCCCTGTAGCCGGCCGGCAATTTTCAACGCGATCCCGCCCGCAAATAATCAATTTTTGAAAACGGAAGCCGACAGATACGCCCTGTCCGGATCTTCGGGAATTCAGTTGTTATTTATTCTTGACAGGTATTGCATTTATTGCCTGCGCTGTCTATTTCTTCACCCCGAACAGATCCTCTCTGTAAGCGGTGAGGTATTCGATACAGTATTCATCCCTGCCCAGCAGTGCCTCGGCAGCGAAAACGCCCCCCAGCATATCCCTGTTGAGAGGGTCCATTATAGCGCCGTCCATTCCGTGCATCATGGCTCCTATAAGAAAAGCGTGGTTGACGGCTTTTCTGTAGGGCAGTCCGTAGGAAATATTGGACAGGCCGCTGACGATATGAGCGCCGGGATATTCCTCCAGTATCCTGTCCGCCGCTCCGACAAAATTCAGAAAGCTGGCGGGAGACGTGCCCACGGTGAACACCAGGGGATCGAACCAGAGCCTGTCGGGATCTATGCCGTATTCGTTCACCTTATCCATGATCCGGTGAAAACTGTCCACACGTTTTTCCACAGTTTCGGGCATCCCGGTCTCGTCCAGCAGCAGAGCTACGATCTTCCATTCCTTCATGTCCCTGACAGCGCTGAAGATCCTGTCGATCTTGTCTCCTTCCAGGGACACAGAATTGATCATCCCCGGTTTTTTGCAGAGAGGGATACAACCAAGAATGGTGTCCGGAGAAGGGCTGTCGAGGCTGAAGCGCGCGTCCGGGCACTCCTTCTCTATGTTCTCTATCATCCATTTCAGCACATCTGCGTCTTCATCCGGCACTCCGGAGCAAATATCAAGATAATCTGCCCTGCAGGCCAACTGCCGGGACGCCAGATCCTTCACGAAGCCGGCATCTCTGTTTTTGATTGCTTCCGCTACCGATTTGATGGCTCCGTTCAGCTTTTCTCCTATAATAAGCATGTTTTTGTCTCCTTGTTTATATTTTGACTCGCGGACGGCAGGCGCCGGCCGAAGGTCATGCTTTTTCTTGCTTGCTTTTGACGGTCTCTATTTCCTTTATAACTGCGGGTATTATCTCGAACAGGTCGCCCTTCACCGCTATGTCGGCCAGCTTCATCATAGGCGTGGTATCGTCAACGTCTATTGCTATTATGGTCTTGCAGGACTGCATACCGATAAGGTGCTGTATCTGCCCCGAAATGCCGCAGGCGATATAGACGTCGGTCTGCACCGTGGCCCCTGTCTGCCCCACCTGATGGGGATAGGATATCCAGCCGTTGTCCACAGCAGCGCGGCTGGCTCCCACAGCGCCGCCCACGAGCGAGGCAAAGCGTTCCAGAAGAACGAAGCCCTCCGGCCCCTTCATTGCTCTTCCCCCGGCTACTATGATGCGGGCGTCGCCGAGACTGACAGCGGATCCGTTCTGCCTTACGCTTTGAAGAATTTCTTTTACGTTGAAAACGTCCCCGGGCTCCACAGTCTCCCGTATGATCTCTCCGGTCCTGCCCGGCAGGGGCTCGGGAGCGGACATGACCTTGGGGCGGACCGTAGCCATCTGCGGCCGGTATTCGCTGCTTCTGATGGTCGCCATGATGTTTCCGCCGAAAGCAGGCCTGGTCTGAAGCAGGTCCCCGTTGCCGGGATCGATGGCAAGTCCCGTACAGTCGGCGGTAAGGCCGGCGTGGAGCTTGCCGGCCAGCCTGGGGATCAGAGCACGCCCCCGGGAGGTGGCGGCGCACAAAAGGATCTCCGGCCTGTACCGTATCGTCAATCGCTGCAGGATATTGCATTCCAATTCGTCATTGAAGGCCTCGAGACGGCTGTCGTCCACGAGAATGACCTTGTCTGCGCCATAGGCGAACAGCGAACCTGCTTCGCCGGTGTGGCCGCAGCCGAGAGCCACTGTCCATACCTGGCTGCCACGGGCGTCCGCCAGCCTCCGCGCAGCGCCTATGAGTTCGTATGAGACCGGGTGAACGGCGCCGTTTGCGACCTCGGCAACGGTCCAGACGTTCTTGTAGGATGATTTCTCCTGTTCGCTTTGGATCTTCATGTGTTTCCCTCCTTACAGTAAACCGCGGCCGAAAAGCTCGCCTGCGAGAGCCGCAGCCGCTTTCTCCGGCTCTCCGCCGTCTATATGCAGCGTGACCGAGTCCCGCAAGGCGGGAGGCTCTGTTTTTACCACCCGCGTGGGCGAGGCGTTCAACCCGATCAGCCCGGGGTCCGCGCCGATGTCGGATGGAGTCCATACCGCTATATCCGCTTGCCTCGCTTTACGCGCATTTTTCAGAGTGGGGATGCGGGGAATATTAATATCCTTGAGCACCGTTATAAGGGCGGGAAGCCTGAGCCGCAGCAGATCGTAACCGTATTCGTTGGATCTGCAGACCCTGATATGGCCCGGATCCACATCTTCCACCTTTGATACGTTGGCAGCCTGCATTATATCAAGCCTTGCGGCAATGCCGGGGCCCACCTGAGCGGTATCTCCGTCCACCGCCTGTTTTCCGCAGATAATGAGATCGGCTCCCCCGAGAGCCTCTATGGCTTTAGACAGAGCATAACCTGTGGCCCAGGTATCGGAGCCTCCGAAAGCCCTGTCGCACAGGAGGACCGCCCTGTCAGCCCCCATGGATAAGGCCTCGATCAGTGAATTTTTAGCGTTTTCGGGCCCCATGGAAAGAGCGATGACCTCTCCGCCCGCCCGTTCCCGGATACGGACGGCTTCTTCCACCGCATAAAGATCGAAGGGGTTCAGGACTGCCTTTGTCCCTTCGCGGATTATTCTTTTGGTCTCCGGATCGATCCTGGCGTCTGCAGTAGCGGGGACCTGTTTGACACATACGACTATCTTCATCGCGCTTCCCTCCTTTCCGGCGACATAGCCTCGATCAGCTCATACTGGGTTTTGAATCCCAGAAGAGACAGATAGGTCCCGCAGAGCGGATAAATATCCCTTAGCCGTCTCAGCGTATCGATGGGATCGAACACCGCATCCTCGGGGATGGGGTATCCCACCACGTCCGAAAGCAGATACAGCTTTTTGGACATCCACGCTTCCACGGTGACAGGCAGTTCCGGATAATCCTGCAGCAGCCTGTCCACCACAGAGTTTTTTTCAATGATGGGCTGGGTAATAACAAAGGCCGCCCCGGCCTCCAGCTTTCGGTCCAGCTTTTCAAATTCGTGTTTCTCCGGCTCATAGGGATTGAAGGCTGCCCCCACGGTAAATAAAGGGTAATGCCTGCGGATATACCGTATCAGTTCTACAGAGGTGACGGCTTCCGTTTCCTCGGCTTCCATCTCCGCCGGCTTCAGCTTCGGGAGCCTCGGCGAACCGTCTCCGCTTATGGCAAGGACGGAAAATATACCCAGCCTTTGGCAAGCTGTCAGTATCTCCTCAAGGGTCTCTTTGGTATGAAAGGTGTTCAGATGTATGAGCACCTGCCCGGGACGCGCCTTCAGGCCCAGCTCTTCAATGCATTCATGCCCCTGGAAAGCCAGAAGCCCCATGGCGTTGTCGGTGATGGAAGCGGTAAAACCGCTGGCCATGACCCTTTCGAACTTTGCGGCGAACAGCGTAAGATCGTCCTCCAGTTTCACAGAGTCCTGCTTGGGAGGGATGATCTCAACGTGAAAAGCCGGGAATCCTTTGGGCGTATTGTTTTTCTCCATAATATATCCTACCTGTCATGATCAATAGCTCTCCGTTCGCCGCGGGACATCGTTTCCGGCGTTTGAACCTTATCGATCCGGCGGACGGAGCCTGCCTGTGCAAAAGGCTTATGCCTACCTGCATACTAGTCAGATAGGTATATTGTATCAAATAATCGGATATATGTCAATATTTTCCGAAAAAAACAAATTTTGACGGCACCGGGAAGAAGGGGCGTACATCCGCTTTCCGTAAACGCATGACAATGGATTGTCAAACCAATCGCAACAGTTTTGGATTTCGTTGTCCCCGGGAAGCCGAATTCCCGCTGCGCTTAACAGAATGATTCACCGTAAAGTTTGATTTGGGCTACGTATGTGTTTACCAATACGACTTGCAGAAGATAGGCGGGGTTGAAAACGACAACAATTCCGTAATGATATATGAGGATGTCCTTCCCTCGAGGATCGGAAAACTAAAACAGGCGTATTTCGTCTTGCCGGATACAATTAATCTCTGCTCTGAATCGGGGTGTGAGTATTCGGTGAAAATAGCATATAACGAGTCTTGGAAGGATCAATCCGCAAAGAACGGAAGCAAATCGAATAAGAAGCTTTTGAGAGATTGTATTTATTGGAACAAGAAAGGTCCGCGCGACTATTTTTATATGTTTGCAGGAGAGCCCCGGCGATCCGCATCCGAAACAAAGACAGCAGCCGATCCATTGCTGTCCGACGCTCCTCCCGTCCCCACGGAAAAGACTGGGAGGGATGGCACAAGCTGGTGAGAGACCCGAAGGGCCAATAAATCTAAAGCCTTCCGCTCCCCGCATCTGCGGGGGGCGGAATTTTTATTAACAGCCCTTCCCCAGGGCCCCCGCGGGGTTAATCGCTGCGCAGCCTCCGGCAAAAAAAAGCAGGAGAGGAAGTTCCTCTCCTGCCGGGGCGGGTTCAAAGGATACCCGCCTTTTCCATTTTTTCAAACTGTATCTGATACAGCTCTCTGTATTTGCCGTTTTCCAGGCTCATGAGTTCGCTGTGGCTGCCGTATTCTATTATCCTGCCGTGTTCCAGAACGTATATGCAGTCGGCTTCCGCTATGGTGGAAAGGCGGTGGGCCACCACAAAGCTGGTGCGGTTTTTGAACAGCTCCCTCAGGGCGTTCTGAATAAGCTTTTCCGTCTGTGTGTCCACGCTGCTGGTGGCTTCGTCCAGCACCAGTATCCTGGGATCGGCTATAAGGGCCCTGGCAAAGGATATCAGCTGCTTCTGTCCGGTGGAAAGGCGGCTGGCGCCTTCCTTCACGTCCGTCTTGTAGCCTTTGGGCATTTCCAGAATGAATTCCTCCGCTCCCACGGTGCGGGCGGCCTGCCTGCATTCTTCGTCGGTGGCGTCCAGCCTGCCGTAGCGGATATTCTCCATTATGGTGCCGGGGAACAGAAAGCTGTCCTGAAGCACCACGCCCATATTGGAACGCAGTGAATCCAGAGTGACGTCGCGTATATCGTTGCCGTCGATGGTGATGCTGCCGGAATTGATGTCGTACTGCCTGGCCAGCAGATTTATTATGGTGCTTTTGCCGGCGCCGGTGGAGCCCACGAAAGCGGCTGTCTTCCCCTGCTCCACTCTGAAGGAAACGTTGTCGATTATGGTGATCTTGGGATCGTAGCCGAACACCACGTTTTTGTATTCCACCTCTCCCTTCACGTTTTCAAGCGGGCGCGCGCCGGGCTTGTCTTTGATCTCCGGCTCGGTATTCAGGATGTTGAATATCCTTTCGCACCCGGCCATGGCGGCCTGAAGGGTGTTGTAAAAGATACCCAGGTTCTTGATGGGCGTGAAGAAATGGTTGATATAGCCCAGAAACGCCACGAATTCCCCCACGGTGAGCTGATGCTGGGCTATCTGCCTTCCGCCGATGATGAAAACCATAGCCAGGCCGATAACGGTGAGGAATTCCACCGAGGATCCGAATATGGAGGACACCACCACGGAGTGCATGATGGAGCGCCGCAGGTCCCTGTTGGCGCGCTTGTAGTTCAGCAGGTTGCTTTTTTCCCGGGCAAAGCTTTTGATCACCTTCACGCCGCTGACGTTCTCGCTTATCACCGCGGTAGCGGCGGCGTTCTTGCGGCGCACGTCTCTGTAGCTGGACCGGGCGGCGTTCCTGAGCAGAGTGGTGGTCAGGCTCACCAGGGGAAGCATGGTGAGGAGCCAAAGGGTCAGGGTGTGGTTCATGTTCCACATGATGACAAAAACCACTACTGCCGTAAGGATATCCATGATAAGCTGTATGGAGCCGTTGACTATCAGGTTGTTGATGGCGCCCACGTCGCCCATTATCCTGGAAATGAGCCTTCCCCCGGTCATCTTGCCGAAAAAGGTGAGGCTCATATACTGGATATGGGAAAACAGGGTGAGGCGTATGTCGTTGATGACCCGCTGGGCAAGGCTCGTGAGGGTCACCGAATACCAGTAGTTGATGATCCACCTCACTATCCACACCCCGAGAAACATGGCGCAGACCACCGTGACCACCAGGAATTTCCCGTGGACGGAGCCGTCGCCGATAACGAAGGGCCCCAGCTTCAGGCTTCCGGAGGTGATGCCTTCGTCGATGATGAGCTTCGTGAACCACGGAGAAAGCAGGTTGCCCGCCGCCAGGCAGATGAGCATAGCCAGCGCTCCGAAAAAGGTTTTCCTGTAAGGGATACCGAAGGCGAAGGCCTTCTTCACCAGGTCGGCGTCGAACATCTTGTTGAAGAGATTATCGTCCTCGAAGGGGATGTCTCTTCTGGTTTTGGGAGCGTCGTAAACTTCTTTTTGGGTTTGTTTCTTTTCCTCTTCCGGCATCGGTTTCCCCCTATTCCACAAAGTTTTCCTTCTGGCTGTCTTCCAGAAGCTGGGAGTTGTAGATCCTGTGGTAAAGGCCTTCTTTCTCCAGAAGCTCCCGGTGGGTCCCCTGTTCCACTATGCGGCCCTTGTCGATGACTATTATTTTGTCGCAGCCTGTGATGGCGGAGACCCGCTGGGCTATCATAAAGGTAGTGCGCGACTTGGCGGCATTGTTGATGGCTTCCTGAATCAGCGCCTCCGTGTGCGTGTCCACCGCCGAGGTGGAATCGTCGAGTATCAGTATGGCGGGATCCATCAGCAGCGCTCTGGCGATGGCCATCCTCTGCTTCTGCCCCCCGGAGAGGTTCACTCCCCTTTCGCCCAGCATGGTGTTGTATTTTTCGGGCAGGCTCATGATGTGCTCGTGGATATTGGCGGCCTTGGCCGCTTCCACCACCGTTTCTATGGGCATCATGCTGCGGGGGTAAGACAGATTGGCGTATATGGTGTCGGCAAAGAGAAAGGTCTCCTGGCTCACTATGCCGATATGCCTGCGGAGAGTGTCTATAACGTAGCTTTTCACGTCCTGCCCGTCTATGAGCACCTGCCCCTTGCTTGCGTCGTAAAAGCGGGGTATCATATTTATAAGGCTGGTCTTGCCGCAGCCCGTGGGGCCGATTATGCCTATCATCTGCCCCGCCTCCACCTTCAGGTTTATATCCTTCAGGGCCACGGTGCCGTCGTGATAGGTGAGAGTGACGTTTTTGAATTCCACTTCGCCGCGGCAGCGCTTCATGGGAGTCTTGCCGTCCAGCAGCCTTTCCGGATGGGCCATGAGCACCTCAAAGATACGATCGGCGGAAGCGATGGCGTTCTGTATCACCGCCACCATGAAGGGCATCATGCGGACGGGGCCTATGAGCATGCCCAGATAGGTGTTGAAGGCTATGAGCCCCCCTATGGTGAGCTTGCCGTGGATGACGTGGAGGCCGCCCACCCACAAAACGAGGATGGTGGCCAGAACAGCCAGAAAGTCCATGAAGGGGCCGTAGAAAGCGCTCACCTTGGTGGAAGCAAGGACCCTGTCGTAAAGCCCCCAGGCCAGCTTGTTGAATTTTTTGATCTGGTCGTCTTCCCGCACGAAGGCCTTGATGACCCTTATGCCCATGATGTTCTGGGTGATGGCGCTGGTCATATCGCCCACCTGATTCTGTATCTTGACGTACATGGGGCGTATTATATGGGAATATCTGAAAACCACCACCCCGAGGATGGGCATTATGCTGAGCCCCAGCAGGGTGAGCAGCCAGTCCATGGTGATGCATTTCACAAGTATGGCCATGGCCATACCGCAGTTCACCACTATGTTCACCACTCCCGGGCCGAAGAGCTGCCGCAGAGCCTCCACGTCCTCCGTGGAACGGCTGATGAGCTGCCCTGCCTCGGCGTCGTCGTGATAAGTGAAGGAAAGCCTTTGTATGTGGTCGAAAAGCTTGTTGCGGATATCGTAAACGCTGAGCTGGCTCACCATCTCGATGGTGTAGTTCTGCATAAACTGGCAAAAGGCCTTGAACAGAAAAACGCCTATAAGGAGTATGGCAAAATTCTGCAGCTCCTTCAGGTTGGCCTTTATGATATCGGGGGTGGGGCTTGAAGCCAGATCCGTGAGGCAGTCGTCGATGACCCTCTGCTGGATGCTGGGCCAATAGATATTGATCGCCACAAGAAGCCCCATGCACAAAAGAGATGCGGCAAAAAGCAGCCAGTATTTTTTTGCAAACGAAAATATTCTGGATATGGTTCTCATTGTTTCCCCCGCGTTTCAAAGGGTTTGTTTTTCTGCTTTAACTATTATACCAAATCGCAAGCGTTAATATATACCCCAAAACAGGGTTTTTTGCTCTTTTTTACGCTTTTTTTCTCAGTCCCCGGCGGAAAATACCCCGCTTTTTCTCAGCTTTTCGAACTGTATGCTGTAAAGCTCCCGGTAGCGGCCGTTTTCCAGGGCCATCAGCTCTTTGTGGCTCCCCCGTTCAACTATGCGCCCGCCCTCCACCACGCATATCAGATCGGCGGAGGCGATGGTGGAAAGCCGGTGGGCCACCACAAAGCAGGTGCGGTTGGCGAAAAGCCTGGAAAGGCCGAACTGTATGAGCTTTTCCGTTTTGGTGTCCACGCTGCTGGTGGCTTCGTCCAGCACCAGTATGGCGGGATCGGCTATAAGGGCCCTGGCAAAGGAGATCAGCTGTTTCTGGCCGGTGGAAAGGCGGCTGGCGCCTTCGCGGACGTCGGTATCGTAGCCCTTGGGCATTGCGGAAATGAATTCGTGGGCGCCCACGAACCGGGCCGCCTCCACCACCTCTTCGTCGGAGGCGTCTAGCCTGCCGTAGCGTATGTTCTCCATTATGGAGCCGGGAAAGAGAAACGGGTCCTGCAGCACCACGCCCATGCTGCGCCGCAGGGAATCCAGGGTGATGCTCCTGATATCGCGGCCGTCCAGCTCTATGGAGCCGCCGCCCACGTCGTATTGCCGGGAAAGAAGGTTGATGAGGGTGGTTTTGCCGGCGCCGGTGGAGCCCACCAGAGCCACGGTCTGCCCGGCCTTCACCTCAAGGGACACGTCTTTTATGACTTCCTGATCTTTTTCGTAGCCGAATACCACGTTTCTGAGGGCCACGTCCCCCTTCAGGTCTTCCGCGGGCAGGGCGCCCGGGGCGTCCTGTATCTCCGGCTCGTAATTCAGTATGCCGAAGATCCTTTCGGCGCCGGCCATGGCCACCTGTATGGTGTTGAAATAATTGCTCACTTTGCGGATGGGGTCGAAAAAGCGGCCTATATAGCCCAGGAAAGCCATAAAGCCCCCCAGGGTAAGGCGCCCCTGGCTTATCTCCCGCGCGCCGATGATCAGCACCAGCATCATGCCGAAAAGCTGGATGAGTTCCACCACCACGCCGTAGGAGCTGCCGATGACCAGCGCCCGCATCTGCGTGCGGAAGAGGTCGCGCCCCGCGCGCCGGAAGCCCAGCAGGCTGGCCTTTTCGCGGCCGAAGCTTTTTATCACCCGCACCCCGGCAACGCTCTCGGAAAGGTTGGCTATAAGGGCGGCGTTTTTGCGGCGGGCCTCACGGTTCACGCCCCGCACGTATTTCCGCAGCAAAACGGTGGCGGCCACTATCATGGGCACCACCAGCAAAAGCCAGAGAGTGAGCACCCGGTTTATGCGCCACATGATAAAAAACACCACCATAGCGGTGCCCGAATCCACGATGACGTGGACGGCGCCCCCGGTTATCATACGCCTTATGGCGCCCACGTCCCCCATGATACGGCTGATAAAACTCCCCGCGGGATACTGCTTGAAGAACCCCAGGGACTGTTTCTGGATATGGCTGAAAAGAGTGATGCGCATGCTGTTGGCCACGCTTTCGCCCAGGGAAGTGAAGGCCAGGGACTGGCAGTAGGACATGAGCCAGCTCAAAAGATGCACCCCCAGGATGGCGGCGCACAGGAGCCCCAGCACCCGGACGTTCATCTTGATGATGCCTTCGTCGATGAGCAGCTTGGAGAGCCAGGGCTGGGCAAGGTTGAGGGCGGAACAGATTATCCACAAAACGACAGCCAGAAGGAACTTCAGCCTGTAGGGCTTCAAAAACATAAAAGCGCCCTTAGCAAGCTCGCTGTCAAAGGAGCGGCGGAGGTGCCTGTCGTCATTGAAATCGTAGTCCAGCCGTGTCTTCGGCCGGTTGGGGTCCGGCGGAAGCTTTTCCGGCCTTTTGCGTTTGTGAAACATTTGTGAAAGTCCTTTTGTTCTACATATATTATAGCATAAAACAAAAACAAAAAACTGCCGGCCCAAAGCGCCGCCCTGCCGCCGGCGGCAAAAAAAGGCAGACCGGAAAGGTCTGCCTTTAAGTGCCGGTTTTTACCCCGCGGCGTCGTAGCCCTTGCGCAGGGCTTCCATATTCACCGGGATCGCCTTTTTGGCTTTTTCGGGGAAATGGTTCTCCATGGCCCACTTCACCGAAGAAGCGTCCACGATGCCGGTCACCCGGGTATAGGCGCCTACCATGGCCATATTCTGGCTGCGCATGTTGCCCGCTTCCATAGCGATGGTGTTGGCGGGAACGGCGTAGGCCTTAACGTCCTTTCTTTGGGGAGCGGCGGCCAGATCGCTGTTATAGATAACGATGCCGCCGGGCTTCACCTTGTCTATATAGGCGTCCAGCATCCTTTGGTTGAAGGCCACCAGTATCTCCGGATGGGAGGCGATGGGAGCGCCTATCTGTTCGTCGGAAATGATCAGGGTGCAGGCCGCGGTCCCCCCTCTGGTCTCGGGGCCGTAGGCGGGATACCACACCACGTTTCTGTTCTCGTAGACTCCCGCGTGAGCCAGTATCTGGGCAGCCAAAAGAGAGCCTTGTCCGCCCATTCCCGCAAAAATAGCTTCAGCATACATGATTACCGCTCCTTCTTAACGCCCAGAGGATAAACCTCCATAACGTGTTCCTTGACCCACGTCAGCGAATCCACCGGCGTCATGCCCCACTGGGTAGGGCAGTTGGAAAGCACTTCCACAAAGGAAAAGCCTTTGCCCTCCAGCTGCTTGGTAAAGGCCTTTTTGATGGCGGCCTTGGTCTTGCGCACTCCGGCGGGGTCTATGGGAGATACCCGTTCTATATAGCAGGGCAGGTCCAGGGTTGCCAGCATCTCCGCCATGTGTATAGGCATCCCGTGCATCTTCGGATCCCGGCCCGCCTGGCAGGTGGTAGCCTTCTGCCCCACCAGGGTGGTGGGGGCCATCTGGCCGCCGGTCATGCCGTAGATGCCGTTGTTGATGAATATCACCGTAAAGTTCTCGCCGCGGTTTGCTGCGTGCACTATCTCAGCCATGCCTATGCTGGCCAGGTCGCCGTCCCCCTGATAGGTGAATACCAGATTGCCGGGATGGGTGCGCTTTACGCCGGTAGCCACTGCGGGGGCCCGGCCGTGAGCGGCTTCTATCATGTCGCAGTTGATAAAGTCATACATGAACACGGCGCAGCCTACCGGGCAAACGCCTATGGCGCTGTCCAAAAGCCCCATCTCCTCCAGGTTCTCCGCCACCAGACGGTGGACCACCGAGTGGAGGCAGCCGCCGCAATACGAAAACTCTTTGTCCTTGAGGCCCTTGGTCCTCGAAAATACTTTTTCCATTACAGTTCCCAGCTCCTTTGACAGGGGTCTGCCGGCGACGCCATGACCTGCTTTGCCTTGTCCAGCACCTCATCCGGCGTCATCACAAATCCGCCCGTTCTGCCGTAAAAATCCACGCTGGTCCTGCCGCAGGCTGCCAGCATCACGTCTTCCGCCATCTGGCCGCAGCTCATTTCCACCACCAGGAACCGCTTGCCCGCCTCCGCCAGCTCCGCCAGCCTGGCGTAGGGGAAGGGGAACAGGGTCACGGGACGGAACATACCGATCCTGAGGCCCTGCTTCCGGGCGTTGTCCACCACGGTTTTGGCAACGCGGGCGGAGGTGCCGTAGGCCACCAGCGCCAGCTCACAGTCCTCAATGCAGTATTCCGTATAACGGGTCTCCTTTTCGGCGCAGGCCCTGTATTTGGCCTGTATCCGGCGGTTGAGGTCTTCCAGGATATCCGGATCCACCCACAGGCTGTTGACCACCGCCTTTTCGTCCTTGGGGGCGCCGTCGGCGGCCCAGGGCTTGGCGGGGCGGTTCACTTCCACCGGGTGCAGATCTATGGCTTCCTGCATCTGGCCCACTACGCCGTCCAGCAGCATGCACACGGGATTGCGGTATTTGTCCGCCAAATCAAAGGCCAGGGCCATGAAGTCGTAGCACTCCTGCACCGACCAGGGGGCCAGGGTGATCAGCTTGTAGTCGCCGTGGCCTCCGCCCTTTACAGCCTGAAAATAATCGCCCTGTCCCGCCAGGATGCCTCCCAGGCCGGGGCCCGCCCGCTGAACGTTGCACACCACTGCGGGCAGCTCCGCAGCGGCTATGTAGCTGAGCCCTTCCTGCTTCAGGGATACGCCGGGGGAAGAAGAACTGGTCATGGCCCTCATGCCCGAAGCAGCGGCGCCGTAAACCATATTGATGGCGGCCACCTCGGACTCCGCCTGAACGAAGACTCTGCCCTTTTCGGGCATCATCCAGGACATATACTCGGGCACTTCGTTCTGGGGTGTAATGGGATACCCGAAAAAGGCGTCGCAGCCCGCCGCTATGGCTCCGTAGCACAGGGCGGAATTGCCTTTCATCAGCTTTTTCATTTATACACCTCTATACATACGTCGGGACACATGGTAGCGCAGATGGCGCAGCCTATACAGGCGTCCTCCTTGTCAAAGGCCGCAGGCTTGTATCCCTTCTGATTGATCTCGTCTGCTATAACGATACACTTCTTGGGGCAAAAGTGCGCGCACAGGCCGCAGCCCTTGCAGCGCTCCTTGTCTATGATGATTTTTCCCATAGGATCTCCTCCGGCAACAGATTGTCACCATATTATATTATACTACTTCGCCCCGGCTATGTAAAGAAAGCCCGCTCCGGCGGGAGCCGGGGCGGGCGTGTCGAAAGCCGCTATTTCGCCAGCTTGTCCCGGGCCACGGCAAACAGGCTGCGGAGGCGTATCTTCACCGCGCCGCGATTGGTTATCTCATCGATCTTTATCTGGGTATAAAGCCTGCCTCTGCTTTCCAGGATGGCCCGCACCTCGTCTCCGGTGACGGCGTCCACGCCGCAGCCGAAGCTCACCAGCTGCACCAGGTTTATCCTTTCGCTCTGCCGGGCCACCCATTCCGCGGCGGTGTAGAGGCGGGCGTGATAGGTCCACTGGTTCAGCACCGTGGTATCCACAGGCTCCGCCAGGTCGGCCACGGAATCCTCTGTGAGCACCGCGCCTCCCAGCTGGCAGATAAGGGTGTTGATGCCGTGGTTTATCTCAGGATCCACGTGATAGGGCCTTCCCGCCAGCACTATGACGGGCCTTTTGTCCTTTTCCGCTTCCTTCAGGAATTCCGCGGCCTTGTCCTTCACCTTTTGCATAAAGCCGTCGTATTCCCGGAAGGCGGCCGCCGCCGCCTTTTTCACCGCCCCCGCAGAAAGGGCGAAGCCCTCCTCCTTCATGAGGCGGACGAACCTCGGGGCAAAGCCCTTTCTGTCCGCCAGCCCGATGAACCTGTCTATATAGCGGATCTCCGGGGGTATCTTCACGTTGGCTTCTATGAGCCGGGGATAATAGGCCACCACGGGACAGTTGTAATGGTTGTCTCCCCTGTTCTCCTCCACGTTGTAGCTCATCCCCGGATAAAAAATGATCTCCGGCTTCATGGCGATGAGCCTTTCCATGTGCCCGTGGAGCAGCTTTGCGGGATAGCACACTGTGTCGGAGGGTATGGTGTGCTGGCCGCTGATATACAGCCCGTAATCCGACCTTCCGCTGACCACGGGATTGAAGCCCAGCTCCCGGAAGAGAGTGTGCCAGAAGGGCAGCAGCTCATACATATTGAGCCCCATGGGAAGCCCCACGTTTATCCTGTCCGGGACCACCTCCCCCTTCTGATATTCCTCCAGCAGGGAATATTTGTATTCGTAAAGGTCCAGAGGCTTTTGCGCGTTCTGCAGCCTGAGGGGTTTTTCGCAACGGTTGCCGGCAATGAACCGCCGGCCGCCGGAAAAGGCGTTCACCGTAAGGCGGCAATGGTTGGAGCAGCCCCCGCACACGGCGGAGGACACCTTGTGCTCAAAGCGTTCCAGCTCCTCCGGGCCGCACAGAGAGCTTTTTTCGGGGCGGTGGGCCATGGCGTAAAGCGCCGCCCCGTAGGCTCCCATGAGCCCGGACACGGAGGGGCGGAGCACCTCTTTTCCGGTCTCCTGCTCAAAGGCCCTCAGAACGGCGTCGTTCAGAAAGGTGCCGCCCTGCACCACTATATGCTGCCCCAGCCTGGAGGGGTCGGCGCAGCGGATCACTTTGTAGAGGGCGTTCTTCACCACGCTTATGGCAAGCCCCGCGGATATGTTCTCCAGGGAGGCTCCGTCCTTTTGGGCCTGCTTCACCGAACTGTTCATGAACACCGTGCAGCGGCTGCCCAGATCCACAGGCCTGTCGGCAAAAAGGGCCTTGCGGGCAAATTCCTCCGGCGAAAAGCCCAGAACTGCCGCAAAGGTCTGCAGAAAGGAACCGCAGCCCGAAGAGCAGGCTTCGTTCAGGAAGATGCTGTCCACGCCTCCCTGCCGGATATGGAAGCATTTTATGTCCTGCCCACCGATGTCTATGATAAAATCCACTTCCGGGCAGAAACGGGAAGCGGCGGTGAAATGGGCTATGGTCTCCACCACCCCCATGTCCGCGGCAAAGGCGTTCTGTATTATCTGTTCTCCGTAACCGGTGACGGCAGAGCCCCCGATGCGTATGCCGGGGTATTCCCGGTAAAGCCGCGAAAGGTATTCCCGCACGTGCCCCACGGGGTCGCCTCCCCCCTGCATATACATGGGGAAGAAAAGCCTGCCCCGGCTGTCGCACAGCACCGCCTTCACGGTGGTGGAGCCGGCGTCTATCCCCAGAAACATCTCTCCTTCGGGCCCGTCGGCAAAGGCTATGCCGGCGGAATCGGCTTCATGCCGTTTTTTAAAGGCCTCGTATTCTTCCCGGTTGGCAAAAAGAGGAGGGCAGTGGGGCCAGCCGGCGTCCGGAGCGGTGTATTTTTTGGCCAGCTCCCCGGGGAATACCGGCTTTGCCGCGGGGGAAAAGGCGGCGCCCAAAGCGGCGTAATAAAGAGAATTTGCGGGGCACGTCCCCTTCAGGCCGAGAGTCTTGTCGAAGGCCTCCCTGAGATAGGGGTAAAAGGTGAGGGGCCCTCCCAGATAAAGCACGTTCCCTTTTATCTCGCGGCTCTGGGCCAGCCCCGCTATGGTCTGGTTCACCACTGCGTAAAAAATGCTCCCCGCCACGTCCTCCCGGCGGACCCCCTGGTTCAGCAGGGGCTGGATGTCCGATTTGGCGAACACGCCGCAGCGGGAGGCTATGGTGTATATCTTTTCGCAGCCCTCCGCCATTTTTTCCATTTCTCCGGGGGTAAGCTTCATAAGCTCGGTCATCTGGTCTATAAAGGCTCCCGTGCCCCCGGCGCAGGTGCCGTTCATCCGCACCTCGGTATCCCGCAGGAAAAGGATCTTGGCGTCCTCGCCTCCCAGCTCTATCACCGTGTCGGTCTCCGGCATGAGCCTTTTTACCGCCAGCCGGGCCGCGTACACCTCCTGCACGAAAGGCAGCCCCAGAGAACGGCAGATGCCCATCCCCGCCGAACCGGTGACCGCCGCCGTCATCTCTTCTCCGGGAAATTCCTCCGCCGCCCGGGCAAGGAGGGCGGAAAGCTTTTCGCCTATTCGGGCCATATGCCTGTCGTAGCAGGAGAAAAGCAGGCGGTCTTCTTCGTCCGCCACCACGCACTTCATGGTGGTGGAGCCGATGTCTATGCCCAGGCGCTTCATTGCTGCTCCTCCGCCATAGCCAGCATCAGCCGGATGCGGTTCTCCTGGTTGACTCCCGAGGCGCCGGAATCATAGTCTAAGGGGCATATATTGGCGTGGGGATAAAGGTTTTTCAGAGTGCGCATGGCGCCTTTGCCCACTATATGGTTGGGCAGGCACCCGAAGGGCTGCACGCAGATTATGTTGTTGTAGCCGTTTTCTATAAGCTCCGCCGCCTCCGCGGGCAGCAGCCAGCCCTCGCCCATCTTCACCTCCCGGCCTATCACCCGGCTGCCCAGCTCCCTTATATGCTCAAAGGGGGCGGGAGCGGTGAAACGGGGGAATTCCTTCAGCACGTCGGTAAAGGTCTTTTCTATGCGCCGGGCCACAAGGCCTCCCAGGGCCGCTATAAAGGCCCCTATGCGGCTGCCCCCGTAAAGAGCCTGGTCGGTGAGCCGGTTGTCGAACATGAACTGAAAGAAGCCCAGCACCCCCGGCACCATATATTCGCAGTTCAGGCTGTCCAGCAGCGCCTCGAGGCCGTTGTTGCCCAGGGGGGAATACTTCACGTATATCTCCCCCACTATGCCCACTTTGGTCTTTTTCTCGCCGGTACAGGGGATGCTGTCGAAATCGCCGGCTATGGCCCGCAGATTGTTTTTGAAGGCCCTGCCGAAAAGGCCCCTGTTTTTCCGGAACTCCTCGGTAAGGTATTCCGACCATTTTTTCAGGGTCCTTTCGGTCTCGCCCTTCACCTTTTCGTAGGGCCTCACCTGGTTCCGGAGCAGCATCAGCAGATCGCCGTATATGATGGCCACCATGGTCTTCACCAGCATCATGGGATACACCCGGAAGCCGCCGGAGCGCTCCATGCGGTTCAGGCTCAGGCTTATCACCGGCACCTGCTCCATGCCCATGCTGCGGAGCGCCTTCCGCAAAAGCCAGATATAATTGGAGGCGCGGCACCCTCCGCCGGTCTGGAACATGATGAGGGCGCTTTTGTCCGGGTCGTAATCCCCGGAAGCAAGGGCGCTGAGCTGCTGTCCGGCTATGCAGATAAGGGGATAGCACATGTCGTTGTGTATGTGCTCCAGGCCCTTTTCTATTATTTCTCTGCCGCCCTTCCGCAGGATCTCCACCCTGTATCCGTAGCTTCTGAAGATACGCCTGATGAGCTCCATGTGCACCGGAAAGATATCCGGTGCCAGTATGCTGTAGGTTTTTTTCATTTCCCGGGTGAATTCCGGGTTTTCAAAGCCGTGCCGGGCAGGCGCTTTTTTCTTTTTTGCCATTTTTCGGAAATGCCTTTTTCAATACAGCCGGAGAGCTTCCTTCGGCGCCGCGATCCTCTTTTCGGAGCAGGCTCCCGCCGCAGCGGGACCGGCTGCATTCGCGCAGAGTGTTTTCACGTATCGTTCCTCCCGTCTCCCTTTTCGGTATCCTGTTCCTCCGGGGCCGCCCCCGTTATCCAGTGGAGCCCGTTGTTGTCCACGGCGGCCGTGTAGCCGGGGTCTCCGGTGGTCCGGGCAGCGTAGCGGGCGGCGTCGGCCGGCACGTTCCTGCCGCTGACCAGGGCCAGCCTTATAAAACGCAGCATGAGCCGGGGGGTTATCTCCATCAGCTGTTCCCTGTCCATAAGGATGATGCCTTCCCCGGCCTTGAGCAGGGCTGCCTCCCGCACGTTGAGAAAAGCGGTCATTTTTATGATGTGCTCCACCACCCGCGGCTCCAGGGCGTCCTGGGGTATGGAATCCAGGACGCCGCGGAAATTCACTATGTTTATCCTCACCATTACCAGCACTATCAGCGCCGGAGCGGCAAGGGCCATGACGAGCTTCAGAAAAACCGGGCCGCCGTGAAGCACGTAAACGTAGCGGTACGCATAAACGAGGGCGGCAAGGGCCAGCAGCTCAAAAACGTATTCCCACAAAAACAGCCGCTTGAGATGCAGGTCGAAATCAGTTGTCTTCCTCAAGTCTGCCCTCCTTCCACACAAGCCTGCGGGCTTTTATACCGGGCACGAACAGAGAGGCCGTTTTTTCAAACTGCTCCCTGTCTCCCGTGGTATAGGCTTCCAGCCTGCCGCCGCCCTCCGCTCCGATCTCAAGCAGCCTTCTCGCCGCTTCTTCCGCGGGGTCCGCTATGCGGCTTTTGGGCAGGAATTCCCTTATGGCTTCCAGCATAAGGGGATAGTGGGTGCAGCCCAGGATCACGGTATCCGCTCCCGCTACCTTTTGGCAATGCCGCCGGCACGCCTCGCGGCAGAAGGCGGTGCCCAGCAGGTTGCCCTCCACTATGGGGACGAATTCGGGGCACGCCTCCTGCGCCACGGCCCCCCGGAAGCCCGCGGCGGAGAGGGCGGCGGGATAAGCTCCGCTTTTTACGGTGCCTTCGGTGGCAAGGACGCCCACGCTGCCGCTGCCGCCGCAAAGGGCGGCGCCGCATTCTATCATGGATATCACCGGCATCCCGGGATAGGTCTCCCGCAGATACCCGCAGGCCACCGCCGAGGACACGTTGCAGGCGATGACCAGAGCGTCTATGTCTTTGCCCGCAAGAAAGGCGCTTATCCCCCGGGAATATTCCAGTATCTCGGAAAAGGGCTTTTCACCGTAGGGCACGTGGCAGGTGTCTCCGGTATAAACCATATCCGCGCCGGGCAGGGCCCGGCGTATGGCGCGGACCACGGAAAGCCCTCCCACTCCCGAATCGTATAAACCTATTTTTTTTATCATCTGCATCCTTTACTGCATATCCGGGCCGAAGGGCTCCGAGAAATCAAGATGTCCTCCCAGAGTCTCTATCTTTGACCCCTGCACCAGAAGCTGCACCGTTTTTACGCTGCTGTCGTTGGCCGCCGCGGTGCAAGCCAGGGAATTGGCCAGCTGGGCTTCCTCCAGGGTGCTTCCGGAAAACTTTTTTATATCTTCGGAAAAATCCACGAAAGCGACTCCGCCCTTTACCCGGACCCTGCCCACCAGCCGGGTCCCTTCGGGCAGGACTCCGTCCTTCACCAGCTTTTCCGTCAGCAGCTCCATGCTGCGGGTGAGCTTGTCGGTAAGCAGATCCCCCGCAGGGACGCTTTCCGCCTTTTTCACGGCGTTTTCACCCTGCTTTTCGTCCGGAACGTAAAGATCTATGTTTTTCCCCGACCCGGGCACGGAGCCTTCCTTTTCCGTAACGGGCGGGATGGACGGTTTCAGCCCCTCCGACCTGAGAGGAGTGATCTCCGCCGAATATTTCCGCCCGAAGGCGTTTCCGGCAAAATAGGCTCCGACCACGAGACCGGCGCCTATGACAAAAAGGATTAAACAACCCAGAAATCTGTTTTTCATAATAGTTGTCCGCGCAAATAAACATTATTCATATTTTATTATAGCATTTTTCGCAGCATTCTTAAAGCGCGGAGGACGCCGGGGAAGAGGGGGCTGCGGGGACAAAAAAATACCGGCAGGACGCGCCTGCGCCCTGCCGGTACGCTCCGTTTGCCAAAAGCCTTTAGGGACCGGTTTGCGTCTTCGTTTCTTCGGAAGGCTCCGAAGGGGCGTAATCCACCTTCAGTATATCGAAGTTTTTGCCGAGTTTTTCAAACATGGCCTCTCTGGTTCTTGCTCCCAGCCTCTTGTAATCGCCCTCGCCGAACTCTTCCGGCCCATAGGCCACCCGCGCGGACGCCTTTTTTGAAACAGCCTTGTTGTCCGATACCGAAAAGACTATCTTCTTTTCCCCCGGCCTTAACACGGCGTCGAGGCCGTTTTCATAAACGGGGGGCTTTGCGGAGACGACAGGCTTGTCGTCCGGGTAGCTCAGGGTGTTGGTATAGTCTTCGCCGCGGCCGTTTTTCCAAATCAGCGAAGCGGCAACGGAGCCGTTTTCGCCGGGGGCCGTTTTTATATCATACGCCGCCCCGGAGGAATTGGCTATCCTGACGACGTCGGGGGCAACGAACTCCGCATCGATGACCCGCCCCGAGTTGGGGGATGAGACCCGCCTGAAGGTGTAGATACTCTTTTTCTTCACCACGGGCTCCGGCCCGCCGTCGTTAATTTCCGCATAAACTATATCGGTATCGTCCGCTATCAGGAGCCTGGTCGTATCGCCCTTCGCAAGCATATCCAGTACGGGCAGGGCGGCCGTGGGGGCCTCCGGCAAAACGGGCTTTTCGTAGGTCATAAGGACCTTCTGGTTCCAGTCTGTGGAAACGCCCCATTCCTTATGAAAGGTGTAAACTATAACGTTATCCCTTTTTTCGGCAAAAACCGAATAAATCATTTTGCCTATGCCCGGGCAGTGCCCGCTCCAGAAGCCTATGCCTTCGTTAGGCTTTATGGCTTCTGCCTCGGCCCGGGCCGCAGCGATAAGTTCTTTTTCTTTGTCGTTTTCCTTATCCGCCCTGCCTGCGAAGAAGCCCCGGATACCGTGTTTGGCCTCCGCGGCAGGCGCCGAAGGCCTGTTGGCGTTCGCGTACGCAAAAAACGCCAGGCCAAAAACAGCGGCCGCCAGCGCCGCCGCAATGATCAGTTTTTTCATTTTCATCGTTTCTCATCTCCGTATTATACGCGTCCCGTCCCCGGCGCATACGTACCGGCGGAACGCTTTTTTTTATTATACACCCGCCGTCGGAAAGCCGTCAACGGTCCAAAATATAAAACGCTGGTTTTTTAAAAATCGGCGCCGTAAAAAAACGCTCCCCGCAAAAGCGGGAAGCGGAAACAGTTTGTTATTACGGAAAGCGGCCGCCGGAACGGGAGAAGCAGTTTCCCCGGCATCAGCGGCTGCAGCCGGGTTTTTATAACGGCAACGGGCGTCTCTCCGGCGAAGGTGGCGCCGGCGGGGGCCCCTATCGCGCATACGCTCCGGAATACTTTTCGGTAATGCTTGTCGGCAGCTCAAAATGCTGGTAATCCTTTTGGTCTGTCCAGTCTCCGCCCCATTCGAACCCTTTTTCGGTAAAGAGCTTATAACACAGATCGCCTTTGTTTATCTTGTAATCAAAGTCCCGCGTTCTGTCCAGATAGGCTTTTCCCGTAGCGGGCTCTGTCACTTCTTCCGTAACGCCGTCTTCGTTCGTCACGGTTTTATGATAGGGATTGTACAGCGTGTTGATATCTACCGCCATCCCCAGTCCGTGCTTTGAGATCTTGTTTGTATGTGATATGAATCTGAAATTAAAGCAGGATGAGTTGTTGTCGCGCATCATCGTCTCGTCGTCGGCCATGTAGTTATCCGGGAGCGTCATACGTTCTATGGGATAACCCGCGTCATAAAGCTTCTCAAAGATCTCCAGAACGTCCTCAGCTATCAGTTTATGCACCACCATTTCCCCCTGATGCGTATTGCCGTCTTTATCTTTGTGCAGCACCAGCAGATAACGGAGGTCTTTACGGGGAACGATACAGTCTTTTTTATAGGTATTTCCGCTTTTCATCCTGTCAAAAAGATCGTCGGAGATCTTTCGGACAGAAAAACCTTCCCTTTTGCAGATGGCCGGGCTCTTGCAGTTTGAAACAACGATAACTATGCCGCAGGCGGCCAAAAGCAGCAGGGGCAAAACCAGGAATTCGAACCATTTTTTCTTGTTTCCGCTATTATTCAAGCGCCATCCTCCCCGAATTTTTTAAAACCGCGGTCCCGTTCACCCGGATATGAAACGGCCGGCCCCTGCGTCATTCGCATTTTTTGAGCCAGGCGTCCAGAAACTCCGCCGATTCTCCCTGGGCCAGCTTCTCTTTTGCCGTAAGGAAAAAGCCCCGGGCGTCCTCCTTCTCCCCCCGGGAGAGAAGTATCTCGCCGTAGTAGGCGTAAGGCATGGGGTTTTCGGGAGAAACGTCCATCAGCCGGGCGGTGACGTCTATGGCCTTGTCGTATTCCTTTTGGTTCAGGTATATGTTCGCCATAAGGTCCAGCAGCCTGGGCATGCCGGGCATATACGAATACAGCGCCTCCGCCACGGCCAGGGCTTCCTTTTCTTTTCCCGCCATATTCACGGCCAGGACGTTGTTCAGCAGCACCCGGGCGTTGTCGCCGGAAAGCTTCAGGGCGTTGCGGGCGGCGTCCGCCGCCTTCTGCGCGTCGCCCTTGTCAAAATATTCGTCGAAAAGGGCGTTCCACACCCTGATATCGTCCTTGAATTTCAGCGAAAGGGCTTCCAGGGCGGAAAGGCGTTCCCCGTCGCCCTTCAGCTGGGCGAGGCGTATGCGGCAGAGCGCCAGTCCGGGATCCAGTTCCGCAGCCTTTTCAAAGGCGGCGGCAGCTTCTTCGTCTTTGCCGGTCTCATAGCGGCAGCGCCCCAGCAGCTCAAAGGCCATGGCGCAGTCGGGGACTTCCTTTGTGAGGGGGCCCAGTATCTCCGCGGCGCCGTCGTAGTTGCCGGTTTCCATCATATTGAACACCAAGTCAAACTTTTCAAACTGCTCCAGCTTGTATTCTCCGGTGTCCGGGGTGGTATCGGCGTTTTCGAAGGGTATGTCTCTTGCTTCCGTTTCCTTCAGGGCGTACATGCCCAGTATCACCCGTCCGTGGTTCATTTCCTTATACTGGCTGGAAAACTCGTAGATATAGTTGAACAGGCCCACCAGCGCCTTGGAGGAGGTGACCATGCTCCCCAGGGGAGCGGTCCTGTCCTTGGGCAGGTTGCAGAGGAAAATGGTTTTCACCTCCCCTACGTCCACCTGCACCCCGTAGGAGGTCCTGATCTCGGTGAAGCCGGGAAAATATTCGTCGTCTTTTTTGATACGGTCTATCCCCGTCACCTGGGCCTTGTAGGGGTTTTTGATGGCCATCATGTTGTAAAACTGCCCCAGGGTGGCTACGCCTATCCTGCCGATATCCCTTCCGCTGCCTATCTTCATGTTGCAGGGCAGCTTTTCCGGAAGCTTCAGCAGCGCCAGATTGTTGTCCTTGTCGGCAAAAACGGTTTTGCATTCATAGGCTTTTCCGGTGGTCACCGACAGAAAAACGGGCCTGTCGTCTATGCAGCCGTGGTTTTTGTCATAGCTCTCGTAAACGGCCATGGTGGGGGTTATCACGTATTCCCCTCCACCCACCACCACGCCGTTGGCAAGAGAGGTGCGGGTGATGCCGAAGCTGTAAACGTAGCCCAAAGCGCACTTGTTCACCGTCTGGCAGCAGGCGGCGGAGGCAAGCAGGGCAAAACAGATAAACAAAACAAGCTTTTTCATACTTTTCTCCCGAAAATGTGTTCCGTCACTTGTCCCCGCAGCCGCACAGCCGTTTGCGCAAAAGGTCGGCGGGGATTATCATAAAGGCCAGCGCCAGGGTCTTTGCAAGCTCCGGAAAGCTCAGCCCGAAGCAGCGGAAGATGTGGCCGCCCCAGTAGGTCATGGCGATCTGGATAAGCGATATACCCAGAAAAACGCCTATGAACCCGGGGTTTTTGCCTATATTGGCAAAGATCTTCAGCCCCTCCGTCCTGGCATTGAACATATTGAACAATATGGTAAAGATATAAAAGGTGAAATAGGCTGTCAGCAGCCTGTCCGGCCCCGGCGCCGCGGCGCCGAAGATCAGCCTTGCGAAAACTCCCGTCCCCAGGAACGCCATGGAGACAAGGGTAAGATACAGCCCGCCGAACAAAATGGAGACCCCCATACTTCTTGTGATGATGCTTTCCTTTTTGGGAACGGGCCTGTCCTTCATAAATTTTTTCAGGGCGGGCTCGGTCCCGAAGGCCACCGCCGCAAGAGTGTCCATCACCAGGTTCACCCAGAGCATCTGGGTCACCGTCAGGGGAGAGGTGATGATCTTTTCCAGCCTGTCCCCCACGAAGGGCACCATCACCGGGCAGATGAGGTTTATCAGCACGGCGGAAACGTTCACCGTGAGCTGGAACACTATAAAGCGGCGTATGGAATTGAATATGGTCCTGCCGTAAAGCACGGCCTTTGTTATGGAATGGATATTGTCGTCCAGGATAACTATATCCGCCGCTTCCTTGGCGGTCTCGGTGCCGCTGCCCACTCCGAAGCCCACGTCGGCCCTGGTGAGAGCGGGGGCGTCGTTCACTCCGTCGCCGGTCATGGCTGCCACCAGCCCCAGCCTCTGGGTAAGCTCCATAAGCCTGTATTTGTCCCCGGGAAGGGCCCTGGCCACCACCCGCAGCCGGGGGATAACGGCCATCACCTCTTCGTCGGACATGGCGGCAAGGTCGTTGGAGGTGAGCACCACGTCATCCGCCCCGGCCAGGATGCCGCATTCCGCCGCTATGGCCTGAGCGGTCTCCCTGCGGTCCCCGGTGATCATCACCACCTGCACTCCCGCTTCCTTCAGCTCCCGGACTGCAGTCATGGAGGAGGGGCGTATCTCGTCCCGTATGGCGATATAGCCCAGAAGCACCATTTCCTTTTTGAGAAGCTCCTCGCAGGAAAGGGTCTCCGGCCGGTCAAGGCAAATGGCGACGGCGATCACTCTTATCTGCCGGGAAGCCAGATTGTCTATTTTTCTTATAAGCTCTTCGCGCTTTCCGCCGGAAAGAGGCTGCGGGTCCGCGCCTTCGTCAAAATAATAAGCGCAGCCCGAAAGCACCTCCGGGGCGCCCTTCAGCAGCACCATGTCCCTGCTGCCCCCCACGGTCACTTCCTGGGCGGAAAACTTGTAGGAGGAATCGAACAGGATGGCCGCCTTTTTCTCTACGGGGACCTCTACCTTCTGCCTCCAGGCCCAGAGAGCCAGGGCCTTTTCCGTCAGGTTGCCTCCTATCACCTTCACCTCGCCGCCGTCCTCGGAGACCTGGGAGGAGGTGTTGGAATTGATGGAAAGGGTGAGAAGGTCCCTCAGGCCCTGAGGTATATCCTCAAACAGGGTATAGTCCCTGCCGGTGCCGTCAAAAAAGCTCACCACCTCCAGCCTGCCCCGGGTGATGGTGCCGGTCTTGTCGGAATACAGCACGTTGAGGGCGCCGGCGGTCTCTATCCCCGCCAGCTTGCGCACCAGCACGTTGGAGGAAAGGAGTTTCTTCATATTCAGCGACAAAACCAGCATGGTCATCAGGGGCAGCCCCTCCGGCACCGCCACCACCACGATGGTCACCGCCAGGATGCACGCCTTCACCAGATCCGCTATCACGCGGCCGCCGTTTGCCGCCGAGAAATACGTGGCGAAATGCAGGTTTTTGTCCATGGTGTAATCGAATATGGTGGCCAGCATATAGATGACGGCGATGACCACTGCCAGTATATAGCCGTAACGGGCGATATACCCCGCCAGCTTCTCCAGCTTCAGGTTGAGAGGGCTTTTTTCCTCGTTTGCCAGAGAATCCGCGGCGGAGCCCATAAGGGTCTCCCGGCTTATCTTGTGCACCTTCATGACGCCGGCGCCTTCGCACACCACCGAGCCCCTGTGGA
>JAEEGL014602039.1_pt1 | contig 46822 bp, 45 predicted proteins | sample 9134231 | NCBI WGS metagenome assembly JAEEGL01 (sample SAMN16246548, study PRJNA631951) | gut metagenome | biome: gut microbiome; feature: rumen; material: fiber-attached | host: Bos | place: Iran: Karaj | collected 2018-10
CACTTCCGGGAACGCGGATGTCCACCGGAGGCGCGGCCTTCACCACCACCCATCGGGTGATCGTGCGGGTTCATCACAACACCACGGTTGTGCGGACGGCGGCCGAGGTGACGGCTGCGTCCGGCCTTGCCGGAAGATTCCAGATTATGGTCCGGATTGGACACGGTACCGACGGTGGCGCGGCAGGTCACCGGCACCATGCGGGTCTCACCCGAAGGGAGGCGCAGGATGGCGTACTTGCCTTCGCGGGCCGCGAGCTGGGCGAACGTACCGGCGCTGCGGGCCATGGTGGCACCCTGACCGGGACGAAGCTCGATCGCGTGGACGAGCGTACCGACGGGAATCGCAGACAGCGGGAGGCAGTTGCCGAGATCCGGCGAAGCCTGGGGACCGGACTGGACAGTCTGGCCGACCTTCAGACCGTTGGGAGCGAGGATATAGCTCTTCAGACCATCCTCATACTGGATGAGGGCGATACGGGCGCTGCGGTTCGGATCGTATTCGATCGTCAGGACGGTCGCCTTGAACTCGTCGCGGTTGCGGACGAAGTCGACAAGACGGTACATCCGCTTGTGGCCGCCGCCACGGTAACGGACCGTCATCTGGCCGGTGTTGTTACGACCGCCGGAGGACTTGATGGGCTCGAGGAGCTTCTTGTAAGGCTTCGAGGTGGTAATCTCCTCGAAGGAGCTGATTGCTTTGTTACGCTGACCGGGAGTAACCGGTTTGTACTTTTTGATTGCCATACTCTAGTTCCTCCTTAAATGTTCGCGTAGAAATCAATCTTGTCTTCACCTGCAAGGGCGACATAGGCCTTCTTGAAGTGATTGGTACGGCCCTTGAGCAGACCGGCCTTGGTGTAACGCTGTTTGCGCTTGCCATGATAGTTCATGGTGTTGACCTCGGCGACGGACACCCCGTACATCTGCTCGACAGCAGCCTTGATCTGAAGTTTGTTGGCCTTGCGGTCAACGATGAAACCGTAGACGTTCAGTTTTTCGCCCTGAGCCGTCATTTTCTCGGTTACGATAGGCTTAATTAAAATTCCCATGACGTGTTCTCCTTATTTTACGCGTGCGGTGAGAATATCCTGGACACCGTCCACGAGAACGAGCATGTGCGCGTCCATGATGGCGTAGGTGTTGATTTCATCCACCGTGGTGACCTTCACCTGGGGAAGGTTGCGGGATGACAGAAAGATGTTGTTGGAGTTCTCCGGAAGGACGAAGAGAATCTTGCGGTCGCCGGCCTTGATAGCCGCGAGGATCGAAAGGAATTCCTTGGTCTTGGGAGCATCCATCGTGAAGGGTTCCACCAGAACGATCTTCTCCTCGGCAGCCTTGTAGGACAGGGCGGAGAGACGGGCGAGCTGCTTCACTTTCTTGTTGAGCTTATAGCGATAGTCACGCGGCTTGGGGCCGAAGACATTGCCGCCGCCCACGAAGATACCGGCCTTCAGGGAGCCGTGGCGTGCACCGCCGCCGCCCTTCTGGCGTCCGAGTTTCTTGGTGGAATAGGCAACCTCGCTGCGGTCCTTGGTCTTCGCGGTACCCTGGCGCTGATTGGCCATGTACTGCATGACATCCAGATAGATCGCGTGATCGTTCGGGGTGATGCCGAATACGTTTTCGTCGAGAACGACTTTCTTACCGGAGAGGGTTCCGTCGATTTTGTAAACACTGAGTTCCATAGCTTAGTCCTCCAGAATTAAATAAGAACCCTTCGCACCGGGCACGGAGCCCTTGACGATGATCAGATTGTTCTCAGGGATGAGCTTGAGCACCTCGAGGTTGAAAACCTTGACACGCTCGGCGCCCATGTGACCCGCCATGCGCATTCCGGGGAAAACGCGGGACGGCCAGGACGATGCGCCCATGGAACCGGGATGACGGAGACGGTTGTGCTGGCCGTGGGTCTGGCCGCCGACACCGGCGAAGCCATGACGCTTCACGACACCCTGGAAACCTTTACCCTTGGACGTTCCGACCACATCGATGAATTTGACATCGGTGAACACGTCGGCCACGGTGAGGGTGTCTCCGAGCTTGAGTTCGCCCGCAAAATCGGCCGGGAATTCGACCAGTTTCTTCTTGGGGCTCACTCCTGCCTTTGCGAAATGCCCTTGCAGGGCCTTGCTGGTGTGCTTCTCTTTCTTTTCGTCATAGGCAAGCTGAACGGCCTCATACCCATCGGTTTCGACGGTTCTCACCTGCGTGACAACACACGGACCAGCCTCGATGACGGTGCACGGGATATTCTTCCCGTCGGCACCGAAGACGGAAATCATTCCGACTTTCTTTCCAATTAAACCAGGCATTGGTGTTTGTTAATTAATTGTTTATAAATACTTTAACCGTAAAAAATTACGGCCCGCACACTTTTGCGGACCGCACAGATACGATTAATTATTCTGATTTCCAAATCCCTTCGCCACTTTTCAACAAGTTTTTCCACAGCCGCTACAGCCGGGCAATATCCATCCATCCGAAGTGCGCGGGATAGAGCCAGGCGCGTTCGGTGCGCTCCATGACCCCGTAGTCGAGGGAGATTTTCGGGCACTCGGCATAGGCCCGCTCCAGCCAGGCCGGGTCGTCGAGTCCGGTCTGCCAGCCGCCGAAGAGTTCCGTCACTTCGGGAAGATAGCGGTCCATCTCGGCGATGATCGTGGCGGCCTTCCAAATAAAGATACCGCTGTTCCAGAAGAACTCGCCGGTCCGGACGAACACCTCCGCCAGGGCCAGGGTCGGTTTCTCGGTGAAGGTCTTGACTTTCAGGGGGCGGTCCATCAGGTAGGCGTTCTTTCCTTCCTTGACCTGGATGTAACCGAAATTCACGTCCGGGGTCTTCGGAACGATGCCGAGGGTCATCAGGACATTCTCCTTCTGGACATAGGCGAGGGCGTCGGTCACCGTGGAGACGAAGAGTTTCTCGTCGCGGATAATCTGGTCCGAAGGCGAGGCGATAATCACCGCTTCGGGATCGCGGCGCAGCAGGGTATAGGCCGCAAAGGCCATGCAGGGGGCCGTCTGCCGGGCATAGGGCTCCAGCAGGAGGTTCTCCTTGGGAATGTCCGGGAGGATGGACCGGAGGACCTCCGCATAGGAAGACAAGGTGACGACCAGGATGTTTTCCTTCGGCAGGAAACTAAGGAAACGGTCGTAGGACATCCTGAGATAGGCGGCCGGGACGGAGGTTCCGCCCGCCATGATGACAGCATAAGAATGGGATAGCATTGTGTTATACATAGATAGGAATCCAGGCCTGGGGAAAGTATCGGAGCGTGGCCTCGTCGCCGTCGAAGACAACGGAGATCACGTCGAAGAAAACTTCTCCGGCCATATCCAAGTGGTTAGTGTTCAAGTATTTGCGTGCAGCTGCCGAGATGCGGTGCTGCTTGGTGGGACCGACCTGGTCCTCCAGGGTCGAGACCACAGGGGCGGTACGGGTCTTGACCTCGACGAAATGGACCCCGTCCTGCGCTTCGGTGATGATGTCCACCTCCAGATGTCCCCCGCGCCAGTTCCGCTCCAGGATCCGGTGTCCGCGCGAGGCGAGGAAGTCGCAGGAGAGTTGCTCCCCGCGCTGGCCGAGTGCTTTGCGTCCCTTGTCGTCCATCTTATCCGAATTTAACGACCGTGACGCCGGAGCCGCCGAGCTGGATGTGCTCATCCGAAACGGAGACCACCCCGGGAACGGTACGGGCGTATTTCTGGATTTCTTCCCGAAGGGCGCCGGTGCCCTTGCCATGGAGGATGCGGACAGAAGGGACGTCCAGCATGATGGCATCGTCGATGTAGCGCATGACCGCTTCGATGGCTTCCGTCACCCGTGCGCCCCGCAGGTCGATTTCCGTCCGGAAATTCGCCTTGCGTTCGGCGATGCCGCTGTCATAGACCTGGCGCGGCCTCGCCGATGGCTTGGAGGCCGCCTTGAACTCATGGGAGGTGATGCGCTCCACCCGGTCCAGGGGCATTTTCGAAGTGATGTTGCCGATGATGACGGTCACGGACTTGGTGGAGAGTTTGGCCACTTCCCCGACCATGTCGCTTCCCTTCACGCGGACTTTTTCGCCGACTTTGAGCGGGGCGCTCCGGAAAGCCGCCAGACGCTGCTTCTCGGCCTGCTCCGCGGTCATTTCCGCCGAAGCGCTCTCGCCGGAGCGGCGCTGTTTCCGCGCCTGCTCCCGCTGCTGGCGTTCACTGACCCGCTTGAGTTGCTGGTCCAGGTAATGCTCCCGCGCCTGGCCCCGGTCGGCCAGGGCGCCGAGAAAGCCGGAGAGTTCCGCACGGGCCTCCCGGGTGGCCTCCTTCTCGGCCTGGGACTCTTTGATGGTCCGGATGGTCGCTTCGACTTCCCGGTTCGCTTTCCGGATGATATCCTCCGCCTCGCGGCGGGCTTCCGAAAGGATTTTCTCCCGGATATCCTTGATTTCCTCCAGCTCCTTCTGGTATTTGTCCGACAGGGATTCGAGGGTCTTGTCCGTCGCCCGGATCCGGCTCAGCTTCTCGTCCAGGGCCCGGCGGCTCCGGGCGATGCGCCTGAGGTTCCGCTCCATGCCCACGAACTGCGCTCCGGAGCGCTCCTCCGCGTCATGGACAATCGGCTCGGGGAGGCCCATTTTGCGGGCTAGTTCGAAGGCGAAGGAATTGCCGGGGAGGCCCATCTCCAGGGAGAAGAGCGGTGCAATGGCCGCCCCGTCGAACTGCATGGCCCCGTTGACCACTCCGTTTTCTCCGGAAGCATAGAGTTTCAGATTGGTATAATGGGTCGTGATGACGCCATAGACGCCGCGCGTATCCAGCTCATGCAGAATGGCTTCCGCAATGGCGCCGCCGGCGGTGGGCTCCGTTCCGGAACCGAATTCGTCAATCAGCACGAGGGTCTTCGCGTCCGCGCTCGCGAGCATCTCCCGCATGTCCGAAAGGAAGGAACTGTAGGTGGAAAGGTCGTTGTCGATGGACTGGTCGTCGCCGATCGAGACCATCACCCGGTCGAAAACCGGCAGTTCCGAGGTCTCGGAAGTCGGTATCAGGAGGCCCCACTGGAACATGTACTGCAGCAGGCCCACGGTCTTCAGGCAGACCGACTTGCCGCCGGCATTGGGGCCGGAAATCAGCAGGATGTGGTGCTCCGCTGACAGGGTGGCTGTCAGCGGGACGACGCTCCGGCCTTCCCGGCGCAGCGCCCGCTCCAGCAGCGGATGCCGGGCCTTGCGGAGATACAGGTTCCCGTCCTCGGAAATGACGGGCATGCCTGCGATCATGTCCAGGGCGGTCTGGGCCTTGGCCATCAAGAAATCCACCTCACCGATAAAGACGGCGGCGTCCACCAGGCCGGGCACCTGCGGCCGCACCCAGTCGGAGAATTCCTGCAGGATGCGGGCGATTTCGCGGGTCTCCGCAAAATGGAGTTCGGCGATTTCATTGCTGAGGGCCACGATTTCCGCCGGTTCGATATAAGTCGTCTTGCCGGTCGCGGATTCGTCGTAGACAAAACCCGGGAACTGGCGCTTTTTGGCGGAGAAGACTGGAATCAGCATCTTCCCGTCCCGGATGGACACGGAAGCGTCCGCGTCCGCCAGACCGTCCTGCTGGGCTTTCCGCAGGATGGCGTTCATCCGTTTGGACACGTTGATTTCCCGCTCACGCAGGCTGCGACGGATCTCATAGAGCGCATCGGAGGCCGTATCCTTGACATCCCCATGCCGGTCCAGGATGGTGTCGATCCGCTTCTGGACCTCGGGGAACGCGTCGACGGGCGAGGAAAGATGCTGCAGGTTCGGATAGATGCCGTCTTTCAGCGTGCGAAGGAAGGAGGTGACTTTCTGGACGGTCACCAGCAGGGTCCGGAGCTTCCCGAGTGAAAGCAGGTCGATGCTGCCGCGGCGGCCGAGCGGCTCCAGGAAAGGCAGGCAGTCAATGTACCCGCTGGTCGGAAAACTCTCCTCGAACATCAGGACCAGGCGCATCTCGTCCGTCAGCACGAGGCGGTGGCGGATTTCGGCGGCGTCCGTCGAAAACGCTTCCTCTTCCACCCGCATCGCGGCATAATCCGTCTGGCAGCGGACAGAAACCAGCTGCCGCACTTTGTCAAATCCCAGTTTTGCCTCCAGCGTTGTATCTGTCATAATTTATCCTCCATGGCGGCACCGAGCAGTTCCCTGAGCTGGGACATGTCTTCCACGCTCCGGATGGCCCCGTTACGGACAAAGGAGATGATGCCGGTCTCCTCGGAGACGACGATGATGTCCGCATCGGTATCTTCACTCAGACCGATGGCCGCACGGTGCCGCATGCCGTAATGGGCCGGAATATCCGTCCGGTTGGTCATGGGCAGCTGGCAGCGGGCCGCGACGATCCGGTTGCCGACAATGATCATGGCGCCGTCATGGAGCGGGGAATTCTTGAAAAAGATATTCATCACCAGCCGGCGGTTGATCCCGGCATCGAAACTGTCTCCGGTCCGGATGTATTCGTCCAGGGTGGACTTGTGCTGGATGACAATCAGGGCGCCGGTCTTTTCGGCGGACATGGCGCGGACGGCTTCGGAGAGTTCTTCCACCGAGCGGCTGCCCAGCTGCTCTTCCTTGATGCCGAAAAGGCGGTTGAACAGTTCGCCGGTTCTCCGGGCCAGGCCGGAATTGATGGCGAAACGGTTCAGCAGATGCCGGATTTCCGGCTGGAAGATGATGATGATGGCCAGGACGCCGACGTCCAGCAAGGTGTTGACCAGGACGGTCATCATCCGCATGTTCAGGGCGGAGACGACGACCTGCACGATCATCAGCATCACCAGCACCAGGACGATGTTCACAACGGTCGAGTCCCCCCGGATGCTCCGCAGCAGGAAATAAATCAGGAGGGCGACCATCAGGATGTCCAGGATGTCCGCTACGCCGAAAGACAGAAAACTGAATATGCCGACCACTCGGTGCATGTCTTTGCAAAGATACAGAATAATTTTGTACCTTTGAAAACTTTAATGGAATTCTATGTACAGGGTACTGAAATTCGGCGGGTCCTCGGTTGCGAGCGCGACGGCGATGTCGCGGGTGCTGGATATTGTCCATGCAGAAAGGGCCAAAGGGAAAGTCATTCTCGTCAGTTCGGCCATCAGCGGCTGTACGGACACGTTGCTGGGCTTTGCGGCCGGGCAGACGGACGGAGGGGCCCTGGAGCAGCGTCATCTCGCCATCGTACGGCGGCTGTTTACCGGAGCGGAACGGGAGGCGGTTTCGCAGGAAATCCATGCGCTGTTCCGTCAGATGGAGGCGGCGCCTCCCGAGGAAAAAGTCACTTTCGGCGAACTGCTGTCCACGCGGATCCTGTACCATCAGCTTGCCTTCGACGGCGTCCGGGCCATCTGGCTGGATTCCCGCCGGCTCGTCGTCCGGGATGACGGGCAGGAAACCTACCGGCGCATCCGGGAAGCGGTGGACACCGAGGCGGACGTCTTTGTCGCCCCGGGCTTTATCTGCCAGGACCGGGAAGGCCGCGTATCGACCCTCGGGAGGGGCGGGTCCGACTTCAGCGCCGCCCTCTACGGCGCCGCCGTCGGGGCGGATTCCCTCCAGATCTGGACCGACGTCCCGGGCATCATGACCGCGAATCCCAAAGAAGTTCCCGCCGCCCGCACCATCCCGCGCCTGTCCTACGGCGCGGCGCTGGACCTGGCGGAGCACGGCGCCAAGGTGCTTTATGCACCGACGGTGGCCCCTGCGATGGAGGCCGGCCTGGACATTGAGATCCGCAACACCTTCGATCCGGAGGGACGGCGGACCGTCATATCCTCCGCGGCTGACACGACGCCCTGGATCGGGGTCACGGCCGACGGCGGAACCCTTCGCATCGTCGGCAGCCCCCTGTCAGACGTCTCCGCCGGAGAGGCCCAGGCGCTTTCCGCACTCCGGGAAGTGGGCATCGCCGCCATGGAAATCCGTCCGGAAGGAAGCGATGTCATTGTCGAAGTGCGGCCGGGGGTCCGCGTCCTGGCGCTGCAGGCGCTCCACCGCGCCTTCTTCCAGACGCCCCGGCGGGAGGACCTCGTCCTGTTCATCGCCGGCACCGGTGCGGTCGGAAAGGCCCTGCTGGAACTGGTGGGACGCTCCGGCGAGGCCGTTGCCAAGACCTCGGGGAAACGGCTCCGCATCGAGGGGCTGGCCAACAGCCGCTATTATGGCATCGACCCCGGGGGGCACCCCATCCCCTCGGAAGAAGGAGACTATGTCCGGGCGGTCATCGATGCGGCGCCGGAAGGAGCCCTTTTCGTGGACTGCACCGACAGCGAAACGCTGTGGACCCGCTACCGGGAGCTGCTGGAAGCGGGCATCGGCATCATTTCCTCGAACCGCCGCTCTTTCGCCATCCCTTATACGGATTATGCCGCCATCCATACGGCCGCCCGGGAAAACGGGGCGGTACTGCGCTATGAAACGACGGTCGGTGCAGCCCTTCCGATTCTCGGCACCATGGCCGGCGGCGCGGCGGGCTGCGATGAAATCCAAAGCATCGAAGCCGTCGTTTCCTGTACGCTGAACCAGATTCTGAGTTCCTATAGCGGAGAAGGTGCCAGCTTGTCGGCCCTTGTCCGGCGGGCCCAGGAAGAAGGTCTGACGGAAGCGGACCCCCGGATGGACCTCGGTGGACGGGATGCCCTGCGCAAACTGCTGATTCTCGCCCGCGTGGCCGGCATTCCGCTGGAGGAATCCGATGTCACCGTCGAACCGGCCGTCCCCCTCTGCGATGGACCGCTGGAACAGTTTTACGCGTCGCTTTCCGCTTTTGAAAAGGAGTTTGCCGCAAAGGTGCGGGAAGCCTCCGGGAGAGGAGGCCGCCTTCGTTTTGTCGCCTCGGTGGACAAAGCCCCCGGAACCCGCCTCGGCTACCGCGCCTCCATCCGTCTGCAGGAAGTGCCGCTTTCGCATCCGGCCTACTTCCTCGAGGGAACGGAAAACGCCATCATTGTCCAGAGCACATTCCACCCCTACCCCCTGGTCATCCAGGGCTCCGGAGAAGGCGCCCTGCAGGCGGCCGCGAGCATCCTCAACGATATTTTAAGATAAGAGTTCCGAGAATTCGTGGACCCCGCTGACGGATTCGGTCATCAGGGCGGCGGTCACGGCCCCGGCGGCAAATCCGGCCCGGGAAAAAGCTTCGTGACGGAAGGTCAGTCTGTCAGCGCCGGAAGTCAGGGTAACGGTGTGGATACCAGGCACTTCCCCTTCCCGGACAGAGGTGATTTCCGGCTTCTCTCCCAGGCTTTCCTCCACGATGCGGCCCAGGGTCTTGGCCGTGCCGCTCGGCGCGTCGAGCTTGTGGATGTGGTGGATTTCCTCGATCTCCGGGGTGTATCCGGCCCCCTTCAGCAGCTCGGCGGCCTTTCGGACCGCCGCGAACAGCGCGTTCACCCCCAGGGAGAAGTTCGAGGCATAGACCATCGGCGTCCCGGCGTCCCGGAAAGCTTTGAACACGTCTTCCGCGATGTCGTTCCAGCCGGTCGTACCGATGACGGCCGCACGGAAATGCTTGGCAATGAAGGGGTAATTCTTCCGGAAGGCTTCCGGCGTCGTAAAATCGATGACGACACATTCCCGGGCCACTTCCGGCGCTGTGGCGCAGATGTCTTCGCTCGCCGCGACAAGTTCCACGCCCCGGCGACGGAGTTCTTCTTCGACCATATGACCCATCCGGCCGTATCCGCTGATGATGACTTTCATGATTGCGTGTTTCTTAACTATTTGTATATCAGACGCTTATCGAAAATTGGTTATGCGAAAATGAGCAACCAATTTTACACAAATCGCTATTGATCAACAACTTACAAATCATGCCCCAGACTCAGCCAGTCGGTGGAAAATGGCGACATACTGGTCCACTGCTTCTTCCAGGTCGGCGGCGAGCACCTGCTCGTCGTCCCGGTGGGCTGTCAGGATGCTGCCGGGGCCGCAGATGGCCTTGTGGGCGAAATTGGTCAGGTGGGGGGCATCGCTGCCGAAGGCGACTGGCGCCGATTCGAAACCCTCCAGGGTCAGGTAACGCGCCGGGGTGTCGCCGCCCCGCGCCGTCACGCTGAGCCTCCCGTCCATCAGATCGGGCGCAGAAGCCATCCACTCCTCGACGGCCGCATCCGACACGAAAGTCGTCCGGAAATACAGGCGGCAGGTCAGTTCCGGCGAAAGGATGTTCTGGGGGTTGTCGCTTCGGAGAAGCCCCACATTCCACGTGGTCTTTCCCAGCAGCGGGTCCTCCCCGAAGTCCACCGCCGAAAGCAGGCTGTAGAAGCGGTGGAACAGGTCCACGGCGCTGAGGCCCGCCTCCGGATAGCCGGAATGAAAAGCCTCGCCCGTGAAGCGCAGGTCATAGGATTTCGTGCCCTTGGAGGCGGAAACCATCCGATTGTCCGTCGGCTCTCCGACAATCAGATAGGACGAGCGAAAAGCGGTCTTCGCAAAAGCCTTGGCGCCCCAGGAACCGGTCTCTTCCCCGCTGACGAGGAGAAGGCCGAAACCGCTCAAGCCGGAGTCTGCCAGTCGCCGGCAGGCGGAAAGCATCGCGAAGAGCTGGCCCTTGGCATCGCAGGAGCCCCGGCCGAGGATGCGCCGGACCCTTCCTGCCTCGTCGGTCTCGAAGGCCGGGGGAATATAGGGCGGAACCGTGTCCATGTGGGTGCAGAAAACGACTTCCGGCGTCCCCCAGCGAAGCAGGAGGTTCTGTGTGCCGTCCCCCACTTCGAAGCGTTCCAGCACCGCGCCGGGCGTCACAATGAGCCCGGCGAGCCAGTCCGAGAACGCCCTTTCCCTTCCGGAGGTGGAGTCCCGCTCCAGCATCTGTCTGAACAAAGCGTAATCTAGCATGAGGGAAGGTATCCGTTACGCAACAGCACCTCGGCGATCTGGACCGCATTGGTCGCGGCGCCTTTGCGGAGGTTGTCGCTGACACACCAGAAATTCAGCCCGTTCCCGATGGACGGATCCCGGCGGATGCGGCCGACAAAGACCTCATCCCGGCCTTCCGCGTCGATGGGCATGGGATAGATGTTGCGGGCGGGGTCGTCCCGGACCACGACGCCACTCATCCCTTCGAGCAGGCGCCGTACCTCGGAGAGCTCGTACGGGCGCAGAAATTCCACATTGACGCTTTCGCTGTGACCGCCGCGCACCGGGACACGTACGCAGGTGGCCGACACGCCGATGGACCCGTCCCTGAGAATCTTCCGGGTCTCGTTGACCATCTTCATCTCCTCTTTCGTGTACCCATCCTCCAGGAAGGAGTCGATATGGGGCAGGACATTCAGGTCGATCGGATGGGGAAAGTGCATCCCCTTGCCGCCGCTGCGCTCGGTTTCCAGGTGGACAAGGCCCTTCTGGCCGGCGCCGGTCACGCTCTGGTAGGTTGAGACGACGATGCGCTTGATGCCGAAGGCTTTGTGGAGGGGACTCAGCGGCAGGACCATCTGGATGGTTGAACAGTTGGGGTTGGCGATGATATGGTCTTTCTCCGTCAGGACATCGGCATTGATTTCCGGCACGACGAGCGGCACCGACGGATCCATCCGCCAGTAGGAGGAATTGTCCACGACATAGGTTCCCACGGCGGCGAAACGGGGCGCGAGCGCGGCGGATGTCGCCCCGCCGGCAGAGAACAGGGCCAGCGCAGGACGCCGGGCGATGGCCTCGTCAGCCGGAATCACCGTCCACTCCTTCCCCTGGAACACAACTTTCTTTCCCCAGGAGCGTTCCGAGGCAACCGGAAGGAGTTCCGTCACAGGGAAGCACCTCTCTTCCAGGACTTTCAACATTTTGGAGCCCACCAGTCCCGTGGCTCCGACAACAGCGACAAGCATATTATCTCAACAAATCTTCCAATTGAACACTGCCGGAAGTTTTTTCATCCCGGTATTTGACGATGACGGGGCAGTAGAGATGGACCCCGCTCTCCAGCGGAGAGCCGTCGCGAATGATGGGCTTGGAGCCGCTGACGACCACCGCGCCCCTCGGAACGACAACCCGGCCCGCCTCGTTGCGGGGCAGGAAACAGCCCTTTGTGGCGTCGAAAAGCGCCGTCGAAGAGGTAATGATGACGCCGGAGGCGATTACCGCCCCTTCCTGGACGATGGTCCCCTCATAGATCCCGCAGTTGCCGCCGATGAAGGCCCCGTCCTCAATGATGGTCGGCAAGGCGCCGGCAGGTTCGAGCACGCCGCCGATCTGGGTGGACGCGGAGATATGGATATGGGACCCGACCTGGGCGCAGGAACCGATGGTCACATGGCTGTCCACCATGGTTCCTTCGCCGACATACGCACCGACATTGACATAAGCGGGCGGCATGACGATGGCCCCGGGCGAAAGATAGGCGCCGCGGCGGACGGCGGATCCGCCGGGCACGATCCGGACGCCGTCCGCTGCCGTGAACCGTCTAACGGGGAAGGTCGCCTTGTCGAAGAAGGAAAACTGCCCTTCTGACATATCCGTGACCGCACCGAGGCGAAAGCCGGCGAGGATCACTTCCTTGACCCAGGCATGGACCACCCACACGCCGTCTTTCTTTTCGGCGACGCGGATGCTTCCTTTCTCCAGGCCTTCCATGACCTCATTGAATCTTTCCAGCGTAATGTCCATTTCTATAGTAAGTCTAAGTCTTTCAAATCTTTCTCTATCAGCTCGCGGGTGGCGGGAAGCGCTCGCACAAGGGGCAGGCGCAGGTTGTCCTCCATCCTCCCGAGAAGGGCCATCCCCGCCTTGCCGGGAATGGGATTCGGCTCGACGAAAAGGTCCCGGAACAGGGGCGAAAGGCGCTCCTCCAGGGAACGGGCCGTCGCAAAGTCGCCCTGGCGGAGGGCCTGGACAAAGCGGACCATCAGCGCGGGAGCGAGGTTGGAGGCGACGCTCACGACCCCGTCCGCACCCTTTTCCATCAAAAAAAGCGTATCGTCATCGTTGCCGGACAGGACGGCGAAATCCTCCGGAGCGCCTTCGAGGATCGCGAGGATCTGGTCCCGGCGGCCGGAAGCCTCCTTGATGCCGACAATGTTCTTCGTCCGGGAAAGGGCGAGGGTCGTTTCCGCCTCCAGGTTCGTTCCGGTCCGTCCCGGGACATTGTACAGGACGATGGGCCTGGAAGTCTCCGCGGCGAGCCCCTGGAAATAGGCGAGCAGTCCCCGCTGCGGCGGCTTGTTATAATAAGGTACGACGACCAGGTAGGCGTCCGCCTCCGCGAGAAGCCGCATATTGGAGAGCGTCCCCTCAAAACTGTTCGTTCCCACGCCGACCATCACCGGAAGGTTCCCGCTGTGGGCCTTGACCGTCCGAAAAACCAGGAGTTTTTCCTCATCCGAGAGGGTCGGGGTCTCTCCCGTCGTTCCGAGCGGGACCAGAAAATCCATCCCGGCCTCGACCTGTTCCCTGGTCTGACGAATCAGCGAGGGAACGTCCACCTTTCCGTCCCGGAAAGGCGTGAACATGGCTGTCCCGCAGCCCGTCAAACATTTCCTGCCCATCAGTTTGCTGCTTCAAGGGCCTCTTCCCGCTGAACCTCGGCAAAGGCTTCCGCGGTGGGGCTGAGTTTGCGGCGGATTCTCGCCTCAACGACATTCACGATATAGTCGCCGGTCTTCTCGCATTCTTCCACGAGGTCCATGAAGACCGTCCCGCTGCCGTAGCCGTAGACGTGCTGGTCCAGCGCGGAGATATTCTGCTGCTTGAGGGCGTTGCGCGTGGCGTTGATTTTCTCCTCGATTGCGCGGGATTGGTTGGGATCGAAGGCGTCTTTGTGGCCGGACAGGAGGTTGTTCATGCTGACAAGGGCCTCGTCGACCAGCTTCATCATCTGTTCGACACCCGCAAGCTGCTCGGGATTGAAAACGGCTTTGGTGTCCCGTTTGCGACGGATGATCCGGGCGAGGTTGAAGCCGCTGTCGCCGATGGACTCCAGCTCGCTGATCTGGCGGAGCATGGAACGGATCTTCTCCTTCGTTTCGTCGGACAGGTGGGCGTCGCCGACCTCGCCGAGGTAGCGGCCGATTTCCGCCTCCATCTTGTCGGACATGTCTTCGTACTTGGCGATGCGTTCATACGCTTTCTTGAACGCACCTTCATCCGTAATGCCATCCAGCTGCCACACCAGCGAGAACATCTTCTGCATCCGCTCGCCGAAGACGACAATTTCCTTCTGCGCCTGCAGGACGGAGATTTCCGGGGTCTTCATGATACCGGCGCGGATAAACTGGAGACGGAACTCGTCCTCCTCCTCGCCGCGGGAAGGAATCAGGAAACAGACCACCTTTTCGATCTGCGGGATGAACCAGATCAGGACCGAGGTGTTGATGACATTGAACGCCGTATGGAACGTCGCCAGGGCGAAGGACAGCTTGATGGGAGACTGCTCCCCGGCCGTCGGGTCCAGGCCTACGATGCCGCAGACCATCCGGACGAAGGGGAAGAAGAGGATCAGCACCCAGATGACGCCGAACACATTGAACACCAGATGGGCCATGGCCGTCCGGCGGGCCTGGGTATTGGCCGACATCGCCGCCAGGTTGGCCGTCAGGGTGGTACCGATGTTTTCGCCCATCACCAGGGCGATACCCTGATAGATGGTGATTGCGCCGGTTGAGCAGAGGACCATGGTGATGGCCATCAGCGCAGCGGAGGACTGGACGGCCGCCGTCAGCACCGAGCCGATCAGCAGGAACAGCAGGATGGTCCCGTAATTGGTCTTGAAACTGGCGAAGAAGGCGACGACCTCCGGTTTGCTGGACAGGTCCATCTCCTCACCGGTCATCTTCAGCATGCCCAGGGCGAAGAGCAGGAAGCTCAGTCCGAAGAGGAAGTCTCCGAAATAGCGGTACTTGCCGGTCTGGATCAGGATGATGCCGATGAGGAAGGCCGGCCAGACCAGCATGGTCACGTTGAACGAAAAACCCGCCGACATGATCCAGGCACTCATCGTCGTGCCGATATTCGCGCCCATGATGATGGAGATGGCCTGGGCGAGCGACAGGAGGGCGGCATTGACAAAGGAGACCGTCATCACCGTCGTTGCCGCGGAGGACTGGACGGCGACGGTCACCAGCGCACCGGTGGCGACGCCTGTGAAACGGTTGGTGGTCATGGCACCCAGCAGGTGCCGCAGGCCCGGTCCGGCCATTTTCTGCAGCGCTTCGCTCATCACCTTCATGCCGTAGATCAGCAGGGCGATGGACCCTAAAAGTTTGAATATAATCAGCATAATATCAGTTTATTCCTATTCAATGGTTGCCGGAGAGGATGACGCCTCTGACGGAGCCGTCCAGCTGCGGCATTTTGTTATAAGGGAAGATTTCACAGAAAACATTGCACTCGCGAAGGCGCCGGCCGATCAGCTGGGTCACCTGCGAGCCAAAATCGAGTATGAGGATTTTATCCATGATAGTTCGGGGAGGCTTTGGCAATCTGGACATCATGGGGATGGTTTTCGCGGAGCGATGCGGCGCTGACCCGGACAAACTGCGCCCGGTGGAGATCCTCCAGGGTCGCGGCGCCGACATAGCCCATCCCGGAGCGCAGCCCGCCGGAGAGCTGGTACAGGACCTCCTGGACGCTTCCCTTGCAGGGGACCCGGGCGACCACGCCTTCCGGAACCAGTTTCTTGACGTCTTTCTGGAAATAGCGGTCCGCCGAGCCGGCCTTCATCGCATCGACAGAGCCCATGCCGCGGTAAGCTTTGAACCACATGCCGTCCATTTCCACCTTCTCGCCCGGCGCTTCGTCCGTCCCGGCGAAAAGCGAACCGCACATGACCGTGTCGCCGCCGGCCGCGAGGGCCTTCACGATGTCTCCGGAATAGCGGAGGCCGCCGTCTGCGATGACCGGGACGCCACCCGCGGCTTCCGCCACCTCGGCGATGGCCGTGAGCTGGGGGACGCCGACCCCGGCGATGATGCGGGTCGTGCAGATGGAACCGGGACCAATGCCGACTTTCAGGGCATCCGCTCCGGCCGCCACGAGGTCACGGGCCGCCTGGGCCGTGGCGATATTGCCGACGACGACATCCAGGGACGGAAACGCCGCCTTGATCTCTTTCAGTTTGTCCAGGACCCCTTTCGAATGACCATGGGCGGAGTCCAGGACAATGGCATCCACGCCCGCCTCCACCAGTTTCGTCACCCGCTCCAGGGCATCCGCCGTGATGCCGACGCCGGCCGCGACCCGGAGCCCCTCCGCCTTGACTTTTCCCACCTCGGCCGCCTGGGCTTCGGCGCTCATGTTCTTGTGGATGACGCCGATTCCCCCGGCACGGGCCATAGCAAGGGCCATCGGCGCCTCAGTCACCGTGTCCATCGCCGCCGAAACGAAAGGAAGCTCCAGCGAGATGTGGCGGGTGAAGCGGGCGCTCAGGCTCACATCGCGCGGAAGCACTTCTGAATAGGCTGGCAGCAGGAGAACATCATCGAAAGTGATGGCTTTCCGGACGATTCTGTCTTGCAGAGAGGGCATGGCTTGTCGGTTCTTGGTTCAGTCTTGCAAATTTAGCGAAAATATCGTTATCTTTGCAGGGATGAAACGAGTTTTGAGCATATTGTTCCTTCTTCTTTGCCTGGAAGCCGCCGCACAGGTGCGTTCCTACGGCGAGATGGACAGCAAGACTTTTGTCATCGGGCTGGACAGCTATTTCTTCGGGGCTTCCGGCTCCCTGGATTTCACGACCGCGGGAAAGCCCTTCCAGGCTTCCGTCTCCGGGCCCCAGGTCAGCGTCAACGGCAGCGTCCTTCCCGTCGGAGACGGCGAGAAACTCGTCGGGGTCCATGACTTTACGGGGAACGGACAGTTGGAACTGGTCGTCGGAAGCCGCGGCGGAAACGCCGTCGCTGCCTATATCTTCCAGTACGCGGGCGGAGGCTGGCAGCGGATCGGAAAGATCGGCGCCAGCGGGGACGGCGTCAGCGAAATCCGGGTCTTCCGGGGGGCGCTGACCGTCAAGGACAAGAACTCCGGAGCCCTCCACACCTGGACCTGCCACAACGGACGCTTTGATTTCAAGTCGTCCGGCGGCGGGCCCGATCCCACACCGTCAAACCTTTAATACTTATAAAACGAAATGAAAAAGTTTTTTGCGATCGCCGCAGCCCTCGTGCTGTTTGGCACCCAGGCCTTTGCCCAGTTCTCTGTGGGCGCCGGCTACATCAACTCCACCCAGTCCGGCAAGTACAAAGATCTCCAGGGCAACTGGCAGAAAAACAAAAACACCATCGACCTCAACGGTGCTTACGTCGGTGCGAACTACACCATCGACCTCAGTGACGCCGTGAACGGTCTCGGCATTACCCCGGGTATCTACTTCACCCTCCTCGCCGGCAAGGACAAGGACATCGCCTCCCTCTCCTACACCGATATCGCCGCGAACCTGCCGATCAACATCAACTACGGCTTCGACCTGACAGGGGACTTCAAACTCTTCGCCTATGCCGGCCCGATCTTCCAGCTCGGCCTCATCCGCACGGGCGTGGATACCAGCTCCAACCCCAAGACGACCATCAATTACTTCAAGGACCAGACGCTCGCAGGCGTCGTCGTTGCCAAGGCCCAGAACCGCTTCAACATCTATCTCGGCGGCGGTCTCGGCTTCGAAGTCAACAACCAGATCCAGGTAATCCTCGGCTACAACCACTCCCTGATGAACATCATGAATGACGATGACCTCAAGGCTGGCCGCGGCCAGATTACCGTCGGTCTCGGCTACAAGTTCTAAGAGCTACCCCTCTGTCACATGAATCAGAGACTTTACCGGGGCGATGTCTTCCAAACGACGACGCCCCGGTAAATCGTCTATTTCCACCAGGAACACGAAGTCTTTCACCTTGACGCGGCAGGGCGTTCCGTCAATGACGACTTCCTGCCGTTCCAGTCCTTCCGCCAGCCCCCGGGCCGTACCGCCGGTCGCGAGGATGTCGTCGAAAAAGGTCAGTTCCACGACGCCGTCCGCACTCCGGCGGCTCGCCGCGAGGTCGCTGCGGCGGAAATAGACATGGTCCGGACCGTACTCTTTCATGATCTCCACCTGGACGAGGTCCCCTTCCGAGAAGGGCAGCTTGCCCTTTTTCCGGATGGGAATGACATTCTGGATGTTTTCGCATCCATACAGCATCGGAGCGGCGAAAAGGAAACCGCGGGCCTCGGGGGCGGCGATGTTCGGTGCCCCGCACAGGGCGCCGAGGTCACGGGTCAGGCTGCGGAACACTTCCTTGTCCTGCAGCAGGGGAATGATGTCCACGAAATTGACTCCCTTGATCGGGAAGTCCGGATAGAACTTGAGTGCTTTTTTGTAGTCCATATCAATCAACGGAATTCATGTCAATCAGGTTGTTCAGCAGGGCATAGACCGTCAGGCCGGCGACGGTCTTGATACCGGTCTTCCGGGTGATGTTCTTGCGGTGGGTGATGACCGTGTGGATGGAAATGTTGTACAGGTCGGCGATTTCCTTGTTCAGCATTCCCTTGGCGACGCAGATGAGGATTTCCTTTTCGCGGAGCGAAAGGCCTTCGCCTTCGGATTTCGGGACGTCGGAATGCCCCTCGAGGGCTTCCCGCACCTTCCGGATGATGGTGGTGGGGGCATCGTAAAGTCCGATCGCCCCGTCAAACTGTTTCTGGACCTCCTCTTCGAGCGAGGGGGAGGCCAGTACGAGGACCGCCGCGTCGGTGCTGTCGGAGATGCGGACCTTCAGCTGGCTCCGGGAAGCGAAATCCACCACTTCCGGATCCACGATGACCACGTCCGCTTCCCAGCCCCGCAGACCGCCGGAGAGGTCCGTCAAGATCCCGCAGACCTCGAATTCGCCCAGGTCGCGGAAGACCTGCTCAAGGCCGCGCGCCACAATGGCGGAAGGGGTGACGAGAAGAATCTGTTTACTCATGGGATTCCAGCCGGTTGACAAGGGTCACGAGCACGTCGTCCTCCAGTGCCGTATGACGCTGGAGATCACGTTCCAGGGTGAAGATATAGAAGAGCGCACGGAAAATCTGCTGCTGGTCGCACTGGGGCGGCAGGTATTTCATCACGAGGTTCTTCAAATCGTCGATTTTCTCCTGGATATTGGAATGGTTGTCTTCGTATTCCCCGATGGTGAAGCCGTCGGGGTTGCCGCCGAGAACCGCCTCGACATGGGGAAAGACCGTCTCCTCCTCATAGGCGAAATGTTTCAGGAGTTCCTCCTTGTAGCCTTCGAAGAAGGTGTCGAGTACCTTTCGCTCCCGCGCCCCGCAGGGCTCCATCAGGCTGTCCAGGGCAAGGGACAGTTCCTTCAGCGCCACATGGATGTAATAGTCATGGGAAAGATGGAGATAGCGGACGATATCGTGGAGGTCCGCCTTGTCCAGCGCCTCCTTGGCGGGGCGATAGCCGTCGAAGGCGTACACGCTGCATATCAGCAGGAAAGAGCCCGTATGGACCCCCTGCCGGCGGCAGACTTCCTCGACCGTCGCATCGCCGAAGCCGAAGGGAATGCCCATCCGGGACAGGACGCCGACCAGGGTGAAATCCAGATTCACCAGGTCTGCCATTTTCATGGAAGCGGAAAGCGGACGAAATTGCGATGTATCCATGATGCGTGGAATTTGGTTCAAATTTACACTTTTTCCTCGGAAAGCGCAAGACGGGCCATGGAAAATTCGCAGCCACAGTAGCGCTGGTTGTAGAAATTCTCTTCCCGGATGATGGCGTTTCTCCGCTCCTGCAGGCCGCCCTTGCGCCAGTTCCGGTCCCACCAGAGGACCCCTTCCACCGCCGCGCAGGCCGCCCTCCCGGCGGCATTGACCTGGTCGAGGTCCTTCCAGCGGGAAGAAGCCAATGTCGTCGTGAGCACCGGGAAGCCGTGCCCGGCGGCATAGCGCGCCGCCCGCTCCAGCCGGTAGGTGAAACAGCGCAGGCAGCGTGCGCCCCGCTCCGGCTCGGCCTCCAGCCCCCGGACCGCGCCGCGCCAGGCGTCATGGTCATAGACGTCGTCCACGATCTCGATGCCCCATTTACGGGCATAGCGGACGCACTCGCTCAGCCGGTGACCATATTCTTCCGAAGGATAGATATTGGCGTTGGAATAGAAGATGACGGGGGTGACACCCTGCTGGACCAGGTACTCCACGATGGCACTCGAGCAGGGCGCGCAGCAGGCGTGGAGCAGCACCCGCGTCGCCCCCATGGGCACATCCAGCGGCAAAAAAGGTTTCATTTTGCAAAGATAATCATTATATTTGCGCTCCCCAAACGAACTTTCCTGATGGCCATCCATACCGAAACATCCCGTCACCGCCTCCCTTCCGGCCGCCGTATGAACGGCTGGCTCGCCTTGAGTCCCCTCCTGGTCTTTCTGGCGGTGTATGTCATTTCCTCCCTCGTAGCGAACGATTTCTACAAAGTGCCGGTCGCCGCGGCCTTTATCATCGCTTCGGCTTACGCGATGCTCATCACCCCGGTGGACAAGACCGATACGAAGATCTCCATCTTCTCCGAGGGGGCGGGCAACAAGAATGTGCTCCTGATGATCTGGATTTTCGTACTGGCGGGCGCCTTCGCCGCCACGGCCAAGGATATCGGCGCCATCGATGCCACGGTGGCCGCCACCCTCCGGGTGTTGCCCGGCAAAATGGTCTATGCCGGATTGTTCCTTGCCGCCTGCTTCATTTCCATGGCCATCGGGACCTCCGTCGGAACCATTGTCGCGCTGGTGCCCATCGCCTCGGGCATCGCCGCCGAGACATCCGCCAGCGTCCCCTTCATGACGGCCCTCGTCATGGGCGGCGCCTTCTTCGGCGACAATCTTTCCTTCATTTCCGACACAACCGTCGCCGCGACCAAGACCCAGGGGGTGTCCATGCGGGACAAGTTCAAGTCCAATCTCTGGATTGCGGCGCCCGCCGCCCTGGTCGTAACCGTCATCTACGTGGTGATGGGCTTCAGCGTGGAAGTGTCGCCTGCGGGCGGAGCGGTCGACTGGTGGGGGCTGATTCCCTACCTTCTCGTCATCGGAATGGCGCTCTCCGGGGTGAATGTCGTGACGGCCCTGGTGGTAGGGACCCTCGTCAACGGGGTCATCGGCTGGACCACGGGGGCCTATGACTGGGTCGGCTGGATGAGTTCCATCGGCAGCGGCATCTCCGGCATGGGTGAACTGATCATCGTCTCGCTCCTGGCGGGCGGCCTGCTGGAGCTGATCCGCTACAACGGCGGGCTGGATTTCATCATCGCCGGCCTGACCCGGCGCATCCGGGGGCCCAAGGCGGCCTACCTCAGCATCGCGGGACTGGTCTCCCTGATCAATTTCTGCACGGCCAACAATACCATCGCCATCCTGACGGCCGGACCGCTGGCCAGGGACATCGGCGAGCGCTATGCGCTGGATCCCCGCCGGACGGCCTCCATCCTGGACACCTTCTCCTGCCTGGTCCAGGGCATCATCCCCTATGGGGCCCAGATGCTGATGGCTTCGGGCCTGGCCGGGGTTTCTGCGGTCAGCATCATCCCGCATCTGTACTATCCCTTCTTCCTCGGCCTGGCCGCGCTGGTAAGCATCCTGCTCCGTCCGGTGGCCCATCCCCATAAATAGGGATTGAAACTGTCGCAGCAGCGCCGTAACTTTGCGCTGCAAGCGCAAAAAGGCAGAACCAATGAATCTATCTGAATTGAAGACCGGCGAAAAAGCCGTGATTGTCCGTGTCCATGGGCACGGGAGTTTCCGAAAACGCCTGATAGAGATGGGCTTTATCCAGGGAAAGGAAGTGCGTGTCGTGCTGAACGCCCCGCTGAAAGACCCGATTGAATACGAGATTATCGGCTACAAACTCTCGCTCCGGCGGGAAGAAGCCCGCCAGATTGAGGTGGCATCCGAGGCGGAAGCGCGGGAAGCCCTCCAGACAGACGAACACCTCCAGGGACTTCCGCAGGAGATGGAGGAGCAGCAGCGGCTGGACACGGCCCTGAGGCACCTGGCCGAGGAGCGGAGCCATGTCATCCGCGTCGCCCTGGTGGGCAACCCCAACTGCGGCAAGACTTCGCTGTTCAACATCGCTTCCGGCGCCCATGAACATGTGGGCAATTATTCCGGCGTAACCGTGGACGCCAAAGAGGGGCATTTCAAGCACGGCGGCTACGACATCACCCTAGTCGACCTGCCCGGAACCTATTCGCTCTCAGCCTATTCCCCGGAAGAACGCTACGTGAGGAAGAATCTCATCGAGGAGATGCCGGACGTCGTGGTCAACGTGGTGGACGCCTCCAATATCGAGCGGAACCTGTATCTGACCACCCAGCTCATCGATATGAACCTGAGGACCGTCGTGGCCCTGAACATGTACGATGAACTGCGCTCCAAGGGGGATACGCTCGATATTCAGCAGCTGGGCTGGCTGCTCGGGGTTCCCGTCTGCCCGACCGTCTCCCGCGACGGAGAAGGCGTCGGGCATCTTTTCGACACCGTCATCAAGGTCTATGAGCAGTCGGATCCCCGCCTGGCCCGGCACATCCACATCAACCATGGACCGGAACTGGAAAAAAGCATCGTCCGCCTCAGGAACCTCATCGCCAGGAATGAGGATATCCGCTCCCGCTATTCCACCCGGTATCTCTCCATCAAGTATCTGGAAACGGACAAAGACATCGAAGGGCTTGTCGAGACGCTGCCGAACCGCGACGCCATCCGCACCGCCCGCGAGGAGGAGTCCGTCCGCATCCAGCAGCTCGTGGGGGTGAATCCCGAGTCGGCCATCGTGGACGCCAAATACGCCTTTATCCAGGGAGCCCTGTCCGAGACCTATCACCCGTACCGGGAGGAGCGGCCCCGCCGGAGCGTGACCGACCGGATCGACGCCGTCGTCACGAACAAATGGCTGGCCTTCCCGATTTTCATCCTCCTGCTCTGGCTGGTATTCTGGGCCACTTTCACCGTCGGACAGTACCCGATGGACTGGATTGACGCGCTGGTCGGGAAGCTGGGCGGATTCATCGGATCCGTCATGCGGGACGGCTGGCTGAAAGACCTCGTGGTGGACGGAATCATCGGAGGGGTCGGCAGCGTCCTCGTGTTCCTGCCGAACATCCTGATCCTGTACTTTTTCATCTCCCTGATGGAGGACAGCGGCTATATGGCCCGCGCGGCCTTTATCGTGGACAAACTGATGCACCGCATCGGCCTCCATGGCAAGTCCTTCATCCCCATGGTCATGGGCTTCGGATGCAATGTGCCGGCCATCATGGCGACCCGCTCCATCGAAAGCCGCAAGTCCCGCCTCATCACCATCGCCGTCATCCCCTTCATGTCCTGCGCGGGGCGCCTGCCGATTTTCGTACTCCTCGCCGGCGCCTTCTTTCCCCACCATGCGGCCACGGCGCTGCTGGGAATCTACCTCGTGGGGATCGTGCTGGCCCTCGCGAGCGCCAAGGTCCTGTCCCGTTTCGTGAAAGACGACGACCTCCCCTTCGTGATGGAACTGCCGCCCTACCGCGTCCCGACCGGCAAGGCCATCGGCCGCCACACCTGGGAGAAAGGCCGCCAGTACCTGGAAAAGATGGCGACGACCATCCTGGTCTTCTCCATCGCCCTGTGGTTCCTCTCGTACTTCCCGCACCATGAAGGCGCCACGAACGCCTACCAGCAGGAGCATTCGGCCATCGGATGGCTGGGCAAGGCTGTGGAGCCCGCCATGGCTCCGCTCGGATTCAACTGGAAGATGGACGTGGGGCTGCTCGCCGGAGTCGGTGCGAAGGAACTCGTGGTTTCGACCCTTGGCGTGATGTATGCCGGTGACGAAGAAACAAAGGAGGTGGACGAACATTCCACCTCCTTGCAAAGTGCCCTGCGGGCCGATGTCCCGGCAGCGGCCGGACTCGCCTACATGGTTTTCGTTCTGTTGTACTTCCCCTGCATCGCGACCTTCGTGGCCATCAAAAGCGAGACCGGCTCCTGGCGCTGGGCCATCCTCTGCGCCCTCTACACCATGCTCGTCGCCTGGGTCTTCGGCCTCGCCGCCTACCACGTCGGTCTGTGGCTGCTGTAGCGGCTACAGGTTCGGATTCTCGCTCTTCCAGTCGGAGACCGCGGGAATGATGCCGAGTGAGATAATCTCGTCGCGCATCTTGCAGAGGTGGGCGTAGGAAGCGTCGAGGGCGGCGACTTCTTCGGCCGTTCCCTCGGGAGCCGTGAAGAAACAACCCTTCGCAGAGATGGTCGTCGGCATGGCCATCATCACGTTCTTGTACTTGCCTTCCTTGACATAGGTGCCGGCGGGCCAGGTGAAGGGCTCACCGCCCATCGCGGCCTCAATCATCTTCACAGCCTGGTAGGCAGGGCTCTGGAAGGAGCTGCGGCCGCGGAGCTTGATGATGTTCGAGCCGCCCTGGATCGTGTTCTGCTTGATCTCGGCGAAGCGTTCGGTGCTGAGGCCCATCTCCGCGAGGGGCTTGCCGTCAATGAGGACCTTCGAAGCGAAGACCGCCATGGCCTCACCGTGACCGCCATAGGTGTGGGCGCCGGTGACCTTGCACTGCTGGACGCCGAACTCGGCGGCGAGGGCCTCCTGGAGGCGGGTCGAGTCGAGAGCGGCGAGCGAGGTGAGCTGCTCGGGCTTCAGGCCGGCATGGATCAGGGCCGTCAGGGCCGTGACATCCGCCGGGTTGAAGATCACGACGACGTGCTTGACGTCGGGGCAGTACTTCTTGATGTTGTCACCGAATTCGGCGGCAATCTGGCAGTTGCCTTTCAGCAGGTCCTCGCGGGTCATGCCCTCTTTGCGCGGCGCACCGCCGGAGGAAATGATGTATTTGGCATCCTTGAAGGCGACGGCGGGATCGATGGTGGCCGTCAGGTTCACACCCGGGAAGGCGCAGTGGTCCATCTCGGCGAGGACCCCCTTCAGGCCGGGTTCATAAATGTCATACAGGCAAATGTTCGGGGTCAGGCCGAGCATGGCTGCGGTCTGGACCATGTTGGAACCGATCATGCCGGCGGCGCCGACAATCAGCAGTTTTTCATCAGTAAGAAATTTCATGATATCTTAATAAGTAAATGTATATTCTGTCCTGTAACCGTTTTCGGCGCCGCCAAGGAAGCCGATGGTCAGCTTCGTCACCTTCCCGTCCGCCATTTCATACGTATACTTGCGGACTTCGTCCCCCCTTGTCTTCCCCGTGCACAGATGACGCGTGCGAAGGCTGCGGCACTGATAAAGGCCGTCCGCAAAACTCGGCCGCTCGACCAGGGCATCGAACGCGAAGGTATTATCCTTCGATGTGTCGTAGGTAAAGGTCGAGGTGTAGAGCGGTCTTTCTTCGGAGAAAGGATTCTTCCCGGTCTCCTGGACGGACTCCAGATCCCCGGACTTGTTCCAGGCATAGACTTCAGAGAAGGTTTCTACCCGTTTCCAGACCAGATCGTCGGAACAGCCGGCGATATACATCGTCTGGACGTGGCCGTCCGAAATGACCTGCTCCGAGCCGAGCGTCGGCCGAAGATGACCGTCCGCATCCACATTTTCTATCTTGATCACATATCCGTCCTTGTCAAGGGTCATGCGGGCATAGGTAATCGTCTCGATGTCTGAGGCATACGTCTTGTAAACCCTTTTGCGGACGATGGACTTCCGGTCAGGATCATACGTGTAGGTGATGGTACTCTGGATCTTATTTTCCGGAGCCACGTCGTACGAGGCGCTGATGGTTTCCCCCACCAGCCTTTGCTGGTCGTCCCATTCGAGCTGGATGGTCCCGGAGAGGTTGGTCGCCGAGGACGAGCGGTACTCATGAAAAGCAATCCGGTTCGGGCAATAGGTGGAAACTCCCTCCAGCGGGTCTTTTTTGCAGGCGGCGAGACTCAGACAAAAAGCTGCCGCGATCAGAAAACGAATGGGCTTCATCTCTCTTGGTTATTTTTCAGACAACAAAGTTAATCATTTTTTTAATTACCAAAAAACCATTATCTTTGTAGCGTAAAATGGTAACGACAAGTATGGAGCCTCCCAGTCAGGTCATCTCTCAAGTAGCGGGCGTCGGTTCAGACGACCCTCTGTCGCGATTGTATACCAGCATATTTGACAAGGGAACCGGAGACAGGAATGTCTTCCGGGGCTGACGTATTGCCGTTCAAACAAAACTGTAATGGCACTTTATTTAAAGAAGGAACTGGACAACGAAGCCATCATCGGCGTATGGCAGATTACGGAAACCGAACAGGAGCTGATCGAACTCAGTTCCACGCCGACCGACGAGATGGAGGAAATCTCGTTTATCCGGAGCGAGTCGCTCCGCAAGCAGCGCCTCGCCGTGAGGGCCTTGCTGAACACCTTGTTTGACGAAAAAGTCTACCTGTCCCATCACGACAACGGAAAACCGTACCTGGAGAACAATCCGACCAACATCTCCATCACCCATACCGAGAAGTACGTCGCCGTGATCCTGCACGACGAGGAGGACTGCGGCATCGACATCGAATCCATGGACCGAGACTTCTCCGCCGTGGAAAAGAAAGCCCTCTCCGAAGATGAAATTGACGACCTGGAGCAGGACAAGCGGAACGAGCAGCTCGCCATCTACTGGTGCGCCAAGGAAGCCATCTTCAAACTGCTCTCCGTCTACAACCTCAACTTTGCCGAACAGATCGAAGTGGAGCGTTTCCGCGTACGGGGCGAAGGACAACTGGAGGCGACCTTCATCGACAAGGACGATGACGAAGAGGAGTTCGAACTCGAGTACATGACCTTCGACCGCCACGTGCTGGTCTGGGTGGTTCGCTAAGGGGTGTTGAAAACTCCGCCCGAAAAGCAACAAAAAAGTTTCATTTTAGAACCATTCTAAATTAGATTATTATATTATGCGCTGTTAATCAATGAATTAACAGCGTTTTTTGTGTCTTGTTGATAACTTTTTTCGGCAAAAAGAAATCAACATTGGAGGGAAAGAACTATCTTTGCTATCCGAACCACTTTTCGTAAGAAAACAACAAGACATATAACCTGCCATGGTAAAGCGTGTACTAAAACGCGATGGACGTCGCGTCGAATTCAACAACCAGAAGATTGTCGCCGCCATCCTCAAAGCGATGGACGTGACAGAAAACGGTGAGGACATCGTCCTCGCCGCCCAGATTGCCCATTCGATTTCCAATCTCGAAAAGGAAGAGATGACCGTCGAGGAAATCCAGGACGTCGTAGAGAACGAACTCATGAACAGCCCGCGCCAGGAGGTAGCCAAGGAGTATATCCGCTACCGCAACAAACGGAACATGGCGCGCAAGGCCAAGACCAATGAGATTTTCCAGACCATCATCGAGGCCCAGGCGAACGACATCACCCGGGAGAATGCCAACATGAACGCGGACACTCCCGCCGGCATGATGATGAAGTTCGCCTCCGAGGCGACCAAGAGCTTTGTGGACGAGAACCTGCTGTCCGACCCGGTCCGCGAGGCCGTCGCCGGCAACTACATCCACATCCACGACAAGGACTACTATCCGACGAAGTCCCTGACCTGCATCCAGCACCCGCTGGACCTGATCCTGGAGCATGGCCTGAAAGCCGGCCACGGCGAGTCCCGTCCGGCCAAGCGGATCGAGACCGCGTCGGTGCTCGCCTGCATCTCGATGGAGACGGTCCAGAATGAAATGCATGGCGGACAGGCCATCCCGGCCTTCGACTTCTACCTCGCCCCCTTCGTCCGCAAGACCTTCGAAGAGGAAATCGACCAGGTTTCCGCCTTTGACAACACGGACTATTCCCCGCTCAAGACGGCCGTCTTCGACGACTACCTGAAACGGGACCTGACCGGACTGCAGGGCAAGGAACGCGCCCTCCAGCACGCGATCAACCAGACCGTGAGCCGGGTCCACCAGGCGATGGAGGCGTTCGTCCACAACATGAACACCATCCACAGCCGCGGCGGCAACCAGGTTGTCTTCTCGTCCATCAATTATGGTACCGACACCTCCGCCGAAGGCCGCTGCATCATCCGCGAGATCCTCAACACCACCTACGAAGGCGTCGGCAACGGTTCCACGGCCATCTTCCCGATTCAGATCTGGAAGAAAAAACGGGGCGTGAGCTACCTGCCGGAGGATCCGAACTACGACCTCTACAAATTCGCCTGCCGGGTGAGCGCCCGCCGCTTCTTCCCGAATTTCGTCAACCTGGACGCTTCCTTCAACCAGGATCCCGCCTGGAAAGCGGACGACCCGAAGCGCTACGTCCATGAAGTGGCGACGATGGGCTGCCGGACCCGCGTGTACGAAAACCGCTTCGGCCCGAAGACGTCCATCGGAAGGGGCAACCTGAGCTTCACCACCATCAACATCGTCAAACTCGCCATCGAATGCATGGACATCAAGGACAAGGACCTCAGGGTCCAGCGTTTCTTCGAGAAACTGGACTGGGCGCTGGAAATTGCCGCCCGCCAGCTTGACGAGCGCTTCCAGTTCCAGAAGACCGCCCTCAAGAAGCAGTTCCCGCTGTTGATGAACGGACTCTGGCTGGGCAGCGAGAAACTGGACGATGACGACATGGTCGAGTCCGTCATCAACCAGGGCACCCTCGGCATCGGCTTCATCGGCCTGGCCGAGACGCTGATCGCCCTGGTGGGCAAGCACCATGGCGAGAGCGAAGAGGCGCAGGACCTGGGCCTGCGGATTGTCGGCTACATGCGCGACAAGGTCAACGGATTCTCCGAGAAATACCAGCACAACTATTCGGTGCTCGCCACCCCGGCGGAAGGCCTCTCCGGCAAGTTCACCAAGCGCGACAAGAAGACCTTCGGCATCCTGCCGGGCATCACGGACAAGGACTACTACACCAACTCCAACCATGTCCCGGTGTACTTCAAATGTACTCCGGAGCACAAGGCCAAGATCGAGGCGCCGTACCATACCCTCACCCGCGGCGGTCACATCTTCTACGTCGAAATCGACGGCGATGCGACGCACAATCCCGATGCCATCATGCAGATCGTGGACCTGATGGACAAGTATGACATCGGTTACGGCTCGGTCAACCACAACCGCAACCGCTGCCTGGACTGCGGCTTCGAGAACGCGGACAAGGACCTGCGCGAGTGCCCGCACTGCCACGGTCACCACATCGACACGCTCCAGCGCATCACCGGCTATCTGGTCGGAACGACGAACCGCTGGAACTCCGGCAAACTCGCCGAGCTCCACGACCGCGTGGTACACGAATGAAGATCCGGGTACTGAGTATTTTGCAGCAGACAATGGCCGACGGACCCGGGTTCCGGACGGCCATTTACTGTGCCGGCTGCGCCCATCACTGCCCGGGCTGCCACAATCCCGAGAGCTGGGACTTCGCAGCCGGGGAGTGGATGGAGGTGGACGATCTCGTGCAGCTGGTCAAGGAAGACAGCATGTCGAACGTCTCTTTTTCCGGCGGAGACCCCTTCTACCAGGCGGAAGCCTTTACCGAGCTGGCCCGGCGCATCAAGCAGGAGACGTCCAAGACCATCTGGTGCTGGAGCGGATTCACCCTCGAGGAAATCGAGGCCGACCCGGTGATGCGGAAGATGCTCCCCTGGCTGGACGTGCTGGTGGACGGACCTTTCCTCCTGGAAGAGCGGGACACGGACCTGCTGTTCCGCGGCAGCCCCAACCAGCGCATCATCTACCTCCACGGCGCCCCGCCCGAGGATGTCATCCCCGGTACCGTTCCGCTGGAAAAACTCCGCTAGCGCAGCCAGGATTCGGGATTCTGGGGCGACTGCCCCTTCCAGAGTTCGAAATGGATTTCATCTTCGCCGCCGATGGTGTCGACGACGCCGACAACCTGTCCCGTCTTCACCTTCGTCCCCTCCTTGACGCTCACAGTCTTCAGTCGGCAGTAGAGGGTGAAATAGTCTCCGTGCTGGATGAGGATGCACTGGTTGTAACCGGGCATGACATGGATGCTGGCGACCGTCCCGTCGAAGACCGCCTTGACGGCGGCATTGCGGACGACAGCCACATTGACCCCATTGTTGAACGGCAGGGTCACATTCTTGTAGACCGGATGGGGATGGGAACCGAAAGAGCCCGTCACCGTCCCTTCCACCGGCCAGGGCAGTTTTCCTTTATTGGCCGCGAAGGAAGAGGACAGGGCGGCATCCACGGCCGTTGTCGCCTTCTTCTTGGCTTCGGCCGTCTTTCTTTTGATCAGCTCGTCGGTCTTTCGCTTGAGCTCCGACATCTCCTTCTGTTTGCGGGCGAGCTGCTGCTGGTAGCGGGCGCGGTCACTCTTGAGCTGGGCGACGAGTCCGTTGACCTCGGCTTCCTCCACCTGAAGTTCCTTCATCTCCCGTACCCGGCTTTCCCGCACGGCGGAGGCGTCTTTCTTGAGGGATGACAGGCGGGTGGCCTGGGTCTCCAGTTCGGACTGCATCTGGAGGAGCTGTTCACCCTGGGCGCTCATCTCCCGCGAGAAACTCCTCAGATAGCCGAAGCGGCGGAGTCCCTGCGAGAAAGAATCGCTGGAAAGGATGTACATATACCAAAGGCGGGCATCCCGGTTCTTGTAGGCGCTCCGCACCAGACGCTCGTAATAGACGCTGAGGGTGTCGTATTCCGCCTGCAGACGGCCCAGATCCCGCTGGCAGCGGGAAATGCTGTCGTCCAGGACGCGGATCTGCTGCTCGCTTTCGCTGACGAGGGCCTTGCGCCGGGTCATTTTCCGCTGGACCAGATTCAGGTTCCGAAGGGCCTTGTCCCGGTCCCTGGCATTGGTCTTGAGCTGACTGTTCAGCAGGGCGATCTCCTTCTCCAGCTGGGCTTTCCGCCCGCTGGATTTCTGGGCCTGCAGCGGCAGCAGGGCCAGGAGCAGAGAGAGACAGAGAACGAGGCGTTTCATCGTTTGGCGGCGGCTTTGCGGGCGGCGATGCGCTGTTCCAGGTCCGGAATTTCGCCGTCTGTATTGCGGTTATGGGCCTCCATCCAATAGGAGAAGGCCAGGTCATATTCCTTCAGGGCAAAGAGGATTTCAGCATAATGGTCCAGCAGGACGACATTCTCCTTCCCGCCAAACATCATCGCCCGTTTGATATGGGGCTTGGCCTCGGCATCCTTTTTCTGCAGGTGCAGGATCCAGGCATAGGTATCCAGGTAGGTCGGATTGTCGGGCTCGGCCTGGATGGTCTTCAGCGACATGGCCGCGGCTTTCTTCAGTTTCTTCCCCTTCAGGGAGAGATAATAGGCGTAGTTGTTCAGCACCGGGGCATAGTCCGGGTCGAGTTTGAGCGCCTTTTCGTAGGCACGGAACGCCTCCGCCTCGTCCCCCTTCTCATGGGCGGCATCCCCGATGGTGGACCAGGCCCGCTTGAGGACCTCGGAATCCTTGGAGGACTTGGTGATGGTCAGGCTGTTGCCGATGATGGCATCATAGTCTTTCAACTGGTAATTGGCCATGTTGACATAGTCCAGGAAAGCCAGTTCATGGGTCCGGTTGAAAACCTCCAGTGCCGCATCCCGCATGGGGACCCACTGCTTTTCGGCGCCGAGATACTGGATCCAGGAAGCCGCCATCGCAAGGCTCTCCGGATACAGCGCGGCGGCCTTGTGGAAATACACTCCCGCCTCCGCCTGCCGTCCGGTGGAATAGAAATAGGTGCCGGCTGTCGAAAGGAGGGTGGAATCCGCGGGGTGGACCGAGACGGCGTCCACGACAAGGGTGTCCATACTGTCCTGGAGGCGCCGAAGGAGCCGGGGATCCGTCTGGCGCATGATACCGGAAAGGTACATGCTCTTGGAACGGGTCGGCGTGTCGGGATCCCGCATGAAGCGGCCGGCGCTCTTGAAAAAAGCCGGATAATTGCGCTGACGGAAATAGATTTCCGATTCACCGACCAGCGCCGGCGCATAATCTCCCTGCAGCGAGAGGGCTTCGGCATACTGCTTCAGCGCCAGCGAGTCCTCGAAGGCATGGGCATAATAATCGCCGAGCGCCGTCAGGGCGATGGGAGAGGCGTATTCTTCGCTGAAAAGGCGGAGCGAGGCGACCGCCTCTTCTTCCTTTCCCATCTGGCCCAGGATTTCGTAGCGGGTCACGGCGATCTGCTCGGTCGGACCCATGTAATTTTCCACATCGGACAGGGCCTTGAGCGCATCCTCGTAGCGCCCCTGCTTGAGATAGAGCGAGAGGAGGTCATAGGAGACGGACACCTTGTCCGGGAAATCTTTCAGGATGCCTTCATACAGGCGGATGACCATCTCGGTCTCGCCGCTCCGGGTATAAAGGGCAGCGAGGGCGCTGCGGTACCAGTAGTTGCCCGGGTCCAGTTCCGAGGCTTTTCCGATGTGCCGGAGGGCCGCCTCGGTCTTCCCCTGGGCCGCCTCGGCCTTACCGAGATAGTACCAGAGGGCATCGTCGGAGGGATCCGCCTCCGTCAGGCGTGTCAGCAGGCGTTCCGCCCCGGCCATATCCCCTTTGTCATAGAGGGCGACGGCGTCCACCAGCGCGGCGCTCTGCCGCTGGGCGGCGGCTTCGAGGGGAAGCAGCAGCACGACCAGCCACAAGATATAATGACGAATCTTCATTTCTTTGTCCAAACGTACAAAATTAGCGGATTTTTTCCGAACTTTGTAAAATCAAGCTTGAAAAAACCGGGCCATTGAAACGTTTCCCCTTCAAATTGCATCTTATTACCTGGACGACAGACGGTGATCCGGCTGGCGCGGATGCGTGGGCCGGGCTCGTCAATGAGGCCCGGAAGGGGGACCGGAAGGCCCAGAAAGCCCTTTTTGACGCACTTGCACCGAAGATGATGGCCGTTTGTCTCCGCTATGTCGGAGACCGGGAGACGGCAGAAGATTTGCTGCAGGAAGGTTTTATCACCCTGTTTTCCAAACTGGACAGTTACTCGGGGGCCGGATCCTTCGAGGGCTGGGCGCGCAAGATCTTTGTCAACACCGCACTGATGCATCTGAGAAAAACCGATGCGCTGAAGCTTTCCGACGACATCTCCGAGGCCCGCAGCCTCTCAGACGAGACGCCGCGGGCGGACCAGCAGCTCGGCTACAGGCAGCTCCTTGGCTTGATTGCCTCGCTTCCCGCGGACGCAAGAACCGTCTTCAACATGTATGTCGTGGAAGGGTATACCCACAAGGAAATCGCGGAGGAACTCGGATGTACGGAGGCCACCTCCCGCTCGAAACTCCAACGGGCGCGGCTGCGGCTGCAGCAACTGATCCTGCAAGAAAAGAAAGTATGAACGAAAGTAGTTTTGACATCCAGATAAAGCGCATCCTTGCGGATGCCGAAGAAAGCGTCTCTCCCGCCGTATGGGAGGGCGTTGCCGCCGGCCTCGACCGAAGGAAGCGGGTGGTTCCGCTCTGGGTATGGAGAGCGGCGGCAGGCATTGCCGTCGCGGCGTCCCTTGCCGCAGGCGTCTTCCTCTTCTCCCCCAGGCCGGAGGTCCTGCCGGATCTTCCCGAGCAGATTCAGCAGTCCCCGCTGCTCTCCCAAAGCATGGAAGAGCCTTCCCTCCCGGCTCCTGTGAAGGAGCAGCAGGAGCGCTGGGTGCCGCAGGCGGCCCCGAAAGTCACGCCGACGCCCGCACCGAAGCCGATGGCGACACAGCAGCCCGTAGCGGAGGAGCCCCTGGCAGAGGAGCCGCAGGACGTTGCGCCTTCGACAGAGACGGAAACGGCGGAGACGGAGCAGGCCGCCCCGGACGAGACGGAGCAGTGGAGGCGGATTCTCGCCGAAAACCCCGCGCCGAAGGATCGGCGTCCGCTGGAATGGACCGTCTCCGGCGACCTGCAGGACCGTTTCCGCCGCAATACCACGAGCCGGGCCTTGAGCCGCAGGGTTTCCACCCGCCCCACCCCGACCGAGACAGGCGTCACCTGGGAGAACCCGGAATACAGTTTCTCCATTCCTTTCACGGCTGGGGTCGGTGTCCGGATTCCCCTCAACGAGCGCTGGAGCATCGGAACCGGCGTCCAGTACACCAACATGCGCCGCTCCTTCATCGGCGATTACGTGGAAGTCGATGACGACGGTGTGGTCGATTTCGGACTCACCCAGACGGATATCCAGAACATGCAGCACTGGGTCGGCGTTCCGCTCAACGTCTATTTCGACATCCTGCCCAAGGGCCGCTGGAATGTCCATGCCTTTGCCGGCGGGGCGGTGGAATACCTGGTCAACAACCATTATCTGGTCCATACCGACGGAAACGACATCCGCCTGGACAAACGCGGAAAGGGAGTCCAGCCTTCGATTGGCGCCGGGGTCGGGGTGGAACTCCGCCTCGCTCCGAACTTCGGCCTGTTCTTCGATCCGAGCATCCGCTACTACTTCGACACGAAGCAGCCGCGTTCCATCCGGACCATCCAGCCGCTCAGAATGGATCTGGAAGCGGGTGTAAGATTTACACTCTAAACCCCGCGAAACCTTCATTTCTCCCTTGAAACAGGACAAGTTATCAACAATTTGTCCTGTTTTCATTTTTCCATCTTATCTTGGCCGAAAAATTTGCCGGAATGAGAAGATGGATCTTTGTGGCCTTCGTGGCCGTTTCCTGTACCAAATGGGCCCTGTTCCCGATGCCGCGCTCCCGTACGGAGACCTCCGGGCACAGGCCCCCTGTCCAGGCCGTGGAAGAAGCGGCGGATGGGGACCGCCACGTGTACCTCACCGCCGTCATCTGGCCCTCCGGCTATGACTGGCAGCGGGACACCGCCGGAGGAAGGGCCGAGTTGCTGCTTCTTTGCGACGGAGAAACCCGGATGCGGACCTCCCTTCTGGACGGCTCCGTCCACCGCTTCCGCAACGGAGCGCTCTGGGAAGCCGGTCTTCAGGAAGGAGAGACCGTTCTTCGCCGGAATGGAGAAGAATTCTTGCGCTGGGAGGGAGAAGAGTCGCTGAAAGGCTTCCTTCCGGAGAAAGACGGGGTTTATACCCTCACCCAGCGGGTGGGTGCTCCCGGGGTGCGGCTGCGGCGAAACGGGGAACTCCTGTTCTCGGACGACCGGGGCATTGTCCTGGGATCAATGGAAGAAAGCGGCTGGGACGGCGGGGCGCTCGAGCGGGACGGCGAGGGGTTCTGTTACGGCTACTTTGTCCGGATCAACTCCTCCCAGCGGGAATTCCGTTTCATGGAAGGGGCGCAGCTTGTGCAGCTTCGGCCAGCAGGTTCCTGGACAGAGATTTATGATGCCCGGCGAAGGGACGGCACGCTGTACCTGGTCCAGTCAAGCGGGACGCAACTACTTCTATATAAGGACGATACTCCGGAAGTAGCCTTCTCCATGGCCAAGACGCCCTGGGCCAAGATCCTGCCCTATGGGGACAGCGTCCTGTTTTTCGGCTATAACGGGCAGTCGGCATGGACACGGACGCCCGGCGGCCGGACCGAGCTGTTTACGATGGCCCAGCACATCCGGGACTATTATACGGAGGGCACGGCGGACGCCTGGATCGAGAGTCTCGGGGACGGGATGATCCTGAGTCTGACCGGGCCCCATGGAAAGGTCCGCATCAGCGGCGATTACCGGCTGATGAGTCCGGTCGGCGCCGTGCTGGGCCATGGGCACTTCGCAGCGGGACTGACGGATTTCAGCGGGGAGGATCACCTCCTCTGCCTGGACCGGCAAAGTTTCCCCCTGCATTTCAATGGATATATCACCTCTATAAGCATCGAATAACTATGCTGGTCTACGTACAAGGAGCCAAGTGTATCGGGATTGAGGCGGTCCCGGTCACCATCGAAGTCAACGTCACCCTGGGCATCGGCATCCATCTGGTCGGGCTGGCGGATGCGGCCGTCAAAGAAAGCCTTCTGAGGACCGTCACAGCCCTTCAGGCAAGGGGATTCCGCGTGCCGGGAAAACGGATTGTCATCAATCTGGCACCCGCCGATATGCACAAGCAGGGCAGCGGCTACGACCTGCCCATCGCGCTGGGCGTCATTGCGGCGACCGAGCAGCGGGACCTCCCCCTGCTCGGACAGTATCTTATCATGGGCGAACTGGGGCTGGACGGAAGCCTGAGGAGTGTCAGCGGGAGCCTGCCGATGGTGGAGATGGCCGTCAAAACCGGCCTCAAAGGCTGTATCCTGCCGGAAGAATCGGCCATGGAGGCCATCGACTACCGCGAAACGGAAATCTATGGGGTCCGGACCCTGGATGATGTGCTCCAGATTCTTGAGGGGAAGGAGGACCCCTCGGAGTGGCTGATCTGGAACACGGAGCGCTACCGCCTCGCCGCGCAGGAGGGAGCCTGCGAGCGCCAGCCCTCCTATATGGACTTTGCCGACATCCTGGGGCAGGAAGGGGCGAAACGGGGGCTCGAGATTGCCGCCGCAGGGGGACACAATGTCATTCTCATCGGCAGCCCGGGAAGCGGAAAGAGTTCGATGGCCAAAGCGCTGGCGGGGGTGCTGCCCCCGATGACCCGGGAGGAGGCGCTCGTTACGTCGAAGATCTATTCCGTGGCCGGGAAAGCGGATTTCGGCGGCGGGCTGATCCGGCAACGCCCTTTCCGCTCCCCGCATATCTCCGCCTCCAAGCCGGCCATTCTCGGGGGCGGCTCCGGAGAGAACATCCTCCCGGGGGAAGTCTCGCTCGCCAGCGGAGGCGTGCTGTTCCTGGACGAATTCTGTGAGGCCCCGAAAGCCACCCTGGAAGCACTCCGGGGGCCGCTGGAGGACCGGAAAGTGACCATCGCCCGATTGAAGGCCAAGATTGTCTATCCCGCCTCGTTCATGCTGGTGGCGGCCTCCAATCCCTGCCCCTGCGGCTACTGGGGCGAGGGCGACCGCTGCACCTGCTCCCCGGGTGCGCGGGCCGCCTACCTGTCCAAACTCTCCGGACCGCTGATGGACCGGATCGATATCCAGCTCTGGGTCCATCCCGTCGAAACGGCCCGGCTCGTCAGCGGGAAAAAAGAGGAACCGTCCGCGGCCATCGCCGCACGGATTCTCAAAGCGCGGGACATCCAGCAGCGGCGTTTCGAAGGCCTGGGCATCTATACGAATGCCGAAATGGGATCGAAGGAACTGGACGCCTTCTGCCCCCTGGATGGGGCCTGCCGCACCCTGCTGGAGCGACTCATCGACCGCATGGGCCTGTCGGCCCGGGCCTACACCCGCATCATCAAAATCGCCCGGAGCATCGCGGACCTCGCCGGAGCGGCGGACATCGCCCCGAAGCACCTGGCCGAGGCGGCTTCCTACCGCATCCTGGACCGAAGAAATATCTTGGATTTGTGAAAAATCACTTGTTTCTTCGTATGATTATTCATACTTTTGCCAGCAGCATGAAGCACACCATCACAATCAATAGCCTCGCCGCCCTTCCGGAAGCCGCAAAAGAATTCTTGAAAGTCCTCGGAGACCACCGCCTCATCGCCCTTCACGGGAGCATGGGCGCGGGAAAGACGACCTTCACGACGGCGCTCTGCCGGGAACTCGGCGTGAGGGAGGATGCCGTCGGAAGCCCGACCTTCGCCATCGTCAACGAGTACCGCTCTGCAGCCGGAGAGCCGATTTATCACTTTGATTTCTACCGGATTACAAAGCCCGAGGAAGCCCTCGATATCGGCCTCTACGACTATCTGGACTCCGGAGCGCTGTGCCTGATGGAATGGGCGGAAAACATCGAGGATCTCCTGCCGGAGGAGACCCTCGTCGTCCATCTTACCGTCGGAGCGGACGGGAGCCGGACACTCAGCTGGGAAGACTGAAAAGCGCCGCGGTCACCTCTTCCTCCCGCCCCGCGGGAATCACCGGGGAGAGGAAGGAAAGCATCTGGAGCCGTTTCGCTTCCGCTTCGGAAATGCCCCGTGAACGCATATAGAACAGGGCGTCGGCATCGAGCTGGCCGACGGTCGCCCCGTGGGAGCATTTCACATCGTCTGCATAAATCTCCAGGGAGGGCAAGGTCTCGACCCGGGCTCCTTCAGAGAGCAGGATGTTGTGATTCTCCTGATAGGCCTCGGTCTGCTGTGCTCCGGGAGCCACGACAATCCGACCGTCGAAACGGACATCCGCCCCGGTCGCCGCAATGCCACATACCAGCTGGTGGCTGTGGCAGCCGGGAGCCCGGTGATGGACCAGGATCCGGATACGGACCCGGTCGCCGTTGCGGCTCAGATAGAGGCACTTCACATCGACTTCCGCCCCTTCGCCGACGAGGTCAATGACCAGGTCCAGCTCCCGGCTCTCTCCGGGCAGGATGACATACGAAAACTCCAGCCGCTCGCCGGAGCCGACCGTCACCACCTGCTTTTCCGCCGGAATGGGATCAAGGTACTTTCCGTGTCCCATAGGCTTCAGAACTGGTCAAAGCCGGAGGTCTCGATGGCCTCGATGAGTTCATCCCCGCCCGTTGCGACGATCCGGCCCTCCTTGAGGACATGGACCACGTCGGGATGGATGTATTCCAGCAGTTTGGAATAGTGCGTGATGATGATGACGGATTTCTCGGGCGTCTGGAGGGATTTCACCCCCTCCGCAACGATTTTCAGGGCATCGACGTCCAGTCCGGAGTCGGTCTCGTCCAGGATGGACAGGGTCGGGGAGAGCATGGCCATCTGGAAAATCTCGTTGCGTTTCTTCTCGCCGCCGGAGAAGCCGACGTTGACTTCCCGCTTGGCGAATTCCGGCTTCATCTTCACCAGGGCCATCTTTTCGCGGAGGAGTTTCAGGAAGTCCCCCGCCTTCATCTCGGGCAGCCCCGCCGCCTTGCGCCGCTCATTCACGGCCGCCTTCATGAACGCCGTGATACTGACCCCCGGAATCTCGACCGGGTACTGGAAACTCAGGAAAAGGCCCGCCCAGCTGCGCTCCTCGGGGCTCATCGCCAGGAGGTCCTTCCCGTCAAAGAGAGCCGTCCCTTCGGTAACTTCATAGTCGCTCCGGCCGGTCAGGACCGCGTTCAGCGTGGATTTTCCGGCGCCGTTCGGGCCCATGACGGCATGGATTTCACCCCGCCTGACGTCGAGGTCCACCCCCCTCAGGATTTCCTTGTCCCCGATACGGGCATGGAGGTTTTTGATATCTAATAATGCACTCATATTCTTATTTCCATTTCACGCCTTCCGCCGATAGAGTTTCATCCATCCGTAGAGCGACCAGATGCCGTTGACCAGGTACAGGCCCGAGACAATCGGCATCAGCACGTTGCCGACACTCAGGTGGAGGGCGATCTGCGTCACATTCACGACCAGCCAGGCCACCCAGCAGTCCCATTTCTTCAAAGCAGACAGGAGCTGGGCCACGAGGATCAGCACCGTCACGCAGGAATCCAGATAGGGATGCGGGTCTGCGGGGAAGAGCGTATCCAGGGTCCATCCCCACAGTCCTGCGACCACGGCAACCGCACCGACGGTCAAGGCCCGTTCGGCCCAGGAGAGCATGGACACTTTCAGCGCGGAGCCGTCATCGGCCGAGCGCTCTTCCTCCTTCGGATGGGTCCACCGGTAATGGCCCAGCACATTGATCGCGAGGGACACCGGCTGGAGCAGGAGGCTCGCATACAGGTTCTTGGTGTAGAACATCGCGAAGAGGGCCGCCGTATAGAGGTACCCCACCCAGAAGTTGTACTTCGAGTTGCGGCCGGCCAGGACCACCGTCGTCAGGCCGAGCACCGAGCATATGATATCCAGCGGGTTCATCCGACAGCACCCTCCAGGGAAACTTGCAGGAGTTTCTGCGCCTCAACGGCAAACTCCATGGGAAGACGGGACAGTACCTCGCGGGCATAACCGTTGACAATCAGACCCACCGCCTCTTCCGGAGCGATACCCCGCTGGGCGCAGTAGAAAAGCTGGTCCTCACTGATCTTGGAGGTCGTTGCCTCATGCTCCACGACGGCCCCGGGGCAGGAAGACTGGATGTCTGGGAAGGTATGGGCCCCGCAGGCGGAGCCGACCAGAAGGCTGTCGCACTGGGAATAATTCCGCGCCTGGAGCGCCCCGGGGGCCATCCGGACCAGTCCCCGGTAACTGTTCTGGCTCTGCCCGGCGGAAATGCCCTTGGACACAATCCGGCTCCGGGTACCCCGGCCCAGATGGATCATCTTCGTGCCGGTGTCCGCCTGCTGGTGATGGTTCGTCACGGCCACCGAATAGAACTCCGAAGCGCTGTAATCCCCCTTCAGGATCGTGGAGGGGTACTTCCAGGTGATGGCCGAACCGGTCTCCACCTGGGTCCAGCTCAGGTGGGAGCCGCTGCCCTTGCAGAGGCCCCGCTTGGTCACGAGGTTCAGGATGCCGCCCCGGCCCTCGGCGTCACCGGGATACCAGTTCTGGACCGTCGAATACTTGACGTCCGCATCCTTTTCGACCACGATTTCCACCACGGCGGCATGGAGCTGCTGTTCGTCCCGCATCGGGGCGGTGCAGCCTTCCATGTAACTGACGTAGGATCCTTCGTCCGCGACGATCAGCGTCCGCTCGAACTGGCCGGTTCCCCGGGCATTGATCCGGAAATAGCTGGACAGTTCCATCGGGCAGCGCACCCCCTTGGGGATGTAACAGAACGAACCGTCGGAAAAGACCGCGCTGTTCAGGGCGGCGAAATAGTTGTCAGAGGCTGGGACGACCGAAGCGAGATACTTTCTCACGAGCTCCGGATGCTCCCGGACGGCCTCCGAGAACGAGCAGAAGATGATGCCTTTTTCCTCGAGCGTCTGGCGGAAAGTGGTCTTCACCGACACCGAGTCGAAGACCGCATCCACCGCCACCACCCCGGCAAGCGCCTCCCGTTCATGGAGCGGAATCCCGAGTTTTTCAAAGGTCTCGGCCAGGGCCGGGTCAATCTCTTTCGGGCGGTCTTTGTCCTGACGCGGCGCCGCGTAGTAGATAATATCCTGATAGTCAATTCTCGGGAGGTCCAGATGGGCCCAGGACGGCTCTTCCATCTTCTGCCATTTCCGGAAGGCGTCCAGCCGGAACTCCAGCAGCCAGGCGGGTTCCTCCTTCCGGCGGGAAATCAGGCGGATGATCTCTTCGTTGAGGCCCTTCGGGATCAGTTCCTGCTCCACCTCCGTCACGAACCCCTCTTTGTACTCCCCCCGGGTAAATTCCTCTATGATATGCTGGTCTTTGTCCATAAGTATGCAAAGATAGCGGATTTTTTTGTATTTTTGCCTCTATGAAAAAGTACTTGACCCTCCTCCTTGCCGCAGTGGCCGTGCTGAGTTGCCAGCCGAAGGCAAATTTCCTGCTGGACAACTGCCCGGAAATCCATGATCTCGAGAGCGGTGCGCTCCTCACTCCGCGCCAGGCCCGCAAGGCACCCGGCTGCTATGGCGTCGTCCATACCTGGCTTTTCGACAGTCAGCAGACCATCTCCTTTGTCCGCTACCGTCCCGAGTCCTTCTCTACGACCATCGTGACCGCCGAGCGGGAAGACGCCGATTCGACCAGCGCCCTCTGCCTCGCCAGCGGCGCCCTCGCCGGCATCAACGGCAGCTATTTCAATGTCAATGAGTTGATTACTACCTGCTTCATCAAGGACGACGGCCAGATTATCGGCGAGACCTCACCCTCGGAGTATTTCCGGACGAACGGCGTCATCACTTTCTCTGAAACGGACTTTTCCATCGACCCCTGCGACACCGCGGCGGTCTATGCCGGCGCCGACGCCAGCTGGGAGGTCATAGCCAGCGGTCCGATTCTGATTGACGAGGGAGAACGGATCACCTACACGGACTCGACGGTTGTCAGTGGCTGGAAACGCTTCTATGCCCGCCGTCACCCCCGTACGCTCGTGGGCCGCGAGGCCGACGGGACGACCTGGCTCGTGGTCGTGGACGGCCGCGTGAAAGACCAGGCCGAAGGGATGTCCATCGAAGAGCTCACCGTCCTCGGCGAAATGATGTCCTGGCGGGATGCGATCAACCTCGACGGCGGCGGTTCCTCTACCCTGTGGACCCTCCACGGCGATGTGCTGAACAATCCCGTGGACAACCACCGCTATGACAGCGACGGCGAACGCATTGTTCCGAACATCCTGGCAGTCAGCGCTTTATAAATTCGCCAGCACGAGGGCTGCGACCGCCTCGACGACCACGGGGGTCCGAAGGGCGAAGCAGGCGTCGTGACGGCCCGGAACGCCGCCTTTGGCAATGCTGGAGGTCGGCTTGAATCCCACACGGAAAACAATCGGATTGCCGTTCGTGATGCCACCGTTGACTCCGCCGGCATGGTTGGTCAGCGGCGCGCCGCCCCCCTCCGGGAAAGGATCGTTGTGTTCCGATCCTTTCATGCGGGATGCCGCAAATCCGTCGCCGAACTCCACGCCCCGCACCCCGGGAATGGCAAACAGCGCATGGGAAAGCAGGGACTCCACGCTGTCCCAGAACGGTTCGCCGACGCCCGCAGGCACCCCCTCCACACGGCCTTCGATGACCGCGCCGAGCGAGTCACCTTCCGCCATGACGGCCTTCAACCGCTCTTCCCACCGCTTCGGATCCGTCTCGCCGCCGAGTTCCACAATATGCGCCTCATAGCGGTACGAGGCCATTTTCTTGGCCACGACACCGGCTGCGACAAGTCCGAGGGTCAGCCGGCCGGAGAAATGGCCGCCGCCCCGGGGATCGTTGAAGCCCTGGTACTTGATGGAAGCGGTATAGTCGGCATGGCCCGGACGCGGATGCGCCCGGAAGGAGGCATAATCCACGCTGCGGGTATTGGTATTGCGGAAACAGATGGTCAGCGGGGCGCCGGTGGTATGGCCCTCGAAAACGCCGCTGACGATTTCGGGAAGGTCCGCTTCGTGGCGGGGAGTCGTCCCCGGAGCCCCGGCACGGCGACGGGCCAGATCCGCCTCAAAATCCGCCTCGGAAAGGGGAAGGCCGGGTCGGACACCGTCCAGGACGACCCCGATCCGTTCCCCGTGCGACTCGCCGAAAAGGCTGACGCGCAGTTTGCTTCCAAACGTATTCATAATTGCTCAAAAATGTCGTTGAACTCCGGGAATGACTTCGCCACGCAGGCGCTGTCATCGATGTCAATCGCCCCGTCCGCTCCGAGCGAGGCGACCCTCAGGGCCATCACCATCCGGTGATCCCCGTAGGAGGCGTAGGTTCCGCCCTTGAGCAGGCGCCCCCTGAGCAGCCTTTCGGTCAGGGACATCCCCACAATGGTCATTTCATCTTCCACGATGTCCACGGGAACCCCCATCTGCTCGAGGGTTTCGGCGATGGCCGCCGCCCGGTCGGTCTCCTTGTGGCGCAGGCGCTCCACACCGAGAATATGGCTTTCGCCGGGGCAGAAGGCGGCCAGGATGGCAACTATCGGGAAAAGGTCCGGGCAGTTGTTGAGGTCGGTATCGAAGGCGTTGAGCGGCGCGCGCCGCACGCAGAGCGGGCCGTTCGACTCCGTGGTCCCCTCCAGCTGGGACATACTGGCCCCGGCGTCCATCAGAATATCCAGAATGCTGATATCCGCCTGAAGCGAGCGGGTATCCAGCCCTTCTACCTCCACAGCGCCGAAGACGGCACCGGTGACGAGGAAAGGTGCGGCACCGGACCAGTCCGCCTCGATGGCGAAATCCGCCGCCTTGTAACGCTGAGCGCCTTTGACCTTGAACGTCACGCCGCTGCAGCGGGACCAGTCCTGGGTTTCCAGGAAGTCTTCGTCTCCTTCCATTTCGCTGCCGATCTGGATACCGAAGCGTTTCAGTACATCGACGGTAATGAACAGGTAAGGGATGCTGCGGGGTTCGGTGACATAAAGGATGGATTTATCCCCGCAGAGGGGCAGGGCGGAAAGGAGGCCGCTGATCAGCTGGCTGCCCTCCTTGCCGGAAATCTCCGCACGGCCGGGAATCAAGGGCCCGGCGACCTTCAGCGGCAGGGTGCAGTCGAAACGTCGCTCCGCCAAGGATGTCTCCGGATAAAGACGTGCGCCAAAGGCAGCCATGATGTCATGGGCACCGCTGAGCGGACGCCGAAGGAGGGTTTTCTCTCCGGTGACGCGGACGGGAGACGGGCTGAGGACCGCGAGAAGCGGAATCAGGAGGCGGGCCAACAGGCCCGATTCGCCGGCATGGACCTCCTGCAGGGCCACTGCGCCGGGGACGGCACCGATGCCGGTGATCTGGAGGACATCGCCATCCTGCGCGACGACGGCGCCGAGGCTCCGGGCTGCAGACAGGGCCGCTTCGCTGTCCCCGCAAGGGGTATAGCCGGAAAGCGTGGAAGTTCCTTCCGAGAGAGCGGCGGCGAGAATGGCCCGCTGGGCAAAGCTTTTGGAGGCGGGCATCCTGAGACCATGGCCTTCCACCGGACGCCAGGAGCCATACACCGCCTCCCGGAGAGACGCCGTCGTCCACTGCCCGGGAGCAGTGGCATCGTCTTCGCCGAGGGAGGCGTAGGTAAAGGGCGCACCCTGCCGGAGGGCCTCCAGCCGGGAAGCGCGCCCCGCTTCACCCATGCAGAACGCCACGAGGGAGCCCTTGGGACATTCATCATAAAGGGCCATGACCCGCGCCACATCGTCGGGGCCATCCGCCCGGGTAACAATCTTGACCACTTCGCCGCCGAAACTCCGGCAGCGGTCCAGCATGGATAGGAGGAGTTCCCGCTTCGGCGTAGCGCCCCAGTCATGGAACGAGCGCAGCAGCACCGTTCCGCAGCGCTGGCAGGCCTGCCGCAGTTTCCGGCCCATCCAGGAGGGGGCCTCCACTTCGAGGTCCAGGTACTTGGCGCCCGCCTCAACCGCCTTCTGGAGCTTGTCGGGGGCTTCCCGGTCGGCCAGTCGGCAGGTGGCGATGAGCGGAATGTCGCTCAGGGAAAAGAGGGTCTCGATCTCGTCCAGGTCCAGTGGGCAGAGGTCCAGCCGGATTTCGGCCATTTCGATCTCGCCTTCCTGCAGCAGCTGCAGGATTTCTTCCAGGTTTTTTCCTTGTATGGAGGTACAGATCATCGGTCTATGCGATTAGGGCGCGGACGGCCTCGGCGGGCGTCAGCGCGCGGATGATGACTTCGCCGGGGCGGACGGGGAGGATGAAATGGACCGTCCCGTCGGCGGCTTTCTTGTCTTTGGCCATGGGCGCGGCCAGGCATTCCAGGGGATAAGGACAGTCGGTCCGGAGGCCGGCGGCCACAAAATCCGCCCGGAGACGCTCTTCCAAGCCCGTTTCTGCCAGGCCCAGACGCTCGGAGAGCCGGGCGGCGAGAAGGATTCCGATGCCGACGGCCTCCCCGTGGGAGAGGTCGTCTTCCCGGAGCCGGGCCTCGTGTTCCAGGGCATGGGCAAAGCTATGGCCGAGGTTTAGGACGCGCCGCTCCCCGTGCTCGAAGGGATCGCGGCGGACGATATCGGCCTTGATGGAGGCGGCGCGAAGGATCAGTTTCCCCAAATCGCGGCCCTCCCGGAGCACCCGGACGGCCTCTCCGTAGGCGGCGGCATCCCCGATCAGGAAGGTTTTCAGCAGTTCCGCGGCCCCGGAGCACAGCTCCCGTTCCGGCAGGGTCTTCAGCACTTCCGGGGTCAGGAAAGTAAACACCGGCTGGACAATGACCCCCAGCATATTCTTGTAGTCGTCCAGATTGACGCCGGTCTTCCCGCCGACGGCCGCATCGACCTGGGCAAGGAGCGTCGTCGGAAGGTTGGCGTAGCGGATGCCGCGCTTGTAGATGGACGCGGCAAAACCGGCCATATCCGTCGTGATCCCCCCGCCGACCGCCAGGACGAGGGCCTTTCTCGAAGCGCCCGCCTCCATCAGCTGGCGGCAAATCGAAAGGACCGTGTCCATGGACTTGTTCTCCTCCGAGGCCTCGATGGCAATCGCAGCCCGCGCCGCCCCCGCGATCTCCCCCGCCCATGGGGCCACTTCGCTGTCATAGACCAGATACAACTCCCCTTCCCCCGCGATGAGCGGAAGCACATCCCGGACCCTTTCTCCTGATTCAATGCGAATTTCCATGTCTTTGAACATGGTACAAAGATAACCGAAAAATTTGGGAGTTAGACAAAAATGCGTAAATTTGCAGTCCACATCAGCCCGGATGGCGGAATTGGTAGACGCGCTGGACTCAAAATCCAGTATCCCTTAAAGATGTGCGGGTTCGATTCCCGCTCTGGGCACTAAGGATGTCATTCTATGGCATCCTTTTTCTGTTAAATGCGCTTTAGGGTGCTATATAATGGCATTTCTGTCAGATTCAAAAAAGGCACAGAAAGACATAGAAAGACAGAAATGTTTCAGGATTGTTTCAGGAAATAACAAGGAACAGATGACCGATGCAAAACTGCAGGGCACACCCTGGATGCCCTGAAAATGGGTGACATCCCTGCAGAGGCCAAGAACAAGTTGGAGAAATATTCCGTTCTCCTTGTCATCTCCCTTACCAAGTAAGGTTATTAACCCAACAAAAAACGGCCACTACTCCCACTCGATGGTTGCCGGCGGTTTGGAAGAGATATCGTACACGACGCGGTTTACGCCGCGCACTTTACGGATAATCTCATTGGAAACGGTGCGGAGGAAGTCGTATGGGAAGGGGAACCAGTCCGCCGTCATGGCGTCCGTAGATACTACGGCGCGGAGGGCTACCGGATTCTCGTACGTGCGCTCATCGCCCATCACCCCCACGCTCTTGACCGGCAGCAGGATAAAACCGGCCTGCAAGACGGCATCGTACAGGCTGGTGGCCATCAGGCGCGGGTCCGATGCAGACGGGAAACCCATGCCCGTGCAGTCGTAGGCGCGCAGGCTTCGGATAAAAATATCATCGGCCTCCCGTAAAACAGCCAGTTTTTCTTCCGTCACCTCCCCGATGATGCGGATGGCCAGCGACGGGCCGGGGAAAGGATGGCGGCTCACCAGTTCCTCTTTGATACCCAGCGCCCGCCCCACGCGACGGACTTCGTCCTTGAAGA
>JAEEGL016563146.1_pt1 | contig 46817 bp, 60 predicted proteins | sample 9134231 | NCBI WGS metagenome assembly JAEEGL01 (sample SAMN16246548, study PRJNA631951) | gut metagenome | biome: gut microbiome; feature: rumen; material: fiber-attached | host: Bos | place: Iran: Karaj | collected 2018-10
CCACACCAGCTGAACCACTGATAAGGCGTTGCGTCAATCTGTACTAGATCGCCGCCGCATTCCCTTCTGTAGCGCGGTCTGTGAATTTTGTCTTTTTTCTTCTTATGATGTTTTTCCGGAGATTCGATTCCGGCTTCGGCGAGTATCTTATATATGGTGCTGTATGAGTAGTGTATGTCATAAAATTCATGCAGAGCCGCCGCGAAAAAGTTAAAATTGAAGTTCAGAAATTCCGTTTTGTAGACGTTTACGATTTGATTCTTTATCCGTTCCGGCACTTTGGTTTTTGATTTAAGACCTCTATGACCATTGATAAAAGCGGCTTTTCCCTTTGCGGCATATCTGCTTTTTAGTCGTGTAAGCTGCCTTGTTGTATACTTGGTGATATACGAAACCTGCCTTAAAGTGAACCTTCTTTCAATCAAACCTTGTATATAGAACTCAAGATTTTCTCTGTTTTTCGGGTATTTTCGTTGCATGTTTCTTTTTTCGGCAACTTTTCCCAATTTATAACTTGTGGTTTCCAATTTAATTTTATTGGTAAACCATAAAATATATTTTGGTTACAATATATAAACCATATAAAATATTATGGTTGCAATAAGACTATATAAAAATATATTATGATTTTCATAAAAATATTATTGGTTTTCCAATGGCAGATTTTAGATGTTTTTGGTTTGCAAATGGGTGAAAATGGTAACCCATAAAATATTTTATGGGTGCGTAGTATAGTATAGTATAGTATAGGATAGTATAGTTAAGTATAGGAGAGAATAGTATAGGCGAATGACAACCAAAATGCACACCGTTGACAACATTTTGGCAACCACTTGGCAACCAAAAATATTTTTTTTACTTTTTTTTATTTTTTTTCAGAATTTGGGGTGGAAATTGAAAAAAAGTATTGACATTGTAGCAATTAAGACTTATAGTCTAAATAACTTGAGATTCGTAAAAGTCGAATCTTTGCGAGCTGTTTAGACTAGCACGTTTTCTAAACCGCTTGCGCGGTCTTGCAGAGAATCCTCTGTAAGTTTTCAAAAGGGATTGTTCAAACGTGCAGGACAATCCCTTTTCTTTTAGCAAGGGTTAGAAAATGAATAACGAAGAAATCAAAAGCAGTCTTCAAAAACTTTTCAGCTGCAAGACTGATTTTTCAGTTACAATGACCGGCAAGCAGTCAAGCAAGGTGAACGGATTTTACAGACCGAACACTTGTGAGATTTTCTTGCATAACAGAAATTTCAAAAACGAAAATGAGCTGATGTACACGGCTGTACATGAACTCACCCACCACATTTTGACAACCGAAAAAGGCGTTAAGACTGCTAAAGCACATTCCGGCTTATTCTGGTCAACATTTTATGATCTTCTGGATAAAGCCGTTGAACTCGGTTTTTATTCAAGAACACGAAGCGTTGAAACTCAAAAACTGATTGACGAAGCGAAAGAAATTGAAAAGTCAATTTCTGAACTTCAACAGAAACTCGGTGAAGTCATTTCCAAAATCTATGAAAGCTGCCGCGAGAACGGCGACCGCGTTGAAGATGTCATTGAGCATGACATTCAGATAACGCGCCAAAAGGCAAAAGACCTCTGCAAGATGTCGGACGGCAATTCAGATGAAATTTCAAAAGCCGTCAATTCCGCAAAAGACGTAATGATCCGCAATGCGGCACAACAGGCAGCGGATGAAGGAAAAACCGTTGAACAGGTCAAGGCTATTGCAACACAAAAAGCTAAAGCCGTTGACGACGACCTTGAAAATCCCGAACAGTTGCGCCGTGAAAAGAAACGGCTTGAAACGACAATCGAACGTCTGCAAGACCGTCTCGTACAGGTAGAGGAAACTCTCTTGAGTATGCAAGGCGGCGAGCAATGAAAATCCGCAGAGAAAACGGCGTGTTTGTCGTGACAACTGACAGGGAATATACGTCAAAAGACCTTCACAGCGCATTGCTCGAAGCAACAGGATGCAAAAACCAGGCGGCAGAACTTATGTTCCGTAAACTTTGCAAAAAGAAGATGGCGGCTTATGGAAATGACAACAAGAGAACTTGCTGAAACTTTGAATGTATCTACAGACACAATCACAAGAGCAGCAAACAGGGTTTTAGACCCTTCCGCAGTAGTGCGTAGGGTTATCAACGGCGGAGAATCAAGAGTTTTCAGTGAAAAACAGGCAACTCTGATTAAGCAGGAAATTCAGCGGCATCACAATCTGGCAAGCCGTCAGATTGATTCTGCAATGACAGACATCGAAGAAAACGCCGTGATTCTTCACGCTTACCAGATACTTGAGCGGCGTGTTCAGACTTACAAGCAAAGAGCGGAAGTGGCTGAATGCAAGCTGATAGAACAGCAGCCGAAAGTTGAGTTTTTTGATGCAGTTGCGGAAAGCAAAGACTGGCTCGATTTTGAGCAGGTTTCAAAGACTTTGTGCGTGAAAGGTTACGGACGCAACAATCTCTTTAAGTTTTTGAAAGACAAAAGGGTTCTGATGGGCAACAACAGCCCTTATCAGGAATATGTTGAACGCGGTTATTTCAGACTGATTGAATCAACTTTCACGGACGCAGCCGGAAAACAGCGCATTTATGCAAAGACGGTTGTAAGTCAGAAAGGCGTTGATTTTGTTCTGAAAATGATAAAAGGCGAAGGAGAAAAGAATGCTGTACGACAAGGTTGTTGAGCTTGGTAATGTGCGCTTTGTAGACACATCAAGTTTTACACATGAGCAGTGGCTTGAATTGCGCAAAACAGGCATCGGCGGTTCGGACGCTGGCGCAATCATGGGGCTGAATAAATATGCTACACCGCTTTCGATTTACCTTGCGAAAAAAGATTTTGCAAGTTTTGAGGGCAACAAGGCTACGGAATGGGGAAACATTCTTGAAGACCCTGTAAGGCAGAAAGCGCGTGAAGAACTTGGAATTGAAATTGAGACAGTTCCGGGCATGTTCCGCAATAAACAGTGGTATTTCATGAACGCGAATTTTGACGGACTTGTTTTTGTTGAAGGTGAAAAAGAAATCGCCGGAAGTGTTGTCTCTGGTCTTGGCGGACACGAAATTAAGACTTCACGAACCGGCGACGGCTTCACACAAGATGAAATTCCCGATTCCTACTATGCGCAAGTTCAGCATTACATGGCAGTTACAGGTCTTTCTTACTTTGTGTTGACCGTATTCATTTTCGACAGATACGAGGGGCGGCATTATGTGATACCGCGCAATGATGATTTTATTGCGCAGCTTGTAGAGCGTGAGACTGATTTCTGGGAGAACTACGTTCTGACAGACATCGCACCTGCACCGACAGGCAACGAAAACGAAATGGACTTGGTTAAATCTCTGCCTATGTCAGAAGAAATCACGCTTGATGATGAATGTGAGACACTGCTTGACGAAAAAGAGCAGCTTGACGCGCAAATCAAGGAACTTTCGGAAAAGTCTGACGCAATCAAAGAGCAGATTATCTTGAGAATGTCGCAGTGCTCAAACGGAACTGACGCGGCTAAGGCTGTTGCAACTTGCGGAAACTGGAAAATCACAGTAAGCACACAGGTTTCCAAGCGCGTTGATACAGGTGCTTTGAAAAAAGCCGGGATCTACGAGCAATATGCAAAAGACAGCGTTTCTAAAATTGTTCGCATAACGAAGTCGAAGGGGCTGTAAATGTTTGAGACAGAACGAAAACAAGCTCTTGCCGGAATCGGGAAATGCGACGACTTTTTGAAAAATTGGGATATACGCGGTAACAAAAAAGGCGACATCAAAGTTTGCAGTTACGCAAACGAAGTTACGCCGGAAACAGTTGCAAAGACTTTCAAGCATTTTAACTCTCAGCTTGTAGACGGAGGCGCGGATGAATACCCAGATTTTAGCCTTGTAATTTTCTATGCGAACGCTAAACACGGCTTTATTTTAAGGCTTGTAAAAATACAGGAGAAAGAAAATGCGCTTTCTATGGCTTGATACAGAAACTACAGGGCTTGAAGTTACAGACAGCGCGGCTTTTGAAGTTGCAATGATACTTGTTGATAACGGCAAGTTCTTTTGTGACAGGTGCTTTTTTTTGAATCCGTTGAGCGAAACAATCAAATATCACGAAGAAGCCGGAAAGGTTCACGGATATTCGGAAGAAGACATCAAATGTCTGCCGCCGGAATCGGAGCAAGTGCCTAAGATAGCTGATTTCTTGGAAAAAGCGAGGGAACTTTGGAAGACAGACGGAAGCCAAACAGAAAAGCTTATTCTTGCAGGTTATAACGTCGGCTTTGACAAGAAACATCTTAACGCACTGCTTGAGCGCAACGGCTACAAGTGGGAAGACTACTTTTCTGACATTGAAGCTGATGTTTTCGTACAGGTCAAGAAAGCCGGAATGCAGAAAGCATTGCCGTATCTGCCCGACCGAAAACTTGGAACGGTTGCCAAACATTTAGGCGTAACGCTTGATAACGCGCATGATGCTTTGGCAGATATTAAGGCAACAAGACAGGTTGCCGCAAAATTACATCAACTAGGCGTAAGCCTGGTATAAGGGGTTTAGAAAATGAATGTAAACGGACAAAACGCGGTTTCAAAAACGCAGAACAACGCTGCAAAACCCACATTGAAGCAGTGGGTTGCCAAAATGAGCGACCAGATTAAGAACGCTCTTCCGGCAAATATTACACCTGAGCGCATGATGCGCATTGCACTTACTGCATTGAGCAAAGACGCTAAACTTGCAAACTCTACGCCTGAATCTTTTATGGGCGCGTTGCTTACAAGTGCGCAGCTTGGACTGGAATGTAACACACCGCTCGGACAGGCGTATTTGATTCCGTATCAGAATAAAGGCGTACTGGAAACACAGTTTCAGCTTGGTTATCAAGGCTTGATTGACTTGTGCTACAGAACTGGTCAGTACAAGAAAATCGTTGCTCGTATCGTTTACGAAGGTGACGACTTCGATTATTCATACGGCTTGGAAGAAAAGCTCATTCACAGACCGCGCGAAAAATCAGACACACCTATTTATGTTTACGGCTTGTACGAACTGAAAAACGGCGCGAGCGCGTTTGAAGTTATGTCTTGGGAAGCTGTAATGAATCACGCTAAGAAGTATTCGCAGAGCGTGAAAAAAGGCTATTCATCACCGTGGAGTACTGATCCCGAAAGCATGGCAAAAAAGACCGTGCTCAAGAAAGTGCTGAAATATGCACCGAAAGCAGTTGAAATTGCAGAAGCCGTAAACGGCGACAGCGCGATTATCAAGACAAACATTATCAAAGACGGCAATCAGTACACAGTCACAAAAGACTTTGACTATTCGCCGGAAAACGTGATTGACGTTGAACGCGCGGAAACACCGAAAGCAACTGCACCGAAAGCGGAAGTTACAGAAGAACCGGCACAGGAAATGTCAGATGCAGAAATTGACGCTGCTTTTGACGCACAGGCTGAAATGTTCAGCAACGATATACCAGACGGTATCTTTTAAGGTTTTGGCTGAATGAAGGTAACTGCATTTTTCCACGGCTTGCTTTACAAGAATCAGATTATTTTAAGGGCAACAGACGAAAAAGATTATCTGCTTATCCGCAAGATGTTTGATTCTAAAGCACAGCGCGAAGAGCGGACACGGCGCGAAATTCTCTTGAAATGCGAGATTGACGCGCAGTTTCAGAACCGCACCTTCAAGCAGCTTAGAGCCGTTTGGAAACTTGTTGAAGTTATCTTTGTCTCGATGGAAGGACGGAAACCGACGGATGAAGAGAAATACGACCTGTATTTAGACTTGCTGGAATTGTACGCAGACAAAGTGCCGTCAAGATTAAGAAGCGGCACTTTAAGGGCGGTACATATTTCAGAATCTAATACGGTTTCCGGGGCGCGGTTTATCGACGGCTTGCTGTATCACCTTGCAACAGAGTGTGAACTGTCATACGACTTGGAAGCTGATGTTAGAACAGTGCTGTATGAGTGGGAAATATGGCGCGGAAAGCAAGAACATGACTTCTTGGACGATTTGACGTTGAACGAGTGGCGCGACAAGGCTAGATACAGCGAGGCAAGCGGTGTCGGTAACGATGTCGAACCGCACCACATAGTAAGCCGCGGAAGCGCGCCGCAATTTGCTGATTGTGCATGGAATGTGCTTGCACTGACAAGAGACGAGCACAACTTCTTTCACAACAAAGGGTGGACGGCTTTTTTAGATAAGTACCCGCATTTGAGGGGAAAAGTTGAGAAAGCATTTATAAAAGCAGGACGGCAGACGATACCAGTTGATTTTGATAACGAAATGAGCCGTCTTGCAGACTTAGCATTAGGGAGATATTGAACATGGAAAACAATCCTTTAACTTTGATTGTACGTGAAAAAAAACTTGGAAGCCTTGTTACGAACGCAAAAGAAATTAAGGCGTTTGTCGAAGAGCAGCTTAAAACATACAACGTTGATAATTACACAGGCGATGCAAAACAGGCAGCTAAAGACAAGGCTGAACTGAACAATGCAGCAAAAAGACTGAACGATGAAAGAATCTATCTTGAAAAAGAATGGAACATGCCGTTTCTTGAGTTCAAAAATATCGTCAAGGAAACAACTGACCTTATCAATAGCGCAAGCGCGAAACTAGATCTGATTGTCAAAGAACAGGAAGCAAAAGAAAAGGCAGAAAAACAGGCTGAAATTGAAAAACTTTGGGCGGCTAAGAATTTCAGTCTTGTAGAGCTTGGACGTGTTTTCAATCCGAAGTGGCTGAATAAAACGACAAAGCTTACAAGCGTTGACGTTGAAATGGACGACATAATCAAGCGCATAAACGGCGACTTGGCAAGTCTTGACGCTTTCGGCGAGGACACGGCAACTCTCAAAGACATTTATCTTTCAACTCTCAATCTGCAAATGACACTTAACAAGGGAGCTGAACTCAAGGCAAACCGAGAACGTCTTGCGGCAATGGAAGCGCAGAAAAAGACAGAAGCAGAAAAGGCGCAGAACGCAGAAACAAGCGTAGATGAGCCGGAACAGGCAGAACCAGAAGAAACAAAAGAAGAGGTTTCTGAAAGTGAAGAGACAAAGCCTGTTGAAGACAATTCTGTTCCGAAAATGCCTGTTTACAAATTCAATCTTTCCGGCGATGAAAACGAAATCGCGCTTGTGAAAGAAATAGCCGCCGGAATCGGGCTGAACATTGTTCCGTCAGTAACTATGACAGGCAACGGCAACCAGATTGCAATTTTCAAAAAATTGCTTAATGACAACGGATATGCTTATGACAAGCAGGGAATTATCAATCTTGCAGTCAGAAAAATTGATTAAGAGGGGTTTCAGAATGAGCGAACGCAGGATGTTTGCAAAATCAATTACAGAATCGGATGCATTTCTTGACTTGCCGCTTTCGGCACAGGCTTTGTATTTTCATCTTTCAATGAACGCTGATGATGAAGGGTTTATCAATAGCGTTAAGCGCATACAAAGAATTTGCGGCGCAAGTGATGAAGATTTTAGACAGCTGACAAACAGAGCGTTTGTTATCACTTTTGAATCAGGTATCTGTGTAATCAAGCACTGGAAAATCAATAACAGAATCCGCAAAGACCGCGAATGCAAGACGAACTACCCCGAAGAGAAGCGGCTGCTTATCGAGAAAGAAAACGGCGTTTATTCGTTGCAGCCAGCTGAAAAGGCAATAAAAACAGAAACTTTTGCGGAACATTACGGCTGTTTACCGGCTGAAAAACCGACAACCGAAGATTATAAGTCGGAAAAGAAAGAGCCGGTAACGGAAGAGCCGGAGCGTGAAGAAGAGCCGCCGGAAGAAAAGGATATTGAGCTTGAGGCAATGGGAGAGTCGCGGAAAGACTATGCAGAATCCGTTTTTGACATAATCTTTGCAGCAAATCTGCCTTGCCGTGCAAACAACTTCATTACTTTTTCGATGGGTGATTTCAAACAGGGATTGTCTGAAATTGCGGACTTGAAACTTTCGCCGGATGAAGTGATTGCAGCTCTCAAGAATTATGTCGAAGTAATCAAACTTAAAAGAGCAGGTCTTACATGGTGGACGGCTGAACAGGACTTTTACAGCTTTTGCAAGAATAAGACTATCATCAAGTTTTTGCCCGGAAACTTTAAGATTGACAACTTCATGAAAGACGGCGAAAACAGGCAGTCTCTTGAAGACAAGATACAGCTGTAAGGAATCTGACTATGCAGAAACTTGAAGTTGTACGTAATAAAGACGGTCATGCAATGACTGACAGCACCGGCAAAGTGTTGCAAGAATTCAGACAGGTTAGCGGATTCTTCGATACGCAGCGTGTTATGTACAAATGCCCGAAACACGGCGAAGTTGTTTGCACACTTCTAAAAATGAACGGTACGAATATACCGCCATACTGTCCGAAATGCGAAGAAGAACGTGAGCGCGATGCACAGATAAAGGCGCAAGCAGAACAGCTAAGGCAGGAGCGGTACAACATCTATAAAGAGCGTAATATCGAGCCGGAATACTGGGAAAAAGAATTAAAAGACTTTGTACCCGAAACGCCGGAGCAGAAAAAGGCTCTTGAAGCTGTACAGGCTTTAATAGCTGCAAAATCCGGCAAGGTGGTTCTTTTAGGCAACAACGGAGTGGGAAAAACCTTTCTAGGCTGCATGGCTGTTAAGGCACTCGGCGGCAAGATTTTGTCGATGTACGAGATCACAACAATGATTCGGCAGTGCTATTCGTCAAGAGCTGAAATGACAGAGCTTGAATTTGTAGAAAAACTTGCGAATTTGCCGCTGCTCGTAATAGACGAAATGGGTAGGACAAAGGGCAGCGAAGCTGAACTGATGTGGCTTAGCTACATCTTGGATAAAAGGCATACGCGGAATTTGCCGTTCATGATTCTTTCAAACACTCACCTATCGAGGGATTGCCCGAAAAAAGGTTGCGACAACTGCTTTGAAAGATTCGTAAACAATGATGTTTTGAGCCGTCTTAGGCAGAACTCAAAGATTATCACAATTAAAGCACCTGATTACAGAGCAAAACAGAGAGGATAGAAAATGACAGATTTGAATGATTATAACGTTATAGGACGGCTTACGCACGACTTGGACGAACGCAGTTTTGCCTACACGCCGCAAGGAACTGCAAGAATGAATCTTAGCATTGCTGTAAACCGCAGTGTTAAGCGCGGCGATGAATGGGTTGAAGAAACAAGTTTCTTTGAGGCTGTTGTTTGGGGCAAGACCGCCGAAAACATCAAGCCTTATATGACAAAAGGCAAGCAGATTTGCATTAATGGCTATCTCAAGCAAGACCGTTGGAAGGATAAGGAAACCGGCGGCAGCCGACAGAAAATCTACATTGTTGCAAACTCGGTACAGCTTTTGGGCGGAAAGTCAGACGGCGCAAGCAGCGGCGGCACAAGTTACCAGAACGGCAGTCAGACCGGCAGATATGTGCCGAAAGCAACACCGCAAGAACCGCAGTATCAAGAATACAGCGGCGATGATTTTCCAGAAGAAATCCCATTTTAAGGAGACCTGATTATTATGAAGAAACGATCTGTGTCTTGTATATCATCGGAACTCGGCAAAGTGTTCGCGCATTTAAGGGCGGAATATTCCGAAACTGTTGCAATGCAGAGTGCCCGATTGGGGTTCAATTCAAGCTATATCTATTTGGTATTAGTTGGAAAAAGACAGTTTTCTCTCAATTTGCTTAAAAGTCTTATGGAACATTACACGATTACTGATGAATACAAGAAAGTGTTTATAAACGAACTTATCAAGCCGGAACAACAGGCGCGTTTTGAAGAAATTTGTCCGGGAATCAAGCCGGAAGATTTGATTTACGTATTGTACGGTGAGCGAATATGAAGCAACTTAACATAATTGACATGTTTTGCGGCGGAGGCGGCGAATCTACAGGCTTAATTTCTGCCGCGCATGAATATGACTTTGACGTGAACATCTCTGCAATAAATCACTGGGAAAGGGCGATTGAAACACACGCCGCCAATTATCCGTTTGCAGAACATCGTGTAGAAGACGTGCAGACAATCAACCCTGAAACGCTGAAAGCCGCCGTTGACACTGATTTGCTTTGGGCAAGCCCCGGATGTCAGCACTTTTCCGTTGCGCGTGGCGGCAAGCCACGAAACGAGCAGATGAGAGCACCTGCATGGGAAGTTTTGCGCTTTGTCGAAACTATACATCCTAAACGAGTGATAATCGAGAATGTGCCGGAATTCCAGTCTTGGGGCGCACTTACACCGGACGGAAAGATAATTCAGTCTGAAAAAGGCAAGACTTTTAAGGCGTTTATACGTTCCTTGCAGTCTTTGAATTATATAGTTTCGTATCGGGTTCTTTGTGCAGCTGATTACGGCGCACCTACTTCAAGACGGCGGCTTTTTATCCAGGCAGTGCGCAAAGATTGCGGAAAAAGGATTGTCTGGGCAAAAACAACACACTGTAAGGACGGCGATTTGTTCCTTCCAAAGTGGAGAGCCGCAGCGGAGATAATTGACTGGTCTATTCCATGTCAGCTCATCAGCGAAAGGACAAAACCTCTTGCCGATGCAACCTTGCGCAGAATTGAATACGGAATCCGTGAATTCTGGGGCGATTATGCAGAGCCGTTTATCGCACGTCTTTACGGTATGTCAAAAGCCGAAAGCATTGAAAATCCTGTTTCAACTATCAGTTGCAGCGGAGCGCATCACATGCTGATACAGCCGTTTCTTGCAAGATATAACGGCGGAGATAACCGCGTTCACAAGATTGATGAACCTGTTCCTACGCTTGATACAAGCAACCGTTACGGAGTTGTAGAGCCGTTTGTAACGGCAATCGGGCAGACTTCATCTAAAAGCAGAAACCGTGAAATCAGCAAGCCTCTTTCGACAATTTGCACAAAACAGGAACATTGCCTTGTTCAGCCGTTCATAACTGAATACTACGGAAACGGTGGTGCACATCCTGTCGGAATTCCGCTTCCAACAATCACAACAAAAGACAGGTTTGCTGTATGTGGAACAACTGACGGCATAGAGCTTGGCTTTAGAATGTTGCAACCAAAAGAGCTTGCAGCCGCTACTGGTTTTCCGGCTGATTACAAGTTTACAGGAACGAAAGTTGAAGTTGTAAAGCAGATTGGCAATGCTGTGCCGCCGGATTTTGCAAAAGCGATGTTCGGGCAGATTCTTAAAGAAATGACTGCATAAAATGTAAAGGTTTAGAAGGGATTAGAGATGAAAAAATTTAATGAACCTTGCGACAAAGATTGTGTCGTTCATAAGTTGGTTACATATAATACGTGTATTTTCTGCGATTCAATACGCAACTCGCCTCACATAGACGTAAAAGGAATGTCTGATAAAGAGATTATAAAAATGCGAGAAGACGTAGAGCGTGAAATGGACTGATGGAGGAGAACAATGAAAAGCGTTATTCCAAAACGGCTTGCAGAATATTTTCAGTCTGTCAAAGCGGTCTATTACAAAAAAAGCGGTATGTACGCATACCCTTCTGACTTAGAACGTTTGTATGAGGAAATTATAAAGGTATGCAACGATAACAGACTGCTTAAAGAAAAAATCCAAAATACGAACGATTATCGAAGTGTAAAAGACGCTTTGCCGCCGTCTGACGGCATTTTCTACGACGTTATGGTAATTCTCTATCAAGACAACATAAGCGGCGGCTGGAACTATTACAGAGGTCAATATCAAGACGGATTTTTCTTTGCTGATAAAGGTATGTATCAGCTGAAAAATGATTTCCGCTGCTCATGGACGCAACAGAAAGTTGTTGCATGGAAGTTTCTTGAAAAGTGTACGAATGAGCAGATTGACGAATTCAGAGAAAAGGCAGGGTGTTTATAATGAAAGTTGACTATGAGGGTAGTTTTTACATAAAGGTTGGCAGAAAGTATCTGGAAACAGATATTGATACAACCTATATCGAGAAATTGTATGGAAAATCTGGGGGTAACATTATGCCGAAAGGAGGAAAACGTGAGGGAGCCGGAAGGCCGTTTGGCTCCAGGAGCGTATCAGATGAAAACGCACTTTCCGTACAGGTTGCAGTAAGGCTTACGGAAGCTGAAAAAGCCCAGCTTGAGGAACGCGCAAAAATTGCAGGGCTGTCAGTGAGCAAGTATATACACAAGCAGTTGTTTTCAGCCCAATAAAAGATTTAATCCCTGCCGCAAAAACGGCGGGGATTTTTTTTGACAAAAGCCTGTATACATAAGATGGAAAAACAAAATTTCTTGTATGCGGTGCTACAGACCGTCGTATTTCTCATTCCCGTCGCAACACTCGTCTGGAAGGCCGCAAGGCAGAGTGCACAGATTGAAATGAACCGCGCGGCAATAAAGGAGCTGGAAAGAAAGCTTTCACAGACCGACAACACTGTGGACGTTCAGCTTGCCCAGATTCAGACGCGGCTGAACGAAATAAAGGTAAGCCTTGCAAAGCTAGAAACCCGACTTGACTACGAAAGCAGGAAGGAGGGGTAATATTCCAATGAACTTAATAGAATTTGTGAACCGCTACCATGGAAAAAAGGTGGATTTTGACGGACATTACGGGGCACAGTGCGTGGACCTTTTCCGCCAATACAACAAGGATGTTCTTGGAAACGGACGGACGGAGGGCGTAGAGGGTGCTAAAGACCTTGCGCTGTGCTACAACCGTATGCCGAAAGAAAAACAGTTTTTCATGCTCATAAACAACGTCTATGCCGCACAGGAAGGTGACGTTGCCGTATGGGATGCAACTGCAAAAAACCGCTATGGACACGTGGCCATCGTGCTAAAGGCAGATAAAAATAGGCTCGTGGTTTTTGAGCAGGACGGCTTTGCCCAGGATGGAGCAAAAATTGCAGAAAGAACCATAAGCGGAATAATTGGATATTTGAGGAAATGGCCTGCAATGCAGGATATGGAGTTCTAATGGAAAAAGAAGAAAACGAAGTCAAGGAAAAGGAAACAAAGTATGTTTCCCGCAAGTGGATTCTGACAATCTGGTGCATGGCTCTTGCAACGCTGGGGCTTTGCGCTACAGTAGTCTGCGCATACACAAAGGCAGAATTGCCATCTGGCTTTATGGCTGTAGTGGGTACGTTGTGCGGTACCGGAATTGCATACATCGGGGGCAACGTTGTCCAGAAATTTGCACCGCCAAAGGAGGAGCAATGAAGCATGAAAGTTTTTTCTGTCTTAGTCTTGTTATTATGTTTGCCGTTTTTATCTGTACAGCTCTTTTCCCAAACTGCGCAGGCACGCGGCACAGAGACGCTGGAGAGCCTTTCGGAGGAGATTCATACGCAGCTGGAAAACTTGAGGCAACAGTCAAGGAGCTTGACAGAACAACTTCTGACAGCAGAGAAAGAATCAGAAACGCTGTCAAGGCAAGCCGAAGCATTGAGGATGGAATTGAGCGAATTGAATTCTTGTTTGGAAAATACGAACAGGAAGTTGCAAGACTACAAAACGAAATTGACAGAATACGAGCACAGGCTGAATGCAAGGAAGAATGCTCTGCTTATACTATGCGGAATATTGCTTGCAATGACAGCCGCAAAGATTATTCTGCAATTATTAAGGTTCAAGGGAATAAAAGTCCCTTACCTGCTCGCCTTGTGGTTGTAGAATAACATGAAGACAACTCTGTGCCATTACAACGGATGCTATGCTACGGCATTACCGGGGAAGCACTACTGTCTGCGCCACATTCAGATGGAGGCGCAATGGGGAAAAGGCTTCAGGCATTCAAGGCGCACTAAGTCAAATGAATGGCACAGTCTTTACTCTTCTGCTAGGTGGCGTACAACGTCACGGGAGTTTCTAAAAAAATATCCTGTCTGTTGCAGATGCAGAAAACCTGCGAGGATTGCAGACCATATCAAGCCTCACAGGGGAGACATTGAACTGTTCTACGATGAAACAAATTTGCAGCCTTTGTGCCAATCCTGCCACAGTGCAAAGACAATGGCAGAAAATAATTTTTACAAGTCCAAGAGACAACCATCAAAGGGGTATGGGGTGTAAAAATAATTTCGGCACGGACTTTTACCAACACGCGCCCTTTTTCGTGTGCACGTGCATTTTTTCTTCGGAGGCAAAAAGATGAAAAGCGCAGCCCAACATAAATTGGATGGGACTTACCAAAAATGCAGACATGCCAACAGAGGAACAAACCTTTCCCCCGTGGAAAACCTTGTTTGTCCAGTAGAATTACAATACACAAAAGAAAAATGGAATGAAGTGGTAGGAGCCTTGTGTGACTCGAAGCTTGTAACGATTGCAGACTACCCGCTTTTGAAGGACGCATTTATAAACCTTGACCTTGCAGAAGGAATAAACCGCAGAATAAAAGAAGAAGGCGGAGCGGTTGAATACTTAGCAAACTTACAAGGCAATCAAGTTAATCTAATCCGCGAAAGGCAGAACGCAATGAAAATTTACTTTAACATCATGCTAAAATTCGGGGTAACGCCTGTAAATGCGGCAAAGGTCCGCGGAGTAAAAGAAGCTGATTCTGAAGACGCAAGTGCGGTAACTGCACTTATTGGCAACGGTTGAATTTTCCGCCTGCAAAACAAAGGCACGGCCGGGATTGGAGGGGCGCGCAGCGTTCGCGGCTTGTCCGCGAATGGAGCGGGAGCGGAACCCCGGAAAGCCCCTAGCATACAAAAGCGCCGCATAAAAAGAACATGGAATACCTTTACAACCACTACATTGATGACGTCTCAAACAAAAAGCTGACGGTATGCAAAATGGTGCGCCTGGCAGTACAAAGGCACATGCGGGATTTAAAGGCAAGCAAAGGTACGTTCCCCTATTATTTTGACGACACGCAAGCCCAGAGGGCAATCAATTTCTTTTGCGAGCAGGTCCACACCAAGGGTAGCCTTGCCCGACAGAAACTGAAACCCCAGCCATGGCAACAGTTTATCATTGCAATGATTTATGGCTGGAGGCGCAAAGACAACCACAAGAGACGGTTTAGAAGGGTTTACCTGCAGGTTGCCCGCAAAAACGGAAAAACTTTTTTCGCATCCGGTGTTGGCTTGTATGACCTAATCGCAGAGCCAGGGGCGGAAGTATATTCTGCGGCAACAAAAAGGGACCAGGCAAAAATAGCATTCCAGAATGCAAAGAACACAGTCCGCTATTCAAAAGTCTTGTCCAAGTTTATACAGGTGCATGCCCAAAACATTACCTTCGGGGACGGAAAGTTTGAGGCGCTAAGCTCCGACAGCAAGGTTCAGGACGGTCTCAACCCTTCCTGTGCAATTATTGACGAATACCATGCACACAAGACCGATGAGCTTCTGAACGTAATCCAGTCCGGCATGGGTGCGAGGGAACAGCCTCTCATATTCATAATAACCACAGCTGGGCATGAACTCTCTTACCCCTGCCATGAAGAGTATGAGCGTGTATGCAAAATGCTAGAGGGAGCCAGGGGCTATGAAAACGACACCTATTTTGCAATAATCTACGAACTCGACAAAGGCGACGACCCGGAAAACCCTCACAACTGGATAAAATCAAACCCAAACCTTGACGTTGAGGGGGCTCTTTCGACCGAAGAACTGATGATAGAACTCAAGAACGCCCAGCAAAAATCAACAGGAATGGCAGAATTCCTTACCAAAAGGATGGACGTTTGGATTAACAATGCAGAATGCTGGATTGACGACAACCACTGGAAACGCTGCATAAAACGCTACAGCGAGAAAAAACTAGAGGGATTGCAGTGCTGGGGAGCCCTCGACCTCTCAAAGACAACGGATTTTACCGCCTGGACGCTCTATTTTTCACTTCCTGACGGCAGGAAATACGCAAAGCACCGATTCTACATCCCGAAGGAACAGATAAAAATACGGATGAAGACGGACACCTATCTCGTGGAAAAATGGATCAAGCAGGGATTTATAACGGCAACTCCCGGAGAAACAGTTGACTACAGCTTCATGTTTGAAGACATAAGGAAAGACGCACAGCTCTACGACATTCAGGAAATTGCCTATGACCGGAACCTTTCAAGCCTAATAATCCAGCCGCTTGCAGACAGTTTCAACATGGTGGAGTTCAACCAGGGGATAGCATACATGAGCGAACCGAGCAAGGCATGGGAAAAAGCCGTTGCAGACGGAAACGTCATTGACAACAACCCGGTAATGAGATGGATGGTGAGCTGTGCGACAATACGGACGGACCCCAACGACAACATAAAAGTAATCAAGCCCCAGTTCACAAAAACAAGCAAGCGAATAGACGGAGTTATAACCTCAATCATGGCAAACAACCGCCTGGACAATGGCCTTAGCGAACAGTCCTACCACACAGGATATACAGAAGGCATGTTCTATTCCTAAATCGCCATAAAAAGCCTGTATTCATTAGGAATACATGATAAATGGGTCCGACTCCCTAATGTATCGAAGCCCCGGTGGGCCTTGTGTTCTTACGCGGGAAGAAGGGCTTTTGGCAGGATTTCACTCTTTGACCCGCGGGGATTTTTACCGGGTGGAGTCTGAGGCTCCTTCCCTCGGTCTTGCCGTTCGACTCGGCATAAAAATGGAGTTTTAAAAGGTGGACTATGAACATTTTCGGATTTGAGATAAGAAAAAAAGGCAAGGCGGCAAGCCCTGCCCCGCAGCAAACAACCGGTTCCGGTGCACTGGTTTACCGCCCCAACATGTCCGTGCAGGAGCTCATGGCAAACGGAACCGTAAACGCATGTACCTCAATAATTGCAGATGCAGTGGCGGTGCTTCCGCTCAATGTCTACAAAAAGGATTCCCAGGGCAACAGAAAAAAGACCGAAACGGACGTTTCTGCCCTCTTCAAGCTGCGCACAAATTTCTATCAGCACCCATATTCCTTCAAAAAGCAGATGATGTACCACCTGCTCCTCAAAGGCAATGCATTTATTTTTGTAGAACGTACAGGCGGAGAGGTTTCAGCGCTATACCTGCTCGACCCCGTGCGCACCAGGATAAAGAAAAAGGACGGTGCAAACGAATATTACTATGAGTACACCAACGAGAACGGGACTTCTTTCAAATATTCAAGCGATGACGTAATACACATTCCCGCAATCGTGTGGAGCGGTGTGCGCGGATTAAGCCCGATAGAATATTCATACAGGACGGCAGGTCTTGGCAACACCCTTGACGAATATACAGCAAACACATTTGACGGAGGAATCCACTCAAAGCTGCTTCTCACGGTTCCCAAGGAAGAGCGCGGTTGGAACGAGACGGACAGCAAGGCCCTGTCACAGGCGGTGGTAAGCGCATACGGAGGAGCGGAAAACTCCCACAAGCCTTTCATCCTGTCAAAAGGAATCACGGCAACACCTCTGAACCTTGGCAGCAACGAGGACAATCAGCTTGTGCAGAACAGGACCTATGCCGTAAAGGAAATAGCAAAGATTTTCCGCGTGCCACTGTCTATGCTGGGAGAGTCGGACGCAAAGTACAACAACAACGAGCAGCAGACACGGAACTTCCTTACAAACACACTGCAGCCGTGGCTTGTACTCATCGAGCAGGCACTTTCTGAACTTTTGCCATACCCTGACAGGGGAAAGTTTTACTTTGAGTTTGACCGCGAGAGCATGATCCAGAGCGACACCCAGACAAAGATTGAGCTTCTGATAAAGGAAATGCAGAGCGGTGTTTTAACACCCAACGAGGTGCGCAAGAAGCTGAACCTTGAGGAATACCCGGAGGAAATCGGAGGCAAGCCGCTTAGCGCAGTCAACATCTCCTACATGGAGAACGCGCTCAAGGCGGACGGAGAGCCGGAAAAGGACAGCAGTAAAAAAAAAGACAGTTCCCTGGACTCGCAGAACTAAGGGGCTTTGACGAAAGTGACCACCCGCGCGATGAGAAGGGACGGTTTGTCTGCAAGGGAAGTTTAAGTGTGCCCGACCAGAGAAAGATAGCTATGAAGAACATGAAAAAGAAAGTCGGTGTATATCAGAACAGAGATACTGGAGAAAAAGCATCCCTTGGAAAATCTGGAATAGAAAAAATGACAAGTGGAAAGGCTCTTTATATGTCCTCAAGAAATGGTTTTAAAGCAGCTCATCATTTCGAGGCGGCAGAAAAAATAAATATTCTTTTCAGGAAAGCAAAATATGTAAAAACAGAACCAGACTTCTACAATAGAAAAGATGTTTTGTGGTTCAAAAAATATGAGACGAAATTCAAAACGAGGGATGGTGTGCGGTGTAAGGCTTATATCACCATAAAAGAGACTTCCCAAGGAGGGAATGTTTTTTATTCAGTTGAGTTAAGAAAATAAAACCCCCGCACCTTTCGATGCGGGCTACCCTTCGCGCGGCTCTGTAGTCCGCGAATCTTATTAGAGTTTCCATGCCGTTTCCAGTTTAGGCAGTGCACAGTCAGAAGATGGCTGTGCTTATATTTATATTATCCCATCTTTTTATTGTTTTTGTCAAGGTTTAGTAAGGTTTGCCAAGGTTGTTTATCTTAAAATATTACGACTTTGTAAACTTTTAGTGTGGGTTTATTCCTTTTTTATTCCTTTTTTGTCCCAAAACTGTCCAATTTTTGTCCTAAAAAATCACACTTATTCAAAATTAAGCCTGTATTCCCATGATGAAGGAAATCATAGACGGTTTCCTGTCAGGGGATTAAATCCCTGATATTCTTTACCGTTTTGTACATCTTTGCCCATGCCGTATTTTCTGCAAGGAACTGGAGCCCCTTTACCGTAATTTCAACGGAATCATCAAATCTGATGGCATAGCGGCTTTCCGTGTCAGAAAACGCATCGGCTTCTCCCTGGTCAATTACTTTTATCCCGGAAATATACCCTCCTTTCAAAAGCATATTCAAATACCGGGCAAATCTGTTTTCTGTAATCCCAAAGTTTTTTGCGGTAAATCCCTTAAAATCAAAGCAGTCATTGTCCAGCTGCTCCTCAATATATTTCAAAATCCTGTTCATGGTGGCAAAGGCTGACTTCATAACTATAGTGTCGGAACATTCAATCATATTTATACAGGCTTTGAAAATGAAAAAGCCTGTATGAATACAGGAGGAATTATGAACAAACTCTTTGGAATAATCGGCGCTGTATGTTTTGCAGTTGCAATCGGGCTTGGCTACTTTGTCAGCTTCCCTGCCGACACAATCGTTGAAATTGCCGTTGCCGCGTTTGGGCTTGCCCTGGTAATTGCAGGTGCGGTAAAGAATGCAAAGGACTCCGACAAGTTTTCATGGAAGACTGTGGTTTGCATTGCCCTTGCGGTTATCGGCGGCGTGCTCTGCTGCATAGGCGGGCTTGCCCAGAACATCTTTGCCACAATATCGGGTGCGGTGTTGGCCCTTCTTACGATTATTTTTGGCGTTCTTTACGGAGAGAAGTAACTATGAGTGTAAAGGACATTGCCGGCATGAAAAGGCTCGTCCGCGGCCTTAAGTCTGCCGGGATAGAGACAAGGGAGACGGATTCCGGCGGTACAAAGAAACGATGGATTTCCGGTTTCATTCCCTACAAAAGGGCAAGCGAGGATTTGGGCGGCTTCATAGAGTTCGTGCAGCCAGGCGCATTCAGCCGCACCCTTAAGGACAACAACATCCGCGCACTCTGGGCACACAACACTCAGTACGTGTTGGGCAACTCAAGGGCGGGGACGCTCACCTTTGAAGACAGGGAAGACGGGCTCCACTTCGACATAGAAGTTCCCAACACGTCATGGGCAAACGACCTGTTTGAGACGGTATCAAGGCGCGATGCGCCGGGCGTTTCCTTCGGGTTTGACGTAATATCAGACCAGTGGACGGACCTGGACAAGGACTGTGCAAAACGCGACCTTCTGGAGGTGAGGCTCTACGAGGTCTCCGTCGGGGTCGCATTCCCCGCATACCCGGATTCAGATTCCGGCGGCTCAATGCGGGCTCTTGGACTTAGGAACGGGATTGACTTTGAGCAGATTGCGTCCGCGCTTACACGCGCAAAGGACACGGGCAAGGTACAGGAACGCGACATAGACCTCTTCAAGAGGACGGTGGACGCGCTTAATAAAATGCTTCCTGACGAAGGCAAGCAGGGTGATGAAGGGAACCCGCAGGAATGCGTTTCCAAAGAACCGCCGGAAGGCGTTCTTGCAAGAGCCCGCGAGCTTGAGATGATGGAAGCCGAGCAGTCAGCACTGTAATTTTTTTAGGAGTTCAAAAGACTATGATAAAGTATGAGAACAAGGAGCTTTCCGTACAGGAAGCAATCGACACACGCGAGAACCTTATTGTAAGGGCCCGTGAGCTGAATGAAAAGGCACTCTCCGAAAAGAGGGACCTTACCGCAGAAGAAAAGACATCCTATGACAGGATGAAGGCAGACATCCGCACCCTTCTTGACGGCATCAATGCAGAAAAGAGAAGCGCAGAGCTGGACGGATTCTCAAAGGCAATTCCGCTTTCAGAGCCGGAAGAACGCAATGCAAAGCGTGACGGCATGGAAGAATTCCGCAACTACCTCCGCACTGGTGAAAGGCGCGACCTCATCATCGACGGAGTAAGCCAGACGGCATCAGCCCTTGCCCCAAAGGAATTCGTGGAAGAAATCATCAAGTCCCTGCAGAAGGAAACACAGCTTGTCGGCAGGGTACGCACAATCCCGCTTGTAAAGGCACAGGCAATCGACGTGCCAAAGGAAACTGCGGAAATTTCCGATGCTTCCTTCACTACCGAGACCGGCACCATCGCCGCAGACTCACAGCAGGCCTTCGGCACCGTAACGCTCGGTGCAGACCGTGTGGGCAAGCTCGTAAAGGTCTCAAAGAAGGCAGTGCTCTCATCTGCCTTTGACGTTTCATCCCTTTTAAGCGAGGAACTTTCTTACAAGCTCCGCTGCGCACTTGAAAATGCAATCCTCAACGGAACAGGAAGTGGACAGCCGACAGGAATCTTTGCCACGAGCGGTGCAAACGCACTCACGGCAGCAAACGTTGACGTGACTGCCTCAAGCGCCACTGCATTCAGTGCGGACGACATCATCAAGACCAAGCGCAAGGTCAAGAGCGCATACCGTGCAAACGCAGCCTGGGTACTCCATCCCGACATCGTAACCGACGCCCTCTTGCTCAAGGACAAGAACGACCAGTACCTCTGGCGCTCAGGACTCCTTCCCGGAGACCCGGACATCCTCGACGGCTCACCTGTCATTGAAAGCGAGTTCGCCCCGCACACAAAGACAACTGGCCTTTACGTAGGCTGCTACGGCGACTTCTCAAAGTACTGGATGACCATTCTTGAGCAGATAAGCATCCAGGTGCTCATGGAAAAATATGCCGAAAACGGCTTCGTAGGCTACCTTGCGGAAACATTCGCAGGCGGTGCGCCAATAAACGAGGGCGCATTCAGCCGCCTTGTGCTGGCCTAGAAAAACAAGCAAGCGCGTCCGGGAGGGCCTTCTGAAAAGAATAAACCCGGACGCTTTTTTTTGGAGTGGAAAATGGCAACAAAAAACGCGGAAAAGGCTGTAACGGCTGAAAAGAGTACTGAAAAAAGTACTGAAAAAAGTACAAAAATCATAAAGGTAAGTGCGGTGGTCTCCTTCGTCTCAAAGTACGGCATCTACGAGAGGGGAAGAAGCTACGAAATCCCAGAGCCTGTATTCCGTGACTGGGAACAGGCCGGGCTTGTAAAAAAGGAATAAGGCGGCACAATGTCATACATAACGGAGGAAATGCTGGAGGATTTTTCGGGAAAGTATCCTTCGGATGAACCCTATTACCTGCCGGAAACTGGATTGACGGCATGGAATCCCGATGTGGAATACTTCACGAAAACAGCGTCCGGCTATGTTGCCGTTGACCAGTCCACAGAAACCTTTGACGAAGGCGAGACTTACTACACTGCGCATACTGCGGTGGAACGCTACGTGCAGGCGGCAATGGAAAAAGTCAGGGAATACCTTGGCTATGACCCGGAACTGCACGAATATGAGGAAAACGTCCGCGCAGCAGGTACGCAGGCACTCCGATTAAGCGCACCTGTAGAGGAACTCAAGGGCATCTCCTGCAACGGTGTCGAGCTTGAAATGAACGGTTGGGAAACTGCAAAGAACTACATTGTCCGCTACGAGGGGAACAATTCCGTAACGTTCCCCAAAGGTGCGCTCTACTCGGTGCGCTACTCCGGCGGTTTTTCCCAAGTTCCGCAGATGATTGTCCAGACTGCGCTCCAGATTGGCGACCTCATGTGGGAAAGCGCGGGAGGCACGCTTGCCGTGTCGTCAACAAGCTTTGCAGACACAGGAACGAGGGTTTTCAACAACTTCAAGATGGACCGCTTCCTTGAGCAGATAAACGGATACAGGATATATGGCGGCTAAGGCAATTTCCATAAATGCTGACGTAGCGGAAGTACAGTACGCCCTTGAGGGGACAGGCAAAAGCCTCAGGTCCATACAGAGACTCGTACTGCGCGCAATCGCAAAAGGTGCTCTAAAGGAAGTCAAGGCTGTCATACGCTCCAAGGCAAGGCGGACTGGCTCCCTGCTCAAATCCTACGGCTACAAGGTCAAGAAGGATGCTTCTGCAGTGTCCGTGTATCCTAAAAACGGCACTGATGAAAACCGCACAAACTTCATAAAGGCGGCTGTGCTTTCATGGGGAAGGCCACAGAGGCACATAGAGCCAAAGGGGTTCGTGCAGGCGGGAATAACGTACGCGGAGGGCAACTCCTACAAAAAGGAAATCGACCGTGTGGTTGAAAAGGAACTCAAGAAATACTGGGGTTAGGAAATGGAAGAAGTATTTGACGCTATCAAGCGCTTTATAGAAAACAACCTTCCCGCAAAAGCCGCGGAATTGGCGGATGCGGAAACGCCCATGCCGGCTATATCAAGAATCGTGTTCGGTGTCGTGGACGCTTCAAGGGTTGACGGAAAAATAACGTGCGTAATCGTGCCGGAAGAAGAGGAGGAGGAAGAGGCAAGCCAGACCAAGGGCCGCAAGGTGTCCACGGTGACTGTCTCTTTCCTCTGCAAGGGCAACAAGTACGACGTCCTTCTAAGGCAGATGTGCCGCTATGCAAAGGCATTCGAGGAAGCGGTGCGCTCCGACTGGAACCTTGACGGAGCCGTAAACAATACAGAGATAACGCACACGGACTTCTTCCCTGATGCAGGAACCACTGCCGCAACCATGACTGCCTGCGAGACACAGCTAAGAATCTGGACGGAACGGGACATGGACGACTCTGTGGATCCGTTCGACTAGGTCATAAGCCTGTATAGACAGAAAACATTTTTAAGGAGATAAAACTATGTCCATAGAATTAGTCAAGAAATTCAAGGTGGGACTGTGGTTCTCAGACATGAAGCAGACGCCGGGCTGGATTCGTGCAGAGAAATCTACGGCATTTGACCTTGCATTAAACCCGACAACCGCCCAGCGCGACTACATCGTAGACCAGCACCCGACCACGGAAGTTGACGACTATGCCCCAACCCTCAACCAGGCTATCACCATGTACAAGGGAAACCCGGACTACGAGCTGCTCTTCCCCAAGGCCTACGACCTGCCAATCGGGGAGAAGGCAAAGAACGACGTGCTCATCGTCTTCATGCAGGAGCCTATCTACGAGGAAGCCGACATTGAGGCATTTGAGCAGGGCGTAACATACTACACGGAAGGCTCCGACGGCAGTTACGAAAGAGTTCCTGCAGGCGCGGAATTCGACAGTAGCGAAACCTACTACACTCTCCTTGGCTACAAGGCCTGGAAGACGAACGCGACGCTTTCGTTTACGAACATCAACACCGTGGAATCAACGCTCACCGTTGACATCAACTTCGGCGGCATAATCGAAAAGGGCTATGCAACCCCAGCACAGACCACCCACCAGCCTGTCTTCACCCGGACACAGGACGAGGACAGTTCATGGACTGACCCTTTCACTGTGTAACCCGGCAACCCAACGAAGACTTCTTGCAAGGGCTTGTGAAAAACCAAGCCCTTTTTTTTATAGCCAAGGGAAAATTCAATGATAGACCTTTCAAAACGCATCATGCAGGATTCAATCACCGTCCACGGCAGGGAATACAGTCTAAAGACGGATTTCCGCCTGTGGCTGTCGTTCGGACGGCTTTTAAAAGAAAAACCCGCGCTTACGGACTTTGACTACCTCTACGAGTTTGACGGCATCACCCCTGTCGCTCCGTCAGACAGGCAGGGCGGCATTCAGGAAATGATAAAATTCTTCAACCCAAGGCAACCACTTCCAAGGGCAACGCGGGGAGAAAGCGCACAAGTGGTGGACTTTGACCAGGACTCTGACCTCATATTCGCTGCATTCATGGAATGCTACGGCATAAACCTTCTGGATGCGGACATGCACTGGCACGAGTTCCTTGCCCTCTTCCGGGGGCTTCACGGAACTAAGCTGAACGAAGTGATGGGCTACAGGGGCTTTGACGAAAACGACAAGACAGGCTATACGGAATGCATGAAGGAACTGCGCAATGCGTGGGCACTTGAAGCAGAGCTTACGGAAAAGGAAAAAGATGATTTGAAGGAATTTAACGAGGCTTTCGGCTAGTCAAGCCAGGAATTGCCCTCATAATGCTCGAATTTCTTCCAGAGCCATTTTACCAAAAAGAAAGTAATGACAATAGAAATGATTGTTACAAATATAAGCACCTCTCTTGCTATATTAATCTTCTCCCCAGCGCTTAATGTTGTCGGGAGTGCCTTTAAGAAGCCATTTCATTAGAAAAAATGTGATAACGACAGAAACAACCGCTACAAGCATAAGCACACCTCCTTTCAATTCCATTATAGCATGATGGTTCCCCTTGTCAACAAAAAAAGCCTGTAAGAAAAAAGGGGTTTTCCATGTCTCAGAAGCAAGTTTCTATAAAGATAAGCGCAGACTCAAAGAACGCGGAAAAGAACATAGACGGCATTTCAAAAAAATTGAATGACTTAAAAAAAAGCCTGTCTACAAGCAAGGCTGCAAATTTAGGGGCATCTATATCAGGACTGGGGGTGGCTTTTTCTGCTACAAGCAAAGCCGTTGGGGCTGTCGTGAATGCGCTGTCCGAATGCAACGAAGCCTACAAGGTGCAGGAAAAGGCGGAAAAATCCCTGGAGGTTGCCGCCCGAAACAACCCCTACCTTGACGGAAAAAGCGTCGCCGCACTAAAGAACTACGCAAGCGAGCTCCAGAGCATATCCAATTATGGGGACGAACAGCTTCTGCCCCTTATGACAAAACTTGCCGCATCAGGACGTACCCAGGAACAGATAATGCAGATAATGAGCGCGTCCGTAGACATGGCGGCAAGCGGTGCGGTCTCCCTGAACGAGGCTGTCTCCGGCCTTAACAAGACCTTCGCAGGAGTAACGGGAAGGCTCTCTGCATTGTCCCCCAAAATAAAGGACCTTACGCAGGAACAGCTCAAGAATGGGGAAGCCGTAAGGCTCCTTGCCCAGCAGTACAAGGGCATGGCAAAGGAGACCGCAGACACCGGCACCCAGATGAAGAACGCAATCGGTGACGTAAAGGAAATGCTCGGTGACGTAGTGCACACATTCCTTACCCCGATACAGGAATCCGCCACATCCATTCTCAGTACAATAACGGGCTGGTACCAGAGCATAAAGAACTACAACAAGGCCTATGACGATGCGATTGCCAAGGCAAGGGAACTGGCAGACGTAAAGGAAACGATTGCAGAAAGGGAAGAAAGGGAGAAAAGAGAAGCAAAGGAACAGGCAAAAGAGGACAAGAGGCGCAGGCAGATACTTGAGGAAGAAGCTACACTCCGCAAGGCTGCCGTTGATGAATACGTAAGGGTAAAGTCAGAAGCCAACCTTCTGGAGGACCATTCCGTAGAGCAGGTCAAGGAACTTACGGACAGGGCCTATGAGTATGCCTCTGCAGTAAGGTTTGCCTATGGTGACTCAGAGAGCATAAACATGACCATCAACCGGATGGCAAAGGAAATGGGGATTACCGTTGACCAGGCAAAGTCCCTGCTTGTCACAACCGGGGAACTGACGGCAGAGACAAGCAACCTGGCCGCCGAATACAGGCAGGCAAGCCACTATGCAAGCCTTATAGGCGGCTACAAGGCAGAAGCGGCAAAAAAGGAAGCGGAGGATGAAGAGAAAAAGCGCAAGAAGGAAGAGGCAGAAAGGAAAAAGGCCGCAAGCCGTTCCGCTACAAGAAGCGCAGCCCCGAAGCGCACAAAGGACGATGCCCGCCGGGAATATGACGAGGCGGTAGCAAAGGCCGCACAGGAAATAGAGCTCCGCCGCAGCGTGGGAGAGGAAATCAGCGCAGAAGCAGAAGCACAGAAAATGCTCAACACTGCAACGGACGCCTACATCAAGATGATGGGAGACCCTACGTTCAAGGGGGACAACGGCAGCGGAAAGCACGAGGCGGAAGCCCGCAGGTACATAGAGGAACTCTCCTCAAAAATGCAGAACGACGCGGCGCGCAAGAAATGGGACGAAGCCTCGGAAATAGCAAAGGACGAAGCACAGAAAATCCGGGAGGAGTTTTCAAAACAGCTTGAGGAATTCGACAGAGCATACACGGACTTCATAAACACACTGCCGGAAGGAAGCGAAGAGCGCTTTACAGCAGAAAAGACTTTCACGGACGGCGTCATAAAGCTCCATGAGGAAATGGAGGCAAAGCTAAAAGAACTGGATGAAAAGTCTGCAAAGGATGCGGAAAACGCTGCCAAGGCAAAAGAAGAAGCCTTCCGCAAAACCGTCGAGGCAATCGCAGGCTACACCACCCAAGTTTCCCAAATAACAAGCGATGCTGGTGCGCTCATGATACAGTCCGTACAGAACGAAAGCCAGCTTGAGCAGGCAGAGCTAAAGGAAAAGTACGAAAACGGACTTCTTAGCGAGGAAGAGTACGAAGAGCGACTAAATGATATAAAGAAGGACGCGGCAAAAAAGCAGTACAGAATCCAGATGGCACAGTGGGCAATGCAGGTTGCACAGGCTACGGCAAACGTGGCGATGTGCATACTTTCTGCAATGAAGGACGCGCCAGGAGGCATAGCAGGACAAATTGCCTCGGCAGCCCTTGCCGGAGCAGCGGGAGCGGTACAGCTTGCCAGTGTGGTAGCGGCAAAACCTACCCCACCGGCATTTGCAAAGGGTGGCTTCGTTCCTGGAAAGTCCTACACAGGCGACCGGGTAACGGCCCGCGTCAATTCCGGGGAAGCCGTACTCACTGCCGCACAGCAGAGGAACTTCATGGCTCTTGCAAACGGAGAGAGGGGCGGCAGCGGGACACAGATAAACGTTACCAACAACGCTGCAAACCTTGTGGACGCAAAACCGTCATTTGACGGCAAGGCAGTCTCAATCCTCATAGAGCAGAAGGTGAACGAAGGCCTGCAGAAAGGAAAATTCAACAAGTCGCTCGTCATCGCAAACCAGTCGATGAACGGCAAGGGGTACGGAGTATGACAATACAGCATTGGCCCGGAAACGTTAATACAAAGGCTTATGGACAGGATTCCTCCTACAAGGAAAATAGGGATGAATTGGAATTCAAGTCCGGCCGCAGGGTTTACTATCTCAAGACAAGCACCGCACGAAAAACCCACTCCGTAAGCCTCAAGTTCGATGATGAGATAATAGTTTCCGGAGGGAAGACGGAATTCGGGCTTTTCCTTAATTTCTTTGAGACAACCATAAAAAGCGGCACAGTTCCCTTCTACTTCCCAGACGTTACAATAAGGGACGGGGCAACCGTAAGGGCATACATTATGAGCGAAACGCCAACATGGTCGGGCCAAAAAGTTAAGGAAGTTACACTGACCCTGGAGGAATACTGATGGACGCACAGCTTTACCAGAAACTCCTTGAAGGCGGCGCTTTTTCCCTGCCATACCTCATAACTGTCGGGGACGGAACCTCGGAGCTCAACTTCATAAACGACACGGTTCCTCTCACATGGCAGGGCAAAACATTTACCGCATCGAATTTCACGTTCAGCCCAGGAACAGGAGGCGATTCAACGCTGGAAATAGAGGTTGTGGGAAACACCCTTATTTCCCTGATAGACGGCATAACCGGAGTTGAAGGCGCAAGGCTCAAGGCGACGGTGCGCGGCGTACTGCTCGAAGACGGCACCGTCCAGCCCATACGAAGCTGGCATGCACAATACGGCAATGCGGAATGGGGACAGGGAAAAATGACACTCACCTTCACTGGAGACGAAAGGCTAAAGCTCACCTTTCCCCCTCTCGTGTTCAACACCTACAACAACAGGGGGAATTCATGAGGTACTCCGACCTGCTCGGCACTCCCTACAAAGAAGGCGGACGCACAAAGGAAGAAGGCTTCGACTGCTACGGGCTGGTGCTTGAATGCTGCAAAAGAAACGGCACCCCGCTCATGGACTTTTCCGCAGTCTACACAAAGGAAAACATCACGGTCCAGGACCTTGAGACATTCACAAGGGGTGCGAACGTGCGACGGACAAACACCATAAAAGAAGGCTCCATCGTTGAATGTGAATACAATGGGCAAGGCCACCTGGGCTTTGCAGTGGACAGGAACAACATCCTGCACACTACAAAAAATGGCGTAAGGTGCACGTACAAAGACGCGGTAAAAATAAAGGCCGCCTACGAGGTTTTAAAATGAAGGTTACGGTCTACAATGGAATTTCAGACGCACATGAGGTAAGGGAAATTAAGGACGGATTTCCCTTAAAAACGGCTCTATCGGAAGAAGAATGCAGTCGTGCACTTGCATTCATCAACGGCAGGAAGGCATCCGTATCTGATGTGCCTAAGGAAGGGGACGGCGTGCTAATACGCGTCATGCCCGGAGCATCCGTTGCAACGGCAATTGCCATCGGTGCGCTTGCTGTTTCCGTAATAGGCGGGGCTGTTGCCGGATACAAGATGTATCAGCAGAAAAAGGCACTGGCAAAAATGCAGGAAGAGATGAGCGACCTGAACGAAAAGACGAATTCAAAGGTTGACAACAGGCCATTCCTGCGCGGTGCAGGGAACTCCGTTGCCACCGGCAAGTCACAGCCCTACGTCATGGGTCGGCACATGTTCACGCCTTACCTTCTTACCCACAAGTGGTATGAGCTTGAGGGCGAACTTGGCCAAGATCAGTTTGTAACCCAATGTCTTGAATGTGGCTTCAACAAACTTGTTTTCGAGACCATAAACGCGGACGAAGTTAATTTAAAATCGTTTGACCCCACTGAAGCCCCGCAGGAAGGAGACGGTACACTGGACGACTGCCCTCTTTCTCGCGGTGGCACCTACGAGATTGCACAGGACGGCAACGATTTCAGCTCACTAACAATCTGCAACACGAGAATCTACAGCGAGACACCGCAAAAGCAGATTCCTTTCCAAAGCTCAATGGCAGACTCCTCCTCCACGGAAGAAGACACGGTGTATGCACTGGATCCCTATGCAAAGGACGTTTCAGTAGGAATCACATTCCCGAACGGACACTACAGGATTGATGAAGAAAGCGGCAAGAAACTGTCGGACTCCTGTACAATAAAGCCCGCCTATTCGCTTGACGGAGGAGCAACATGGACAGACTTTCCGGCAGCATCACTTTTCAACCAGTACATTGTAACAAGACACGAAACCAGAAGGGAATATAAAACTTATTCCATCGTTGAAGAGTGGCTTGTAACCGCAGACGACACGCACCCGTATTTCCCAACCCCTGTACTTCCTCCCCAGCCGAAATTTCCCGGATGGAAATTCAGCTCAAAGGCAGCGGGTGGCATAACCAGGAAAATGGTCAGCCATTTCGGGACAACGTCCGCACAGTACCGTTGCACCAGAAGGGTTTATTTTTATTACTACAAGGATGTTTCCCACCCTGTCTATTCATGGACAAAGACAGGCAGTTTCTCCCACAACACAACGGACGAAATAAGGTTCCAGGCATCGCACAGCTTCACGTGGCAAGACTACGAAACCCTAAAGGCAAATGGACAGCAAAACATATATGTGCGTATCAGGAACCTTGGAACAAAGGACACGCAGCGCATAAACACGGCTTACACTCTGTTCGTCCAGTCCAGGTGCTTTGACCCTGATTTGTCCAATTCAGAAGACGGATTCGTGGACTGTCCGGTAATCAACGAACGGGAACGGCAGTACGCAGCCATTCTTGCAATTCGCCTAAAAGCAAACGAAGCAAATTCCGACAACCTTGGAAAAATAAACATCGTTGTAAACTCCGTTGCCCGCACATGGAATTCCGAAAATGACGAATGGTCCGCAGAAAAAACTCCTACTTCAAACCCTGCGGCAATCCTTCTTGAGCTTCTTACGAGTGACTGCCACCCGCTCTCAAAATTCAATGACGAAGAGATTGACCTAGAAGCCTTCGGGGAACTGTATGAATACTGCGATGCAAAATGCTTCGAGTTCAACGCAGTGCAGACTAATAAAACGACGAAGGAAAACCTTATTGATACAGTCTGTGCGGTCTGCCAAGCGACCGTATACTACAACCTTGCGGGGCTGCTTTCGGTTGCATACGACCATACACAGGAAAACTACGTTGCTTCCCTAACGCCCGACTCACTTATCGAAGTAAGCGTAAAAAAGGAAATGTCCTTCCCGGTTGACGCAATCCGCATGACGTACACTGATGCAGAGACATGGACGGAGAAAACGCACATAATCCTTTATGACCAGACGATTCCGTTTAGCCAGCTTGGGGCGGATGCAGTAATACAGGAACTCAGCGTGACTGGTGTTGAAAAGCTGGTGCATGTGGAACAGTACGCGCGATACATGCTTGCAGTCTCAAGGCTTAGGCTCAAGACAGTATCTGTAACGGTAGGAAGGGAAGGTGCGTGTTTCACCCCCTACACGCGAATCCGCGTACAGGACGATGCCCTGGGCACTACGGCTCAAGACCTGATAATAACAAAAGCCACACTTAACGGCGACATGTGGGTCCTTGAATGCAGTGAATATAACCCCAATATTTACGAAGCCGGAAAACTGACTGAATATGCCTCAACGATTCAGCAGCCAAAAGCCGAACTGGACGAACTCCCGGAAGCATACGCAAGGAAAGGTGAACTTGACGAAGCCGTTTCCGACATATCCTCTGGGGACATTGACCCAGGAATCCCTGATGCCCCGGCCATAACAGAATGCGTAGCCTCCAGGGACGGTATAAAGCTTTCTGCAAGGATCATGTATGCCGGACTAAGGAACTCCGTAGGCTCCGTAAACTGGCAGTTCTGCAAGCCCCCTCAGGGAAGCTCCCCTGATGACTGGCAGTGGGAAAACCTTGCAGACACATCAACGCTTGATGGAGAATATATCTTTGACCGCTCAGAAGACGGTTATCCTGAATGCACCGGTCTTTCCGCATACCGCTTCCGCTGCCGGGTGGTGAACACGAGCGGCAACGAGGGGGAATGGAGCACCCCCTCCACAGTCAGCACCGAACACTACGGAACATGGGCACTCAATGCACCTGCCGTAAATACAAGCGTTTCAAGCCGCTATGTAACCCTCAAATTGTCTCAGCCACCAAGGGCAGACGGCAAGGAGCTCTACGGCAATACAAGGTACCGCGTCGAGGTAATGCGCCCTGACATAGACCATGACTACTACAAGCCAGCGACAGGATTGAACCCATACGCTGCGGAAGACAACTACAAGGACGGAAGCGGTTACGTTATTTCTGACGGCACCTACGTACAGGTAATGCCGTTAAAGGGGCAGGACACCGAGCTCATTGAGAATACGCTCTACATGTTCCGCATAACGGCAGAGAACGAGGCCGGAACATCACAGAGTACAGAAGTGAACACCGTTGCAGAATGTGACTCCATACGCGACATAGTGAAGTCTAAGGAGACTGCAAAGGAAGCTTATATTTCCCAGCTTTCATCAATCAGTGCTAACCTTGGCACAATATCCAATGGCTCATTGAATGGCTCACAGACTAACTATTGGGAGCTCTCGTCTTTCGTTGACGACAACAACATGAACCACCATGAGGGAGCTTTCCGTGTAGGCGGTACAAAAGAATACTTGCATGTTATCCCGGTTGATGAAAACGGGAATGACATAACCAGCTCCACTCCTGTTACCGTACAGCCAGCATCCTACAGGATTGAGTTCAGGATTGGAAACTTTAAGGTTGCTTCTACGAGCTCCAATTTCTTGAACGGACTTGCCATTTATGATGAAAGTTATTTTTCAGAACGCCTTTATTTAACAGACAAAGGTGTTTACAGACAATCATTAAACGGGGCAGAGTCAGAAGACGACTGGGATGACGCACCGACAGGAAGCATACAAAGCTCTTTGCTTGCGGTCAGTATTAACGGCAACACAATTTACTCAAATGACGTAGCAAGCTCGCTTCCGGGCACCGCATGGCTTCTTACAAAGACACAAAGCGCATACAACCTGCAAGACGGAGCGAAAGACCTTTACGGCTATGATACGGAAGGTCTTACACTTGACACAAGCAAAATCGGAAGTTCCGACAATAATTGTCCCGTTATAAAATCAGACGGAACAAGGGCCGCTAATGCCTATAACGGGGATATAAAAATAGACAGCCAAAAGAATCTCCTTTTCTGGAACAAAGGCGGGATAAAACGGTACACGGATGAAATGGACGCTGTATTTTTGGAGGCACAGCAATCTTGGGCTGATAGCATTTCAACTGCATGGGGTCTGACAGCAGCACAAGTTGAAGCCCTTACACTTGAAAACACGGAGGACTTATGAGCGGAGAAAATGAAGAAGAACCTGTAGTGTACGAAACAACGATAGAAGACTATGCAGCCACAATTGGGGTATTGCCCGTGAATACTTCCAGTACGCCTTATGACGTAACAATAACGGATGGAGAAAATCTTACAGGAGGCTTTGGTTCTGTCGTAAAAAGTACAGCCCGCTATGTAAATTTAAGTTTTGCAGAGGCAACAGTTTTGGCAACAGATTTTTCTGATGTTTTTGGTGGAACATCTGCAAACTCATACCTTGTAAGTTGCGATATCTCCAAGCTTGGGTGTACCACAGTCCTTAATGCAACAAGAATGTTCCAGTATTGCACAGGATTAAAAAGCGTAAAATTGCCCCAGCTCATAAACGTGTCTGCGGCTCCTTATATGTTCAAGAACTGCACAGCCATAACAAGTGCCGATGTTTCGGCAATGGTAAACCTGTTGAACGGTTACTCCATGTTTGAAGGATGTAATGCCTTGACAAGTATTGTTGCAATGCCAGGAATCAGCAATGCCGGAAGAATGTTTTACGGCTGTTCCGCCTTGGCAACTATAAAAAATTTTAAGTGGGCTGTTGAAGAACTGACTGGCACAACAGAAGCGGAAAGTGCAGAAGGTGCCATGCCGAATGCCTTCAAGAACTGCACGTCCCTTGCACATATCTATTATTACAAGGAAAGTGACCTGCTTAACAGTTGTAATGACTGGAGGCTTTACAAGAAGGAGGGTACAAGCCTCAAGTCTTATAATACAGACGGTACGGAACAGGCATCAGAGGGGCTTCAGCTAAACCCGGTCATAGCAACAGGCAAGACTCTTGCCCTTTTGTTTGACACGCAGGCCATAGACCAATCCAAGGAATTATCAAAGCCGTATTTATACGCTATCCCGGACGGCTCGTTGTTTGACGCAAGCGGGGAAAACTTTGCATTACTGGCAAAAGACCCTGAAAAGGTTGTAACAAATATTGAGCATTTCAAGAAACTTTCTGCAAGCAGAAAACTCGTCATTCCAACATCTGCTCCCGAAGCAGATGAACTTGTCCCTGGCTGTATATGGATAGACGGCGAAGGCGTGGAGAATATATAATGGCTATTGTTACAGAGACTTTTCCTTTTATCAACGCAAACGGAGAGAGGGTTGACATACCACTTACGGACGACAAGAACATTGCACTTGCCACAGACACGCTAAAAACATCCTGTCTTGCCGTTTACATGGGAGGGAGGAAGCTTTACGCACCGACTTCCAACAGTAAGACGGTTCCTGACATTGCACCGCTTGCATTTTTCGACGCTGATAAAAACATAAGGTACGTGCATACGCACTTCGGAGAAAAAACTCCTGTTCTTTATGCTACTTACACAGGAAGTTTCAATTTTGCGGATATACAAAGCCCTTATGGTGGGTACGTTGAGATAAGGTCAGGCAACGGTTCAAGTGGAGGAGGAGGAAGTAATAGTGGCGGTGGGTCAGGAGGAAGGTCTGGCTATGGATGGAAGATAAATGTAAACGGAATTGATTACAACGTAGTTTCCGGAGGCGGCGGAGGTGGTGGCGGTCATGGTACGAATCCGTCTGGCTCAAGGCCTGCAGGGGCAACAAATATTGTTTCCCCAACAAACGGTAGCGGTGGCAGCGGAGGTTCGGGTTCGTTCCTGAAAGTTGAGTGGGAAGACGAACAGTTTTCAATCAGTGCAACCGTCGGAAGAAACGGAGGTGGCGGAGGCGGTCCCAACAATGGCGGTACAGGCGGAAACGCGTGGCCTTTGAATGCTAGCGGAAAAAATCTGCATAGAGGTAATTCTGGAGGAACTGGTCGTGCAGGCTCATGGCGTTATATGAATAGAACTGTTTCTGGCTCAAGCGGCTCTGGAGGTCGAGGCGGCTATGGCTATGGTTCAGGGAGCGGCGAAGAGTCAAGTCAAGGTGGCTACTCTGTAAAGATATACACATATCAGTATGTAGCTACTGTCTAGGAGAAGAAAATATGCTGTTGTTAGATGAGAAAGGATATATTAATGGGTTTAACTTGGCAAAAGACGACAAGCCCACGCCTTTTGCAATAAGCGGTGCAAAATGGAACGGAACGGAATGGGAATATCCAGAATTTGATGAGTCGTTGATACCTGAAAAAAAAGAGAATCTTCCAGATGAAGAAACTATAGAAGTTGATGCATACCAGCTCCAAATGTTACTCAACGGCTCTATTTACCCCCACGGAGGCTCCTATGTAAAGGAGAAATCCACGGACATAACGGTGTTGATACCCAGCTACAAGAAGGCAGAATGGGTTGCTGAAGCCGTAGATTCTGCATTGAACCAGACAATGAAGCCTTATAAGGTCATTGTATTGGTTATGACAGGAAATGACCAGAAGGCATTGGACGGAATAAAAAATCCTCTGCTTCAGGTTGTTAAATCCAACCAGAAGAATGCAAGCGCGTCAAGAAATTATCTTGTCAGTATATGCCCCACGGAATACTTTGTTTTTCTTGATGCTGATGACACACTTGAGCCCGATTTCATCGAAAAAGTATACGGCATGGAAGAAAGCATCGTTTTTGCAGAAAACAACCTCTCCAGGGAAGACCATGAGATGGGTAAATTCAGGTACCGCTTTGAGGCAAGCATCGGAAACCTTACCGGGCTTGTCTGCAAGGAGGCATGGAACGATGCAAACGGCTTGAAGGATGACTTGTGCAACGGCGGGGAGGATTCATTCTTTAAGAACAGGCTTTTCCAAATGGGAAAATGGAAAATCGGCTACTGTGCCGAGGCCTTGTACAACTACAGGAGAGTTGACGGTGAATCCCTGACCGCAAAAACGGACACCTTCATAAAGTCAAAGGAAACGGAATTGTACCTTAGCAGGGATTGGTATGCCGACTGCCTTGAAAAAAGCTGGGCTGGTGATTATGCGATATTGCAGGAAGGCTTGAAAAGTTTTGTTTCTGCTTATGAAAAAAGCAATGGCAGCGATGAACTTATAAAAATAAAGCTGACCTATCCGTGCCCCGGCAACGTCATACGGAATGAAATCAACAGATACTGGAATGAGCACAGGCATTTGTTTGCAGAAAGCAGGACAAGAGAAACATCGTGTGTTTGCAATGACCAAAACAAGCCCAACTTGTACGGACGGAAATTTGACTTGTATATATATTCCGCACCAACCTTTGAATTTGACAGGTTCAAGGAAAATTCCTTTTGCGTGAACAACCCAAACATTGACATAGAGAATGATTCTATGGAAAGCCTGCTTAAAAATTATTGTGTCATATTCAGCAGTGACATGGTTTTTGCTGATGTAAAAGAATACATCGGGAATGATAATAACGCATTGTTTCAGGATTCTGTTTATGATTTGGCGGACAAGAAAAATGGCAAAGACCTTTCTCGCGGGGTGACAAACATAGTTACACTGGTTTTCTTCATGCAGTGTAACAAAAAATGCAAGTATTGCTCCCAGAAAAACAGTACGCAGCCTTGGTTTGTTGATGATGATGTTTTGCTTTCCAATTTTTATGAGGTTGTGGATAAAATTGAAAGTGTCTATGGAAAACATTGGATTCCGCAGATATGCGGTGGCGAGCCTACCCTTATGAGCGACAGACTGGCAAGAAAAGTAATGGAGAGGCTAAAAGACTACCGCGTTACACTGGTTACTAATGGCAATGAATACGGCAGGAGCATATTCTATTCATATCCTAATGTTGACGCATACGTGCATATCACGGACAAGCCCTATGACGATTCATTCATAAGAGATTATGACAGTTCCTGTGTCGTAGCAAATCACGAGGACTTGCCGGACATAATAGATGCAATAAAAAGACACTCCCTAAGCAAAGACTGTTTTTTCCCCATTTATGCAGGAACTGACAAGCGGTTTATTATGACAAAGAAAGACATTGCAGAACTGGACAGGACACTAAGCGAAGAAGGCTATCCTGCAGGCATTCGAGCTGCCCCAGCCTTAAAGCTGTGCATGACATACGACAGGCAGTACAAGGAAGCAAGGGTATTCAACAAAACCTTCGTCCCCTGCTGCGGGAAGGGAGAAGAGGAAATTCCAATAGGTGACTGGCACGGACAGGAGCCAAGCGGAAAACACTGTAAAGGCTGTGCAATGTATTTATGGTACTGAAAAAAACATTTATTTTTTTTGTAAAAAGTAGTTGACAGTTTACTAATAAAATGCTATTATAAAATCATCAAGGGAAACCTTGATAAGGAGTCCAAAGTGAAGGAAGTACTACTTTACTTTGCTGACAAAGGGTTTGACTTCTTGCTGGCAATGCTTGGTGTAATAGTGGGTTATTACATCACAAAATGGCTTGACAGCAAGAAATAACAAATCCCGGTCGGTGGGAACTTTGCACAATCCAGTTGCAGAGTTCCCTTTCCTTTTATAATTATAGAGCGGAGGCTTTTATATGTCAATTCTAAAATATGCTATTATTTTTTTAACAGCAATAGTTGTTGGTATCATTTTATATTTCATAAGAAAAAGAAAGATTGGAAAATAGCTTATGGAAGAATCTGAAAAAAAAGCAAAATACATTGGCTATGGTTATCATGGCGGAGGTAGAAAAAAGACAGGACGCTTAAAAATATTTTCAAGCACCACAATTTCAGGAACACCAGATGAGATAGAAAAAATAAAAGAACTTGCAAAAAAGAACAATAAAAGTGTAAGTCGTTTTTTAATAGACCTTGCTTTGAATCTGTAGCATAAACAAAGGCGGTTGCCATTACAGACAGCCGCCTTTGTTTTTTACATCACCACAAACCCGGAATGCGTGTCTCTCTGGTAAATGCGGTTCAATATGTCGCGTTCGGTAATCGACATCCTGTCACCATAGGTTTCCATGTTGATGTCATCAATACACCTTGCTTTAACCCGCTTTCCGTGGTACATAACGGTAAATCCAGACCTGTAGGAAATTTGCATCTCAAGCTTTACCCCCGGAATGGCAAGACCATCAACCATGAAATCATGCTCCATGTATGAGAAGACCCCGCCCTTGTGAGTAACCACATCAGCATGGACAGAAAAAAGAGCGTCATAATCCTCCGTACCCATTCCTTTTCTGTATGCCTTTTCGGGGCTTTTTGCGGCAATAGAAAACTCCTTATTCCACCAGCTTTGTATCCATTCAACTTTTGAGTTTGCCTCTTCTATCGTCTTTACGTTCATCATCATAAAAAAAGACGGAAGGTTTGCTTGTAAAGTCTGCCACATCCGTTCAACACGGCCTTTCGCCTGTGGGCTTAATGCAAATATAGGCCTTATTCCCAGCGCCTCCACTGCTTTCAGAAAGTCGGTTTTGTGTTCTATTGCAAATATGCGCTTTTCCTCAACGCTCATTCTGGAAGAGTTTTTTGGTACAGCAACAAAGCAGCTTGACCAGTCGGAATAGAATTCCTGCGGAAGGTTTCCTTTTTTTGCCATGCTATAAAGCATTTCAAAATAGCCTTCCCTCGATTCATTCACTGAAAAATAAAGCCCTCTTAACGAATGGGTTGCATCATCTATTGCCCCGTGTGCGCAGAATGGTGGCAGACCTTTTATCCACCTGTGCTTTGACCCGTCAATCTGTATAAGCTCACCCTCCCGCAACCTTTCGGGGCGCGGTACATGCCTTTTCTTTTCTTTGCGAATGGCAGGACATTTTGGGGATTTATACCCTTGAGACTTGAGCCACTTGTAAACCCAGCCCTTCTTAACATCCAGCTTTTTGACGTATTTTAGAATATAAAAGAAATTCTGATATGTGAAACTTATTTTGCAGGAAACCAGATCCGCATAGACGCTTGAAACAATCCACCTGACATCTGGCGAATATTTCTTAGTCTTGTACTTCATTCCTCTATGACCATTTATAAGGCATGGTTTTCCTTCCTTGCGGTACCGTGCAAGCACTGTGTAGAAATACTTAACGTTGTATCCGATTTTTTTTGCACCATCGGCAACTTTGAGTCTTCCATCCAGACAGGCTTTGATATATTTTTCCTTTTCTTCCGCAAGTCCCATACCTTACAGTTCGACAGATATTTCTCAATCTTTAGTAAAGTACCTTGAAAAAAAATCTTTCCAGAATAAAAAAAGGGCTTGACATTCTCCCGTTTATAAATTATTCTGGAATCGTAAGCAAAAAAAACGTTCAAGTCGGGCACCTTTTCTTGAGCGTTTTTTGCTTTCCGGCAAGCAACGCTTACCGCATGATTTTCATGTAAGGCTCTCAAACAAAGGTGCAGTTTGGGGGCCTTTTTCTTTGGGGAAACTATGGGAGACGCGGGAGAACTTAGGTTTCTGGTAAAACATTCATTTGAGCAGGCAACGCGGTTTGCAGAAAGCGCAGAGAATGGAAACATTGACGATTTGCCTATGTGTGCATTCTGGCTTAATGCCGCATACGGCTTCTTAAAGAAACTGGCCAAAACCGGGGGTACAATATGAAGCTTTCCCCTGTCAGCGAAAAGAAAATCAGGGGCTGGACTGTTCAGAATTTTGAGGAATCTTTCCCGGAGTGTTCCGCAGTTGCCCATGAATGGGCAGACTTCCTTATAAAAAATTCCGGAAAAAATCCCTTTTCCAAAGAATACATTGAGGGGGAGAGCCGCTTCCTGCCCTCCTGCTATTCCTGCCGGTTTCTGCCGGACGGGCTTGTATTTGCAGAGCAGGCTTTTGCCCGGGCAATCTATGCAGAATGGCTTTGCAGCACGGATGAGTACAAGGCATTCGTTATAAAGACGGACTCGTTGAAATACGAAAACCCCAAGATAATCCTTGAAAACCCAGACTTCTATTCGTTTGAAAAGAAGATGGAAGCACAGGACGTGCTTTCCAATGGCTATTATAAAAGGAGGAGATAATGGGAATACCCGTCCTTATCCTGGGAGAGAGCGGCACAGGAAAAACAGCCTCCTTAAGGAACTTCTCAAGCGAGGAAGTTTTCATAATCAACGTTGATTCAAAGATGCTTCCGTTCAAGAACAGCTTCAAGCATATATGGAACTGCGACAGCGCAGTAAAAATCGCAGGTTCATTGGGCAAAATAAAGGAAGATTCAATAGTCGTAGATGATGCGCAGTACATCATGGCAAACGCATACATGAGCCAGGCCATGGAAAAGGGGTTCGACAAGTTCACGCTCCTGGGAAAGTCCTTCTTTGACATCATCGAAGCCTGCAAGTCCCTGCCGCAAGAAAAAATCATTTACTTCCTGATGCACACGGAGACGGTGGACGGAACCATCAAGGCAAAAACAATCGGCAAGCTGCTGAACGAAAAAATCACCCTGGAAGGCAAGTTCACAATCTGCCTCCGCACGGCAGTCCATGACGGAGGATATTTCTTCACAACACAGAATTCCGGGGCTGACACCGTAAAGAGCCCCATCGGAATGTTTGAAAAAAACGAAATCCCGAACGATCTGAAGCTCGTGGATGAGACAATAAGAAATTTTTATTTTGGAGGCACCAAATGAATTTTAATGGTTATGAACCTGTGGAAAAGCTGTCCGAGGTTATCCCGAACGGGAGGTACCAGGCACAGATTTTGGAAACGCTGGAAACAAAGCTCGCAAACAATGCCGGAGTGCTGAAAGTCCACATTGCGGTAAAGGGCTATCCCAATGCAGTCCCAGACACCTACAGCATCTTTGAATGTCCCGTTGACGAGAAGAAGCGCAGAATCTGGAACTGGCAAATGACGAAATTCTTTGACAGCTTCGGAATCACCCGCGGGGACTGGAACGTGAGCAACTGGGTGAAAAAATACGGCTGGGTGGACATAACGCAGGACTGGAACTCAAAGACTGGCAAGGCATTCGCAACAATCCACCCGGTAAAAAAGGATGACCCGCCGACGCAGGACTACAAGCCAAAGGAAAGCCAGGCGGCACAGCCTGCGGGTCAAAACCAAGGCTCAAAATCAGACGATTTCCCGGAAGACATTCCGTGGTAGTGACAACCTGTCGGCAAGGAGGGGCTAAGACCTCCCCTTGCATATTTTCATAAAAAGGGTAAACAAATGGCAGATTCATTCATAATGTACCGCAGTTTCCACACGGCGCTTTCCCATCTTTCCAACGAGGAGTATGGACAGATGATGAAAATCATCAACGAATATGCCTTGGACGGAAAGGAGCCGAAAGAATGCTCCGAGCTCATGAAGGTGGTGTTCATCCTGATAAAACCGCAAATTGATGCGAACAACGAAAGGCACCAGAAACATATCAAGTCGGTGGAAGACGGAAAAAAAGGCGGCAGGCAGGCATCCGTCAACAAGGATGAAGTCATGTCTCTCTATAATGAAGGAAAAACCCCTGCCGAAATTGCCGAAAAAATGAACTGCTCAAGACAGCTTGTTTACAAAATTGTAAACAATGGAACTGTAAACAACAACGAAAAAAAAGAAAAAAGTGTCAACGTTGACAAAAAAAGTGTAAACAGTTTACAAAAAAGTGTAAACGTTGACACTGTAAATAATGAAAATACTGTAAACAGTGTAAACAATGCAATTTGTAAACAAACCATAAATGATAATGTAAATGTAAATTTAAATGTAAATGATGATGAAAATTCAAAAAGTGTCAACGTTGACAAAGGCATAGTTGACAAACCGGAAAAATCATCATCATCTCTTTTTACCCCGGACATGGTAAAAGGGCGGCTCGCTTCCCTCGGTGTCTCCCTGTCTGATAACTCACTCAACCTCATAGCAAGGCACATTGACGAATTCCTTCCCCAAGACAAGAAAAAACTAAGTTATCTGGATTTTCTAGTGGAAAAGGCAAGGTCATCCTACAAGAGTGAGTCTGGAAGCGAGAAGAACTGGATTCACTGGTATCTGACCGTTGACTTCAAGCACAACATGTATACAGAGAACCTTCAGGAATTTGACGGATGGATCAAAGGGCACGAAAAAGCGGCGGAGACAAACATAGACAGGCTGCGGAAAGCCCCTCCCAAAATCTGCCCGAAATGCGGCAAGAGCATAGTTGAGCGTACTCCCAATGTCTTTTATTGCAGCTCATGCAACTCAATAATCGAATTCAACAAATTCCTGGGCTTGTGGAAAGCAGAGAAAATGCCGGAATCATCACTCGAATACTTCAAGAACATTCCGGCGGCAAGGGAAAAGCCACCCGAGCCGATTGACATTTTTTGAAAATTGGCGCGGCAAGTCTTGCCGTGTTGATGGCGGGTGCAATTAGGATAAATCCCCGCAAATCGCCGCCGTGCAAGGGGCTGACTAATTCCGACGCCGAATGGGTTTTGGGGCGAAGGGTTAGCGAAACAGCAAGCACGGAGCCTTTGCCGAGCGGAAGCCCCAAGGAGTTCACGGTAGTGATGGGGCTTTGGAGGGGCGAAACCCTCACAAAGGCTTTTCCGCAAGGGACGGAGAATCCCATTTAATTCCCACGCTTCCCTCTCCGTCTTTTGCGGACTTTTTTCAGGAGGACTAAAGAATTGGATACAGGGAAAGAAGAAGTTTATTACCGTGTTTCCGTCCTTGAATTTGACGGAAGGTGGTATGTAAAGAAAGCCGGGCTAAGGAAACATGAAGCCAACAAGGTAGCAAGACTGTTCCGGGAACAGGGGCAAAAAAGCCTTGTAATTCCTTGTGTAAGAACAAGGGAGAAGCAGAAATTATGAGCAGTTTATATGAGAGGTTTTGCGAAGGAAGCCTGCCGGAGAATTCCCAAAAGGATTGTGAAGGTTTTGCTTCCGTGTCTGATTCGGTGGAGGAAAAATATTTTAGGGCAGGATTCCACTGCGGATTGCACATTGAGGAAATCTTTACTGACAAAGACAGGCCAAGCATGGGGAGGGATTTCATTCTGGTGCGGAAGAAAGACATAAACCTTGAGTGGTACAAAAAGACAAGAGCAATGATTGCAGAGGAGAAGCGGAACAATGAAACCTACCATTGAAGAAAAAGAGTTCTATTTGAGCTTCCTTAAGAACTTGAAGGCAGAACTGAAATTCAGAAGGATAGGCTACAAGCGGATTGCCCCGGATATAGGCATGAGCTTGGGGAGTTTCACAAACAAGATGGCAACATGTGGCCCCAACCTGCACAAGTTCACTTTCTTTGAAGCGACAAAGATTGCCGACTACCTTGGCGTCAGCATATACGACCTAATAAAAGGCACACAGGGGAATGCATGATGGTGCTCACTTTCATTCTGGACGGGGAGGTTCCTGCAAAAAAGAACAGCAGGATTCTGAACACTAAGACTCGCCATATTTTTCCGAACAAGACATACCGGCAGTGGCATGAAGTGGCATTGGTCCAGATAGCCTCCCAATGGAATAGAATTGGAATTGCAGGACCGTGCGCAGTATACGTGGAATTTATACACGGCGATTTGAGAAGGCGAGACAGTGACAACGGGCTTTCCAGTGTGCTAGACCTTATCGTTGACGCAGGAATCCTTCCGGATGACAAGTGGCAGGTCATTCCAGAGATAACCGTCAAAAATGGCTATCAGAAAGGAAATGCAAAGGTCGTAATAAAAATAACAGGGGAACAAAAATCAATTGGCTAACTACAGGCAACAATGGCTGTTTGATTTTACACCATTTGAGCATTTGAAGAAATACGACAATCCGCAGAACGAGGAGCAGAAGCTGCACAATTTGCAGACAAAATACAGGGAAACTTTTGACAAAAATATTTTATGGGAAATGCTGCCTTACATAAGGCATATTTCTGTGCGGTGCGTAACAAAAATCAAAAGGGGGCAAACACAGGAATACAAGGATGAAATTGCAGACAAGGTATCAATAACCATAATCGAACGCATAATGAAAAAAGCAGATTCAAAACCAGAATGGGTTATTGAAAATTTCAAGACGTACATCTACAGGGAATCAAAGCACTGGATTTACAAGGACATGGAAGATGCTTTGGGACACAGTATAGATTTTACTGATGGAGGTATATATGACTAACGAGGAATTACTTGCGTCCATGATGCTTGGTTGGATTGGTTTTAACACTCTGCCGTTGGCACGGGTGTTGGAATAGTTGGCCTCTCTGATGTGGTGTTGGACGGCCTTTACATAGGGGCGATGAAGCCCCTTCTTTGGAGGAGACAGACAAATGAAAGTAAAAGAACTGATTGAAAGACTTAAAACAGCAGACCCAGAAAATGAGGTTCTAATAAATACTTATGACAGTACACTCGATATAGTTGCTGTTATTACACATTACGAAGATGAACCAGTAATAATAGAGACAGTGGAGGATTAAAAAAAAATGAATTGCCCCAGATGGATGTTTTCCTTTACTTATGTTTATTTGACAGGCGAATGGTCTTTTGCTTGTATTTATGCAGACGATTTAATAAGCGCGCAAGAAAAATTTGAAAGAATCCCAAGGGGTTTGTATTTTATAAAAACAATCGACCGGGTAGATAATGTTTACCATGCCGGAGAGAAAAACTTTGTGCCAGGAACACGGATTTATGACGTGAGGGAGAAATAGGAGGTTCAAATGACAAAAGAAGAGCTTGAAGAAATAAAAAAGCTAAAGGAACTTTCAAAAAAGTACAAGGGTTGCAGGTGTTCCAAGTTTTGCTCTATTTGGAACAGTGAGGACAAGAACTGCGAGATAATGGGAGAATATCATCTGTCGCCGTCAAGGTGCAGCTGGTTTCTTATGCAAGAATTGCATAAAGGAGGGGGTGAGATATTATGAAACATTTTGTACACGCATTGATAAGTGTTCTGGGGTTGTTAAGTATATTCTTGTTTCAACGTTTCATTTCTGACAAAGAATTATGTCTATCTTTGTGCGGTATAGCGTTGGGCATTAATATAACATGCCTAATTCATTTTTTTATAATAGGAGAATAAACAAATGACAAAAGAAGAATTAAAAGAAAAAGCTGAATACGACTACAACGAGGCTAAAAAAGAAATCGAAGCTGAATTACTAAAATGTTACCAAGGCTATCCAGAAGCAGAGGATTTTATAGGAGGAAAAATATGATTGGTTACAAAGCTACTGACATGGACGGCTGTTGCCGTGGATTTAAATTTGAAGTCGGAAAAACTTACACAAAGAACACCCCAAAAGAAGAATTAGAGTGTTGTACTGACAAAGTATTTCACTTTTGTAGGGAACTTTTTGCAATCGAAAAAGAAAGTAACTATAAGCTTTCTAAAAGCAGATTGTTTGAAGTGATTGCTGGTGATTTTGTTCAGAATGGTGACAAATACGGAACGAACTCTCTCACTATTCTTCGGGAGATTAAGGATGAAGAAAAGCAGAATTTAATAAACAGTGGCAATCATAACAGTGGCAATCGTAACAGTGGCAATCGTAACAGTGGCAATCGTAACAGTGGCAATTGTAACAGTGGCGATTGGAACAGTGGCAATTGGAACAGTGGCGATTATAACAGTGGCGATTGTAACAGTGGCGATTGTAACAGTGGCAATCGTAACAGTGGCAATTATAACAGTGGCGATTGTAACAGTGGCGATTATAACAGTGGCGATTGTAACAGTGGCGATTGGAACAGTGGCAATTGGAACAGTGGCGATTATAACAGTGGCGATTGTAACAGTGGCAATCGTAACAGTGGCAATCGTAACAGTGGCAATCGTAACAGTGGCGATTGGAACAGTGGCGATTGGAACAGTGGCTATTTCAATTCCGACACTCCTTTTGTCCGTATGTTTAACAAAGAAACTGACAAGAAATTTGATGAAATCAAATTTCCCGATTTTCTTTATTTCGACCTCACTATTTGGGTTTCCCACGATACGGCAACTGATGAGGAAAAAGAACTGCATAAGAAAGAAATTGAAACATGCGGAGGATTCCTGAAAACACTCGGTTACAAGGAAGCTTTCCGTCTTGCTTGGGATAAAGCTGACAAGGAAGAGCATAAAGAATTGCTTACTTTGCCAAATTGGAACAACGAGATTTTAAAAAAAATAAGTGGAATTGATGCCGAAGCGGAAATCGCCAAGGAAGCAGAGGATATTGAATTATGAAAAAAATTAACATAATTGATATGTTCTGCGGTGGCGGGGGTGAATCTACAGGATTAATTTCTGCCGCACATGAATACAATTTTGACGTGAATATCTCTGCAATAAATCATTGGGAAAGGGCGATTGAAACACACGCCGCCAATTATCCGTTTGCCGAACATAGAGTAGAAGACGTGCAGACAATTAATCCCGAAACGCTAAAAGCAGCTGTTGACACTGATTTGCTTTGGGCAAGTCCTGGATGTCAGCATTTTTCAGTTGCACGTGGCGGCAAGCCCCGAAACGAGCAGATGCGAGCACCTGCATGGGAAGTTTTGCGCTTTATCGAAACAATACACCCTAAACGAGTGATAATCGAAAATGTGCCAGAATTCCAGTCTTGGGGCGCACTTACACCGGACGGAAAGATAATTCAGTCTGAAAAAGGCAAGACTTTTAAGGCGTTTATACGTTCCTTGCAGTCTTTGAACTACATCGTTTCATATCGGGTTCTTTGTGCTGCTGATTACGGCGCACCGACTTCAAGACGGCGGCTTTTTATCCAGGCAGTGCGCAAAGATTGCAGAAAAAGGATTGTCTGGGCAAAAACAACACACTGTAAGGACGGCGATTTGTTCCTTCCAAAGTGGAGAGCCGCAGCGGAGATTATTGACTGGTCTATTCCGTGTCAGCTTATCAGCGAAAGAGCAAAGCCCCTTGCCGATGCAACCTTGCGCAGAATTGAATACGGAATCCGTGAATTCTGGGGCGACTATGCAGAGCCGTTTATCGCACGTCTTTACGGTATGTCAAAAGCCGAAAGCATTGAAAACCCTGTTTCGACAATCAGTTGCAGCGGAGCGCATCACATGCTGATACAGCCGTTTCTTGCAAGGTATAACGGTGGAGATAACCGCGTTCACAAGATTGATGAACCTGTTCCTACGCTTGATACAAGCAACCGTTACGGGGTTGTAGAGCCGTTTGTACCGGCAATCGGGCAGACTTCATCTAAAA
>JAEEGL015656507.1_pt1 | contig 46802 bp, 47 predicted proteins | sample 9134231 | NCBI WGS metagenome assembly JAEEGL01 (sample SAMN16246548, study PRJNA631951) | gut metagenome | biome: gut microbiome; feature: rumen; material: fiber-attached | host: Bos | place: Iran: Karaj | collected 2018-10
GTGGAGCTGGGCGGAAAATAAGAAAAACAAATTGTAGTATGCAATAAGCATACTATATCGCAGATATAACAATTCAATAAAAGGAGATTAGATATGAAAAAAGCAATTAAAGCAATATGCGTTGTGTTGGGTGCGGCATTCCTGATATCAGTTGCCGGTTGCAGCAAGAAGCCGGATGAAACAAAGATTTCTGAAACGGGAAGTGAAGTGCAGACAACTGCTTCAAGTGAAACTGCCGCCGATACTTCGGAGGTGCCTTCTTCCGGGCTTGATGAAGATTTTAAAGATTATACAAAGGTCTCTAATCTTGAACTCTTTACAGCATATATGAATTACAACAAGAAATATCGTGAAAATCAATTCTCACATGGCAATTACTATGAAGAGAGAGGATCCGATCAAGTGTGCTTCCCGGTTTTGGTTCGTTATGATGAGGAGGTTTTCGGCAAGCCTTTTGATGGTGAATTAGATGATATTTTCGATATTTACAATAATGGTGATATTTTTATGGCAGCATCCCGTTGTTCGGGTAACGGAGTTCCTTATAATATGAACGATGAAGTTGTGCTCATTGAAACCGATTCATCTGAGAAAGTAAATATAAATGGAATTGATACGATTCATTTTACCGGTCATGCATCATACAATAAGTCCGGTGATGAACTCCAGAATTTCTATGTTACAGGTTACACATTCATCTTTAATGAACAGCCGTATATGCTTGCAGGTATAATATTCGATGAGAAAGCCGGTGATGATCTGCGTCCGGAAATGGATAAAGAAATCGATATAATGATGAAAACTGTTCGAAGCGAAAGAGAAAAGGAAGGTATACCGGTAGATTAAGTCCCGGTGCAGGAATAAATGGATTTTAAGGCGTTAATGAACACAAGTGAATATGACTTTCTCAGAACCAATGAGAGACTTGGAGACAGGATCGTTCTGCTTGGTTTGGGTGGAAGTTATGCTTATGGAACCAATAATGAGGGAAGCGATATTGATTTTCGTGGGTGTACATTAATGATGCCATCCGACCTGCTGGGACTGACGGAGTTTGAACAGTATGAAGATAAGAACACAGATACTGTCATTTACGGGTTTAACAAATTTGTAAAACTGCTTCTCGAATGCAATCCGAATACGTGCGAGATACTTGGTCTTGATGAAGATCAGTATCTTATAAAGACGGCTGTCGGTCAGGAACTGATAGATAACAGTCATCTGTTCTTATCGAAACGCGCGATAAAATCTTTCGGCGGATATGCGGACACACAGCTCCGAAGACTGCAGAATGCAATAGCAAGAGATTCAATGCCGCAGAGTGAACGGGAGAAACATATCTTCAATTCAGTTAGGAATGCTCTGGACGATTTTAACCGCAGGAAAGCAAATAGCGCGAAAGGAACGGTAAAGATCTATATTGACAAGGCTGAGAATCCGGAGCTTGAAACGGAGATATTCGTTGATGCCGATTATAAACATCTTCCTTTGCGTGACTACACTGATATGTGGGGTTCGATGAGAAATGTTATACGCGATTATGACAAGATAGGTCAGCGCAACAAGAAGAAAGACGATAACCATTTAAACAAGCATGCTATGCATCTTATCAGGCTTTTCATGATGGCTGTAGACATACTTGAAAAAGGTGAGATCAGAACTCACAGAAACGAAGATCTTCCTCTGCTTCTGTCGATCAGGAAGGGAGATTATATGACACAAGAAGGAACGTTTTCGAGTGAGTTTTATGAGATCCTTGAGGATTACGAGCACAGACTTGAACTGGCAGCAGAAAAAACTGAACTGCCCGATAATCCCGACATTGAGAAGGTGGAATTGTTCGTTGAACGGGTCAACAGATATTCAATTACTGGTGAGTTGATATGAAAGACATTACTGAAAAGATAAACGACAAGCTTTGTGAGATAGAAGAAAAGGAGAATGTGCGTGTTCTTCATGCCGTTGAATCGGGGAGCCGAGCATGGGGCTTCGCATCCCCTGACAGTGACTATGATGTCCGGTTTATATATGTCAGAACAAAAGATGATTATCTGTCTTTGAATGAACCCAAAGACACCATTGATTGGCAACTGGACGAGGTGTATGACATTAATGGCTGGGATCTTAAAAAGGCGCTGAAACAGTTCGCAAAAGGAAATGCCACTTTATATGAATGGAGCGGATCTCCGGTCGTTTACCACACGACTGAAGAATGGGAAATGATCCGTGAAGTATCAAAGGCTTTCTTTTCCGAAAAGAGTGCAGTCTATCATTATTACGGAACTGCAAATAACACATATTACGATCATCTTCAGGGCGAGACGGTGCGTTACAAGAAATATTTCTATGCTCTGCGTCCGCTTCTTGCTGCAGAATACATCGAGAAATTTCATGAAGCACCTCCGGTGCGTTTTGATGAGCTGCTGAAGCTTGATCTGGAACCCGAACTGAGAAATGCGATCGACAGACTTCTTGAGATAAAAAAAGTTACCACCGAGAAAGAATTGAATCCGCAGATACCTGAGATCATTGGATTTATTAAGGCTGAGCTTTCGAAGCAGAAAAGTATCGCTGATGCATTGCCTGATGATCACAACAAGGACTGGGATAGCTTGAACATGCTTTTCAGGAATATTTTGCAGTAATGAAAATCGCCTGCATACACAATCAAGATTACAGGAGACAAACATGAATAAAGAATGGTCTGAACAGAATAAAAGAATGCAGCTGCTGATCAAAAAGGCTGATACTTTTGATCAGGGTAAAGATGTCCTTTTCAAGCTTCGAAATGATCTTATGGATACCCTGCTCTCATTTAAGAAAGATCTTAAAAGAAATGATTTCGATGCCATGCCTTATATGAATGCCGATGGATACCACAGCAAGAATATTGCATATTCCATTTGGCATATTTTCAGGATAGAGGACATCGTTGCTCACACTCTCGTTAGCGGCGATGAAGAGATATTGTTTGCAGGAAACTATCAGAACCGGATCAATTCGCCGATAATAACAACCGGAAATGAACTCGTTAAGGAACAGATATCTGATTTTACGAAGCAGCTTGATATAGATGAACTGTATTCGTATGTTGCTGATGTAAATAAGAGTACGGAAGAGATAATTCGCAGTCTGACTTATAGCGATCTTAAGCTCAAGGTTTTGGATGAACGAAAGGAAAAACTGATATCATTGGGTGTTGTCAGCACTGATGAGAATGCTGTCTGGCTGATCGATTACTGGTGCAAAAAGGATGTGCGAGGTCTTATTCAGATGCCATTCTCCAGACACTGGATAATGCATATAGAAGCGTGTCAGAGAATACTCAACAAGTTGAAATAGGAAAGATTCCCTTATTTGTGTGGTTTTCCCTTAAAACAAGTCAATTTTTAAGGAAATAGTTCGGAGGATCGGATATCTAATAGATTTATAGTCTATAGCATTCTTCCAACACCATTGATATTTCTCCCAAATCGTTATATGATTTGGGAGAAATGCGAATTGGTTGGGAGAAAGGACGGTTATTGAATGAGACAATTTGATTATTCAAAATTGGCTGACAGAACGTGGGATAACGAGATAATATCATATGTTTCGAAGATCCATGAATTCAAAGGAAAACAGGAACTGTTTCTCCGTCAGAAACCTGTTGAACTTAACCGTCTTATTGAGATAGCCAAAGTGCAGAGTACGGAGGCTTCAAACCGCATAGAAGGTATAATTACCACTAATTCAAGATTAAAACAGTTGGTAGCAGATAAAACAACGCCAAGAAACCGGGACGAGGAAGAAATCCTCGGTTATCGCAATGTGCTTAATCTGGTTCACGAGAGTTATGAAGCGATTCCCGTAAGAAGGAATTATATTCTTCAGCTTCACAAAGAACTTTTGAGATATACAGATTTATCTTACGCAGGTCAGTTTAAGACTACACCCAATGAGATTGATATGATTACAGAAACCGGAGAGAAGATAGTCTTATTCAGACCGGCAGAACCTTATGAGACACCTGATGCGATCGATCAGATATGTGAGAGTTTCCAAAGAGAGTTAGACAAGGAATCAGTTGATGAGCTGATCTTGATATTCTGTTTTATTCTCGACTTTCTGTGCATTCATCCGTTTAACGACGGAAACGGAAGAATGAGCCGTTTGCTGACCCTTCTTCTTCTAAACCGATGCGGATATCTTGTTGGTCAATATATAAGTATCGAGAAAGCCATAGCTGATACAAAGGAAGCATACTACGATGCTTTACAGAGAGCAGATAAGAACTGGCACACCGGGAAAAATGATCCCAAACCGTTCGTTAAATACATGCTGGGAATAATCCTTGCGTGTTATCGTGATTTTGAGAACAGAGTCTATACTATTCATGAGGCCGGAGCTAAAAGCACTTCTTACGACATTGTAAAAGCGTGTGTAACAGAAAGGATCGGGAAGTTTTCCAAGCAGGAGATCTTGGCATTATGTCCGAGTTTAGGAAGTTCTTCCGTAGAATCAGCATTGAAAAAACTTGTTGATGAAGGTTATCTTGTCCGTATCGGATCAGGACGCAATACGATGTATGTAAGGTCTGATGCATTCACATAGAATAGGGAAATTTATGATGTACCGTGAAGCCAACATCGATGAATATAAAACTATTTGCAGACAGGTCAGGAGCCGATCCGTCCTGGTTGTATGTCTGATGTCGCTGGTCATACCGGTAACTGTTTTATCAACAGTTCTTTCGATCAACATGATGATTCGAAAGAACTATGACAGAGCATCTTTTATAGTGTCGACATTGCTACTGGTTTTGTTTTTAATTTTCTTGGTGATATTTGTGATCTCATTTCTGAAAGGTTTCTTTAAGCGTATCTCATGTATCAACAATCACAAGTATTATGTTGCTGACTGTGTTGTGTCAGCAAGGGAGAAGCAGAGAAACACAAAACACACTCACTATTTTGTTACAGTCAGTTTCCCTGATGGAAATGAGCAAAAGGTCATGGTCTCTGCAAGTGTGTATTCTCTGGCTGAAAAGGGAAAGCGTGCCTTGTTCCTGAAATATGATGAGCCTGAGGGAATAAAGAATAAACTTCCTTTTGAAATTGCGGTTATAGAAAGATAACTTATCTGCAGATAGAAATCAGCTTTATCAGGAACGATTGAAAAAATGTTATATGCTTGTTATTATAAATTAAACGCGTTCAATAATGAGGAAAATATATATGAAAAGGACTTCACGGACGGGGTTATACCTGATCCTGATCATATTATGTGTAATCGGAATTATTACAGGGAGTTTCTATGATCTTCCGATATCGAAGACTGTCTATATAGGAGACTCTCTTCCTTCAAAGTTGATCAGTTTTTCGACAGTCATTATCTTTTTCGAGTCATGCATCTTTTTTCTCGGAGTTCTTTTCAGACAGTTATGGGTAAAGAATAAAACCACTCCTATCAGGATTATAATCAGTCTGATATTTTCTTATTTGTTTTGTTCGACAGCAACTCTGGGTGGTGCAAAGATTATAAATGACCAGTTGATCGCAGGTGTTTTTTCTGAACTCGCCGGAACTTTGTGGGGCAGTTTTATCGTAGGTTCGGTATTCTGTATTGCTGCATTTCTTCTTGGATTCTTAATAAACGGCAACAGATATGATGCAGATAAGATAAAGATACTGATCAAATTAATACTTGTTTTTACTGCAGGCTTCTTTATAGCACACTATCTGAACTGTATGATCGACCGTCCTTCCTATTCAATGCTCATGACGGAGGGAAGCGTGTCGGAATTTATGCAGTGGTACCGGATTCCTAAAGGCAGCAAATTATTGATGTCGATCACAGATCTTATATCAGCGCATCAGGGCTCTTTTGTAAGCAGTCACACATTATATGCGGTCTTATTTATCATCATATTTCCGACTTATTCGCTTGTAATCTCTTCACTTAAAAAACACGAGAGATCCTTAATGGTGTTTGCAGGGATCTTTTCTGTAATCGTGATCTTGTGCAGACTCTTGTCGGGAAACAATTATCTGACTGATATATCTTTTGCTGCACTATACAGTCTGAAGTTTTGCATGTCTTACAACGGCATCAAAAAGACTCGCAGATCCGGTAAGCTATCACGCATTTTAAGTAAATGAACAATGATATAAAATGAACGGGATAACAGTTCAAACTGCCATGGGAAAAGGTTTATGAAAAAGCATGTTGTTGTACAACCTTATGATGAAGCGTGGAAAACGGATTTCATTGCTATCAGAGACGAACTGAATGCTGTTCTCAGTGATCTTGTACTGCGGATAGAACACGTCGGAAGCACCTCTGTAGAAGGGCTTTCAGCAAAACCTGTTATTGATATCGATGTCGTTATCCGGGACAGAACCTGTCTGCCTGAAGCAATATCTGCCCTTCAAAAGATCGGGTATACACATGAAGGCGATCAGGGTATTCCAGGGCGCGAAGCCTTTAAATACGACGGGAAAGAACACTTAAGAAAGCACCATCTTTATGTATGTGCAGAAGATGCTGATGAACTGAAAAGACATATTGCTTTTCGTGATTATCTTCGAAGTAATCCTGATGCCGCTTCCGAATACAGCAGGATCAAGGAAGAAGGGGCAATGCTGTATCCCTGGGATATTGATAAATATATCGAGCATAAATCTCCTTTTATTGAAACGATATATAAGCGTATAGGGTTAAAATAGAAATTAAGATCTATCAAGATACAAATTATGGATAATGCTATGAAAAAAGAAAGAGTACTGGAAACAGAAAGACTGTTTCTTCGTGAAATGAATACTGATGATTATGATGCATTATATAAGGTCCTTGCAGACCGGGATATAATGCAGCATTATCCCTATTCTTTTGATGAGCAGAGAGTCAGAGACTGGATCGACAGAAATATAAACAGGTACCGTGAGAATGGCTTTGGATTGTGGGCGGTGTGCCTGAAAGAAACAGATGAGATGATCGGCGATTGCGGTCTGACACTTCAGAATATTGATGGTGAGATGCTTCCTGAGATTGGTTTCCACATAAGAGCTGATCAGCAGAGAAAAGGATATGCAAAAGAAGCGGCGGCTGCGGTTCGCGACTGGGCTTTTGCCAACACGGACTATCCGGCACTTTATTCATATTGCAAATACACAAACACCGGTTCCTATAAAACAGCGGAATCGATAGGCATGCAGTTTTATAAGGAATACCCTGATCCCGAAAACGAGATCACTCATGTATCTGTGATCTTTCGCGGAGACCATAATGAAAGGTAGTATTAGAATGAAGAAAAACGGAAAACTGATCGCGCTGATAACCGGCGCAAGTAAGAAGATGAAGACTGATAAGGAAAGAAAATTTCGCTCGAAGTTATTTCAGTCTGACATTAAGATCTATGCTGACGGAGTGTCGGAGGAATATATTCAAAAGTGCATTAAATTCTTTGATAGTATCACCGGACAACAAATAGCGGAGAGATCAAGAGAAGACTTCGAACGGTTAAGTGAAGTCTCAGATCTGAGTAAATTGGAGGATGCTGCCAAAGGTGACGGCATTCTCGACCTCATTACGCTGAAGGTTATGCATATAGATTCTGATGACGGAAAAGATCCTTCGGAAATCCGCTTTATCGTTGAAGGCTCTGCACCTTGGTGTGACGGCTATGAGATCATTGTCTATGACAACAGGATCCTTCATATCGGTGAGTATTCCGGCGATTACGAACAGTGGAGGAATGGTGAATAAACATGTTTCCGGATACACTTGATAATGCAAAAGTATTATATTTCACACCGCGGGGTGATTACGGAATCAGGACATTAACTGACGGAAATGAATGGTTCCGTGTTTGTTATCTTGCAATCTGTAAATATGGGAATTCACAGGAGTATTATTTGTTTGAATGTAATGAGGATTACGGGGTTGAAAGTGATTATTCCTGTGATTCCGCAGAAGAATGTATGGAGCTAGGGAAGAGTCTTTGCGGATGCGGGATAGACTGGCTGAATAAATGAAGCACCTGACAGAAAACATGATATAATCTTCTTGTCGGGGATATGCTCTCCGGATTCGGAAATGCTTTGGCTGCTTTTATTATTGGGGATAGATTATGAGAAAAGCAACAAACATAATAAGTATTGTACTGATAGTTCTGTACATTGTATTTTTGGTGATCGGGTGGAATAGTTTCCCGGCAGAACTTCCAACTCATTTTGATGCATCAGGGATGGCAGATTCATTTGGACCGAAGAACTCTCTTTTCGTTGAGCCGGCAGCAATGCTTGGATTGTTTCTTCTTTTAGCTGTCGTCGAGAGTTTTCCTAAGATATGGAATATTCCCGATGAAGTAATAGAGGATAACGAAGAGAATGTTTTGAGCACCTGTTATATGATGTTCGGCATTCTTAAGATAGCTATTATCCTGATATGTGCTTTTGCAGGCTTTATGTGTATATATCCCGGCTTCCCGTCATGGCCGATGTATCTGATGATAGGCGCCATTCTGCTAACAATAGCTGTGAGTGTGCTGAAGATATATAAAACAAGATTTGAGTAGATCAGATAATGTGATTTATCCACCAAGCGCACTGAATGTGTAGACCTTCTCATAATCGGCATCAAGGCAGATGTTGACTGTAAAGTCATCAAGATTGTAGACGCAGGACCACTCGGTAAGATTTTTCGTTTGAACCTTATCGAGGATCACCATCGCTTCTGATTCTGTGACGACGCGTGAAGCTCCAAGACATTTCTCCATGTCGGGCAGTCTGTTGTCGGGCAGACCCTGATTGTAGTGTTCGCCGGGAGCGATAACACTGTTTGTGCAGCACGGCTGTTCAACTGTGACCATTTCACCGTCAAGCCATTCCACGACAACGTATCTTCCGGATCTGTCAGTGATGAACAGATGGTAATCAGTTTTGGTGTCAGAATGTATATCGTATGAATCGAGCAGTTCCAAGGCCTCGTCGACAGAAGCACATTTGTCCAGGATGGCTCTTACGGCGCAGAATACCAGAAGGTCAGGCTTGCCGTTATCCTGATGAGTCTCTTCTATATTGAGCTGTAAGATCCCGGCACCGACACCTTTCTCGTTCATGCCGTCCACGACATAATACGGTGTCATGATCATGATGAGTCTGCCGGGGATCGAATCGGAACTGACAGGATATGTCGGTCCGACTCCGAGGATACCGAGATCGGCGATCCCAATCGATTCATAACAGCCTTCGGGATGCGAATAAACAAGCAAAGTGTCAGTCTCGGGGTAATCAAAATTACGGCCGAAAAGGTGATCGCCTTCAGGCGTTGTTGCAGCGAAAGCAGAGCACCCGAAGCTGAATTGGCTCTCAAAAATATTGGGCATGCCGTAAAAATGTTTATCAAGTATCCATTCCAGCAGTTCATTTACACTGGAAGATCCGGAATCAAGCATGCCCTGTGTATCAGTGCATTCAAGATTTTTCATTGTATAAAGGCCGTCTCCGGCTTTCTTTATCGTCAGCATGGCCCTGATGTGATTGAAGAAAAGGATTGCCGGAACAATGATTGCGATCCCGAACACTATAGGCAGCACGATCCTTTTTCTGAGCTTGAGTACAAAGCATATCTCAAAGAGCAGGGAGATCAGGAAGATAACAATTCCTGCGGGGATAAAGCGGTACCAGTTGAATGCACTTACCGAAGTAACGTCAATACAGTAAGGCAGCACCGGTTCAAGGATCATCTTACGGAAGTCTTCAAGTTTGACATCTGATGACCATGTGCCGTTTTCTATATTCCTGTAGTAAATATAATCGTAGCGTTTGTTAAATTCTTCGGCAATCTCGTTATATTCGGTATCTTCCAATTCTCTTATGGTCCCCCGGATAGTGACATGCTGCTTTATACTCGAAAAATACAAACGCTCATCATCTTCTTTTGCATGTGAAAAATCCAGCGTGATTGTTTTGTTATCGACCCCATAGTCGCCCTGAGGATTTCCGATCATTTGGGTGGCCTTATTCGTCAGGTCAAGATTATCGAATTCGACCTCAATGTCAGAACTGATCTCTTTGCCGAGATCTTCGTTCGTTATTTTCATAAGATCAAAACCTTTATTGAACAGCGCAATAACCGAACCTCCGAAGAATCCTGCAAGTATGAGCAGGATCCCTGTGAGCATTGCAGCTGCAGTAATGATAATCGCTTTCCTGTTTCTTTTCTTATGTGTAAGCTGCATATGTTTAACCGTATGGGACCGGCGTAACCGGAACAGAACGCACCGTTCTGAAACAGACGTTTAAACTCCCCATATCTGCGTCCTCTTTCAGAATAAATATCAATAACATTTTATCATAAGATCAACTGTTGTTCTAAAATGGTAAAATATGTGCATCTGAGATTATCAGGAGGAATAAATATGTTATTAGATGAGTTGTCCCGGGATGAGAAGATCGCATTCTGGAATGCCGCAAATGTCCTGGCTGCTGCAGACGGAAGCATATCGGAGGAAGAGTCGATACTTAAACAGTATGCAGAGGAAATGGGTGACGATTTCGGATTTGTCGATCCTGATACAGTTGATATATATTCTGAGATAAGCACTTTCAAATCTTCGTCTGTAAGAACCCGTAAGATCGTGTATTTTGAGTTATACAGTGTTGCTTATGCGGATACAGAATTCGATGCGAAGGAAAAGAGATTACTGGATGATTTAAGTCTGGCTCTGGATATATCCGGTGAGGACAGAGCAAAACTGGAATCCTGCGTTGAGACGATCTTCGGAGCTTACAGAAGACTGGGTGATGTTCTCGGCGAATGAACATTAGTATGCATTTGAATTGTAGATAATATGGATGAGAGAATAGCAAAACAGATAGAATTTGCGCTCGAACTGGATAAAGAAAAGAATGTGTTCAGACAGACGCATCTTTCCGGTCACGGCAGAAATGAGAATGATGCCGAACATGCATGGCATATGGCGGTCATGGCATATCTTTTAAAAGAGTATTCCAATGAACCTGTAGATATCGCAAAGGTAATGATCATGTGTCTGATACATGATGTCGTTGAGATCGATGCCGGCGATACCTATGCTTATGACAAAGAAGCTCTGGCAACACAGAAGGAAAGGGAAGAAAAAGCTAAAGAGAGGATATTCTCTATTCTTCCTGAAGACCAGAAGGAAGAGCTTATCTCGATATTTGATGAGTTCGAATCAGGTGATACTCCTGAAGCAAGATTTGCTCACGCAATGGATAATTTTCAGCCGCTGCTGCTTAACAACAGTAACGGAGGCGGTGACTGGAAGGAACATGACTGTGATGCCGCATCGGTTTACGGAAGGCAGTCGAAAACAAAGGACGGATCTGAAAAACTGTTTGAGATAACAGATGCTATCATTAAAGCTAATATTGAAAAAGGCAGTCTCAGATCCGAATAAATATATAAAACGGAAATTAAAAAGAGCACGTGATATACGGAATGAAATTCCGTGAGCACGTGCTCTTTTATATTGGTCCTTATCTCGAATGATTACGATACGATCTTGTAGTAAGCGTTGGATGTAAGCTTGTATATCAGAGCATAGAACAGGCCGCAGACAAGTGCGCAGATCCCTGCACTGGTAATTAAAAGCGGCATGTTGTTATGGCCGAACAGCAAGAGGAGCTTATGGATGAACGGCAATACCACTGCAAGGTGCAGGAATGCAAATGCTATAGGTATGAGAAAGACCGTAAACATCTGTGAGTTGATGCTCTTTTTTATGTTTTCTTTGGTCATTCCGACCTTTTGCATTATGGCGAAACGGGACTGATCTTCGAAGCCTTCCGAGATCTGCTTGTAGTAGATGATCAATACGCAGGATACAAGGAAGATGATGCTGAGAATGATCCCGAGGAAGAACAGGCCTCCGAATGTCTCGACAAAATCATTGCGTTCATAAGCCCTGCTTTCGCAACGGATACTCCAGAAATTCTGCGGATAAAGTTCATCCCTGACATAGTCTTTGAGCAGATTGCTGAGTTCTGTCTGCTTATCCTCATCAAGCCCGGTATCGAATGAATAATGCCATTCCCACACGAGCATATGATTTCCGTTAGTATCGGCATAATCGTTATAACGTGATGTTACTTTACCGAGATCGTCAACGATGATGTATAGTGTTGAAACGACTGTATTAACAATCGTATTTTTGAAATCACCCTGTTTGCAGTCGAATCTTTTTGCGACCTTAAAGGACTCATCGCCGATCATCAGTTCATTTCCAAATGCGATATTGCCTGAAACTCCTGCAAGGACTTCCCCTGAAGATAAGACCTCGTTGTTTCCGGTCATTCTGTTGTAATCATCTATATCAAAGAAATAAACCTGTATGACATTATCAAAATTGATCGTTGTTATGGTGTTCATCGGATCGATATCAAGACGCAGTCTTCCGTCCTCGAAATAGCCGCTGATGTTGCATGCTGTATATATGTAACTGTCAGAGACCGTTGCTCCGTATGCTTCTGCCTGTTTATCGATTCCTTCCTTAACCTTTTCGAGTGCTTTGCCATAGCTTTCAGAGAAACCGTCATTGTATGCGGTACAGTTTATCTCTCTCGGATAGTGATTTCTCAGCGATTCCTCTCTGTTAAAGTACAAAGCGGAAGTCGAAGATATCGTTACGAGGATCATTGTAAGGAGAATGCAGATGGAAGCAAGTCCCGCACCGTTTCTCTTCATTCTGAAAGCCATGGATGAGATCGAAACAAAGTGGTTCGTCTTATAATAATAGCTCTTACTTTTCTGAAGTATCCTGCAAAGAACTACCGACCCTGCGATCAGTAAAAGATATGTTCCGATAATCGTGAGTATTACGGCTACGAAGAACCATATAAGCGCCGTTAAAGGTGATTCTATGCGGATTGCAATTGTATAGCCTGCAAGAAGGAACAATACGCCGAGAATACCGACCACCCAATTGGCTTTCGGGGGTTTTTCGCCGGCTTTATCAGAATTGACAAGATTTATGGTCTTTGCGAATCTGACCTGTCTTACGGCATTCAGGAAGATCAGAAAGAAAATGGCAGTATATATGATAAATGTGAAGAGTATCGAGCTCCCGGAAATAAAGAAAGTGTATGTGACCTCAGCTTCGATGATCTTAGTAAAGCCCAATTCCACAAGCTTTGAAAGTCCGATGCCTGCAAGAATACCTCCTGCCATGGACAGCGCCCACGTTATTACGGTCTCGAAAAAGATTACTCTTCCCAGATTTCTGCGATTCATTCCGAGGACACTGTAAAGACCGAATTCCTTAAGTCTTCCTTTGATCAAAGTCGACTGTGTGTAGAAAAGAAAGATCGCTCCGAAGATGGCCATCACATATGTTCCCAGCTTTATCATCTCTTTTGCTGTGGTAGCACCTGCGAAACTCTGTAAAACATCGGAAAAACCAAGCATATGCATGATGTAGAAGATAGCTATCATCAGCATGCATGTCGCTATATATGGCACATAGAGTCTGGCGTTTTTCCGGATCCCGTCTGCGGCGATCTTAGGATAAAGACCTGTTCTCATTTAAGATCACCTCCCTGGGCAAGGAGGTTTAATGTATCGGATATCTTCTGATACATCTGAGTATCTGTGGAGTTTCCTTTGTAGATCTGATGGAAGATGATCCCGTCTTTGATAAACATTACGCGGGAAGCGTGACTTGCGGCTTTTGTTGAGTGGGTAACCATAAGGATTGTCTGTCCCATCTGATTAACGCTTGAGAAAAGTTCGAGAAGTTCGTCAGATGACTTGGAATCAAGCGCTCCTGTGGGTTCATCGGCAAGAATGATCTTGGGATCAGTAATAAGAGCTCTTGCGACTGCCGCTCTCTGCTTTTGTCCGCCCGAGACCTCATAAGGATATTTTTTCAGAAGATCAGCTATGCCCAGCGAAGGCGCGAGCTTGTCAAGACGCACTTTCATTTCCGAATGTTTTTTGCCTGCAAGAACAAGAGGAAGATAGATATTATCCTCTAATGTAAAAGTGTCCAAAAGATTGAAGTCCTGAAAAACATAACCGAGATTATCACGGCGGAACTTCGCCATAGCAGATTCCTTGATCGTGCTCAGATTCATTCCGTCAAGGATTATCGTTCCGGATGTTGCTTTGTCCAAAGCTGCAAGAATGTTCAGCAAGGTTGTCTTTCCGCTTCCGGACTCTCCCATTATGGCAACAAACTCGCCGTTTTCAACTGTAAAATTCACGTTCTTGAGCGCTTCAACAGATGCGCCTCCGCGGCGTCCTTTATATATTTTCTTAACTCCCGTTACTTCGAGTAAACTCATAAACTGTACTTCCTTTCATTTAAGTCAGCCACAGTATAGAAAACATAAAAAGTCTGCTCCATTGAATCTGCTTACCAATTCCTTACACGTTTGTCACATTTTGATACAGCGAATATGTGAAGTCAATTATTTAAGGAGCTTCAGGTGTTTTGTGATGCTTTCTTTTTCGCTTTTGCGATGGAAATCCTGTTTATCAATTTGTTTACTCCAATAACAATTAGAATAAAACCGGTATTAGCTGCAATAAAATACGGTACGACGTATCGGGGAAGTTTATAGCGTCTTAGTTCTTCATCTATGCAACAGGAAAGATATGCCGGATGCTTATCTTCAGTAAACGGATCAGCAGGCTCATCACCATGTCTTGCTGTTATATCAGTTATCCTGAGCCGTGATGAAGGGATTATCTCGGCATAGTAATAATGCCGGTCTCCAATGGTTCTGAAATAATCTTCCATGTCTGCATCATTGACCTCAAACAGCAGTCTGCAATTATCCTTGTATTGTGCAACGAGCCATCCTTTTTTTATGCAGTTCAGATTAATTTCACGGCATATGTCCCGGGCATCAACGTGAGATAATGTTCCTGCGGCAGGATAGACGGTTACGGTAATATCTTCTTCATCAGATACCTTTTTAATTTTTGCAGGAGCGAATGATCCGGTATTAAGTCCGGGGTGACCTCCGGTACCCAGATAATTCACCAGTGAAGTAATTAACAAGGAAAATATCAGGAATACCGCACACAGAATAACTGATACAATTTTCCGGGTCCTCATAGTTCATGTCTCCCGTTATTCAACTTCCAGTTTTTTAGTCCTCAGATCGAGGAATATCCTGGTTCCTTCTCCAACTTTGGATTCAGCATATATCTTATGGCCTAAATTATCCGAGATGCGTTTGCAAAGGTAAAGTCCTATTCCGCTCGCTCTCTTATCTTCGCGTCCGTTAAATCCCGTATATCCGTTCTCAAAGATCCTCGGCAGATCTTCAGCGCTGATACCGATGCCGGTATCTTCTATACAGAGTATTCCCGGTTCATTCATATAGATGCGCACAGAGCCTTCTGAAGTGTATTTAACGGCATTTGAAATAACCTGTTCGATGATGAACGACAACCATTTTGAATCTGTTATTGTTCTGAATCCGACCTGTTCATATTCGAGCTTTAATTTCTTCAGTATGAATTCTCTTGAGAATTTCCGGATGGCAGGACGTATGATCTCATCAAGATCATATTCTTTAATAACATAATCCGTATTGTCGGAATCCAGTCTTAAGAATGTTAATACCATCTCAACATAAGCTTCGATACGGCCGAGGTCGCCCATAAGTTTTCTGGCGGTTTCAGTATCTTCAGACTGAAGATTTAATCTCATGGCAGCGATAGGAGTCTTTATCTGATGTGCCCATACAGTATAGTATTCGACCATATCCGTGTATTTGGCGGAAGCATTCTGTTCGGCATTTTTCGCTTCTTCGCCCATGAGTCTTATGATCTGCTGATAATCTTCTTCAATAAGGTTTTTTGGGGCTGGCAGTTCGTCATGGATTTCGGTAAGCAGTTTGTGACGCTTGACGAAAAAGATGAAGTCAAAAATGCATACGATAAGTCCGATGGACAATGTGAGTATAAGAGGATAAAGGATAGCGATACGCGGAATATCAAAGAGGACGTCCGTAGTTGCGAAAACAGCCAAAACCGCAAGACACGTGATCATTATCTTAGCGCGGTATTTGAGGTAACTTAAAATGAGTTTCATTACTCATCCTCCAGGATATAACCGACACCGAACTTCGTTTTGATAAAATCTGTAAGACCTGCGGATTCCAGTGTCTTTCTAAGCCTTCCGACGTTTACCGTAAGTGTGTTCTCATCGACAAAACTGTCGGTTTCCCAGAGAGCTTCCATGAGTTTTTCGCGGCTTACGACTTTATTCTTATTCTGCATGAGGGTAAGAAGGATCTTGTATTCGTTTCTGGCGAGTTCTATCTTGTTTCCGTTATAAGTAAGCGTGTTATCGTTAGTGTTCAGAACGGCACCCTTTGACTTAAGCATGAATGAACCCTGACTGAATGAATATGTCCTTCGAAGCAGCGCCTGGACTTTTGCGATCAGCACACTCTGATCAAAGGGCTTGGGAATATAGTCATCGGCACCCATGTTCATGGCCATGACGATATTCATGTTATCTGTTGCCGATGATATGAATATGATCGGAACATTGCTCGTCTTTCTTATCTCCTGACACCAGTGATATCCGCCCATATAAGGAAGAGTGATGTCCATGATGATAAGATGGGGTTCGAATTCGCTGATCTCACCTAACACATTGCGGAAATCAGATGCTTCCCGAACTTCCATCTCCCACGAAGAAAGGCATTGTGAAATGCCGTCTGCGATCCCTTTATCATCTTCAACAATATAGATCTTATACATGGTGTAATTATAACACTGTTTGTAAATGCGGTTCTTATTCAAAAACACTTGAGAATCGTGTAAACTATGACACGGAATAAGATTATTTATCAAGGGGGATAGATATATGAAAAGGGTGATGACACTTTTAATTTGCCTGGTATTTACTTTTTCGGCAACATCGTGTGACTTGCTGGATCTTATGGATCTTAGTGACTTTAAGACAGATGACAGGGTCACGTTCTACGGCACGGACCGCAAAGGTAATTACATCACGGATGAGGTTTTCGCGCAGTACGAAGTTACGATGATCAACTTCTGGGAACCCTGGTGCAGACCTTGCGTCAGTGAGATGCCGGCGTTAGAGATGCTCTATGAGAATTACCAGGGCAAGGGACTTCTTATCATCGGAGTGTATTCAGACGATTCAATGGAGGATCAGGTCAAAGCCATTCTTTCCGACAGCATGATCAATTATCCTATAATGAAGAAAGTCCAGCCTTTAGATAAGTACAGGACAGGTTACGTTCCGACGACGATATTTGTCGATAAGGAAGGACACATTATGGATGTATCATTCGTTCAGGGTTGTGATGACGGTGTGCATCTTATCGGAGGCAGAGGTTATGGAGACTGGTCCTCAATTGTTAACAGATTACTTCCTCCCAAGACCGGAGGATAAAAAATAAAGGAGATTTTTTATGAAAAAGATCATCATACTTTCGGCATGTCTTATGATGCTTTTCGCAGCATCCTGCAGTTCGAAAAATACCGGCACACCTAAGGATTCCGGACGCACTGAAGAGAATGCGATCGAAGGGACCAAACCCGAACATGGTTCCACAACGGAAGAAACGGATAATGCTCCATCTGACATTACAGCGGGAAAAGTTACTTTCACTGCAGTTGACAGAGACGGAAAAGCTTACGATGAAAGTGTTTTCGCGCAATATGAGCTGACGGTCATTAATTTCTGGGAACCCTGGTGCGGACCCTGTGTAGGCGAGATCCCTGATCTCGAGAAGATCTACGAGGAATATTCGGATAAGGGACTCCTTATCCTCGGAGTGTATTCAGAGAATACGATGGAATATGACGTGGATGAGATCCTGACTTCAAGAGGCGTCACATATCCGATCCTGAAGTATACATCTGATTTCGATCAGTTTAAGACAGGTTATGTTCCGACGACCATATTCGTTGATAAGAACGGCAACATCATCGACACCGGGATCACTTATGAAGATATCGACGGAACGATGCTGGTCGGTTCGAGATCGTATGAAGAATGGAAGGAACTCATTGATCAATATCTGGGAAACTGATAAAGGATGAAAAGATATATTCCGGCTGTCATTCTTATCTTACTGGCTGTGGCGCTGATCGTTACGGGCATCCTTACGGACCAGCATATATCGGTCCTTCATAAGGCTGTCAGGATATGCATGGAGTGTGTCGGCCTTGGATAGAAAGAAGATACGGTTCGGAATACAGGCTGCAGCAACGCTGATACAGAATGCCAACTTCAAAGGATTCTTTACAGGCAGGATCTATGAAGGTGCTTCCAAGTCTGTGTGTGTCCCGGGTCTTAACTGTTATTCGTGCCCGGGTGCTGTCGGTTCGTGTCCCATAGGTTCTTTGCAGAGCTTTTTGAGCGGAATAAAGTTTAAGTTTCCTTATTATGTGCTCGGACTTCTGATCTTTTTCGGCGCGGTGCTCGGAAGAGCGGTATGCGGCTTTTTGTGTCCTTTCGGATTTCTGCAGGACCTTATCTATAAGATACCGTTTTTCAAAAAGAATCAGTTTAAGATCGACAGGATCCTTCGATATTTTAAATATGCAGTCTTACTGATACTGGTGATCATTCTTCCGATGACATTTAATCTCACGCCGTTTTTCTGCAAATATGTGTGCCCTGACGGAACGATCGCAGGGATCATGCTTGCGGCATTGGACGGAAATGTAAGAAGTGCTTTAGGACCGCTGTTTAACTGGAAAGTAATACTTCTCCTGATCTTTATCGTGACGGGGCTTATAGTAAGACGCCCGTTCTGTAAATATGTCTGTCCATTAGGTGCGATATACGGATTCTTTAATAAGGTTGCGCTCTATAAGATGACATGTGATAAGAACAAGTGTATTAATTGCGGAGCGTGCGCAAAAGCCTGCCAGATGAATGTAGATCCTTCTAAAAACCCGAACAGTATGGAATGTATCCGCTGCGGAGAGTGCCTCGGTGCCTGCCCTTCAGAAGCACTCCACCTGGGGTTTGGTAAAGTAAAAGCTGACAGCAATACCGAAGTTATTCCCGGGAAATGATATTCAGACAGGATATTTCACTTTAATACAAAATAGACACCAAGAAGTATTGCCAGGAATATGATATTGATTACGCTGAATGCACCTATGTAATTGACACTTTTCTCTTTTGCCTTTGGAAGTGCGGCATGAAATTTGTATGTTATCAGACTTGCCATACTTGCAATGAGTGTGCCAAGCCCGCCCAGATTTGTGCCGATGACAAGTGCTCTTCCGTTCTTCGTAAATGCTGACAGAAGCAAAGCTGCAGGAACGTTGCTGATGACCTGTGAAGATACGATCGCCGTAAGTACGGGAGACTTCTCGACTATGCCGGAAATCGTGTCGTGTACGATATCGATCCTGCCCATGTTGCCTACGAAAACGAAGAAGAATACAAATGTAATGAGCAGTATATAATCAACACCTTTAAAGGCTTTGTAATCCATTATCAGCATCACGATGACCAGCAGGGCAAATATGATGTAATAAGGAACTACTCTTAAAACGACCAGCAGACTGGCAATAAAAAGAAGAATGCAGACAGTGAGCTTGATACCTGATAAAGGCGTTTTTGAAGGCTCATCCTTGTGCTGTATCTTCATGTCTTTGCACAGTATAAAGACTGCGATCGTAACGAGGATCAGAGAGCACAATGAATAAGGGAAAACTATCTTCATGAAATCCCATATCTGCATATTGTAGTGCGTGTAGAGGAAGATGTTCTGTGGATTTCCGATCGGCGTCTGCATGCTTCCGAGATTGGTGGCAACAGTCATGAGGATGAGTGTGAATGTTAATGTCCTTCTGTCTTCGAATGATCTCATCAAAGCTATAGCAAACGGAACCAGAGTAACGAGTGTTACATCGTTAGTCAGGATCATTCCCATAAAGAATGCGAGCCATACCAGAATAAGCGATACCTTGCGGGAAGAATGAACCCTGGATAGGAGTTTATTTGTGAGGCGCTCGAAAACTCCGAGTATTACGAGTTCAGATACGACGAGCATCATGCAGAACAGGATAGAAAGCACCCTTAGATCAACATATCCTATGTATTCACTGTCCGGATGCACAAAAAAGCAGGATACCACGGCAAGTATCCCGGAGATAAAAAATACAGGGTCTTTCTTGATTCTTTCCAGCATTGCGAAAACGATTTTACACCTTTATATAAAAATAAACATGATTAACAGGTCCGCAAATCGGATAAGATTTTGCTCTTTGTATCAGCTTGAATTGAACCTATAACACAAAATCGGTTCATAAAGGACCTATTCTTGTTTTGTCCAGTCTTTTTCAGGGTGGGATATCTGCCATCCTTCAGGCAGTTCTTTCCACTGTTTATTAAAAGGTCTCCAGAATAAACAGTCCTTTCCGACTTCGACTTCTTCCTTTGAACGTTTTTCTCTTTCGTCGTTCAGGCAGACACACTCGATCTTTATCTCTGAGCAGTATCTGGAGATCAGATGATATTTGCTGTAAGGTCTGAATGTTTTTTCAGGAAGGGTTTCGCATTCTGCAAGAAGGAATATCAATCCGGTATCTTCTGAGATCTCCAATGCCATGTCTGAGGTCTCTCCGGCTTCAAGATCGATATAACGGGAATCCTTCATTCCGCGCATAATCCATACACCGGGCTTTTTGATGTAATCACGGATATTGCTCTTTTTGACTGTCCATGTGCCGTTTTCTTTTTTCATCCAAACGATAAGCGGGCGTTCCATCAGTCTGAATCTCCTTTTTCGATATATTCAAATCATAACGCTTTTTTAACATATCTTTTACTTTAAAAGGACAAAAGAATCTGACAAAGTGTTAAAATCTTTTTATGTACAGGAGAATGCATACATTTTTGAGTACCAAGCTCTCCAAAGCTTTATCAAGGACCGTCACGGTGATGAGCCTTGTTTTTATTATGATTTTTGGTGCTGTTCCTGTATCCCTCACTGCTGACGGCGGTGATTTTATTACCGATCCGACCGGAAAAAAAGAGGGATATGCCGCATTCCTTTACGATAACACCACCGGCCTTCCGACTTCTGAAGCAAATGCCATAGCAGAGACAAGTGACGGTTTTATCTGGATAGGAAGTTACGGCGGACTTATTAGATATGACGGCAATACATTCGAGAGATATAAATCCACGACAGGTATTGCCAGTGTGGTCAGCCTTTTTGTTGACAGTAATGACAGGCTCTGGATCGGAACCAACGATAACGGTGCTGCTGTCATGGACCGCTATGGGCACATAGTGATGTACGGAAAGCATGACGGCCTTCCCTCCGCATCAGTCAGATCTTTTGCGCAGGGACCTGAGGGAGTTATTTACATTGCCACAACTCAGGGCGTTTCGGTCGTTGATACAGATGGAAACCTCTCTTTGATCGATGATCCTGTGATCAATCAGAAATATGTAAGGCGTTTGGAGACAGGTCCCGATGGCATTACATATGCTTTGACGATGGACGGTGATGTGTTTACATTGTCGGATTCACGCATGCTTGAGTTTTATAATGCAGACGATCTCGGCATCAGTGACGTCCATGCCCTGCATGTGGATCCGGATAACCCGGGATATCTCTATCTTGGAACCAAGTCTTCCAAGATATGGTATGGCACACTTAAAGACGGTTTCCCGAAAGATAAACTTATACGGGTCGCACCGCTCGAATACATCAATTCCATAATAACCATGGGCGATAACCTGTGGATATGCGCAAATAACGGTGTATGCAATTATAAAGACGGCGAGGTAGAGGTTGTTGATAATGTCCCTATGACAAGCAACATTGAGAACGTTAAGGTAGATTATCAGGGCAATCTCTGGTTTGTATCTTCCAGACAGGGCGTTATGAAGATCGTGCCGAATCAGTTTACTAATATATTTGAAAGGTACGGTCTCAGTGAAGCAGTTGTAAATACAACCTGTTGTTATGAAGATAAGCTTTTTATCGGTACGGATAACGGACTTACTGTCCTGGATAAGGACGGCGCAGTAAGTCGCATAGAACTTGAAGGTTCGAAAACCTCGAGCGGAAAGAACTTAGGTTATCTGGAACTCATTTCAATGCTCAGAGGTGTCAGGATCAGATCGGTAATTAAAGACAGCAAAGACAGGTTATGGATCTCCACCTATGATGATCTCGGTCTCATCAGATATGACCACGGGAGTGTCGTTAATTTTGTTAAGGCAGACGGAATGCCTTCCAACCGCATAAGAGCCGTAAGTGAATGCAGCAACGGCAAATTCCTTGTCGCATGTACAGGCGGACTTGTTGTTATTGACGGAGACAATATCGAGAAGATCTACGACTCTTCTTCCGGAATCAATAACACAGAGATCCTTACCGTATCAGAAGGAACGAACGGCGATATGCTCGTCGGTACTGACGGTGACGGCATCTATGTTGTAGGCAATCCCGGAATGAAGCATCTTAATACGGACAGCGGACTTATGTCTGATGTCATCTTGAGGATCAAAAAAGATGAAGCCAGGGGCATTTACTGGATAGTAACCAGCAACTCATTAGCATACATGACATCAGATTATGAGATACACACTATAGAAAATTTCCCGTATTCCAACAACTTCGATCTTTATGAGAATTCGATAGGGGAGATGTGGATACTGAGCAGCAACGGTATATACGTCATAAGTGCTGAAAATCTTCTTTCAGGTGATGCTGCCGATCCCGTTTTCTACGGAATAGAAAACGGCCTTCCGGTTATTTCGACATCCAATTCATACAGTAGCGTATCTGATTCAGGTGAGCTTTACATAGCCGGATCGACAGGCGTAGCTAAGGTAAATATCGAAAAGCAGTTCGAGACCGTGGATAAGATCAAGATGACAGTCCCTTATGTGGATGCTGACGGTGTAAAGGTCTATCCTGACAGCAACGGTGTTATAACAGTTCCGAGCAACGTGAACAAGGTTACGGTCTATCCGTATATCTGTACATATACTCTTATGAATCCCACGGTTTCATATCACCTTGAAGGCTTTGCCGCAGGTGAGAAAGTCTTGAGGCGGAGCAATCTGACATCAATCGATTATACAAATCTCAAGGGCGGCACCTACACCTTCAGAATGACTATTTCCGATTCAATGGGACACGGAAGCAATGAGTATACGATCACGATAGTAAAGCATAGAGCCATCTACGAATATCTGTGGTTTAGTATATGCGTAGTGCTTTTAGTCATCGCCTTATTAGCAGTAATAGTATTGATCTATGTCAGGAAAAAGACCAAGGATCTTATTACTGAGCAGGAAGAAAACAGGCTTCTCATCAGAGAGATAGTTGAGGCATTCGCAAAGACGATCGATATGAAGGACAACTATACGAACGGTCACTCGAAAAGAGTTGCCGATTATACTGCAATGCTTGCAAGAGAACTCGGATACGATGAGGAGACAGTTGAAAAGTATTACAACATTGCTCTTCTCCATGATATCGGAAAGATAGGTATTCCTGCCGAAGTACTGAATAAGCAGGGTAAGCTTAATGATGAGGAATACGGCAAGATCAAATCACATACAACACTTGGCTACAACGTGCTCAAAGACATTCATATCATGCCCGAGCTTTCCACCGGCGCCCGGTCGCACCACGAACGTCCTGACGGCAAAGGATATCCTAACGGACTTAAGGGTGACGATATTCCGAGAGTTGCCCAGATCATCGGAGTGGCAGATGCTTTTGATGCCATGTATTCCAACCGTCCCTACAGACACAGAATGAACTTTGAAAAGGTCGTATCGATTATCAGGGACGCGTCAGGAACACAGTTTACTGAAGATGTTGTCGATGCATTCTTAAGGATCGTGGAAAGAGGCGGATTCAAGGCTCCCGATGATAACGGCGGAGGCAGCAACGAAGATATCGACAATATCCATAAGAGGTTTGACAAGGAAGCAAAAGAGAAGGCGCAAGAGGATAAAAAATCTGATGGCTGACCAGATGCCTGTATATGAACTGATCCTTAAGAATATAAGAAAAGGCGAACTGCCCGAGAGTTTTTCACTGCCTTCAGATCCTGAAGATCAGAGTTCGATCTTTGCTGACGGCGCGATGGACGGTATCTGCATTTATCATTCGGTAAGGACTGAAATGGGTCCCGAAGAAAAAAAGCTCATGATAAAAGCTTTGAATCATGCTGCCGCCGCCGACTATGCGGATGCTGATAAGACTTTCACGGCTCTCGGGAAAAAATACCGGGCCATCAGAGCAATAGATGATCTCCAAAGTTACATCATAAAACATACAAATAAGATGCCAATAGGAAATGTCTACCATACGGCGTTGAATCTTATTCTTCATTCATCTGATAAGGAGGCAGTAAAATTCGGCCTTTCAATGCTCGAACTAATCCCGGTTAAAGATGAGTCAGTAAAAGAGATCATAAGAAGGATCGGCTTAAGCGATGAGTTTACGATCTTCGCGATATGGATAATGAGGAAATGGGAAAACGGAAACGCAGAGATATTCAATCTCGCAGAAAAAGTTCATTCATGGGGAAGGATCCATTGTGTAGACAGGCTCGAACCTGAGACACCGGAGATACGTGAGTGGCTGTTCAAAGAAGGTATAGATAACCATGTTCTGCCTGCCTATTCAGCATTGACTGTTTGGGAAAAAGCAGATGTGAAAAACAGGCTTAACGGAACAGTGACAGCCGGTGACATAAAGTGTTTAGGAAAGATATTTGCAGCTCTTACGGATGAGGGACCAACGCTCAACATCTCACAGATCGATGATGCGGAACAGATGATCAACAGATTTCTCTCGCTTGCAGAAGAATTCGAACTCGATGCTGAAGACTACGATTCTATTGCTGTGATAAGAGACTGGGCAGGATACAGTGAGGAAGATGTTGAGGAGGAAAAGAGCGAAGCAAGATCTCTCATTACAGAAAGATGCAATGAGCTTTTATCGGGTGAAGAGTGTGAAGATGCTGTTGCTGAAGCTGTAAGAAACGGCAAAGGTTTCAGGCTTGCATATGATCTGGGCATTGAATTTGAAGAAGAACTTCTGGATTTCATGAGAAAGGATTTTAGAGAGTATTGTTTTCTCTGTCCCTTGCTCATGGAGACGGATGATTATATTGAACAGGTCACAGATCTTTTCAGGAATAATCTTCCGTTAAGCTCAATGAGAAAAGATCCTTCCGGAAGTTTCGGTGCCGGTGAGAAATTTGCGGACTATCACAGACTTGAGGCTGTATTACGCGGATTAGACAAACATCCGTATGAAGGTGAAGACCTTGTTATTTCAGGACTCTGGTCTCCTGTTATAAGAACAAGAAATACCGCGTTAGCCGTTATTGCCGAATGGACAAAGATACTGGAGAAGCCTTTGTCTTCGGTTTCTGAAGAAATATTTAATGAGCTTAGGGATATGCGGGAAAAAGAAACTGAAGATTCTCTGAAAAGGACAGAACAGCGATTGATCGACGGTGTGATCCTTGACGATGAGGGTGAGCAAGATGAGTGATAACAAGATAACGATAATGCCTGCTCAGATGAAGGCAATTGCCAAATATGAAGATACTTTTGCCGCGTTCATGGGACCGGACGGATCGGGCTCATACAACTTTGAATTTTGCGGTGAGTATAAGATGACTTTAGAAGATCTTTATACTGCCGTAGTAAATATGCTCGAGAAGAATCCTACCGTTGAAGAGTTCGGTAACTGCTGGTATTACCCGTTGACAGAATACTGTTATTCATTCGGCCTTGAGGAATACTGCGAATTCGATGATGACGATGATATCGAACAGGAAGATGAAGATGAGATAGAGGATGATCCGGATTTTGAGTCCGGAGATGCAGAATCTCCTGACAGGGTTTGTTTTCTTCCGCTCAAAGACAACGATATGTTTGCCGAGGTGTGGATAGGATTAGAGGATATCTGGTCCATGGAAGAGGAAGATGCACACCTTAAGGATATTCCGCAGTTGGAAATATACAGAGAAAACATGAGAGTGTTTTTGGATAACAGGAATAAACCCGTTGAAGAAAGGGAGTTTACCGATACCCAGAAGCAGGATTTCATTGAGCTGTTTCAGGATGACGACTCGATGAAAAATATGACAGACACGGAGATCAGACTGTGCAGAAAATTTACAGATGAACTCTGCGCAAAAGACTCTTTGTCTGCTCTCCGTATAAAAGGCTACGGCTGTTATGGCGGCAACCGTATCTATCCGTGTGACTGGAAAACATCAAGAGACTGTATCATGCGCCTTTACGAATTGACTGATGATCCTGTCTTTGCAAATACATTGGGATATATCTACTACTATGGCAGATGTACTGACGGTGAGCCGGAATACGATAAAGCGTTCGGGATGTTTTCTGTCGCTGCGGCAAACGGGATGCATGAAGGAATGTATAAACTTGCGGATATGTATTACCATGGCTATGCATGCAGAAAGAGTCCCGGAACGGCTAATTCGCTCTACAGAATAGTTTATGAAGACTGCTACAGGCAGATGTTGGAGGGGCATGTTGGCGGCAGTTTTACAGATGCTGCATTAAGAATGGGTAATGTATATCTGAAAGGAATAGATGAGAATACAGATCCTGTTCGGGCATTCACTTTTTATCTTCAGGCTGAACAGATATCTAAGCTCAGATCAGCCCGTTCGGATTTCTTCGGAAATACAACGGTTGCTATAGGGATCAGCAAAGCAAAGGCGGAAGCAAGATCACTGATTGACGGGGAATTCTTTAAGGATTACTTAAGTATGAAGCAGCCCTGGATCTTCGGAGAGCTGGTCAAAGAAGGTTACCGTGCCGATATCACTTTTGTGGACAGGGAAGACGGTCCCATCAGAGTCAGGATATCAAGACTTCCGTATCCGGGTTCAGAGTGGATCAAACCGGTGCTCATAACCATTCCGGAGATCGAATATTGTGATGTCACGACGGAATTGGAGCTTGAAGCATATAATCTTGTTACTTCATTTAATATCAAGTCACAGACACCTGTCCGTTACGATTACTGTGAGTGGAACTATACCGAGAACAGATTTGATTTTTTCTTTAACGATGTGCTCGCAGGATGGATCGCATGTGATGAATACAGGATAAACAGACCTTTGGGAAAAACCGGAGAAGGAAAGAATCTGAGATTCGTAAGCGTAGCGTTTAAAAAAGGCGGCAGGACATACGATTATCTCTGTGATATAGAAGATATAAGCATCGGTGATAAAGTGATAGTTCCCGGTTATAACGGGGATACGGAAGTTGAAGTGCTTGACGTGTATATAAAGCACGAGTCTGATCTCGGCATCCCGTTGGAAAGATATAAAAAAGTAATTGCAAAAGCATAAAAGGATCTCTTTTTGAACATGATCGTCCTGCATCAATAGACTTTCTTAAAAACCTTAGTAAGACATACAAAGAAATCTCTGATGAAATAGACGCTGAGATTGAAGCTGAAGACGGCGATTAATTATTCTGTTAGGTTTTTACTTGTTTTTGAGCAAGTATTATTCCTTAGACGATTGTCGTTATTCATAATAATCTCACCCGCAGACCGCTCCGCGGGTGAGAAATCTTTTAATCATCCCTTTTATATTCCAATATATCGCCGGGCTGGCAATCCAAAGCATCACATATTGCTTCCAAAGTCGAGAATCTTATTGCAGAGATCTTGCCGTTTTTCATCTTTGAGAGATTAACATTCGATACACCGACTTTCTCCGACAGATCGTTAAGTGAGATCTTACGGTCAGCCATTACTCTGTCTAATCTTAATATTATCTGTCCCATATTCAGTCCTCCTTACAGTGTCTCATCTGACTGGATCTGCAAGGTCTTGCCGTAATCCAATACAAGATTGACTACCCATGTGATAAGGAATCCGAGTACTCCGTAGATCGTTCCTGTTGTGAATATGAGAAGGGCGCTCATAATACCGAGTATGATGGTGACACGTTTACGTATCTTATCGGTAAACGGCGTATCTTCTTTTTCTGCCATAGCGAAAACAGAACCTATGAGTTTTATCAATACTGCAGCAATGATAATGCAGAAGCTCATAACGATTATCCATGTGCCGTACAAAATGCTCTGGGGATGATCGTTCAATGCTTCCCGGATTGCGGGAACATCAGATGTGATGTTTTGAGCAATCTTGCTCGAACTGATCTCAAGAACGGAAAAACTCGTAGGATTGTTCGTGCTTTCAATATATCCGGCTGCTTCAGCCTGACTGATCATGACGTCAAAATCTTTTCCCATGGCAAGTATCCATATACCGCTTGCTACACTTGCAATAAACCCGACGATAGCAACGATAAAGATGACATTGGATACGACTTTGCCCGCATGACATCCTTTCTTGATCTTAGCGATCTTAGCATTCTCTTCATTCATAAATCTATACTCCTTAAATCAATAATGCTCACCTTCGAAGATGGCTTCAATATACACTGCAAATTAATCTTTGTCAACAAGAATTTAACGATAAACGTTAAAAAATATTCGCAAATCGTTGCGCACAAAATGCGCGTGTACAATTCTTATTTGCATAGCAAATCTGATAAAATATAGCTCTGAATAATATGGCCGGAGACATGAAATGAAAGACCGCGTGCATTACATCGACAACCTGAGATGGATCACTGTTTTCCTTCTCGTCCTTTACCATGTTGCTATGGCTTATAACACTTGGGGAGAGGCAAATTATATCTTCTTTGAAGCAGTCAGACCTATCTCTGCCATCGTTGTTTTTATCAGTCCCTGGTTCATGCCGCTGATGTTCCTTCTGGCCGGTGTGTCAGCATCTTTCTCGCTTGCTAAAAGAGGATACGTGACATTCATCAAAGAACGTTTTTCAAGACTCGGAACACCGCTGATAATCGGTCTTATATTTTTAATTCCGATCCTCAGTCATGTGGCTGATGTGACACATAACGGATATAAGGGTGATCTCTTTGCGCACTATCCGGTCTTTTTTACAAAGTTTACGGATCTCACAGGATATGACGGAGGATTCTCTCTTGGTCACCTGTGGTTTATTACGGTACTTATACTGATATCATTCATTTCATGCGGAGTGATCAAACTGCTTGAAAACGTCATGAATAAAAACAAGGCGGCAATGACTGTTATCGGGGTGATCCTTACGGTTACCGCAGTCTTGTCATTCGATGTTAAGCTTATCGGAAAGCCGCTTATAACATACCTTTGCGTTTATCTTATAGGGTTTTATTTCTTCAGTGATAAAGAGTTCGTAAACAGGATCGTAAAGCTCAAATGGTTATATACCGCAGTCTTTCTCATATCTTCGGCTGCAAATGTTGTTCTCTTTATCTATATCGGCGGATACGAACTGCTCAATAATATCTGCAACCGTCTGTCCTTTGTAAGCGGTGTGTTGGCGTTAATAAGCCTTGGTCACGATCATCTTGACAGGACGGGACCGTTTGCGGCTTTTAATTCAAAGATCTCGTATATCTTTTATATAATTCATTTCCCGCTGGTTGTCAGATGCCAGTATTTGCTTGATTCAGCGGGTGTAAAATCCATCACTAATTTTTTCCTTTCAGTCCTGATCTGTTATCCGATCACTTATCTTGCATGCTATATGCTGGAGAGTTTTCTTAAACCGAAAAGATAAGTTGCTTCGTTGTCTTTAAGATAAGCATCTGATCCTCAAAACCGTCATTGAGAACTGTTTGTATATCAAATATAATTGTAGAGGTGGTTTTTCGACATTCCCAGTCGACAAATATAAATATGAAAGGATCAGAAGACTATGAAGATCGGATGCGTAAAAGAGATCAAAAACAACGAGTTCCGTGTAGGACTTACACCTGACAACGTTAAGGCTTATATTGCCGCAGGACACCATGTTTACATGGAGCAGGGTGCCGGAACAGGTTCAGGTTTTACAGACAGCGAGTATGTGGAAGCCGGTGCTTCGCTCATAGACAATGCGGCAGATATCTGGGCTTTGGTTGACATGATGGTCAAGGTCAAGGAGCCCCTTCCGGAAGAATATCCGCTTTTCAGAGAAGGTCTTATCCTTTATACATATCTCCATCTTGCTGCGGACAAAGAGCAGACAGATGCGCTTCTTGCAGGCAAGGTAAAGGCAGTAGCATATGAGACGATCCAGGAAACAGACGGATCACTTCCGTGCCTTGCTCCTATGAGTCAGATCGCAGGACGTCTTTCAATTCAGGAAGGTGCAAAATATCTGGAGAAAAAGTTTGGCGGCGAAGGCATCCTTCTCGCAGGCGTTCCCGGAACCCCCAAGGCTAATGTAGTTATCCTGGGCGGCGGTACTGTAGGCATGAACGCATGCAAGATCGCAGTAGGTATGGGTGCGAACGTAACCATCTTGGACGTTAACCTTAAGAGGTTGGAAGAACTTGATAACAGGTTCGGATCCCACATCCAGACTCTGGTATCCAACGATTCCAATGTTGAAAGAGCCGTAAAGACAGCTGATCTCGTCATCGGTTCCGTTCTTATTCCGGGCGGTTCCACACCGAAGCTTTTCAAGAAGAAGTATCTTCCTGAAATGAAGAACGGTGCTGTCTTTGTTGACGTTGCAATAGACCAGGGCGGATGCGGAGAATCTTCTCACGTTACAACACATGATGATCCTATCTATGTTGAAGACGGCGTTGTTCACTACTGTGTAGGCAATATGCCCGGTGCAGTTCCGAGAACAAGTACTATCGCTCTTACCAATGCAACTCTCCGATACGGCCTTCAGATCGCAGCAAACGGTCTTGAGGATGCATGCAGGAACAGCAAAGTTATCGCTTCAGGTGTTAACTGCTACGACGGAAAGATCACGAACAAAAATGTTGCTCTCGCATTAGGTTACGAGAATACAGAACTCAGTGAACTTATCTGATTAAATAACCGGAACCAATAAACCAAAGAGAAGGGGTTGCCTCAGACGTGACAGGTTCACGATGAGGCAGCCCCTTTGATCTTGAAGAAATTAAAAAGCCAAGACTCAAAAAGAGGCGCTTGGCTTTGTGGAATACGGTCATTCCGGATGATGAAAAAAACTCTGTTGATCAGCCGTGAATTCCCGGGATAAGAAGGGGAGGAACAACACGAATAACACCTGCAAGTGCGATTACGCCCATGATGATCAGTAATGTGATAACTACCGGCTGCAGCTTTTCCCAGTTGTTGGAAGCTTTTCCGTTAATGTAGAGATTCATGATGATGAGAGCTAAGAACAGGATGAGTACCAGGACAAGACCTGATTCCATGCCTGCCATCTGCTGACCGATGCCCTGCTGTCCGGCTGCTTTAGCCATGAAGAGAGCTGCGGAATTGGCAATTATCAGAAGGAGTGATAATACCGTCACTACGGTGCACATGAGCTTTAATGTCTTAAATGTGTTTTTCTTCTCTGTGTTAGAGTAATCTGCCATCTTCTCGGCAACTTCTTTTGCTTCTTTATCCATATTGTCGTTCTTCCTTTCTCCGTCGATTATCTCGCGGACATCCACGGAGTAGAACTCGGCAATATCTATAAGTAAGGATATATCAGGCATATATGCGCCTGTTTCCCATCTTGAGATCGTACGCGCGGATGTGTTGAATTTTTCTGCTGCCTGTTCTTGTGTCAGGCCTTTTTCTTTGCGAAGCTCCCTTAAGAAACTTCCGGTTTTTTTCTGATCCATGAAGACCTCCTTCGCCAATAACTTAGCAGTTACACATCCGTATTTACACGACACAAACAGCGGATTTAAGGCTTCGGACAAATTTGTCCGGTCGTTTTTTCTGCCATTTTTGTCGTATTGATTATATCATTGACGAAAAACTTGGGAATAATCAGGTGTTTGGTCTAAAATACCGGTCAATGCGTTTTCCAGGGTCTTTCTTTACCGATCCAGCCGTTGGCCTTCCAATATTTATAATCGGTATATTCCGGATCATCTTTTCCGAGTCCGGTCTGCATCATCCTCACGGCATAAAATTTAGCCTTTATTAAGATCCCGGTCCGGGCTGGTTTGCTGTAGTCGATCTTTGCAAATTTCCGGCCGGCTGTTACGATCCCATTTGTCATCTCAGAACGCTTCTTTTCAGAAAGCCTGTCCCAAACTACATTGCCCATCAGTTTAAAGTGGCATTTACGGATATAGGTGATCCCCCACCATGAAAGGCTGTCTTTTATATCTTTAGCCGTTGAATTATCACCGGCGCCCAGGCACTGTGTGATTATGAATGCGCGTTTTCGAACATCTCTTTCGCCGGACGGTGAGGCATCCATCTGTACCCGAAGTGATCGAGCATTGCTTTCATGGCACCGGTGGTATGCATTACATAAGAGGGGGAAGTAAAAACGAGAAGATCAGCTTCAAGCAATGCGCTCTCGATCTTCCTGACATATTCCGCATCTTTGCATAAGTTCTGATCCTTAAGAAAGCAACTGGTACAGCCTGAACAGAACCCCGGACAATCTCTTGGAAGATAGAATTCCTTTATCTGAGCCTTGCCGTTAAACTGTTCGAGGAATAATTCCTTGAGTCTGTATGTTATACCGTGCTTTTCTGTTCCGTTAATTACCGTGATCTTCATATTTCCTCCCGTGCAGACTGATAATTGCCCCAATCTGCTCTCGGCTAATTCTGATTAGCCAAATTATAGGCTAATTGTAATTAGCCTGTCAAGAGAGGAATTTATGATCTATGATATTTATTGACAAAAGATCAGAATAACGTTTTTCAACGACATGCAGATACTCATCATTGATATCGACACCATATACTGTCTGATATTTATCAGGATCAATATGCTCTAATCCGTTGCCGCCGGCAACACCAAGCACCATCGCGGAAACAACAGGATAATCCCCCAACTGAGCCTTCATGATTCTGTTCATGGTCTGAAGCTGCATTAGTGCTGTATAATCAGGTAATCAAACAGCTCCGGAGGCCCTGATTGATCAGTTTAGAGCCGGTTACAAAAGAAAACCTGAATGATGTGATATCGCTTAGTGTAAATGAAGATCAGAAAAGATTTGTTTCATCGAATGCGGAATCACTGGCACAGGCATATGTGTATTCAGAGAATGCATATCCTTTTGCGATTTACAGGGATAATGAACCTGTCGGGTTTATCATGCTGGGATATTACGAGGCTAAGGGGTATTACACCCTTTGGAAATTCATGATCGACCAAAGATATCAGAACAGAGGATATGGCCGCGAGGCGCTCGGATTGGGACTTCAATATGCGAAGGATCATTTTGATGACAAAGAATTATATACCGGAGTGTCATTGGGAAATCAGGTTGCTAAAAGACTGTACAGATCTGTCGGATTTAAAGAGACAGGATTAACAGAGTCAGGGATGGAAGAGATGAGGCTTGTGTTTGATGAGCAGGATGTAGAATAATCCATCGTGAAGATATCTGAGATACAGGGTTTAGGTCTATAATATCGAAAAAAGAAAGCAGGTAATTAAGTGGCAAAAGTAATAGTCGGAATGTCCGGCGGTGTGGACAGTGCGGTTGCAGCATATCTGCTGCAGCAGCAAGGCTATGAGGTTATTGGCGTAACACTTCGTGTCTGGGGATCTGATGAAGGAGAAGAACAGAACAGGTGCTGCGAGATAGATGATGCACGCCGCACCTGTGAGATACTCGGCATAAGATTCCATCCGCATAACTGCACATCGCTTTTCGAAGCAAATGTCGTTAAACCGTTTGTATCTTCATATCTTGACGGTCTTACACCGAATCCCTGCATTGAATGCAACAGATCCGTTAAGTGGGCAAAACTGATGGAACTGGCAGATATCTTCGAGGCGGAATATGTGGCAACGGGACACTATGCTTTTGTTGAGAAACTTCCCAACGGAAGATATACGGTGCGCAAAGCACAGCAAGCCGGCAAAGATCAGACATATATGCTCTATAAACTGACGCAGGAACAGTTGGCGAGGACACTTATGCCTCTTGGGAAATATACAAAAGAAGAAGTGCGTAAGATTGCAGAAGATATCGGACTTACAGTTGCGCATAAAGAGGATTCCCAGGAGATATGCTTTGTAACTGAAGGCAAGTATTCTGATTTTATCAGCGATTATACAGACAGAACGTTGCCCGGAGAAGGCGACTTCGTCGATGAAGAAGGCAACGTTTTAGGAAGGCATAAAGGAATATACCGTTATACGGTAGGTCAAAGAAAAGGTCTGGGAATCGCTTTGGGATATCCTGCATTTGTAGTCAGGATATGTCCTGAGAATAATACGGTCGTATTAGGCAATGAAGAATCACTGATGCGCAGTGAGTTTATATGCAGGGACGTGAATTTCCTCAGTATTCCCGAGCCGGAAGAAGGAGAGAAAGTTGAGTGTCTTGCTAAAGCCCGTTACCATCAGGTAGAAAGATCTGCCAAGATCGAAATGCTCGACGGCAATAAAGTGAAGGTCACACTTTCAGAGCCCGTGAAGGGAGTGTCTCCCGGACAATCCGCAGTGTTCTATGATGATGACGGTCGTGTTGTCGGCGGCGGAATAATTACATAATGTTCAGGAAACCGAGAATGATGCATTCTTTAAAGTGATGAACTGCGCGCCATCCTCTTTATATGTGTCGAAGATCCCGGTCACACAGATGTTGCTTCCGACTTCGGGGAAGTCATCAGGGTAAGTGAAGCTTTCATCAGGAATGAATTCGATACCCTGCGCGCAGCACTGTGTTGCATCCTGAACGATGCAGGCATAATAAGTCTTCCCGGTCGTTTCATCGTGAAAACAGGAGAAGATGCCCTCCGTTTTTACTGTCTTTCCAAGATATTCCTCCGGCGCATATACCATCGCGAAAACCTCGGAATATATCATGGAGGATGACAGAACGGTAAGGTCTATATCAACACTTTCGTCACCATTAGCCAGACGTTCTGAAATAGCGTACGGATTTGTTTCTTCGGATTCTGATATGATTGTCGCTGTGGTGCTTTCCGAAGCTGCAGCAATGATATCTCCTATCCCTGTTGTCTGATCGATTCCGTGCCGTGATACTGAAGCGGAGTTTTGGCATCCCGAAAAGATCATTGCTGAGAGAACAAGTAAGAATATAAATTTTCGCATAGTAAACCTTTCGAAAACATGTGTAATCCGGGCTGCTGCAAGACAGTATCAGGCAGCAGTCCGGATATTTATATTTGTCTGAGGGATCAATAACCGAGTGCAGTCTTCAGCACTTCGAGGTTTTCGCTCATAACGGAGATGTACGTTGCTCCGTCTTTAACGTCCTGAGAAGTAACTGACTGCATTGAATCCAGGCTGATTATCTGCTGATCTTTTGAGTCAGTATTTTCAACGATGGTTTTTGCGATCCTTTTATCTGAACCTTCGATAGTGATAACGGCAGGAAGAGATAGTTCATCTGCTTTCTTTGATAAAAATGTGATCGTCTCAAAACTTGCTTCGGACTCGGCCGAACAACCGGCGAAAGCTGCATAGTAATCAAGACCGTAATCATCTGTCAGATACCTGAAGGGAAAACGGTCACCGAATAAAAGTGTCTTAACTGAAGCGTTTTTTACGACACTCTGATACTCAGCGTCAAGGTCTTTTAAGTTATTAATGTATGCATCGGCATTGCTTTTATATGATACGGCATTTGCGGGATCTACGGTGCTGACAGCATTTTCGATGCTGCCGACAAGAGTAATCGCATTTTTGACCGAGAGCCAGACGTGCTCATCGTATTCGGTCTCTTCTTCGTCTTCGTCTTCGTCTTCGCCTTCTTCAGGCTGCATGCCTTCGACTGTTTCTTCTTCCTTTACAGAATCACCGAGTTCATCGAGAAGATCGATGACGACCATATCCTTATTGACAGCTTCCTTAAGAACATCTTCCACCCATTCGTCAGACTCACCGCCGACATAGATGAACAGATCACAGGATGAGATCTTGAGAATATCACTTGCTGTCGGCTGAAAACTGTGAAGATCTGTGCCGTTGTTTTCAAGCAAAGTAACTTCCGCATTTGCCGGATTGCTGCCAAGAATATTGTTTACCCAGTCGTATTCGGGAAAGATAGTGGTAACGATCTGAAGCTTGCCTGTACCTGCCGGTTTATCCGCCGTACTGCATCCGCAAAAGCTCGCTGCTGCTAAAACTGCAGCTGTTAATACAGATAGAATTCTTTTCATTTTTAAATCTCCATAAAACCTGAAAAACTATATTTGTTTTACACTCTTTCAAATACAGGTTATCAATCGTTCAGCCTTACTTTTATCGATACCGGTGTTTCGCGGCGGAATACTCTTAAGATGTGAAAACAAGATGTTATCAACAGAGCAACTGAGAAGACAGCAGCCTTACAGGATGCAGGTGCTGAAACTGCCCGGTTCAGTAACGCATGACACTGCTCAAGGCACTCGCATATATAACAATCCTCACCTTCGCAATCGTGTTCAGCTTCGATCGCGATAAAGATGCCGGCAAGAAGAAACGCTGACAGCATTACAATTGCCATTGTCACCGCCGGGATCCTTATTAATGTGGATTTTGTACTCACTTCCGTCAGCTTTCTCCGTTCTGAATAAAATTAAAAATGAGAATCGTTCTCAATTGTAGTCGCGGGTGCGTATTTTGTCAAATGCCAAACGGTATGCATCTATCAGAAAGCAAAGCAAACCTCCAAAGCTGAAAAACTTTGGAGGCTCGCTTTATTTAGAGAAAACTTTTGTGTTAATTACTTATATAACGATTCAGATATATGTTCCGAGATAAGCGAATTCCGTAGGTTCGGCATCGAGTTCGCACAGAAGAGCGATAACTTCATCAGAGTAGACCGAAGCTTCGAAATCAAGATAGAACATGAATTCAAAATCTTTTCCGGGCATAGGACGGGATTCGATCTTGGTAAGGTTCAGACCCAGAGATGAGAATTTGGCAAGAGTGTCTGCAAGAGCACCTGGTGTGTGACCCAAAGCGAGCATGACAGATGTCTTGGAGGCACCGGGGAATATCATGAGCTCCTTGGTGATGCAGATGAAACGCGTGTAGTTATTGTCGGTGTTCTGGATATCATCTCTTACGGCTTCCAGTCCGTAGAGCATCTGGCAGTCTGAAGATGAGATGGCTGCGACATCCTTTCGTCCGGAATCAGCTACGCTCTTTGCTGCGACAGCCGTGTTTTCGACGATATTTACCTTGATATCGGGATGTGCCTTGAGGAACTGGCTGCACTGGCCGATAGCCTGATTATGTGAGTAGACTTCGCGGATATCGTCGAACCTGGTGCCGTGATTTGCAAGGAGTTTGTGGCTTATACGTAATTTGTAATCTTTTACTATGTGGAAATTATGACCGACCATAAGATCGTAGACCTGGGTGACAGAACCGAAAGAACTGTTCTCGATGGGGAGGATCCCGAATTTGCAAAGACCGGATTCCACTGCCTGGAATACGCCGTCAAATGTTCTGAAATACATGATGTTAGCATGACGGAAGATCTTGTCTGTCGCAATCTGCGAATAGGCACCTTCAATACCCTGACAGGCAACCATCGGTGCTTTGGGAAGTTCGTTGGGAGTGTTCTCGATAGCTTTTTTTATCTGGTCAGCGAGCTTAGTTCTGGCACCGTATTCAGTGTTGCGGAAAGAGTGGCTTAAATTGAACATCGTTGAGAAGAGAACACGCTCGTAATTGTCGATAAGACGGTTAGAACTTTCAAGTCCTGCGAGATAACTGCGCTCGTACCTTCGGCTCTTAAGAGCGATCTCTGATTTTGATAAAGTCTCGTTCGCCATCTTGCTGGCTTCAAGCCTTTCCTTGAAAAGCTCTCTGATCTGTTCGTCGATTTCCTCGATGCGTTTTCCGGCCTGTTTCTGTGTCATGATCATATCCTCCTCGATAATCAAAAAGCCCCGCAGTCTTGTTCACTGCGGGGCTCTGTAATTTACGTAAATCAAGATGAATATTTACATGCAGTGAACTAATTACCCCTATTCATAAAGGCAAAAAATGAAAAGTCACGCCATGTAAATGCAAAATTAGTCATGGAGCAATTATATACCACGATCCGAAAATGTAAAGCGTGCAGATAACAATCTGCTGACTTTATATACGTTTGTATTACGAATAAGGAATAATGGCATAAGATTTGATATAATCACTACGCTATGAAGATACGTGTGTTTACAGCGATTCTTGTCTGCAAGATCGTAAGGGCTCTTGCAAGACTTATGGGACGAGGCTCAAGCCTGCCGGGTAAGTATGCTCTGAAGATCTGTCCGGATATATTGACCCATCTTCAGCTGCCCGGACTTTCCATAGCCGTAACAGGCTCGAACGGAAAGACTTCAACTGTTGAGATGATTGCCCACGTATTAAAGAGTAACGGTTTGAAGGTCGCTTATAACAAAGAAGGTTCCAATCAGATAGAAGGTGTGGTCACTTTCCTTATCGGCGATTCGACTATGTCGGGTAAAGTTAAGAGCGATGTTGTTCTTCTTGAGACTGACGAGAGATATTCCAGAAGGATATTTAAATATTTCCGTCCGCGCTATCTGGTGATCAATAACCTGTACAGGGATCAGATGACCAGAAACGGACATCCGGAATGGATAAAGAGCATTATAGATCAGGCGATCTACGATGAGATGACACTGATCCTGAATGCTGATGATCCTTTGGTATCAAGCTTCGGAAAAGACAGGGAAGGAACGATATATTTCGGAGCTGATAAGCTTCCGGGTGACAGGACAGAATATGAGGGGATCTATAATGACGGCAAGTATTGCCCAATATGCAAATCTCCTATGGAATATGAGTATTACCACTATAACCATATAGGCAAATACAGGTGCACTTACTGCGACTTTGAAAGACCTGTGACAGATCATGCTCTGACTGACACAAGAAATGAGGGCGGATCTGATCTGATCACGATCGACGGAAAGTATGATATTCCTGTTTTCTTTACCGGGATCTACCATTGCTACAATATCCTTGCTGCCTACACTGCATCTGTTGTAGCGGGGATCGACCCGGGCAGGGCGGCATCTTCTCTCGGAGGATATATCCTTAAGTCCGGCCGTATTTCGGATTTTACACTCGGGAAATTATACGGCAGGCTTCTTCTTTCCAAGCACGAGAATTCAGTATCATATGACAGATCAATAGATGTTGTGGTAAATGACAAGCGCAAAAAGAGCGTCATGATTATCGTTGATGCGATCAGCCGGAAATACTATACTTCGGATTCCAGCTGGCTTTGGGACATTAATTTCGAGAATCTTAATAATACGGATCTGGACAGGATAATACTTGCAGGGCAGTATTGTGATGATCTGGCTGTAAGGTTTGATCTTGCCGGTATCGACGGATCGAAGATCAAGACATTCGAGAGTGTTCAGGATGCTGCAGATTACTGCAGGAATAAGCTCGATTCATTCCTTTATGTGATAACGTGTTTTTCCGATAAAGAGAAGATACTGTCCATAGTATCAAGGAGGGAACTGTCATGACCGTGAAGATCCTTTATCTTTATCCTGATTTTATGAACCTTTACGGTGATAACGGAAACGTTAGGATCCTTGAGCGCAGACTGAAAGATCAGGGGTTTGATGTTGAGATCGTTAATGCCACGATCACAGATGAACATATACGTTTTGATGATATTGATTTTGTTTATATGGGATCAGGATATGAGTCCAACAGAGACCTTGTTTCCAAGCATATAAGAAAGTTTAAAGCTGAGTTTATAAGTGCTGTGGGAAACGGTGTCCCGATGCTGTTTACCGGCAACGGCTATGACATCTTAGGCAAGGGCATCACTACATCCTATGGAGTTTTTAAGAATTGTCTGGGTCTTTTTAATTTTACGTTCAAGGAGCAGAGAAAGACCCGATACACAGGCGATCTTATACTTGAAGATCCGGAGACTAATGAGGAATACGTCGGATTTGTCAACCGTGCCGGAATTCCTGAAGACCAGGAAGAAATGGCATTCGGTATCGTTAAAGTGATCGGCGAATATCCCGTGAAAAAAGACGGAGTCCGTGTGAATAATCTTCTCGGCATAAGCCTCATCGGACCTGTGCTGCTGAAAAACCCTGTGTTAGCCGATCGTTTTGTCGATATTATCTGCAGGCGGAAAGGTGTTGAGCCTAAAAAGATCAACTATTCCCATTCGGTAAAAAGCCACGAAAAGACGCTTAAGGCTCTTGCTGAGGCAGAGGCCTGACTTAAGGCAAAACCTGTTGTTTTATTGGAAATGAATGTGATTTATGGTATCCTTTCAACTTAGGAGGGATAGGTATGGCTGATACGATAAAATGCCCGAACTGCGGGTCAAATCTCACTCTTAATGCTGATACACAGAAGCTTGAATGTCCTAACTGCGGATCTGCATTTAACACTGATGAACTCGAGAGTATTACTGTCAAAGAACTTGAAGAACCGGTCCCGGCGGAATCCGGTGCGGCTGCTCCTGCTGAGACAGCGGAGACTGAACAGGTTCAGACTGAGTCAGATCCCGGGCAGACTGAATTCATCTGCAACTCCTGCGGAGCAAAACTTGTAACCGATTCACATACGGCTGCTACTTTCTGTGCTTTCTGCGGTTCCCCGGCTCTTGTGGGAAAGAGACTTACTGAAGAATTCAAACCTCAGTACATGATCCCGTTCAAATATTCGAGACAATCTGCCGAAGAGGCATTTATAAATTGGGCGGGCAAAGGCAAATGGACTCCTTTCGGATTCGTTTCAAAGAAAAATGTTGCCAAGATGACCGGCCTTTATGTCCCTTTCTGGCTCTTTAATATCAAAGGAACGATCGATGCAAAGGGAACCGGAGATAAGATCACTTACATAGGTGACGAACAGATCACGGAAAATTTTGAATTCAAGCGCCATGCGAATGTTACCTGGGCGAACGTTCCTCTGGATGGAGAGACGAGGATAGATGACAGTCTGATGGAAGCTATCGAACCGTTTAATTTTCAATCTCTCATTCCATACGATTACAGATATCTTCCGGGCTTTTATGCCGACAGATATGATCAGTCGCCGCAGGACCTGTCGGGACGTGCCACAAAGCGCGGCCTTGACGGCATAGACAAGGCTCTGAAGGATTCTTTGAAGAGCAATTATGACAGGTACAAGATAACGGAGAACCAGAGCAGGATTGATTCGATGGAAGCTAACTACGCACTGCTTCCTGTATGGTTCTTATCCTATAAATACCGCAACAAGTTCTATTACTTTACGATGAACGGACAGACAGGCGAAGTTGCCGGAACCATCCCGGTAAGTCCTGTTAAGAAGATGATGTTCTTCTTTATCGTTCTTGCTATCCTGGCAGTCATCACAAGGTTCGTTTTGGGAATTATCATGAGGGGGTTCTGGGGATGAGCACTGAAATTGATAATACTTTAATCGAAAACAACAACAGCGGAAATCAGAAGAATAAACTCTCTGTATTCAGCGAGCTTAACGGCGCCTCCGTAGGTGTCGGTATTGCACTTATCTGTGTGATCATCTTAAGTATTATTTTCTATATCTTCATGAACCTGTCGCCCGCAAAGACGGTTCAGGTCAATGACGATGCGCATCTGTTTACGGATGATGAATATGAGCAGATCAAAGATGCGGCAAAGAAGCTTTCTTCAGAAAAGGATATCAGTGTTGTCATCGTAACAACGAGAGACAAGGGCCAAGGCTATTCCAACTCCGATGACGACGAGAAGAGATTTGCCGAAGATTACTTTATGGATCACGTAAAGACAGTTCCGCTCCAGAATAATTCAGGTGTCTGCATCCTTATTGACATTACACTGGATGAACCCGGACAGAGATTCTTCTGGCTTTATACTTACGGAACAGCGCATTTCGCAGTTGAAGATGATGAATGCTATTCATTATTCAGAAAGTATCTGACCGAATTAGGCAGCGAAAAATACGGGACCGCAGTTCTCGGGATCACCAAAGATCTCAAACAATTCTCTTATGCGAATTACGGAGCGGTCGTCTTTTTCACGATAATCATACCGATAGGCATGTCGCTTGTCGTAACGGCAGTTTCCACTCCGAAGAGAAGACTTGATAAGGTTCCTGCGATCAGCACATATAATGCTATTCTCGGCGGAAACAAAGTTGATAAGACAGATAAGTTCATCAAGAGAAGAGTAGTCCATTATTCTTCAAGCAGTGGCGGCGGAGGCGGATTCTCCGGTGGTGGCGGCGGAGGCGGATTCTCCGGCGGCGGAGGCGGTTTCTCCGGCGGTGGCGGAGGCGGATTCTCCGGTGGTGGCGGCGGACGCTTCTGATGTGTTAAAATATCGCGTAATTTTTTAACAGCGAAGGATCATTATGCTCAGCATCGTCGTGCCTGCTTATAATGAAGGCGAACACATTTACGATAATCTTATGACCATTGACAAGGCGCTTAAAGCGTTTTGTTCAGACTACGAGATCATCGCCGTGAACGACGGCAGTAAAGATAATACAGGCGCTGAGATCAAACGTGCATCACAGGATAATCCGAATATCAGGGATCTGGGTTACGACGTGAACCGCGGCAAGGGCGGTGCAGTAACTCACGGTGCTGTTAACAGCAGGGGAGATATAGTCGGATTTATCGATGCCGATCTTGATCTTTCTCCAGATCTTATCCGCGGCTATTATGAGGAAATGAATAAGACCGGTGCTGATATCGTCATCGGTTCAAAGATGCATAAGGATTCGAAGCTTGAATATCCGTTTATGCGCAAATTCGTGTCTTTCGGGTATTTTGTCATGCTTAAGATCTTATTCGGTCTGAAATGCCATGATACCCAGACCGGTCTTAAGCTTTACAAAGGAAGTCTCATAAGAGAGATAGCTCCGTTAAGAAGGATCAATGGTTATGCTTTTGATATCGAGCTTCTGGCTTTGGGAAATAAGAGAAAGGCCAGACTTATCGAGATGCCCGTTGAACTTAACTATTCCAGAAGTGAATCCTTCGGACGTATCAAGTTTAAGGATGTCTGGAAGATGTTTACCGATACCTGGAAGATATGGTGGAATTTAAGGGTAAGGAATAATTATTTCAAGTAATCTTCAATGCTCTGTTATACTGTAGACAGTTCCGGTGCGGAGGCGCAGTATGACACATTCCGATCTGACAACAGTTTTAGAAGACTGCCGGCAGTCTGCCAAAAGAGGACAGAAGATTGCTTCTTCCGAGAGGCAGCTTCTTGATAAGGCGCTGACGGCAGCAGAAGACAAGATCAGCCAGACTGTAATCGAATTCAGGCAGTCTCCATGTGAGACAGCCGGTATGACTGAGCTCCTTGAAAGCCAGCTCGAGAATATCAGGGGTGCCATGAATGATCTCAAGATATCATTCAATGAGAACCTTGATCTCCTTGCCGAGAATATGGGTTCATTCTCCATCACGCTTTTCGGAAGGACAATGGCGGGAAAATCCACGCTTATGGAAGTGCTTACCGAAGGCGACGGAATGTCGATCGGCAAAGGCGCTCAAAGGACCACAAGAGACATAAGAAGATATGAGTGGAACGGACTGGCTGTAACCGATGTTCCCGGTATCGGGGCGTTCGAAGGCGAAGAGGATACCCGTCTTGCCTTTGATGCGGCAAAAACTGCGGACCTTATATTGTTTCTTCTTACAGATGATGCTCCTCAGGCTATAGAAGCAGACTGTTTCAGACAGGTGGTCGAACTCGGCAAGCCTGTGATAGTGATCATGAATGTTAAAGTCTCTGTCGAAGGCGGCAAGAGCCTGAAACTTGCAGAGCGTGACATGCGAAGAGCTTTTGATGAGGAAAGGCTCAGTTCCGTAAGACGCCAGTTTCTGAAATTTGCTGAACCGATGGGCCAGGACTGGAGTAAAGTGAAGTTTGTTTTCGTGCACCTTAAAGCGGCATATATCGCTCAAAATACAGAAGATGCGGATGAGAGAGCATTCTGGCAGTCCATGAGCCGCATAGACGATCTGAAGGAACTTCTGATCGAACAGGTCAGCACAAGAGGAAAGTTTATAAGGATCAAGACATTTGTGGATGTGATCGCAAATCCCATGATCGCTGCCGTAGACGAACTCGAATTTGACAGCCGTCTGAACTGTTCACAGGGCGAGATCATAAAGAACAAGCGCAAGGTGCTTGATACATGGAAGAAATCTTTCATACGCGAAAGCAAGCGCAGGATCGAAGCCTTCATGATGAAACTGAAGACGGATCTGAGATTCGATATTGCGGGATTTGCCGAAGATCATTATAACGACAGACATGCCGATCTTGCATGGGGCGAAGTGATCCGCGGAAAGAACATAGAAGATAAATGCAGAGACCTTCTCGACAGCTTTGAGCTTACTGTTGATGATATGATCAAGGAGACGGTTCGTGAGCTTCACAGCGAGCTGAAATATGTATCGGTTGATGCGATCGAAAGGAACTTCCTGACACCCGCTCTCGTTGATTCAAGAAAGATCGTCAGCTGGACAGCTCTGGCGGCAGGCACCGGTCTGTCGGTAACAGCTGCTGTCCTTGCTTTTGTCGGAACTGAGTCAGCTATGGCTGCGATGGGACCGATAGGATGGATCGCTGCAGGTGTAGGTCTTGCCGGAGGTATCAGCCTTCTGTTCCTTGAGAACCGTAATGACAAGGAGCTCAGGGCAAGAGGCAAGCTCGAGAAGGAACTGAATGCTTCTGTCAATGCGACATGTGACAGCATCTGGTCGCAGCTCGAAAACAATCTGAAGAATTTACTAAACAAGAAGATAGAATTCGTATCAGGCGAGTTCGATAAGATGGGTTTTGTTACCGAATCGCTGGCTCAGACACAGGATAACCTTGCAGAGGATATAAAGGGCCAGATGCGGGTCCTTAACCGTTCGATGATAATAGAGATGGTAAAGATCACAGAGGGCCTTGCATTTGATGCATCCTGTGTAAAGAATGTTGCAAGGATCCCCGGTGTTGCGACTTTGATCGTAACCGGAGAAGATCAGGTACTGCCATCAGGACTGTGTGAGAACCTGTCTGACATGATCTCTGAAGACGTTACTCAGGCCGCACGAAATGAGTCTTCTTCCGCTGAGGAATTTGCCCGCCTGATCATGGGTGATATGGCCTCAGAAGAAGATATATACACCGATGAAGAAAAGAAGATTGTTATAATAAAATGTGGCAAAAAAGATCCTGCAAAACAAAACAGGATCAGGCTGTTGACACAGCTTATCAACTGCTCTGTCGAGACCGGCAATACGGCAGGTAATATCGGAGGATGATAATATGCTGAAGATCGCTGAATACTCATGCGCATGTGATGCCCTGAAGGATAAGATTAAAAGATCCTTAAGAGATGCCGGTGTGCAATACGATAACAGAGCATCAGAAGATGATACTGTCAGAATAGTTTTCGCGGGACAGTACAGTGCCGGAAAGTCCACCATTATCAAGATGCTGACAGGCAATGAAGATATTGCCACAGGTGCGGAGATAACTACTCAGGAGACACAAAGCTACGAGTGGATGGGTCTTGAGATAGTTGATACTCCCGGTGTCCACACAAGTCTCCGGCCTGATCACGATGAGATCTCGTATAAGGCGATCGCATCTGCTGACATTCTTGTGTTTGTAGTGACTAATGAATTGTTTGATTCTTACATCGCCGAACACTTCCGCAAGCTTGCCATTGACAAGGATAAGGCAGGTGAAATGATACTCGTCGTCAATAAAATGGACCGTGCGGCAAGGGGAAACAGTGCCGAGCAGCAGGAGATAATAAGAGAAGGACTGCGGGATGTTCTTGCTCCATATACTCCTGAGCAGCTTCATCTGTCGTTCATTGATGCACAGTCATATCTTGACAGCCTTGAGGAACGTGAAACAGATCCCGAGATTGCAGATGAACTCCTTGAAAGAAGCGGATACGACAAGTTTATTGAGACACTTAATTCATTTGTTGCCGAAAAGAGCCTTGTGTCAAAACTTACGACTGAGCTTTATATCTTAGATAATGTTCTCGACAAAACGATCGCAGAACTCGAACCCGGCAATTCCGATGCCGATATCGATGCGTTCGAGGAGAATCTTATACAGCAGCGCCATATACTTATCGACGCAAGAAACCGCATGCAGCAGGAAGTGGAGGATATCTTTACTGATGCTGCAGCAAATATAAGACAATTGGGCCTTGATGCAGCCGATCTTGTCGGAGCCAAAAATGATAACAATGAACTCGAAGAAAAGCTTGCTGAATACGACAGGATGGCTACCGATATCATGGATAAATGTCAGTCAGATGCCGACGATACAGTCAGATCCCGCCTTATGGACCTGGGCCAGAGCCTTGATAATATGGAGAAGTCCGAATTCTCACGCAATCTGAAGATCAGGCTGGTAGATAAATACGATGATCTTCCTGAAGGTCTGAAGAAAGTGTTTATTACTGCGACAAATATTGAGAAAGCCGGTGATATGGTGTTAGGGACCATCGCACGTTCCGGTGTTCCTGAGATGCTTGATCTGACGACAAGCGCTGTTCAGACTATCCAGCTTACAGATTCCACCCAGAGCCTGGTGCGTAAATCCGTATCAACTCTTGGACGCAGATTCGGCAGCAAGGTCCTTGCAAAACAGACTGCTGCAGGTGCAGGCAAGACAGTATCCGGCATCTCCAAGGGTGTTTCTGCCGCATCTAAAGGCATAGCAAGAGGCAGTTCTGTTGTCTCGCTGGTAAGCATCGGAATCGAGCTTATGCTTCAGTTTAAGGAAGATTACGATGATAAGCTTTTGCATGAAGCATTGAA
>JAEEGL011981754.1_pt1 | contig 46796 bp, 20 predicted proteins | sample 9134231 | NCBI WGS metagenome assembly JAEEGL01 (sample SAMN16246548, study PRJNA631951) | gut metagenome | biome: gut microbiome; feature: rumen; material: fiber-attached | host: Bos | place: Iran: Karaj | collected 2018-10
CAAATCTTCCCAAGCATTACTGCCATCTTCTCTTTGGGTCCAAACAGAAACATTACCAAGATAATTGCCATTATAGGCCACATTTTCGGATATACCGCCAAAGCCGCCAACGCCCTTTCCTTCATTATTTTTTTCTTGGCTAAATTGTTTTGCTATATATTTTTTTAGAGTTTGATAGGATTTCCATTTAAGCAAAACTGCGCTGCCGTTTATTAAACTATCCCCTGCGGCAATATCTTTGCTATTTTCTTCTATAAATTTTTCTACTTTTGATACGGCCTGAGAGGTGCCCTGTAAATATCCTAAACCTTCAAGAGCAATAAAAGCATTTTGGCAGGCCTCAACATCTTTATAGCCGGCTTCTATTATGTTCCAATCTTCTCTAGTCAAACTCGGATAGACCCCCGGTTTATCATAGCCGATATATTTATCTGCCCCCTCTTTTGTAAGGGTTTTACCGCCCATTGTAGTAGCACAAGGTCTATTTTCTAAAGCAGCAAGTAGTATTTGTTCTACTTTGGCGCGCTCTTCTATTATTTCGCCGGGTTTTTCTTCGCTGTTTAATAAAACTACTAATAATTCTCTGGCAAATCTTTTAACTTTTACATTATCAGTTGCTTCATAGGCGGCTATTATTTTTTTTGCTTCTGCTTTTAAATATTTTTTACCGGCCTCTTCTTGCAGTTTAGCTTCTTTTGCTTGCCAAGTTTGATAATCTTTTTCATATTTAGCATAGCTGGATTTTATATTCTTTTCTTCTGTTTCTTTCCAAGCTTTTAGCTCTTCTTTGCTTTGCTTTTCAAGATAGTTTAAATGATTGGCAGTATCAAAGCTTAAATCGCTATACCACAAGGCCTGTCTTATTTCTTTTTCTATTTCTTCAGTAGCTCTTTGATATTCTTTTTCTATTGCCTGTTTATATTCTTTTTCGTATTCTTTATAACTTATTTTAGTTTCAATAGTTGTATTATTCTTTTGTGCATTAGTTGCACTTTTGGTAAATTGGGCTTTAATATCACTTAGATAATTTTGACAAGCTGATACAGAATTATTATTTACGCACTCTTTATAATGATTTGTTTCTTGCGCTGCAAAAGTTTCCTGTAAGACAGATTTTATTTCTTGCGCTAGCTCTTCATTTTGGGGAAGAGTTAAAGCGGCAAAGGCCTCGCTACTAATATTAAATAATAATATCAGCACAAGCCCAAGTGCTGTTATTTTTTTAGATATTTTTAATAAGAGTTTCCCCATACTTATATGATAGGGTTTTTCGTCTGAAATCACAAGAGCCTTTAGACCTATTTTACTCTAGGTCCAAAGGCCCATATTTTTTTGTGCTTGTTGATTATATTTCCTTTGATATTCCTGCCATTTTGGGTCTGTATTAGAATAGACGTTTAAACTTGGATTTAATTGCTCAAATTCTTCCATCATTCTGCGCTGGGCATCTGAAATTTTTGTAGAATTACCGGATTTTTGCGCAAAAGAAGGTACTGCTAAGTTAAACAGCATAATATAAGAGATAAATAAAGATAAAAATTTTTTCATAAAAAAGTTCTCCACCCAAAACCATTCGCGCGCAATGAAAGCGTGTGAATATATAGTATATTATATCAGTTCAAGTTAAAAAGACAAGGGCCTTTGGATCTACTTTTATCAATAGTGTAATAATCTTTAAAAAACACTTTAAACCCCGTACATTGAGCTTAACACTTTGCCAAACAAGTCTTGTAATGATTTTACTTCATCCAAAATTAGAAGATCAGCAGAAGACGCATGACCCGTTATACCCATCTCTTCAACAACGCCAATCTTGTGCTCTAAGTTATGCCACACTCCATCTAATTGTGTTCTCACAGAAGTCAATTGATGTTCTATCATAGCCGATTCTGCATTAGCAGCCCGCATTTTTTGTAAGGTATAAATACTTTGCTTTAATTCCTCAAAAGATTGGAATAACATCGGATCTTGCTGCCAGATAAAAGAATGTCTAGATATATTACCTTCCAGTTCTTCTATTTGTTGTACTAAGCGCTGTCCGTCATCGATTAAATACTTGGCTCCTTCAGATAATTCCAGTGTATTTACTTTTTGTGCTGATTTTGCAGCTCCCGGAGTTGGAATATCTTCCCAATATGATTCCGCAGTTATCGTATTACCTTCTTTAGTTTTTACAACCGTTCTATCTACTGAAGATTCTGCCGCAGAAGTATTTTGAGCAGCCGGTTTTGGTGTTGCTTGTCGTTGTAAATTAGCCATATAAGTTTCAGGTGAAACTTTTGCAAAAGGTCTTTCTTTGCTAAGTTTAATAATACCATCTGCCTTATAACCTTCCTGTAAAAGTCTTTCTGTTACGGCATAATTACTACTACTAAACAAACCTTCTCTTGAAAGTTTATTAAAGTCAGCAGCGCTCAAATTTTGAATTCTTTCAAAATTAGAACCTTCCAAAATTGTTGCTCTGTTTGCGACAACTTCCGCAGGGGCAAAACCTTTTTCAAACAAAGTTTTTGCCCTATTAAACATATTTGTTCCATTCTTATAATCAGAATTTATTATATATTTTTCCCAAGCCGACCTTGTTCCTACTTCAGGAATGTTCTTTTCTACATAAGCAATATTGTCAGCTCTTTTTACAAGAGCATCCATATTTTTAAAATTATTTTCCGCACAGCTAAGAATGTCCTTAGGATGAATCCTCCTTTCCACCATTTGTTGCAATTTAGCAAAAGATGCGTCATCCTTCAATAAACCTGCATTTTCAAAATCTTTAATATGACCGTCATAACCTTTTCCCCTTAAATATTCAACTTTATTTACTGGAGGTAAGGCCAATTGCTTTGCATTTTGAGCAGGTAGCAATGCCCTCTGATTTGCATTTTGCGCAGGTGGCAAAGCCTTTTGTGCTGTTTGTCCGGCAGGTAAAGCGTTCTGAGTTTGTGCAGAAGGTAAAGCCTTTTGTGCCTTTTGTCCGGCAGGTAAGGCTTTCTGGGCCTGTGCAGTAGGCAAAGCCCTCTGATTTGCATTTTGCGCAGGTGGCAAAGCCCTCTGATTTGTATTTTGAGCTGGTGGCAAAGCCCTCTGATTTGTATTTTGTGCAGGTGGCAAAGCATTCTGTGGCTCAGCTGTAGGTTTTGCTTTACCGACATTTCCTGCCTTAGCGGGTACTTCTGCGCCATCTTCTATAATTCCCACTGGTCTTAATACAGGCGAATCTTTACCACCTTTAAGTATATAAGTAGGTTCATCAATAGGTGTTACAGAATTACCCTTAGATGCAACATTTGAAGTTGCAGGTTTTGCATTTTTACCTGTCTGAGACAAAGTTTTAGGAGTGTCTTCTATAATTTCCACCACTTGCATAGAATTTTGTTTTACAGAAGGTGTTTTTACAGGTTCATTGCCAAGAGTATAAGTCTTCTCTCTCTCAAATATACCCTTTAATTTATCAAAGACACCTGGTTTTTTAACAGCTTGTAAATGAGTTGCAATATCAGGATCAATTTTTGCGGCATCCTCTAAGAAACGCAGAGTATTCTTATCTAATATAACAGAGCCAAATTCAATGGTATCTCCGTTAGATAAAATTGCCAAATCCTCCTGCGAAAGAGTAATTGGAATTCTTTCACCATATGAGGTTTCAACAAGAATTCCAATGCCGTTTGCATCGGCTTGTGCTGCTAGATATTTAGGTTTTAAAGCTGTAGCAGCGCTCCTTTCAAAAGTAACATCTAAAGCTTTGGCTGCCTTATTAAGAACGCTTGCCTTTCTTGCTTTGGGCATAATAAATGTAAAGTCTAATCTAGCTTCAAAATTTTTCATAAAGAAAGTTTTTGCTTCTTCTAAGGAAAGCCCTTTTGTTTTTATAGCTTCTGCGGTGCTTTTTGACGCGGCTTCAAATAAAGAGCGGAGTCTGGGGCTATCTTCAAATAAACCCGGTATAGGGCCCAAAAATGAAGAATACAATTTTTTACTGCTATTGCCTAAAATTGATTGTTTTGCTTTTCCAAGGAACTGATTCATTTCCTCTTGTGTCTTAGCTATTTGGGCTGCTCTAATTTCCTCTGCAGTTTGCGTGGCTGTTTTTGTTGCTTGCGCCGTATTTGTGGCAGCAGGCACTGCCTTATTTGCGGTTGATACGGTTTGAGCACCTTTTGTTGTAGTTGTTGCAGTTTTTCCCGTTGTTGTTGCGACCTTTGTAGAAGGGGCAGCTGTTTTGATAGAAGCCCCTCTTGTTGTAGCTGGTCTTACACCGACTTTTGGTGATGTAGATAATCTAACATTTTTTATTGCTCCGGCAGTATTTTTGAAATTATTTATTGATTTACCGGTCCATCTAGCAAAACCTTTTATAATTGCAGGTGCGGAATAAATTAAAGTTGCCACCATAACAGCATTTGACACCATATCAACATAAGTGCTGGCATATTTTGCTTTAAATATCTTTTTAAAAGCTTCATCTTTTTCTTTATTATATCCTTTTTTAGATTTACCAAGATATGCCGCTGCAATATTATTTTTATCTCTTTGGGTGGCTTCGTTTAAATCCCACCAAGAGCCGGTATAAATTAAATCTGCTGCATATCTTAAAGAGGTATCTCCTTGGGGTGCTGTTTGCAAAATACCGGCAACAATTGAAATTGTTAAATCATCATCTGAAAAGTTTTTGTTGAAACCTTTATTTGATAATCTGTTTGCAAAAGTATGTATATAAGATTTTACCACAGGTGAAGCGGCATTAGAACCTAACTCTCTGCCGATTTCTTCAAATATATCCGTAAAAATTACATTATAAGATTCTTCCGCACCGCCACTATTACCGGCTAGCCAAGCCTCATTAAAAGGTGTTTTGCTTTTATCTATGTAAGAAAACTCTGCCGATAATGAATTATGATAAGAATACCCGCCGTCAACTCTGGCAGTTTTTGTGCTGCCCATCTCTTGACCCGTAAGTTCCAAAGAGTTAGGATTACTCGCGGGAGCACCCTCAACTTTATGAATATCGCCTGCTCTTGCAATTCCTTTAGTCCATTCTTCTGCGCTAAAAAATCCTCCTATAAAATTAAGGAGACCTTTTACTTTACCTTTTTTACAATCGTCAAGAAGGAAGGTCATAAGTTTAGATAAACTTGATTCTTTATTAAAAGCAATTAAAGCACTTGCACCGGTAACTATAGCTACAGAAGCATAATCATAGGTAGAAATTACCCCTAACACATCATTCATAAGTTGATAAATTGCCTCGCTGGCCTTTTCTATTTCTTCAGGTTTTTCGCTGATTATCGGCAAAAGAGCCATAGCCGTAGCAACCGCACTGGCCTGCTTGCTTCTTTGTTCCTTACCACGATCTCTTTCATCTTTAGCAGCATTAGAAACAATATTCGGCAACAAATCTGCTTTATAGGTATCATTATCAAAATACTTTTTGCCATTTGCAACAATATCGTATGTATAGGCCCAAATATATTCTCTATCTTTAGGATAATAACCATATTTGGAAATAGTAGCATAAATATATGGCATTGTGGTAAGTTTATCTTCTATAGAAAATTCGCCTTCTTTTTCTTCGCTAAAAACCCAAAAACCTTTTTCCATACGGCCATTGCCTTTTCTTGTAACTAAATTATGTATTGCCGCATGTAAAAAAGCATCAATACTATATTCTTTACCGCCATAGGAAACTTTTTCTTTTTTATTTAATAAGGCCGAAGACATTTCACTTCTAAGATCTTCATAGGGTGGGTTTTCCATATCAAATTTTCTAGTTAAAACTATATATTCAGCATTATAATCGGCAAGAGATTTAACATAGTCCTTCCAAGAAGCTTCCAAATCGGCATCAGGATAAGCAGCTAATTGTTCTTTGAAAGCATAATAACTTGCTCCTAACATATTAGCAACTATTCTATCTTTTTGAGGAACAGATTCTATAATTCTATTGTCTATATCACGCTGAATCATAGCACTGGTAGCTTTTGCTTTGGCAGTGGTGTAGTTTCCCCCATTAGTATTATATGCGTTACTATAATCTTTTAGCTGTTGGGCTTCTTTTTTCATTCTTTCCATGCCTTGTTCAAGTTTTTTATTGCCAAGACTAACATTATTATTCGTTTTAATCCCAAAATCGCCCATACCGGTGCTATTGTTTCTGTTATACTGCGCAAAAACCGGTGCTGTTAAGTTAAACAGCATAATATAAGATATAAATAAAGATAAAATTTTCTTCATAAAAAGCTCTCCACAAAAGGACTCTTCGCGCGTAATGAAAGCGTGCGAATATATAATATATTATATCAGTTTATAGTAAAAAGGCAAGGGCCTTTAATCCTAACTAAAACTAGGACTAAAGGCCCATGATATTTTCCTTCTTAAATCTCTATTTCTTGTAGTTTAAAACAATATCTAAAACAAGGTCAGCTGTTTGAAAGAATGTTTCTATATCAAGAGATTCTTTTGTTGTATGCTCATCAGCATAACCAACGCCGATAATCGGCATAGAAAGGCCCTTGCCGGCCAAAACATTGGCATCAAAACCGCCACCGCTTGAAGCAGTTTGAATATTAAGCCCAAATTTTTTGCCACATTTTTTAATATGACTGATTAAGGCAGATTTTGGCTCAATATTTAAAAGCGGATATTTTAACTCGGTTTTCCAAATAATTTCCGGCTTAATTGTTTTGCCGTCAACTTTTTTAACAAACATTTTTGCTGCTTTTTTAAAGCAGTCTTCAATGTGTTTGAGTTCTTTTTCAAGATGACCTTTTATGCGGCTTCTGGCTTCGCCCTGAATAGTTAATTCCGGCATAACAACATTGGTGCTTTGCCCGCCGTTAACAATACCGATATTAGAAATTGTCATCGGGTCAATACGGCCAAGACGCATCATAGAAATTGCTTTTGAAGCCACTTGCATTGCATTTATACCCTTTTCCGGTGCAATACCCGCGTGAGAAGCAACGCCCTTAATCGTTACATTAAAAGTGATTGCTTTCGGTGCGTTTACAACAAGTTCTTCATTACTTTCGCTATCAAGAAGCATACCTTCTTTGCCTTTAATTATTTTTGTATCAAGGCCTTTTGCACCAAACATCCCCCCTTCTTCGCAAAGGGTCATAATAATATCTACAGGCGGATGTTTAACTTTATTTTCTTTAAGTGTTCTTATAATTTCAAAAATAATGGCAAGGCCTGCTCTGTCATCAGCACCTAAAATTGTTTTTCCGTCTGTAATAACCTTGCCGTTTTTAATAATAGGTTTTATATTTTTACAAGGTCTAACTGTATCTAAATGCCCGCCTAAAATAAACGGAGCAGATTTAATATTTCCTTTAAAATTGGCCGTTAAATTACCTTGTGCCGTAGAGCCAAAAGTTTTGCCTGCTTTATCAATATAAACTTTGCAGCCAAGTTTTGTTAGTTCTTTTTTGGCATAATCAAGCATGCCCTTTTCTTCGCCGGAAGGTGCATAAATTTTTGTTATTTCCAAAAAGTTTTTTAACATTCTTTGATGATTTACTTTCATACTTTCTCCTTTTGTAATCTAGGCAAACAAGCAAGTAATTTTTTTGTTTGCTCCCCTTGTGGATTTTTTAAGATTTTACTAACTTCACCAAATTCTTCAATACCCCCTTTAGACATTATAGCAATATTATCGCAAATAAAATTACATACGGCAAAATCGTGAGAGATAAGTAAAAGAGTCAAATTATATTCTTTTTTTACTTCTAAAAGTAAATTTAAAATTTGCGCCTGAACGGAAACATCTAAAGAAGAAACGGGCTCATCTAACACAATTAGTTTTGGCTTTAAGGCAAGGGCGCGGGCAATACAAATTCTTTGGCGTTGCCCGCCTGAAAACTCGTGCGGGTATTTTTTAATATCGTTATAACTTATGCCGACAGAACTGACAAGTTTTTTTAAATCTTTTTCCTGCACTTTTATATCGTGAATAATAAAAGGTTCTTTTAAACTTTGCTCTATTGTCATTCTTGGGTCAAGCGAACTATAAGGGTCTTGGAAAACAACTTGCACTTGAGAGCGCACTTTTTTAAAATCTTTTTTGTTTAAGGTGGAAATATCTTTACCTAGAATAAAAATCTTACCGCTGGTTTCTTTTTCAAGGCCTAAAATAATTTTGGCAAGAGTAGTCTTTCCGCAACCGCTTGGGCCAAGCAAACCAAGGTTTTGGCCCTCGTAAATAGTTAAATTTATATTTTTTAATACTTCCTTATTTTCCCCGCCGAATAAAGAAGCCGGTTTGTAGATTTTACAAAGATTTTCTATACGGACAAGTTCCTTCATTTTTCTGCCTCCTTGTAAAGATGGCAGGCAACAAAATGTTTTTTGGAAACTTCTTTTAAAACAGGTTTTTTAGTAGCGCAAATTGTTTTTTTGTTTGGGCAGCGCGGCTCAAAAGGACATCCTGTAAAGACTTGCCCGCTTTGGGGCGGATTGCCCTCAATAGCATTTAATTTTTTAGGTTTTTCGTCAATAGAAATTAAGCAATTTAAAAGCGCCCTGCTATACGGATGTTTTGGATTTTTAAAAAATTCTTCTTTTGGTGCTTCTTCCATCTTTTCGCCTGCATAAAGCACCAAAACGCGTTTTGCCAAATCTTGAACTATTGCTAAATTATGGGTAATAAAAAGAACAGCGGTGTTTGTTTCTTTTTGTAAAGTTTTTATTAAATCTAAAATTTGTTTTTGTACACTCACATCCAGGGCGGTTGTCGGCTCGTCGGCAATTAAAATTTGTGGTTTTAGGCAAAGGGCAAGGGCTATCATAACACGCTGGCGCATACCGCCGGAAAGTTGGTGCGGATATTTTTTTAAGCAACTTTCGTCAATTTCTACTGATTTAAGGGCTTCTTTTGCTCTTTGTAAAGCGGTTTTTTTAGTGATTTTAAAATGGGTTTTAAGAGTTTCCACAAAATGGCTTTGAATAGTTAAAACGGGGTTTAAAGAACTCATAGGATCTTGGAAGACCATAGCAATTTTTCTGCCTAAAACTTTACGCATTTCTTTTGGCGCAAGTTTTAATAGTTCTTTATTTTCAAGTTTAACGGAACCTTCCACTTTGGCATTATCCGCAAGTAAAGAGCAAAGCGCAAGCGCGTGGACAGATTTGCCGCTGCCCGATTCCCCTACAAGCGCCAAAACATCGCCCTTTTCTAAGGTATAGGAAAGGTTTTTTAATACGGCAATATCTTTTGCCTCTATTTTAAAAGAAACTCTTAAATTATCAACTTTAAGCACACTTTATTATAGCAATATTAGAGAGGTTTGATAAGTCAGATATGTTATTTGGAAGATTTTTGACTCTTTATATAATCTTCGGTCCATTCTTTAAATAAACTTTCAGTGTGAAATCCTTTCATTCCATATTTCATACTCATAGCTAAATCATTTATAGCACCGGGAGTATCTTTTAATAAATATTGTTTAAGAAGAGCCCTTGAATAATAATATTCACCATTTTTAGGGTCTAGGGATATTGCTTTATTATAGTTTTCTAATGCTAAATTTTGATAATACTTATCAATATAGACATCATCATAAAATCTGCCTAGTTCATGATAATATTTGGCATTATTAGGATCTTGAGCTATAGCCAGCTTATAATAATCTTCCGCTAAATCAAGGTTTTCTTTTTCGTAGGCCGCCTTGGCTTCTTTTAGATAAAATTCCGCTTTATTTTTTGGATTTTTATTATAGGCGGCAGTTCTTTTTGCTGCTATTTTTGTTTTTAATTTAGCCAACCAAGAAGTTTCTACTTGCTGTTCTTGTGTCGGAATTTGGGGCTGGACTTCATCACCATAAACTAAAGTAAGTTTATTCTTTTCATCTAAAATTGCCTTATACCAACCTTCTTTGCCGTCAATAGTAGTCCAAACTATAACATCACCTATTTCTTCAGGTAAAACATCCCTTGTAGATAAATATTCTGTCTTTATTTTTGGTCCTCTAGGTGTAAGATCCTTATAATTAACATTTTTCAGCAAAACAGGTATTTTATTATTGTAGCCATAATTATCAGCATAGATAAAAGCCGTTTCCAACTCAGGTGTAAAATAAATTGAGTCATAAGATGTTTTAGAAATAGGCAAACCTTGCCTTAAAATTGTTTCTACTTCTGATAAAGAATTAAGAGTCATTCCTCTAAAATATCCAGGATTTGATATAAAGAATTTAGGGATGCTCTTTTTCATTAAATCAGAATTCTTACGAAGTAATACAAGTTTTTTATCCTCATTTAAAGTTGCCTTATACCAACCTTCTTTGCCGTCAATAGTAGTCCAAACTATAACATCACCTATTTCTTCAGGTAAAACATCCCTTGTGGAAGCATATTCCGCCGGTGGATTAATAGGAGTAAGTTCCTTATAATTGATATTCTTTAATAAAACAGAAATTCTCTCTTTAACACCATTATTATCAGCATAAATAAAAGCTAATCCTATATCAGGAGTAAAATAAACACCATCAAAACTTGTTTTAGATACAGGCAGACCTTCTTTTAAAATTGTTTCTAATTCTTCTAAAGAATTAAGCTCCATCCCTCTAAAATACCCCGGACTTGTTAAAAAATATTCAGGAATCCTTCTCTTTAATCGTATACTTTGTTCTTTTTTAGTTAAAGTCCCTTTGACCTTTCCAGAAGGTTTTTTTGCAAGTTCACTAGGATAAATAAATTTATTTACAACATTTTCATAATTTTTGGCAAAAGCGGGATATAAGGGCAAGAATTTTGAGCTTAAATCAGGTGTAAAAAGAATTTTTTTAATAGTTTCCCCAAGGAAAGTTCTAATCTGCGGCAAAGGCACGCTTATTGCTTTATGGGCCTTTTCATTAACAGCACAGCTAACCCCAACAAGTTCTTTTGGTGTTGCTATATTACTAAGCGGGCTGCCACTTGCCCCAAGATAAATTTTTCCTTGTTCATGCTGATAAAAAACACTTCCGTTTCTCTCTGGGCTGGTAAGATACATATCCCTACTTAAAAGTTCCACTTTACTTGTTTTTTTAATTTTTGCTTTAGGATAACCGATTGAAAGCAAATCATCTCCAACTCTTGGTTCTTTTAAAGATAAAGTCCACGGAGTAAAGCGGTCTAAAACGCCTTGCGGCAAGGCCAAAACAGCCAAATCGGATTTATCACTGATATTTAATAATTCCGCCTTTTCGCTAAAACCTAAATTATTATAAACTCTGATATTGTTTAAATCTGCATCTTTAAACAAATGCCCAACTGTTAGAATAAAAGGAAAATTGCGGTATTTTATATAAAAGCCTGTGCCTCTTTTCCTTAGCACTTCTGGCCCTTTAAAAACTTTAATTTTAAAAACAGGGCTAGTCAAAAATTTTAATTTATCTAAAAAATTAAAATTTACAGGTAATAAAGAATTATTAGAAGAAATATTATTTGCTCTGGGATATGCCGTATTAACATAATCACCTTGCCCTTTTAGGCCTTCATCCACTTTATAAAGTTCAATGGTATTGACCTTACTATCTGAAGGAACTTCAAACTCATGGGCAAAACTATTAAAAATTCTATTATCTCCGGAGCCAAGCAATTTAACCTGATAGTCTTTTACGGGATATTTTTTTACATTATCAATAGAAAAAATTCTACTCATATAAATTGGCATATCAGGACGCCCTATTTTACTGCGCATAGCCCTTACATAATCTATAAAAAGTTCATCAATTTCGTGGGAGTTATAAACCCCTTTTTTCATTATAGTTCCCATTACAATAGCAGTTTGCCCGTTAACTTCGCCAAGATAAACCAGAACATTACCAACCGGCTCCTTATTATCTAATAATTCCACCTGTTGCACCATTTTATTTCTTACAAGTTCGGGGCCGGCTTCGCAATTTTCACCTAAAGCAACGGCTCTGCAGGCTTTTGATTCATTACCGGTTGTTAGCCCTTTTATAACCTCATCCATATCTACTTTACGGGCTATAAGTTCTTTTTTGGTTGTAAGGGCATTATTGCTTCTAATTAAAACTTCTCTTTTAATAAAATCATTTGGATCATAACTGCGCCACGCCTGATAATCTATACCCCGTTCTGCGCAGATTTTAGCAAAGGCCTTATTTTCCGGTATTTCATCAAAAAGTTGGTGTATATTTTTTGGCTCGCCTTGTTTTAAAGATTTTGTTAGAAGTTGTTTAATTTCGGTATAAATTCTTTTAAAATCAAGATTAAATTTATTATTTCCATTAAATAAAAGTGGCAAATATCTGTTTCCTGAAAAATCAAATATTTTTGCAAGGGTTGGCATATATTCAAAGCCAAAATATTTAAAAGAAAGGCGGTTAATAGTTTCTTTAAATTTTTCTTTATCGGAAATTTGGCTAATAACTTCGCGTTCTTCTTGTATTGTTAAAGGTATTTTTTCCTTATTTAAAATGCCTGATAGTTGGTTAAGAACAGATAATTTTTCTTCTAAAGGCAAGGGATCAAGTTGGGCTTTTAACAAGGCTCTGTTTTCTTTATACATATTACCAGCCAGATTAAGGAATACATTTTTATAGCGCGCCTTATTTAAATTGATTGCTTTAGCCGTATTTTCAACGCCAATAACTTCAAGGGAAAATTTAATACCCTCACCGGCAATAAGATATTCAAGCAAGGGATCTTCAAAACTGAAACTTTTGGCAGTATTTTTTGCTAAAGTTACAAAATTTTCAAAAAGTTTATCGTCAAAAGCGCCTTCCTCAGTCTTACAAAGTTTTAAAATTTCAGGAGTGCTGCTGGTAAATTCTTTAGCGATGCTTATTCCTTTGTTATATAAATCTTCTCTAAAAACTCCATTTACAAAACAAGCTTTCATAAAGTCATATTCCGAAAGCGGGAAATAATACCCTTGTAATTCTTGAAATTTCTCTAAGATTTTAGGATTAAAGACCCCCTTTTCCATAGAACCCTTAATCATTTTGATACTTTCATTCATATTGTGATTAGTTTCATATAACTCTAAAGCTTTTTCATAAAGTTTCGGCTCAAAATGATTATTTGGGGAAAGGTCTTTTATCATTTCAACTATAAAAACGCCTTCAATATCTTTTTTGGCAAGATCTTTTATTGTTTCTAAAACAGCAGGGTTAAAAGTTAATTCTTCCCCCTCAAAACACAAAATAGCCAAAGCCACGTCAGCTTTAATACCCTCTCTTCTGATTTGATTTTTTACCTTTTTTACGGCATTTTGATAAGATTTTTCTTCTATTTTTTGGGCTATTTGCGCTAACATATCTTTTTTGGTCGGCTTAGAAGAATAATCCGTATTAACATAATCACCTTGCCCTTTTAGGCCTTCGTCCACTTGATATAATAAAACTCTGTTTGTTTTATTCATAGAGGGCACATCAAAGCTATGGGTAAAGCTGTTAAATATTTTCTTATCGCCGCTTCCAAGAAGAACGACATTATCCCAATCCTGAGAATAAGGATTTGGTACTTTAAGATAACTGCTCATATAAATAGGAATATCGGGTCTGCCAATATCTTGGCGGATTTTGCGAACATAATCAGCCACAAGATCATTTATTTCCGTGGAAATATAACGCGGACTCTTTTTTATTATAGAACCTATAACAATAGAAACTTCGCCGTTAACTTTGGCAAGATAAATTAAAGCATTTCCCACAACTATATTCCCGCGCAAGACTTCAATTTGCTGAACCATTTTATTTTTAACAAGTTCGGGGGCAGCATCTTTACACACACCTCTGCCAACAGCTCTGCACGCACCCGACTCATTACCGCTGGTAAGTGCTTTTATTACATTATCCATATCCACTTTGCGCACAAGAAGATTATCTCTTGTTATAGGACTGCGACCCTCGTTTACTAAAACACTCCTTGCAATAAAATCATTGGGGTCATAACTGCGCCAAGCTTGATAATTTATGCCGTTTTCAGCACAGATTTTGGCAAAGGCCTGATTTTCAGGTATAAGGTCAAAATTTTGGTGTATGGGTTTATCTATATTGGCTTTTAAAGATTCAAATAAACTCTTCAAATGGTTATCAAAGGGAGCATTACCCTCTAAAATACGGGAAATATATTTGCTAGAGGCAAAATCAAATATTTTTGCCATTTCATCGGAATATTCCAAACCCAGTTGTTTAAAAGCAAGGCGGTTTATTTCTTCTTTAAAAACTTCCGGCTCTGAAACCTTATTTATTAAATCCGTTATACCCTTTTTAGTTAAAACACTGCTCTTTTTGTTTACAGTCCCGGCAAGCATAGTTATAGTTTTTATTTTTTCCACTTCAGGTAAAGGAGCAAGTTTTTCTTTTAAAAGTGCCATATTTCCCTTATCAATGGAATCAAGGATATTACCAAAAATATTTAAGTAACGATCTTTGTTTAAGGAAATATATTTTATAGTCATCTCTGTTCCCAACAAATCAAAAGCATTTTGAATAACATCACTAGAAAGGACATAAGTTTTAATAGCATCATAACGGGTCGGAAAAAGATCTTGCGTTCTTATAAGAAGTTCATAAACGGCCTCAAAATATTCCTCATTAAAATTGCCCTGAGCGTCTGTAAAATCAGCAATTATTTGAGGTGTGTATCTATCAAATACTTTGCTTACTTTTAAGCCTTTATCAAACAAATCTTCTCTAAAAACGCCATTAATTTTACAATTTTCTAAAAAACTCACTTTTGAAAAAGTTATCGTATTATCCTTAAATAAGAGACCAAGTTTACTATAAATTTTAGGGCTAAACTTCCCCTCTTCAACACAATGCCCTATTAAATCAGCAGCTGTAAGTTTACTAATAGAGTATTTATCAGCAAATTCTAAAGTTTTATCATATAATTCTTTAGAAAAATAACCATTAATAGAAAGTTTTTCCATTATTGCTTTTACAAAACGGGGGTCTATTTCCATATCAAGCAAATATTTTTCTGCTTCTAAGACATCAGGGTTAAAAATTTTATGATCGCCTTCAAAACAAAGTTCTAAAAGAGCTTGTCCGGCCTCTTCTGAAGAGACATTTTTCTTAGCATAAATAGCAAGTATATCTTCTTTAGAAAGATCATCCTTTTTCAAAGGTTTAGGACTATCAATAGTAAAAAGTTTTACTTTATCCACTTGCTTTGTATAAGGCATAACAAACTGATGGGTAAAACTATTAAATATTTCATTAAAACCATCTCCAATTAACATAACTTGATGTTCTATAAGAGGAAATTTATAATGATTATTTATCGGAAGAAAATTGCTGTAATAAATAGGTATATTTTTATTTGTAACAGAGTCCCTTATATGTCTAACATAATCAAGCACAAGTCTTGTTATTTCATAAGAAAAATAAGGCGGTTTTTTAACAAAAGAACCAACTATGATAGAAGTTTGCCCGTCAACCTCTGCAAGATAAATTAAAGCATTTCCAACAGCCCTGCCCTCTGCTACAATTTCAACTTGCTGAACCATTTTGTTTCTTATTAAATTAGGGGATGCCTCGCCACAAATTCCGCGGCCTACACTTCTGCAAGATCTTGATTCATTACCTGTAATCAAAGCTTGCGGAATATTATCCATATTAACTTTACGAACCGTAATCGGCATCCTTGTTATAGGTTCTTTACCGCCGTTAATTAGCACTTTTCTTGTTATATAATCTTTAGGATCATAACTACGCCATGCTTTATAATCTATGCCCCGTTCGGCACACATTTGTGCAAAGGCCTTATTTTCCGGTAATTCATCAAGGATTTGGCTTACAGATTTACCCGGATTATCCCTTATGATTTGATAAAGCAAATTCAAATTGACATAAAACTTATTTTGAGAATTTAAAATATGCATAAGATATTTATTAGAAGAAAAATCAAATATTTTGCCTAACTCATCACTATATTCCCAGCCAAGTTTTCTAAATACGATTTGGTTTACTTGTTCTTTATAGGCCTGAGGATCAGAAATTTTTTCTATTAATTTTTTCTTTCCTACCGGGCTTAAAATTGTCTCTCTGACATTAATCATAGCTGCAAACGTATTTATTATTTCTAATTGCTTTTCTAAAGGCATATTGGCAATTTGCTCTTTTAACAAAGGCATATTTTCTGCCCCGATTACTTTTTGTAAATTTGGAAACACATAACTATAGCGAACATAATTTTCTTTAAGGGCTTTGGCAACATTTTCTACACCAATAATATCCGGCATTTGTTTTAATATTTCATCCTTACCAAGATAATAGTGCATAGCATAATGAAAAGAACTAAATTCCCCTTCTGTTTGTTTAGAGATATAAATTAAATTATTCCAAGCATCCAAATCAAAATCTCTTCCGCCTTTAGAAAAGACCGATAGAATATCCACTTTTTCAATACCCAAAGTAGTTATTTCTTTTTCATATAATTTAGAGGCCACCAAAGCATCCCAAGAAGTTTTTGTTTTCGCAAAATCAAAATTGTTTTCCAATAATTTATCAAGGGCATCATAAATTTCAGGATCATATCCTGTTACAGAAAGCCCCGTATTCACAAAATAAGCACTTAAAGGTAAAGGTATATTATGTTTTTTATGTAAAGCTATTGCCCTATTATAAAGATCTAAAGAAAAGCCATTACTATCAGAAAGAGCAACAATCATATTATCTATATATTTTGGCTCTACTCCGGCGACTAAAAACTCCTTAATTTTTTCTAAAATTACAGGATTATATTTTTCTTTTTCTCCTTCAAAACAAACATTGGCAAGTCTGCCGGCAAAATTATCTTCTAACCCGTAATCTTTAAACAATTTTGTAATAGTTTTAGGAGTTTTTATCAAAATTAAATCATTAGGTTGGCCTTTGGGTTCTACTAAATTAGATGTTTCTTTCTTTATTCCGGGAAATCTCTTTCTGCTACTTTCATAAATAAAATCAGCAGTTTCACTATTTAATTTATTAAACGAAACACCCTTCTCTAAACTTATATTATTCTTTTTGTCAAAAGTTCTAAGAACATACTTCCAATTGCCGTTTCTCTTAGTTAAATAAGAAGAAGCGGAAGTATTTTCTTTTAATATCGGATTGAAAACAAAAGGTATTTCATAATCCTTTAAGAGATCTAATTTGTTAAATTTTGTAAGTTCAAAATTTTCAAACTTAGTATTAAGTCTATAATTTTCAAAATTTACCAAAAGTTTAAAAATGTTTTTACCAAGTTCTGTTCCAAAGGAGTCTTTTGTAAGGAAAATATCTCCCAAAACTCCTAGTTCTGAAGATAATTCTTCATTCCCTTTGGCCTTTTTTAAAGCATCTTGAAGAGGATTATAAACCTTACCATTATAAATCAAATAAGAGCCGTATCTTCCTGCTTCTACAGCATTCAAATAAGTTTCGGGTAAATTATCTATAACCAAAAAGCTTTTATCTGTTTGATAGCAAACCTCATTGGTGCCGCTCAAAATTAAAATATTTATATCACTATCTTTGAATCTTGAAATAAAACCTGCCCCGCCATGACAACTGGCTGAAATCAAATCAACTTTACTGCCCGCTTTATTAGCTTCTATTATTCTTACAATTTCGGCAATTCTTGTATAAGATTTTACCCCATCAATTTTAGAAACGAGTATAGACCCTTCTACAGAGCCATGCATATCTACCCAAACAGTAAATTTATCAAAAACTTTGGCAAAATCTTTTATTTCCAGGCCAATTCTTTGCTTATGGTTCATTTCTCTTGATAAATTTAATATACGGAAATTATTAGAAGGGATATGCCCCGGTAAAAGGATGTTTAAATCTTCTCCTTTAAGAATCAAAACCGGTTTATCCATATTAAGCAAATAAGACATTTTTTCAATATGCTGTAGTTGCGGTATCGTTGCTTTAGAAGGAGCTTTGGCAATTTCTTTTACAGCATTAAAAACTTCCTGATAGACTTCTATTTTTTTACTGCTTAAAGAAGATAAATCTAAATCTTTTAATTTTTCAATATTTTTATTTATTTTCGTTATTATAAAGGCCTTTTTTTCCTTAATATGCTGCGTGGGAATTACAGGAAAATCTTTTTTTAATTTAGGTAAACTATTTAGGTGCAAAAACTCATCATCCGTATGTGGATATAAAGGAAAAGTCCTCTGGAAAGGTATTTTTTGTTCAATATAATTCCAATTAGGAAAAACATTTTTCAATTCTTTTTGAGCGATATCTGTTAAAAAATTATTAATTTCGCTATTACCTTCTTCAATAACAACTGATTCCTGATTTTTTAAAGCGCCCGATTTATCATAACTATTTACAACATATTCCCATTGATGATTTATAGGGTCTAAAATATATATATAATCGTCTAAATGTTCATAAATATTATAAATAGGATTGAAAACACTGGGCGTGATATTTAAGTAATATAACTTGATAAAAGGCAAAAATGGGGTTCTAAAATGATTAGGGAAATTAACTAAAAGTTGATAAAGAATATCGCCAAAGTTCCTTTCTTTAAAATACATTTGTCTAAGTAAGGATAATTCTTCTTTTCTCTTATCCCCCTTTTCTAAATATGAATTAGCATCAACTAAAGTATTAAAAAATTTCCCATCATATATTAAATAAGAACCATAATATCTGTTCCTTACAGCTTCCACATAGGAAGAACGCAAATCATTTATCTTTACAAACTGCATATCACTTGTATAACAAAGATCATTACGCCCACTTAGAAGTAAAACATTTATTCCCTCTCTTGCTAAACCCGTGCTTAAAGCTGCTCCGCTATGACAGGCAGAAGTAATAATATTGACAGTTTCCTTGCCTTTATTTTTTGCTACTATATCCAATATTTCATTTAGAGAAGTATAAGTATTATGAGAAATAGCCAATTTTGCATTTTTATCTCCGTGCATAGAAAGATAAATAGTATATTCTTTACCAAAAGAAGAAAGATGTTTTATTTTATCAGCAATAAACTTTTTATAATTCTTTTTTCCGGCTAAGGAATAAACAAGAACATCCCCTTCTATAGTTGCAGGTCTTACCGTTTCGACATTTGCCCCTTCAAAAGTTATCAAAGGAATATTGTCGGTAAAGAAATCTGTATCTTCCAAAGCTGCCATATATTTACTATGGGCCTCCGGCAGATTATCTAATACCTTATAAATATTATTTGCGATATTATTATAAAGGGTAATTTCGTGATCTGTTAAAATATTTTTTTCAGCATATTTTCTAAGTTCTTCAAGAAGCCCATTTAAGTTTATCGCCATAATTACAGGCTGCATTTCTTTATCATCAAACTCACTATAGTTAGGTTCTGCCTTTATTTCCGGAAAAGGCTCCCCCGGAATAAAAGTTCTATCTTTACTTGCTAAAGCAGTAGGTCCAGTTATAATTCCTGTTGGTTTTTTTAAATTATTAAGTTTGAGATTAAATAATTTTGTTCCAAGGAAGGCATTCTCAAAATATAAAGATAATTTAGGTATTTTAGGAGTAAAAAGTGTTGTCGGAGTTAATATCTTTAAAGGATTTGTGGCCCTGCTTAAAGTATTTAATCCGGGAATAAATAAATTTGTCTGTGGGTGTAAAACCGATAATAAAGAAGATTCTTGTGCAAAAAAGTCTCCGGCTTTTGTGGCAGTTTTAGTTCCGGCAAAATTTTTAGAAGGAACAATTAACCCACCAAGAAAATTATTTTTGTTTAAATAGCCGTCAAAGTGGAAGGCAAAATCATTAAACACTTCCCCACTTGAGGTATTCATTACATAATACCCTTCTTTTCTTAAACCTGCATAGGCCTCATCGCCTATCTTAAAGGCCTGAGTATAGTTTCTATCTTGAGCAAAAGGTAATATTTTAGAGTATTCTTCATCGTATAAATATTCTCTTGGCAACAAGGTTGTTTCTTTGCTGGAAGATAGCATATTTTTATAATTTGGCCTATTCTTTTCTGTGCTAGGCAGTAATTTTGCTTCTTCTCTCAAAACTCCTTCTTGTCCTTTTATAAAATCATCTGTATAGTCTTTAAATATCTTTACTTTTGCTTTATCTATATAACTTACAACTTGCCCCCCTTCTCCAAGTTCGCTAACGCCTATTTCCCCGGCTCTTTTTACATCTTTCTTTACTCTAAAAATATCTTTATGTTTTCCTGCTACATAATGATTATTACTAAAAAATTCTGTGCTTCCTTCTACTTTTAAAACCTTACCTCTACGGGCTAGAGTTTTACCTTCATTATAGGCCATATTATGAACCATATAATTTATGGTATTCATTCCGTTCTTTTCGGCTAGATAGGAAAGAGCTTTCATCCTTCTATAAGTAGGGAATTTATTTACAATTCTGCTTTCAATACTTTTTATTTTCTTTAAGTTTCTATGAACTGATAAAACTCTTTTGTTTTCCGTTATTAAATTTCTAAAGAAAGCCATTTTTCTGGCAGTTGAAAAAGAGGCCGTTGTTTTCCCTGCCGTAATTAAAGTTCTTAAGGCCTTTATACCTTTTGCGCCCCATTTAAAAGCTTTATAAATATCCGTAACGCACCACAAAGTTAAACCTATGTCTATGATATTTACAATGCCTGTTGTTAAATTTAAGTTATCTCTGTGTTTTGCTAATTTCGCTTTATGATTTTTACTTATTTTTTTAAGATGAGGATATTTCTTTTCCAAAGCTGTATCTAGAGCCAATTTTTCTTCTAATGTTAAATCTACGAAGTCTGCCTCATAAAAGGCCTGAGCATATACGGCTGAAGCTTTTAAGTTCTTTGAAGCTATATATTTTTTATATTCAGCAATACCTCTTTCTTTATATTTTTTATAGTTTTCAAATACTTTTTTACGTAAAGCCCCTACTTTTATAGTTGCATACCCTGTTCCGTCATCATAATACAAATCAAGATGATCTGCAAGATAAAAATTACCTTTCTCTGAATCTTTTATAAAGAGATCTACCCGGTCATCAAAATATTGAGTAAATATTGGGTGTCCTTTATAAGAATATCCTTTTGTGGCTTCTTCGTCAAAAGTTGCGGTATTAGGCACAAAATTATCTATTATCCCAGGGTTATTTATTAAAAGGCCATATATAAACGGGATATTATGTCTAAAATAAATTTGAGTTTTTGAATAATTAGGGCTACTTGAGAAATAAACAGAATGGTCTAATATCAGTTGCTGAACTTGTTTACTTAAAGAAGTTTTTTCTTTGGAAAGCATTTTGGCTATATCTTGCCAAGCATCACCGCCGCCATTTTCTTGTGTATAACGAGAATAAATATAAGGTGTTCTATAAAATCTGTCATCAAAGAACATTTTTTCTTTGAATTTTAAATCTTCTTCTTCTACATGTTTATTTTCTTCTCTTACAAGATTACTCTGTAACACATAGAAATAATCTAATCTGTTTGTTTCTATTAAGGTTTTTGCTCCCATAAGCAAAGCTTGGTCTGCTATTGGTTCAGAGCTGTTTTGTAGCATAAACATTGCCACATTTGACATATCCCAACCTTTAAAAAAGGATAAGCCGTTTAAAGCAGAAAATGCTGCTTGGCAGGCATCTTCATCTACAAAATCTAAAATAGGAGCTTTTGTTTCATTTAAAATGCTTTGTTCAAAGGGACGGCTTTGTTTTGCTATTTGATCCCGCGCTGAAAGAGTTCCTTGGATTTGTTCTTCTATTCTTTGCAAATGATCACGATAGGCCTTATGCGCATCTAATTCTGCTTCCGTTCTTTGTCTTAAATGAAAACGACACGGATTACGTGATTCTAAGCCATTGGGTGAAACTATCTCTTTTAAAAATCTATAAACTTTGCTTCTTTGTTCTTTTGTAAAAATTTTTGATTTTTCTGTTTCCGTTGATAATAAAACAACCAACAGATTAGTCATTTTTAATTTAGAATAGGGTGCCTTTTTATCATATATTGCTATAAGATTTGTAGCCATCTCCCTTAGATAAGCATTAAAAACTTCTTCTCTGTCTGCTTCGTATTCTGCTTTTTTCTTTTCAAATTCTTTTAGATATTCGTCGTAATAATATTGGCCGTTTGATAAGATATCTTTTTTCCAAGCAGCTAAATCCGACAAACTTTCTTTTTTCCAATTGTTTAAATCTGATTTCTTAAAAGCATACTTGGCATAGTCTTTAGACTTAATATTTATGTTTTTATATTCTTGCTCTACTTTTTGATTTTGTTTTTTAAATTCTTCTTCTATTTCCGCTGTTTTATTTTTATATTCTTCTTGTGTATTTTGGGCTAGTTGTTTGAGATATTCTTTTTTAGATATAGGCAAAAACTCTTCTTCTTTGTTATTTACTTTGCCTTGTTCTTTTTCTGATTTATCTACAGCTTCTAAAAAAAGAGCTTCTGTTAAATTTACATATTCGCTACACTTTGCCTTATTATTCTTTTTTAGGCATAAATCTATTATGTCTTCTGTAGAAGGTTCTACTTTCTTTTTATATTCTACTTCTAAAGTTTTATTTAATTCTTTAAATATTTGTTCTTCTTTTTGTTGCTTTATATTATTTTGAGCAGCTAGTATGGGAGAAGTTAAATTAAATAACATAATAAGGGCTATAGTTATATTTATACCCTTTTTTAAAAAACTTTTTCCGCTTATTATATTCATTTTTTGTTTATATTTATTGTTTATAAAAGCCATAGTTTCCCTATACTTATATGATAAGCATTTTATGTATATATAACAAGAGCCTTTAGACCCACTTTTTACTAGGTCTAAAGGCCCATAGATTTTTGACTTAAAGTTCAATTATTTAAGTATGTTTTTGCGGGCCGTAAATCAAGTTTCTAAAGCGAGGTAAATCTTTAACACTTTCCCCCACAAACAAGAAACCTTTTACATCCCCAGAACCATCTTTTAATTCTACGACGTGCCAAAGCAAGCCTTCCGTAGTATTATCTGCAAGTTTAGTATCAAAAATAATATCAAAAGACCCGCCTTTAGAAGATTTTAAGGCTTCATCAAAACTCTTTTGAGTTTTTGTCATATCAAGAGCAATTTCACTAAAGATGTTTTTATCTTGAATATCTTCAAATTGATATAAGCCGCAAATATTACACATAATCTCATTGATATTTTTTACAGCGAGATATTCATTTGTAATAAAGGCCGGCACATCTAAAGAGGCAACTAGTTTACGTAAAGCCGTAAAGGTATTGTCCATGGCTTTATTTGCTTTTCTAAGTTCTAAAGCAACACCCATAAGCCCGCCTAGGAAACTAACTAAATTGCGTTCTTCCTGGCCGATATTTATTATAGCGCCGTTTCTTGAGATAAAGCAAATTGCGCCTTCAACTTTACCATTAACAAATAACGGGGCAGCAATTAAAGAAGAAATTTCATATTTATTATGAAAACAATTCTTATCACATTTAACTTCTGAAAGTTTCTCATAAGCACTAATAAAACCTTCTCTAACAGGGCCAAGGCACTCATCTACAGAAACTTTTGTATTCTTCTGTATAACACTATTAGGGGTTGTATAGTTAATAACAATATCTTCCTGTGCTCGTCCGCTAAAGTGGCAAATAAGGCCAATTTGTGCTTTAAAAATTTCTTTACCGAAATTTAATATTTCTTCCATATTTTCCACAAAGCCACTTTCTCCGCCGGAAGAGAACGCATATAAATCTCTCACGCGATTTTCTAGACCTTTTTTATGATCTACCCTATTAACTAATATTTGGAAGGTTTCTTCTTCTGAAATAGGAGATATTACCGCTTCATAGAATCTTCTTCCGTTTGCATGTTCAAGAGAGAAATTTGTCTGTATAGGGATATTATTTTCCTCAGCTTTCTTTAAAAGTTCAAGATAATTTTTTGTGTTATTTTCGCCTAAGAATTCTTTTGGATTTCGGCCCACAAAATCCGTTGGGAAAACCGCTATCGTCCAAGAAAGATCTGCCTTATATTCCCTTATAACACCTTTTTTATCAACTTTTAAATAAAGACCGGGCAAGATATTTCTGATACCTTTTAATTCTTCTTGGGTATCGGTTAATTTCATTTTTAAATCTTTTTCTTTGGCATTATCTCTCATTAAGAAAAGGGCTTTTTGAGCGGATTTTAATTCATAATAAGAAACACGCATTTCAACAGAAGCATTACCTTTTTTTGTTTTAATCTTAGCCGTAAATTTAGCCGGAGCGCCACCTTTTATGGAGTTAAAAACTTCGGTTAAATATTGCTCTACTTTTTCTTCGGTTTTCTTTTCACCAATCAATAAATCTGCCGGAGTTTTATCCATAAGTTCCTGCAAAGTATAACCGGTTAATTTACTGGCTTGCTCATTAGCGGTAGTAAAGTTTGAAAATTTTCCTTCTTTAATATCGCACTCAAACAAAGCAGAACCGATAACATTGTGTATGGCTTGTATATAGGAACTTCTCTGTTCTAAATTATCCATTAGTTGCTTGCGGGAAGTATTATTTCTTAAAGAAAATAAGAAATTATTGTTTTTTGCCAGAACGGCACTTGCTTCAACAGGCAAAACGGAATCATTAATTTGCAAATTATAATTACGATTCTTAATAAAGTTTTGAGAGTAAACTTCCGCTATATCTGCTTGCACTAATAATTTTTCACCCGGGATAACAAAATCTGCCAAGTTTTTACCTTCAAGATCTTTAAGGGAAACATTTAATAATTGTAAGGCCTGATTATTGGCTTTAAGTATAAGCCCCTGACGGGTAGCCAAAATAAGAGCATCTTGGAAAGATAAAGGCGTTTCTATAGAAACATTAACATCATTTTCATCAAACAAACTGGAACCTTTAAAATCAAGTTCCAAAAGGAAATCTGCCACCTTTTTACCGCTTTCAAGTTCTTTGTGATTTATAGGCAACATGTGCACATTAAATTTGAATTTACCTTTTTTATCATAAGGTTTAAGGGCTTCTTGTTCTGCTAAATCAAGTTCTGCTTCAAAATTTGCACTTTCAAGAGCATTCATTGCTTTGCGTGCTTTTAAAGGCAAAGAAGGTTTTATATACAAACTTGTATATAAGGGTTTTTCTTGTAAAGTAAAACCTAGGCGTTCCCTTGCTACGCGGTTCATATCATAAATATAGCCGTTATATTGCAATACTACTTGAGGAATACTTGAATTTTCAAACACCTGATAAAGTCTATCTGTAGTAAAAGAAGAAGTGTGTTTTATATTGCGCTCTTCTGTAATATTTCTTAAGAACATAATAAGTATCTTTTTACCAAGATATTTTGAATCTGCAGCGGAAACTTCAAACTCCACCACATCATCGTTTCTTAAATTACGCAATTTAATAACTTCAAACGGGGCACTTGCCGTGCCGTTTATTGTTTTTTCATAAAATTCTTCTGCAAGGTCGGCATTTTCTTTAGAGGCAAGTTCCTTAAAAGTTTTACCTTCTATATCTTCTAAAGTGGTATTTAAGGCATTTAAAATTGTTTTGTTTGCAAAAGAAACTTTACCTTTTTCAAAAATCAAAATACCTTCGCGGGAATTTTCTACAAGTAAAGAATATTTTGTGCGGGACTCATAGACATCTCTTTCCATTTTTGTTTTAGAAGTAATATCTTCGCTTACGCCAAGCAAACAATTTGGGGTGCCGTCTTCTTTAAACAAAGGCGTTTTAACGGTATGCATAACCTTTATACCTTTATCTTGTGTGGAAATAAGTTCTTGCGGTAAATCAACTTCCGTCTTTTTATCAAAGACATTTCTATCCTGCATTACAATAAATTCCTTTTGTTCGGGGGTAATTTGGTCATTATAATATTGTTTACCGATAACTTCATTTGCTTTTTTACCAAAAATCTCTTCTGATTTTTTATTCCATATAAGATATTTACCTTCCGGATCTTTAGCATAAATAGCAACAGGTAAGTTATCCAAAACTTTCTGCAGGAAATTTTTTGTGCTTATAACTTCTTTTTCTTTTTCTTTAGTTTCTGTTACATCTTGGGAAATTGTTATAACCATCATTGGTTTGCCGTCGGTATCGTAAACAGGCACTTTGATTATATGAAATAAGCGTTTTATGCCATCACTGCCGGTATATTCTTCTTCGGGCAAATCTAAGATTTTTTTATCTTTTAAAAGTTGGGCATCTCTCTTTATATAATACTCTTGCTGTTCTGGTGTTTCGTTTAATTTAACTTCTTTTCCGTTTCCGTAAAGTTCCCAAGTTTTATTATTTAAGAAAAGCATTTCCCCCTTTTCATCGCGGGCATAAATAGCAACAGGGGCATTATTAAAAATTGTTTGAAGAATATTTTTTGTTTTTAAAGTTTCGCTATCTTGAATATAGCGCGCGGTAATATCTTGCGCAATAGTCAAAACACAAGCCGGATTAGAAGCACTTGCCGGTATAGGCACTTTTATTAAATCAAGCATAATTTTGCTACCTTCTTTGGTGGTGTATTCTTCCTGCGGGTAGCGCACAACTTTGCCTTCTTTTATAATATCAGATTCTCTTTGGCGGTATTCTGCCTCATTTTCGGCAGTTTGGTTTTGGTGCAAAGCGCCGGCAACAAGATTTGAATCTTCTTCTTCAAAAATTTCCAAAGTTTTTTTGTTATAGAAAGTTAAAGCCCCATCTGCATTTCTTGTATAAATTGACATTGGCGCATTATCCAAAATACTTTGTAAAAGGTTTTTGCTTCTTAAAAGTTTTTCATCTTGGCTGTTTGTGATAAGGCCACTGGCGGCATATTCTTTGCCTTCTTCCTCCGCCAAATAAGACACCATTGCCATCATACTAAAACCTTCTTTGGTAAAGGCAAATTCTATGGGATTAGCTAAACTTGTTTTATTTTCAAAAACAGCTTCTGTCTTTTTTAAAAAATCTTCAGCATTTTTTTTGTCTGTCAGGTCAAAAATATTAATGGGATTATCTTCTAAATTAAGCAAATTAAACAAAGCAGGATTAGTATAAAAGATATTGCCTTTTTTATCAAAAATAAAATAAGGTTGATTTAAGGCATCAAACACCTTAACGGCACTAACCAAAACATCTTTTTTATCTGAATTTGTATTGACAAGATTTTTAAAAACGCTGACTATAGATTTTTTTCTTTTTGCTGCTGACATAAAATATTTCTCCCATATATAGTATTTTTTATAGAATATTAAATATTTAACCTATCTTGCAACAAGAAAAAAGCCCCACTTGTAGAATAGGACTTTAGACCCATTTTATTTTTTGATTAGTTTTAGGATTTCTTTTTGGGCGTGAAATTTGCTTTTATAAAGCCCTTTAAACTGGTTTTTGGCAGCGATATCTAGGAAAAAACCGATTTTTTCGCCGTTTAAACCTTGTGCTTTTAGCCAAGCACCATCAATAAAACATTTTTTAAAAGCGCAAGGTTTTAATTTTGGGTAGCAAAGTTTAAGCAATTTTTTTTGTTCTTTGGAAAGTTCAAAATTAACTGCTTTTTGATTTTTTAATAGTTTTAAATCTTCCTGTGCCTGCATAAATATTTGGCGTGGCAAGGTTAAATTTTTAAGCAAATTTTCCTCTTTACAATTAAAAGCAAGCAAAGTTAAGCGCGAAGTTAAAGCACTCACACGCTCTATATTTTTTGGCACTTTTAAAGTTGGCGAATAATATTTTAAAATATCAAATTTTTTAAGCATTTTTAAAGCGGCAAGAGGTTTTTTTTCTTCTAATATTTTAACAAGTTCGTGGTTTAAGCGCGCGCGCGACAAAAGTAATAAATAATTTTCTTTAACTGCTTTTTTAAGCAAGGCAAGAGTAGTTTTTTCTATTTTCCAATTAAACCTGGCAGCAAAGCGAATAGCGCGGAAAATTCTTGTTGGGTCGTCAATAAAACTTTTGCTGTGTAAAATTTGTATATACCCTTTTTTTATTGCTTTTTTTGCTTCAAATAAATCATAATCTTTAAAAAATTCACTTGGCAATAAACTTAAGGCGGCGGCATTTGCGGTAAAATCGCGCCTAAACAAATCGTCATGTAATTTTGAAGGCGCAACTTGCGGTAAACTTGCGGGCTTTGGGTAAACTTCTTTTCTACATCTGACAAAATCAAGTTTTAAGCCATTTGCCAAAGTTACCCTTGCCGTGCCGAAAGTTTCAAAACGGGTAATTTTTGCGCCGTATTTTTTGCGGCAAAAACTAAGCAAATCATCAATTTTGCCCTCTACGCAAATATCAATATCGTAAGTTTTTTTACCGAGATAAAAATCCCGCACAAAACCGCCAACAGCCCAAAGCGGAAGGTTTTTTGTTTCGGCGTAAGCGCCGATTTCTTTTAAAATTTTTATCTCTTTATTTGCCATAAAATAGTTTAGTTTTTTGCCGGCAGTTTTGAAGTCTTTTTAACTTCGTCAAGCATAGTTTTAAGCATATTTAAAGCGGAGTTCTGCCTTAAAAGTTCTTCTGCCGCTTTTACAAAATTGGCTAAAGTATATTCCTCGCCTGCGATTGGTGCATAAAAGGGAAAGCCGGAAACTCTTGCCAAAGATGGTTTTAAAGCAACAACTTTAAAATTATTTTGCGCCGCAAGGGCTGCAACAACTTCGCTTTGTGTGCGGGTAAATTCTTCATATTCTATCATTGCTTTTAACTCGGTAAGACTTTTTAAATAAAAAGGTTGATAGTTAATATTTAAAGAAGTTAAATTGTTTTTTAATAACTCAAAATCTTTTTGCATTTGCGCTTTTTGCTTTTCAAAGTCTTCTTCCCTGCCGCCCCAAACAAAAGCCAAAAGTTCAATAGTCGGGTCAAAATAAATTATTGTGCGTTCGTGATAAAAAAAGTGGCCACAACTTGGGCAGGAAACAAGGTTCAGTTCCCCCCCGATAAGAGCATCCTTTAACTCTAAATCTTCATCCCCGCGGATAAGTGTCCAAAATTCCGCGTCAAAATTCTCTTCGCAATGTGGGCAATTTACGCTGCCCTCGCCTTTAATTGATTTCATATATTATAGTTTAGCAAAAAATTGGAAAGATTAAAAAGATTTTTAGATAAAAAAGGGAACCCCTAGACTGAGAGAGATTGATGAACTGTGCTCTCAAAAAGGATAGCAGCTATGATTTCCTATCCACTCTAAAGGTTCAATAATAGTATATTTCAAAAACAGGAATTTGTCAATATAAAATAAAAAATGCCCCATTCAGGATTTGAACCCGAACCCTCGGTTCCGAAGACCGATACTCTAGCCAATTGAGCTAATGGGGCAAAACAAATCTACTTAAGTATTTTATTATATTATTTAATATTAAGCAAAAAATATGCTAGAATATCTTATATTTGATATTAAGGAGTTTTATTATGGGTGGACACTCACACTGGGCCGGTATTAAACACAAAAAGGCCCTCGTTGACGCAAAAAAAGGTAAAGTTTTTACTAAACTTATCAGAGAAATTACTATTGCCGCTAAAATCGGCGGCGGAGATTTGGCAAGCAATGCCCGTTTAAGAAAAGCCGTTGATGACGCAAAAGCAGCAAACATGCCTGCAGATAACGTTAAACGCGCTATCATGAAGGGAACCGGCCAAATCCCAGGCACAATTTACGAAGAAATTACATATGAAGGTTACGGACCTGGTTCTGTTGCAGTTATTGTTGAATGCACAACCGATAATAAAAACAGAACTTTTGCCGAAATCAGAAAAATCTTTTCCGATAAAGGCGGCAGCATTGGCACAACGGGTTGCGTTTCTTATATGTTTAGCAAAAAGGGTGTTATTTTAATCAGCAAAGAATCTACTAACGAAGAAACCCTTATGAATATTGCCCTTGAAGCAGGTGCAGACGATATTATTACCCAAGAAGAAGGCTTTGAAGTTATTACCGCACCGGAAAACTTTGAAGCCGTTAAATCTGCTTTGGAAGCAAAAGGTATTAAACTTGAATCTGCTGAAATCAGTATGGTTCCTTCCAACGAAGTTGAAATTAAAGACGAAGAAACCGCCGGTAAAGTGTTGCGTATGATTGAAGCTTTAGATGACCACGACGATACAAAAAATGTTTACGCAAACCACTCTATTGCCGACGATATTTTAGCCAAAATTGAAGAAAAATAAAATCTTGGGCATAGACCCCGGTTTAGATAGGACCGGCTGGGCCGTTTTAGTTGATAACGGGTCAGCCGGTGCTGTTTTGGAAAGTTGCGGGCTTATACATACAAGCAAAGACTTATCCCTTGCGGCCCGCCTTGACGAAACTTACCGCGAAATTTTGCGCCTTGCAGATATTTTTCAGCCGACTTGCGCCGCTATGGAAGAAATGTTCTTTTTAAAAAAAGCAACGCGTGTCGGCCATACTATTCAAGCACGCGGCGTTATCTTGCTTGCTTTACACCAAAAAGGTATTGAAGTATCTTCCTATCAGCCAAGCAGAATTAAAGCCACACTTTGCGGAAACGGGGCCGCTGATAAAAAACAAATGCAAAGGATGGTGCAACTGATTTTAAAATTAAAAGAAGTCCTGCAACCCGACGATGTGGCCGATGCCGCCGCCATTGCCCTTTGCCATTTAAAGATGAACCCGATTTTAAATAAAATAAACACGCAAAAAGCCTTTTTAGAAAAAATTAAACAAGCGCGTTTAGAACAAATAAAAAATTTCAAAAATAAAGTAAAATAGAATTATATGATAGCATACATAACAGGTGAAGTTTTTGATATTGAAGAAAGTTCCATAATATTACTTGTGGGCGGTATTGGTTATCAAATCAATATGGCGCAGTCAAGTATATCTTCTGTTGAAAAGGGCCAAAATATCGGACTTTATATAACAGAATCTATTACCCAATTTGACGGCACTATTCTTTACGGCTTTTTAAATAAAGAAGATAGAGAATTATTTTTACTTTTCAAAAATGAAATACCTAACACCGGCTCTAAAAAAGCTTTGGAATTTTTAAATAAAGCACTTAGAAGTGTGGCAGATTTCCACAATGCTATCATAAATAAAGACCCTAAAATTTTAACTGCTATTTTTGGTTTTACCGCAAAAACAGCGCAAAAACTTATTGATAGTTTAAGTGGCAAAATGGATACTATTTCCGTTCAGGGTGAAGTTAAAATTAAAACTGCCGAAATACCTTTTATGGCAGATGTTTTAAATGCTCTTGGTGCCCTTGGTTATAGCGCGCAGGAATCACGCCGCGCTATTGAGCAACTTTATAAGCAAAACTCCGCCCAAACTAACGTGGAAGATTTAATAAAACAAGCCTTAAGGATACTTAAAAAATGACCTCTAAAAACGAATATCTTAATATACAGGCAGACGAGCAGGAAAAAACTTCCTTTGAGTATGCTTTGCGCCCGACAACTCTTAAAGAATTTGTCGGTCAGGATAAACTAAAAGAAAATTTAAAAATTTTTATTGAGGCCGCCAAAAATAGAGGCGAGGCCTTGGACCATTGCTTGTTTTATTCCCCCCCGGGTCTTGGTAAAACAACCCTTTCAAATATTTTGGCTAAAGAAATGGGTGTAAATATTAAAACAACTTCAGGCCCTGTTCTTGCACGCCCGGGCGACTTGGCTGCAATGCTTACAACCGAACTTTCTGAAGGCGATATTTTGTTTATTGACGAAATACACCGCCTTAACCCAGCCGTAGAAGAAGCCCTCTACCCCGCTATGGAAGATTTTACTTTCTTTATAAATACAGGTAAGGGCGCAGGCTCAACCACTTTAAAATTATCTGTGCCAAAATTTACGCTCGTCGGTGCAACAACACGAAGTGGCCTTTTAACAGGCCCTTTACGCGACCGCTTTGGTATTGTCTTTAATTTAGGTTTTTACGAAATTAAGGAAATAACTGATATTCTTGCCCGCTCCGCACGCTTACTTAATATTGAAGCCGAACGCGCAGGCCTTGAGGAAATTGCAAGGCGTTCCCGCGGAACACCGCGTATTGCTAACCGCCTTTTAAGACGCGTCAGAGATTTTGCACAGGTTAAAGGCAACGGCATTATCACCGCTGAAATTGCCACACACGCAATGGAAGCCCTTGATATTGATAAAGAAGGCCTTGACACTATTGATAAGAAAATTTTATCTGCCTTAATTGAAAAGTTTGACGGCGGCCCTGTGGGTATTGAAAACTTGGCAATAGCCGTCAGCCAGGAAGTTGACACCCTTAGCGATGTTATTGAGCCATACCTTATTAAAGCAGGTTTTATCACAAGAACGCCGCGCGGGCGTGTTGCCAGTGCAAAGGCCTATCAACACTTGGGCCACAAAAAACCAAATACACTGTTTTAAAATATGAAAAAAACTTCCCTAATACCCTTTCTTGTATTTTTTATGGCTTGCACTTTTGCTGTGCCTGCGCAAAAAGTTTCCGCCGAGCAAAATAAAGATATAAAGGTTTTAATTAGCGAAAGTTCTTCCCCCATTTCCGTTAAAACAAGTGGCGCAATTACTATTAAAGATTTAGATACTCTTAAAAAATATTCCGTCACCAAAGCAGGCACTTTTAAAGTAAGCGCAACTAAAAAGGAAGTTCAAGCAGGTTCAGTTAAAAGCAAAAAAGGGCTGGAAATTTCCCTTAAAAATAAAAAAGATACTTTTACCATAAATGGCAACACTTATAATGGCGAACTTTTAATAAAACCGGCCGAAAAAACTCAAATTATAGAAGTTTTACCTTTGGAAGAATATCTTTACGGCGTTTTGCCTTATGAAATGAGTTATTCCTGGCCCATAGAAGCCCTTAAAGCCCAAGCCGTTGCCGCGCGCACTTATACCTTAAAAAGTATAGAAAGCACACAAGAAACAAATTTTGATTTATATAGTGATGTTCGCAGTCAAATGTATAAGGGTTCGGCTAAAATTTACGATAGTGTTAAAAAAGCCGTTGATGAAACCCAAGGTCAAGTTTTAAAATATAAAAACAATTTATTTTATACTTATTATCATGCAAATTGCGGCGGTCATACCGATACCCCGCCTTGGCTTGCTTCCGCCGTAAAACCTTTGCACGGCTCAAAATGCGGATATTGTAATCACGGGGCAGGCGCTACCTGGAAACACACTTTAAGCAAAGATACCGTAAATAATTTTCTCAAAAAAAATAAAATACCAGGCGCAATAAAAAGCGTGTCTATTGCCTCAAAACTTTCAAGCGGCAGAGCAAAAGATTTAAAAATTAAAACAACAAAAACCACTAAAACTATACCTTGTAATACTTTTAGAGTTGGCGTCGGCTCAACTAAATTTAAAAGTTGTTTTATAACGGGAATAAGCGGTCTTACCTTTAGCGGCAGAGGTTATGGCCACGGTGGTGGGCTTTGCCAGGAAGGCGCAAAAGGTATGGCCGAGGCCGGCAAAAAATATAAAGAAATTTTAGACCGCTACTACCCCGGTGCAAAATTGGAGAATATTTAATATGGCTTTTGAAAGATTTAAAAAATTTAATGTTGATGACCTTATTGCCAAAAATCCCGCTGACCCACGCGATTCTAGCAGAATGATGGTATTAAATAGAAAAAACCACACAATAGAACACAAAATTTTTAGGGATTTACCGAGTTTTTTAAAAAAGGGCGACACTATTATAATGAATAAATCAAAAGTGTTCCCGGCCAAGATTTTTGCGCACAAAGAAACAGGCGGTAAAATTGAAATTTTACTTGTCCGCCAACTAGAAGATAAATTTTGCTGGGCTGTTTTACTTAGGGAATATAAACCCGGCACAAAACTTGTTTTTGAAGATAATTTAAAAGGCGAGGTTGTGGGTAATACCGAAGCCGGCGAAGCCATTATAAAATTTAATACAGATGATATTTTGCCTTGGACGCATAAACACGGCCTTATGCCACTTCCCCCTTATATTGAAAAAGCCAGAAAGCACGCAGGCCTTTCAAAAAGTATAGAAACTGATAAAGAAAGATATCAAACTGTTTATGCACAGGTGGAAGGTTCTATTGCTGCGCCGACGGCCGGCTTTCACTTTACGCAGGAATTACTTAACAAAATTAAAGATATGGGCGTAAATATTGACTATGTAACACTGCACGTGGGTTGGGGCACTTTTAAACCATTAAGAGGCGAGCCGACCGAACACAAAATGCTTGCCGAACTTGCCGAAATCACTCCTGAAACCGCCGATTTAATAAATAAAACAAAAGCAAATGGCGGGCGTTTATTTTCCGTAGGCACAACAAGCACAAGAACTATTGAAAGTTTTGCTGATGAAACAGGCAAAGTTTCAAGCGGAAAAAAGTGGACTGATTTATTTATCTATCAAGGTTATAAATTTAAAGCAATAGACGCGCTTATTACAAATTTCCATTTTCCTGATTCCACGCCTTTATGTATGGTTAGCGCACTTGCCGGTGAAGATTTTATTTACGAGGCCTACACTCAAGCGGTGGCCCAAAAATACCGCTTTTATTCTTTTGGAGATTCAATGTTAATACTATGACAAATATAGAAGATATAAAAATTATTCCCCCCTTTAAAGTTAAAGCAAAAGACCCAAAATGTTCCGCCAGAACAGGCGTTTTATATACAAAACACGGCATTGTTAAAACACCGGTTTTTATGCCGGTTGCCACGCAAGCCTGCGTTAAGGCCTTGACGGAAAAAGATTTGGAAGATATTAAAGTTGAGTGTATTTTATCAAACACTTACCACCTTTATTTAAGGCCCGGCACCGAACTTTTGGAGAAAATGGGCGGCCTGCATAATTTTATGCGTTGGAACGGCAGTATTTTAACAGATTCGGGCGGTTTTCAGGTTCATAGTTTATCGCATTTAAGAAAAATTACCGAAGAAGGTGTTTGGTTTAAAAGCCATCACGATGGCTCAAAACACTTTTTTACGCCGGAAAAGGTTATTGAATATGAAAGCAAAATCGGCTCTGATATATGGACCTGCCTTGATGTTTTAATTCCCTCTACCGCCAACGAAAGAGAAGCTAAAAAAGCCCTTGAAATTACAAAACGCTGGGCCAAAAGAGCGGCAACAAAATATCACTCTATGGTAAATCAAGGCATTAAGCAAAATGCTGACGGCAGTTTTGAAGTGCCGCACTCACTTTTATTTGGTATTGTGCAGGGCTCAATCTTCCCTAAACTCAGAGAAGATGCCGCAAAAACTATGGCAACTTTGCCGCTTCACGGGTTTTGTATCGGCGGGCTTTCCGTCGGCGAAACACGCGCAGAAATGAACCTTGCCCTAGAACATTGTATCCCCCATTTGCCCGATGAAAAACCGCGCTATTTAATGGGGCTTGGCACACCGCAGGAAATTTTAGATTGTATCGCGCACGGAGTTGATATGTTTGATTGTGTCTGGCCGACAAGAGTGGCGCGAAACGGCCAAGCCATGACAAGCCAAGGCAGATTAAATATCAAAAATGCCGAGTTTAGAACCCAAGATAAGCCCCTTGATGATAAATGTGATTGCTTTGTATGTAAAAACTATTCTAGGGCCTATTTATCGCATTTATTTAGGGCTGGCGAGTTAACAAGCCACCGCTTAATCAGCATACATAATATCCGCTTTTTAACCCACATGATGGAACAAGTCCGAGAGCATATAGAAAACGGCACTTTCCTAGAATACAAAACCGAAATGGAAAAGAATTATAAGTAAAAAAATTACTAATTATTATTATTATAGCCCTTAAGTCTATAATAGACCCAATCGCCATTATCATTATATTGTTTTTCCAATCCTAATTCTGCTGCTAACTCTTCCAATATTCCGGCAGAGTGATTTCTGTTTCCTTGAAGGTAAACACCTGCACTATTAAAAAACACCATAGCAAAGAAAGGTCTTGCAGCATAATCGTTTATTTCAAAAACCAATTGCGTCTTACCGGAAGCATACCAAGTTTGCCAATAATATTTATAACCATCAGCCCCTATAACATAATTGGTTTTAAGATTATTTAAGCATGTTCCTTCTCCGTTGTCAGTGCAAAGGGTATCTATTTTATCTTGTATACAATGCAAATCATTACCGCAGGAAGTATTATCCCACATATCTGATAACTCGTCCATTATATATAGTATATAATCTTTCAAAACCCAATTTTGAATATTAGAAGTATCTACAAAATTTTGGCCTTCCGGCAAACCAAAATCCCTACATATTTTATGAGTAATTGGACGGCAAAAAACTTGCCCTGTGCTATAATCTACAGAAAGTTCATATTCGCCATTATTACGAGTTGCTCTTGCAGAGGAAAATCTATCCCCAAAGATTTTATAATCAAAATATTGATCGGAAAATGTATCCCCTGTAGCAACACTACCATCGTCATCTTTCATTTCTAGTGGTAAATTAAGCATATTTTTAGAAAAATTACCACTTTTGGCATTATAAGTATATTGCGCTTTTGCTATTTGCGTAAGAGAAGTTATCCCTTGGGTTGCCCGTGTTTTTTCCACAGTCCATTTATAGCTAGGCACTGCAATTGCCGCTAAAACCCCTATAATTAAAACTACTACCAGCACTTCTACAAGGGTAAAACCTTTTTTATATTTTTTGTTTATCATAATTTAACTCCCTTATATAAAACAGCTTTTACTTATTTTGCAAAGCATTATTTTATATATAAATATTTTGAATATTTTTATTCTCAAAATCTTATATTATAGTATAGCTCTTATTTCCTATTTTGACAAGTGTAAAAAATCCCCCTATTCTATAAAAATAGGAGGATTTATTTTTAGATTACTTTGAACTATTTTGTTTGTGAAACAGGAATTTCTACATTATCTACAACAGAAGACATACCACGTCTAGAAACATTGATTGTTAAAAAGAGACATGTAATAGCAATAACTACTGCTACACCCGCTGTAAGTTTAGTTATAAAAGTTGCTGCACTAGGACCGGCAAAAACGCTATCGCTGTTAGAGCTGCCAAAAATACCCGCAGCAGAGCCTTTGCCACTTTGCATTAACACTAAACAAACTAAAACTAAACAAGCAATAATGTGAATTATAAAAACTAATGTGTACATTTATTTTCTCCTCTTATTTTTTTAATAAAGCCGTAATACCGGGAAGTTCTTTACCTTCCACAAATTCCATACTTGCACCGCCACCGGTTGAAGCATGGGAGAATGCACTGGATGCAATTTTGGCTTTTTTAAGAACATTTAAGCTATCACCGCCGCCAATAATAGTTATTGCACCTTTTGCGGTTAAATCAGCAAGCATCTTGGCAATAGCAAAACTGCCTTTGCAGTAGCTTTGCATTTCAAAAACGCCCACAGGGCCGTTCCAGAAAATTGTTTTGCATTTAGCAAGAGCGGCTTTAAAATATTCAATGGTTTTAGGTCCGATATCAAGGCCCATATAACCTTCTGGAATATTTTGATCTTGGGTGGTAATTGTTTCAATACCGTCTTTAAATTCTTTTGCGCAAACGGCATCTTGGGAAAGTAATAATTCAACCCCTTTTGCTTTGGCTTTTGCCATAACTTGTTTTGCTTCTTCAAGTTTTTCATTATCAACAAGGGATGTGCCGACATTATAGCCAAGGGCTTTATTAAAAGTATAAGCCATAGCGCCACCGATAACTAAAACATCAACCTTATCAATTAAATTGTTAAGAAGCATAATTTTATCTGAAACTTTTGCACCACCGATAATTGCGGCAAAAGGTCTTTTGGGGTTTTCTAAAGCGCCGCCCAAAAATTCAACTTCTTTTTGAATAAGATAACCGGCTGCAGAAGGTAAAAATTCAGTTATTGCGCTGGTGGAAGCGTGTGCGCGGTGAACTGTGCCGAAAGCTTCTTGAATAAAAATTTCGCCGTGTTTTGCAAGTTGCTTTGCAAATTCTTTATCATTAGCTTCTTCTTCGGGGTGGAAACGCAAATTTTCAAGCAAGGCAATTTCGCCTTTTTTGGTTTGGGCAACAACGGCTTCGGCTTCAGGGCCGACGCAATTATTTGCAAAGTGGACTTTGGTGCCCATTGCTTTTTCAACTTCTTCAACTAAAGGTTTTAAAGAAAATTCCGGTGCGACTTTGCCCTTAGGTCTGCCTAAATGAGAAATTAAAACAACTCTTGCTCCTTTAGAAAGTAAATATTTAATTGTTTTTTGTGTGGCATTGATACGTTTTGGGTTATCAACTTTGCCATCTTTTAAAGGAACATTATAATCTACGCGGACAAGAACATTTTTTCCGTCCAAATTTACATCTTGCATTTTCACAATATCATTTAGGTTCATAATCTTAACACCCCGAATATTTTATTTTAAAATTTAAAATTTGTGCGGGGTTCTCATTATTTAAAACAAGAACCCCGACTTTTAAAAAACAATTTATTTGTTAACTGAAGCCATATGAGCAATTAAATCAAGAACTTTATTAGAGTAGCCGATTTCATTGTCATACCAGGAAACGACTTTAACAAAAGTATCTGTTAAAGCGATACCTGCTTTTGCATCAAAGATAGATGTAAGAGGGCAACCAAGGAAGTCAGAAGAAACAACGGCTTCATCTGTATAACCTAAAATACCTTTAAGTTCACCTTCGCTGGCTTCTTTCATGGCTTTGCAAATTTCTTCATATTTTGCAGGTTTAGCCAAGTTAACGGTTAAATCTACTACGGAAACATCCAAAGTAGGAACGCGCATTGACATACCGGTAAGTTTGCCGTTTAAGGCAGGAATAACTTTACCCACTGCTTTTGCAGCACCGGTGGAAGAAGGAATAATGTTGCCGCTTGCTGCTCTGCCGCCGCGCCAGTCTTTCATAGAAGGACCATCAACGGTTTTTTGTGTTGCTGTTACAGAGTGAACGGTTGTCATAAGACCATCTTTAATACCGAATTTATCATTTAAAACTTTAGCAATAGGAGCTAAGCAGTTTGTTGTGCAAGAAGCATTGGAAACAAATTGTGTTCCTTTTACATAGGTTTTTTCGTTAACACCGCAGACGAACATAGGAGTATCGTCTTTTGAAGGAGCGGACATTACGACATATTTTGCACCGGCTTTAATGTGAGCTTGTGCTTTTTCTTTTGTTAAGAATAAACCGGTAGATTCAACAACATATTCTGCACCGACTTTATCCCAAGCAAGTTCTGCCGGATCTTTAACTGCGGTTACGCGGATTTTTTTGCCGTTAACGATTAATTGACTGTTTTCAACATCAGCTTCAATTTTGCCTTCAAATCTGCCGTGCATTGTATCATATTTAAGCATATATGCTAAATAATCAACAGGGCATAAATCGTTAATACCGACAATTTCAATATCTTTTCTTTCTTGGGCAGCTCTAAAAACAAATCTGCCAATACGGCCAAAGCCGTTAATACCAACTTTAATAGACATCTAAGTATCCTCCTAGAGATTTTATTTCCCTTATATGATACCATTTTAAGAGGTTGCTAGCAATAGATTTTTAAATAAAAAAATACCCCCTAGCACGCTAAGAGGTATTTTTCATTATATTTTTAATTTTTTAGTTAGATATTTTTGAGAGGGCTTGGAGATAAACCTCATTTTCTGGGTCTAATTGATGGGCCATACTATAATCTTTTTTGGCTTCTACTATATTTCCCTTTTCTTCCCAAACTCTGCCTCTTAAATAATAATATTCCGGATTTTCGGGGTTCATACTGATTGCATAACTAAAATCAAGCAAAGCGCCGGTAAGATCATTTAATTCCATCTTAATAATGCCTCTTTCAGAAAAATATTCCGGATTTCTATAATTTTTACTTATTGCGGTATTTATATCTTCCAAAGCACCTTTAGAATCACCAAGATTCATCTTGGCAGCACTTCTTTGATAGTAAGCATAATCAAGGTTTTCATTTAAACTTATTGCTTTATCGGCTGATGCTAAACTAGCTTCATAATCTTGCATTTCATCGTAAATATCTGCCTGCAAAACATATAAATCTGCATCACTTGGGTCTTCAATAATACCTTTATTTACAAATATTAAAGCCTCTTCAAATTGATCCAGTTCATAATAAAATTTTGCTTTTAAATAATAAAGGTAACTATTATCCGGATCTAGGGCAAGAGCGGCATTATAATCAGCCAAAGCACCGTCATAATCTCTAAATCCGAATCTTAATTTTGCCCTAAAAGTATATAAATCGGGGTTTTCCGAGTCAAGTTCTATAGCTTTATCTACCGAAGCTAAAGACCCTTTGTAATCTTCAAATTCATATTTAACAAGCGCCATTAAGAAATGAGCCACAGGGTTTTTATCGTCATATTTTAAAGATTCTCTTAAATCAAGAAAAGCACCCTTGATATCTTGCGCTATATATTTTAATTGGGCGCGGGAAAAATAAAGATATCCGTCATCTTTCTTGATTGAAATAGCTTTATCTAAAGCTTCAAAAGAACCCTGCAAATTATTCATTGCAAGATTGATGGTGCTAAGCGTAATAAGATAATCTACTTTAGTAGGGGCATGTTCAATAGCTTTATTTATATTTTCAAAAGCCCCCCTCATATTTTGCAAATTCAAAAAGCAAATGGCGCGCAAATTATAAAAAACATCATTATTGGGATCTATTTCAATAGCGGTATCTAAATATTTTATAGCGTCTTCATATTCGCCATTGTTTATTTTGTAATCAATAATGCTTTTATATTTTTGGGCTTCTTCTTGCCTTAAATTTTTAATACTGATGGCATTGCTTGCCTGTTCCATATAAAAATCGGCATTTTCCGGGTCAAGTTCCATAGCAGTAGTAAAATCTTCCGCTGCGCCGTCATAATCACTGAAAGCATCCTGTTTTACTAAAGCCCTTTCATAATAATATTCTGCTTTTTTAGGATTTTTTTCAATAGCTAAATTATAATAAGCAAGGGCGCTTGCATTATAAGATTTTAATACTTTTTGATAGGCCGCCTCAGCAATACTCTGTGCTTGGGCTTCTTTATCAATAGCAACTTCGGCCACGGCAGGTTTTTTAGCATGTAAAAGATTATCTATATTATGTAAAAAATCTTTAAAAATATTTTTGCTTGGTTTTTCTAAATCAAGAAAATTTCCATACATACTTAAAAACTTTGCATATAAATTGCGGTATTCTGTAACATTTGGATTTAATTCAATAATTTTTTCCAAATCTTTTTTTGCCTGCTTAAGATCCGTATCCTGTTCATAGGAAAAACGCATCAAATAAAGTTCTGTATTTGTATCATCCCAATCAAGGGCATCATTGCAAACTTCAATCATCATTTCCGGCTTATCTTGGCCAAGATCTACAAGAAGGTTCATCATTCCCATAAATTTTTGCGCTTCCTGAACTCTTTCTTCTTTACTAAACTGCGATATCATATATTTTTTAGAAGTCTCAAGCAACTCGTGGCCTTTTTGGGGATCTATATTATTTATTTTTAATTGCCTAACAAGATGAGTTAAAAAGGTATAAACATCACCTGTTTCAGAGATACTTTTTATTTCTTCAAAAGTTGCTTCTTCGGCATCTTCAAAAGCTTTTCTAATTGCAGGGGTATTGTTAAATAATTGTTCTAAGGTCAAATTACCCATTAAAATTTGGCTTAAAACCGGCGGTAAAGGCAAAACAGATAAAAACAAAGATGAAGAGCTTTTCTTGCCAAAAATTTTTTCTTTTAAACCTTGCAACATATTTTTAAAACTTTTGGAATTTTCTTTTAAATTTTCATCAGAAACTTCTTCTGCTTCTATTTCTTCGGGTGAAATATTATGATCTTCGCTCCATCTTGCCAATATTTCTTTATAGCTTTTTCTTGTGGGGTCATACTTAATAGCCATTTTGATATCTTCTAAAGCGGCCTCTACATTATGGGTTAAGTAATATCTTTTTGCGCGTTCAAAATAATATCTGGCAGTAGTAGGAGCAACTTCTATGGCTTTTGTATAATCTTTAAAAGCCCCTTTCTTATCGTTTAAGACATAGAACTCTAAATTTGCCCTGTTAAGATAGTATAAAGGATCGGTAGGAGCAAGTTTTATTGCGGTATTAAAATCAGCCAAAGCAGCATGGTAATTGCCAAAATACCTATCGTTAATATAACCTCTTTTGTTATACCATTCAGCTTCACTGGAATCAAGTTCTATGGCTTTACTATAGGCCTCTAAAGCACCTTGATAATCTTTTATATCGGAAAGTTTTAAATCGCCTATTATGCTATATAATTCAGCATCATTAGGTCTAAATTTTAAGGAATATTCTAAATCTTCCAAAGAACCTTTAAAATCACCTAAATAAAGTCTTCTTAAGCTTGCTCTTCTTAAATAATAATCTATATTTGTCGGATCATATTTTATGGCTAAATCTAAATCTTTTAAAGATGCGGTAGGATTATTAAATTCATAATAGAATAAAGCACTTCTTCTGCCGTAATAATCGGCATTTTGCGGATCAAGTTTTATTGCTGCGTTATAATCTTCTAAAGCACCTTTATAATCACCTAAATAAGCACTTTTTAAAGAACCTCTTTTGCTAAAATACTCTGCATTATTGGGGTTAAGTTCTATGGCTTTATCATAGTCCTTTAAACCACCTTTAACATCATTTAGGTATTTATATTTTATGCGACCTCTGTAAATATAAAATTCTGCATTATTAGGCGCAATAGCAATAGCTTTATTATAAAGCTCCAAAGCGGATTCATAATTTCCGTCTAAAAACTCGGAATCGGCAATACCTTGATAATAGGCCGCTACACCGGGGTTTAATTCTATTGCTTTAAGATAGTCTTTTTTTGCTTCTTCAAATTGTTTAAATTTATGGCGTTTTAATCTGGCGCGGGAATAATAATATCTTGCTTTAGTCGGCTCAAGTTCTATGGCTTTATTATAATCGGCCAAAGCACCATTGATATCGTTTATATATCTATCTTTAAGATAACCTCTTAAGTCATACCAAGCAGAAACCTGAGGGTTTAAATTTATAGCTGTATTATAATCTTCCAAAGCACCTGTAAAATCTGATAAAAGATATTTTACTCTTGCTCTTGCGGCATAAAAATCGGCATTTTTGGGGTTAAGTCCTAGGGCTTTATTATAATCTTCCAAAGAACCTTCGCGGTCTTTAAAATATCTTTCTTTTAAATATGCTCTATCGTGATAAAATATTGGATTTGTCGGGTCAAGTTCTAGGGCTTTATTATAATCATCTAAAGCCCCTTTATAATCTCTTAAACCGGCGCGGTAAAAATAATATAAAGCATTGGTAGGATCTTTTTCTATAGCAATATTGTAATAGTTTATTGCACTAAGATTATCCCCTTTGGAAATTGCTTTGCTTGCTTTAGCGGCATAAAATTCCGCATTTTCATTTTGGGGTTCTTTGCCGTTAATTATATCTAAAAATTCTTGTGAGGTTATTTGGCCTGTTAAAAACGCGGCAAATAAAGGCGGTAGCGGTAAAGGAACTACTGAAGAAAAGAAAACCCCCGGTCTTTTGGAAGCAAAAATGGTTTTTTTTATTTTTTGAAAAATATTTTTTGTAGTATCATTATCTTTTTCAGAAACAAGCCCATTTTCTCTTGCGTATTCTTCGTAGCTTTTGCCATTAGTCCATTCTTTAAAAAGATTTTGTTTAACAACAATATTAGAGGCCTTAGGGTCTAATTTAATTGATAAAGCCAAATCTCTTATCGGTGTAGTTTTATCTTCTAAAAACGAATAACCTACCAAAGCGCGCATAAAGAAATATTCGCCGTTTGTATTATCTAAAAATATGGCTTTGGTAAAATCATCAAAAGCTTCTTGATAATCGTGGTTAAGGTCAAGTTTTAATCTGGCTCTTTCATAAAGATATTGGGGATTATTAGGATTAACTTCAAGGGCTTTATTATAATATTTTAAAACTTGCTGTTTATCATTTTTTTCTTTAGCTAAAAGGGCTTCTCTATAGTAAACTTTGGCTTTATTTTTTTGATTATTACTATAAATTATATCTTGATTTGCTTGTTGCTTGCTAAGTTCTTTTGCGGCTCTTTTTGCTTTAAACTTAGCCCACAAAGAAATTTTTTCTTGTGTTTTAGCTGTTTCAATTTGTTGTTCTTTTTTATCTTGCTCGGCTTGTTCTTTATCGTATTTATCAAAAACGGCTTGCTTGATTTCTTTTTCTTTGGCAATTTTCTGTTTAAAATAATTTTTAGTTTGTTCTAAGATTTTTTCAATATGTTTCTTTTTTACTTGTTCTTTTTCAAGTTCGGCTTTAAAATTGGCTAAAAAAATATTTTCAATAGTTGCCTTGTCATAAACAACAAGGTTTTCTTTTTCTGTTTTGGCTATGGCTCTATTATATGCTTTTCTGACGGCTTTTGTTTTATTACCAAGTTGCTCTAAAGTTAAATCGCCTGTAAGCAGCATTTGTATATTTTTAGGAAGCGGCAATAAAGAAGCCATCACTTTGCCGGAAGATTCTTTGCCAAAAAGTTCTTCTTTTAAACCCTGAAATGAGTTTCCATCGGCTTTTTCTGTGTTTAAGGCCATTTCTTCTAACCATTTTTTGTAAATATTTTCCAATCTTCTTTTATTTAAACCTTTTGCGTATTTAATGGCTTTTTCTAAATCTTTTAAAGCACTTTCCTTCTCGTCAACTTTATAGTATTTTAGCAAGGCGCGTCTATAATAATAAATAACGTTTTCAGGTTTTAAATAAATAGCGGCATTATAATCGTCCCAGGCATCTTCATAATCAAAAATTAAAGCATCTTTTAATAAAGCGCGCCTAAAATAATATTCCGGTGTGCCGGCTTTGGAAATTATTTTATTAAAAACTTTTTCAAAAGAACTTACTTCCGGTGTTCTTGATGTTTGGGATTTAGCTTGCGTTTTTTGCTTAGCTACTTTTTTTTGCTTTTTGTGGTTTTTATCGTATAACTCGTCAAAAAGTGGGGTATGCCTCATATAATCATCATAAGTTTGGCCGGACCATTCCTGAAATTTATTTTTATAAGTTTCTTTTATATCTCTTGGAGCATATTTTATAGCTAAAGCCAAATTTACTATAGCTACTTTTGAGTTATTTAAAATATCATGGTTCAATAAGGCCTTATGGTAATAGTATTTGTGATTGCGCGTATCTAAAGAAATTGCTTTATCATAATCTTTATCTGCTTCTTCCCCGTCTTTAAAGCCATAGGCCCTTAAAAAACCTCTTTGATGATAATATTCTGCATTATTTGGGTCAAGTTCTATTGCTTTAGTATAATCTTGCAAAGCACCGATATAATCTTGCAAAGAGTGATCTTTTAAATAACCTCTTGCAAAGAAATATTCTGCTTTATTTGGGTTTAATCTTATTGCCTCGTTATAATATTCTAAAGCAAGTGAAATATCAATATATTTATTTTTTTCGGCTTTTTTAAAATAATATTTTGCTCTTGCATTATCGGCGACTTCACCTAAAGTTTTTTCACCCAATAATACTTGCGTAACAACTTTCGGCAGATACGGGAATGTCATAAATAATTTATAATCGTCTTCTTTAACGGAAGATTTTTCCTTGTCGCCTAACATTGTGTTTTGATAAGAGTTATCTTGTGTTTGCTCGGTTTTATTTTCGTTTTCTGCAGAATATTCTTGCGTCCATAGTTCTAGCATTTGCTTATAAGATTCATTACGGCCGTCATTATAATCTATGGCCTTTTTTAAATATTCTATAGCCTCTTTATATTGTTTTAATTGATACTTTATAGTGGCTATAGAAAAATAGGCATTTTCAATAATAGTTTTCAATTCGTCGGAGCTTTTGATAACTGCTTCATTATCTTCGCCATATTTTATCATAATATTATAATATTTTATGGCTGTTTCGTAGTCATTTGTAAATCTAGCAGCCAAAGCCGTATTTTCATAAATTTGTAAGGCACGAAGTGCTTTGTCATACTCAGCGGATTCAAAACTTGACAGCCCTATATGTTCCTTAACTTTATTAACAAGTTTTTCAATTTTCTTTGCGTCAACTCCGGCAAATTCAAGTTCCATTTTAAAATAATACGCAAATTGATTTAAAGCTTCTTTTTCGTCTGTATTGACTATTTCCTGCGAAACTCTTTTTTGTGCTTTATAAAAAGCGGTTTGGATAACTTCTGTTCTGTTGGTAAGTTGTTCTAAAGTTATATCATTTGTCAAAAGTTGCATTACTGATTTTGGCACAAACGGAAGTGCCATAAACAATTTATCAGATTTTTCTTTACCGAAGATTTTTTCTTTTAAACCTTGAATAGTTTGATTAAAAGTGTTTGTATTAGCTTGTTCTTCTTTTGTTTCTTCAGAAGCAAATTCAGGGTTAGCTTTTATATACTCTTCATAAGTTTGCCCGCCGCTCCAATCTTCAAATAACCATTTAAGGGAATTTGTACTAGATTTTCTTGCATATTTTATACTTTTAGCTAAATCATTTAAAACATCAGCTATATCTTCTTTATGTTCCTTTTTTAGAAGAGCACGACGATAATAATAAACTCCTTTTTTAGAATCAAGTTCTATTGCCTTATCATATTCTTTTAAAGCCTTTTCGTATTCGTGCGAATGAGCAAAGATCTCACCTAGCATATAGTGATTTTCAGCTTCTTTTTGAATTTTTTCTTGTGCGGCTTTTTGGGCTTCTTTTTCTTTACTGCTTTGACCTGTCAAAAAATTTCTTATAAACTTTGGCAAAGGAATAGGCAAAGCAAAAAGCGTGCCGGAATTATTTTGATTTTGCGCGGTAGTATTTTTGGGGCTTTCAGAATCAAATTCAGGGTTAGCTTGTATATACTCTTCATAAGTTTGCCCGCCGCTCCAATCTTCAAATAACCATTTAAGGTGTTCTTTATCAGCTTTGTTTTTTGAATATTTTATACTCTTTGCCAAATCACTCAAAGCGCCCGCTATATCTCCTTTATAATTCTCTTTTATAATAGCACGAC
>JAEEGL011556228.1_pt1 | contig 46790 bp, 48 predicted proteins | sample 9134231 | NCBI WGS metagenome assembly JAEEGL01 (sample SAMN16246548, study PRJNA631951) | gut metagenome | biome: gut microbiome; feature: rumen; material: fiber-attached | host: Bos | place: Iran: Karaj | collected 2018-10
AGTACGCTCTCATCTTTTTTTACTGACTTATAAAGGTCTTCTCTTGTCATCAGATTTTCATACATATTAGCTCCTAAAACATAAGCATTGGGCGCTTATTCTATCTGGTTTAGATATGTTTAGCAAGCCGCAATCTATCTAAACATTGTTGTGATTTTTGTTTTGGACTTAAATGTAAAAATAAATTAAAGTTAGATCAAAATTCCATGGCAATAATGACATGGTACAATTTTGGAGAAATTATGAATAATACATTTGATTTTAGTTATTTTGTACCAACACCTGATACAACAGCTAACTGCGCTTTAAGCAGATGGAATGATGGTTTAATGGGATTGTCTGATTTCTTAAAGACATATATGTCAACCAGACAATCATTGGAGTTTGGTTTCAGCCGCTCTCTGAATATAAAAGAAATATTGAATCTAAATCTTGCTCCAAACGCGGCAAAAGATGCTGATGGCAAAAATGATTATGTCATAAACTACAGAAAATTTGGTGATATAAAGGCATATGTCTGCGGATTTGAAATTCCTATTGTTGACTTCATGCATCCATTCTTGAAGATGAATTGGGTTCATGATCGTGTGAGTCATATAGATTATGACACTCTTTCTCTCAATGAGTGTGTAACTCATGTTTTCAATTATAAAAGTGAATTAGATCAACAAGATAGAGTCGATGCAACAGTTGCTTCTCTTACGAGTCTAAGAAATGATGTTGAAAATGTCATGACAGATACAGAGATAGCAACATACTTTAACAAAAATTTTGATGGTACAGTTCAGACAAGAGCATCCGTATTAACAATGATTGATACTGCTATCAGTACCATTCAAAGCATGACATCTAGTGCAGAAGATTTCATTTTTGGATATGGAAGTAAAAAGGATTTAGAAGAAATAACGAGTGATATTAACGGTCTATATCCATCAAATTCTTTGTCCAGTACGAATCTGTATTTATATAGAGATTTGTGTTATGTCGCACATGTTGGTTATCCATATAAAAATTTCAAACTAAAAATTGATTCGACAGAAAGTGATTATATTTTATCGAAATATTTCCATCCAAATGGAATTGATTTAGCGTTTGATGATGAAAATTCATCACCAATAATTACTACCGGTCAAATAAAGAAACAAATATTAATCTTTTTTAGATTTAATCTAACAGAAAAACCAACAATAACGCCATTCATTTCTCATGATGGAACAGAAGTTCCGTTGTCGAAACAAAATGTTACTTTAAGATATAGTAAACATCAATCTGGTCAATATTATAATGGAATGTATCAAGTTCCATCATATTGGGACAGCGATTTAGAATGCCCTGTTTATTTTGATTCTGATGGCATTGCCAGACCAATGACATTAGAATGCAATGTCGATGGCATGGGCGGAAAAGATTACACGTTCTGGTCATCACCTGTGCAGAAAACTGATAGTGGTTATCAATTCGAATGCTGTATGCCTCTAGTTTTCTATAATGAAGTGACTAACAGCTATGGCAACGAATATTACGCAACAAAACCTCATGACGGCATTGAAGTCGGACAAGTCATGTATCGCATCCCTGTTGTCAAAAGAATGCGTCAGAATATTGAGGAGGCTGTCGTAAATACGCATCTTGCAAAATGTTTGAATGATTTAATCCCTGCAACAGATGAAAATGCAGAGGATGATGAAACAGTCGTGCTTGGTGGCGTCGTTGTCGATGATTTCACTGAAGGACTATATCCTGTTGCAGAAACACAAAAAGTTGCAACAGAAAGAGAATACGGCGAAGTAAAGATAACAAAAGTAAAGGACAGCGACGGCGAATACAATGAAACTCTTAATCTGATGTATCACTACAGCGAGACAGGCGAATTGTCATATGGTGGATACACAATGCCAGACTCCGGACGCGCAATCGACATGATTACGCTGTTTGATACGTTACAGGCATTAGGTGGTGGCGCTCCCATTGAGCATAGTCATTATTTTGTTGTTAATGGTGTGAACAATGGTAATGTAAACATCTTTGCACAAGATAATGATGCTGCAACCTTATATTTAAAAAGTGACTTTTCTTTGTTAATGGAGAACAGTTATTCTGTTGATGGAATTAATTACGAAAACCATATATATATGAATGAAGATGGTTCTATTAATTTAACTGGAACTGATGGAGACTATAAATCAGTCTTTGATATTGAAACATCATATGCTTATTTATTGACAACAACGATTTCAAATCCTAACGATAATAGCTCTCGTGTACAAACTGATTTGGATTATATAAACATCGAAGCAAAAAGAGTACAAAACAATCATTCTGTCGATAACAAAATATTGATTTCAAAACTGGATAATTTAAATAATAATAAAGGTATAAAGATTGAGTCTCGAAAAGTTGAACCTGGAGACCACGAATCAGTATCTTATATTGAAACAAAAGATTTAATCACTATTTGGCAAGAAGGTGCTTATCAAGCTCCATCTTATATAATATTGGATGGTTCTATTGACATACACTCAGAAGGTGATGATAAAGAGACCCAAGGACGGGATTATATTTATTCCATTAGGTTAGAAAGCGAATATGGCTATATTTTAATGGGAAAAACGAGTGAGAATAATATTATATCAACATGGAACGACGATTTAGGTGCTGATATTATTACTCTAAATATAGCTGACGCAGATGACACTGCATCAGAGTCTATTTATCTTTGTGATGATTCTCCAACTTGGAGCGTCTATTTAAAAAAACAAAGTGATGAGTGCAGAATATTCTTCCAAAAAACGGGTAATAAATGGAATCTATCACCTGCTAATAATTCTAACGACGATCCTGTTTATTATGATTGTGATTTAGGCAGGGACGGCTCTCCATGGCGAACAGTTTATGCAAAAGAAGTAGCATCTAAAAAGATTATAACTAACGACGGCATTACTGCAAGTTTGGATAATACAGGTATCTTTAATATGCATCCAAGATTGGGTAATAGCAATGATACACTCACAATACCTATCGGAGGCATTATAGCTGTTAATGCTAGAGGATTAAAAGAAGCTAATCTTAATTATCTTAATGCAGGCAATACGGTTCAGATAACTTCAACTATGTCTGTTATGGTTGCAAAATTCAAAGGCACTTCTATTATGGAAGGTTTGTATAAAATTGGAAATGGACAATATGTATTATTAAATGATTATGATGCTACGTATGATTATCCTAATAATGTTGATACCCTTGTTCTTCTTTTGCGCGTTGTTTAATTTTCAAAAAAAAATCCCACGGAGTAATATCCGTGGGTTATTTTTTTTAGAATAACAGAAAAGAATTATTGTTTGCAGAAATATATTTTTGAGATAAAATCTACACCAATTTTTTCAAGTTTGTAAATATAGAAGCTAGAGCCAACTAATATTTTTTCTACGACTCTGTAAGCAACTGAATATGCTAAAATAATGTCACCTTCTGAAAAATAGTCTGCTGTACCATACTTTGAAGAGAAATAATTGTTTGAAACTATCTTATCTTTATTGTTGGATATGTATGTTAAACAAGCCTCATCATTTTCTAAACATCTCGAACTCAGTGAATTATACTGAAGATACCTCAATCCTGTTTTTTCACCATCAACGATAGGCATTACATACATTTCTTGAAGCCTATACCATCCAGAATTAGAGTCTAATAATTCTCTCGAAAAATCAATGTCTTTCTGAAGATTATTATAATCATCCACGTTACCGTCCTCTGTTAAGTCTCGCCATAGCAAGAATGTTTTTATTTCCTCATTAAGAGGATTTTTATCTGATTGTTCTAAATTAGCTAAACAACATGTCGCACTAACATCTTTGTAAACAAGATTAGTGTAATAACACCACTTATTCAATACTGTATCAAATGGCTGAGTCGATACGCTCTGGCTACCATCAGGATATGTCGTTACAGGATAAATAATCCTGTCGCCATCTTTCGACACATTAAGATTATCAATCGTATCATTAATGCCGTCGATATCGCCATTTATGCCATTTATCTGTTCTTGTTGTTCTTTAATTGTTTCTTTTTGATCGTTAATAGTGTCGTTGGCTTCCTTTAAGGAAGCATTCAAGCCGTTTATTTGTTCCTGCTGTTCTTTCGCAGTGTCTTTTGCTTCATTTAAATCTTCATTCAGATTGTCTATCTGCTGTTGCTGTTCTTTGATTGTGCTTTCCTGTTTCTTAGCTATTTCGTTTGCATCATCAGCCGCTTTGATTGCATCTTCTTTTGCTTTATTAACCTCTTCAAGTGTGTTGTCTAATTTCTCATTTGCGGCATCCATGTCTTTTTTTGATTGCTCTGCTTCTGACTTTGCTTTTTCTGCATCTGATTTTGCCTGCTCAAGATCTGAGTTAAGCTGTTCAATCTGATCGCGATAAGCATCAATATCCTGCTGTTGCTGTGTGGCTAAATCAGACATGTTGTTGAATTGACCATTTAACAGATCAATCGCCAAATTAAGCTCATCGATGTCGTTAGTGAAATCCTCTGCACATCCAAACATTGTTGCACAGACGAGAGAAATAATTGCCAGTGTGTTCGTTGCTTTCATGTTTCGACTCCTTATCGAAAGAATTTAGTGTGAGAATGCAACCTAGCATTCTCCATATACGAGCAATATAGCACGCTTTTGTGTTTTGTCAATAAAAAAATTGACACAAGTGTCGTTTTTTTTGCTTTATTAACAAAAACAACAACTTATATCTGTGTAACACAATAGAGTGTTGTCGAAATACGATTAACGACCAAAGATTTTCTGTTGCCAGCTTGTCTCGTTCGGAATAAACTCACTAAGCCTTGATCTATCTAAACATGATAGCATGTTTTCCTTTATCATCATTGTAATGGGTAATAAAATGAGCAAAAATATTAAGATAAGCGATATCGATAGTGCAAAACTTCTCAATGGCGAAATGAACAGCGATGGTGTAAATATCTGCAATTCTTTTGCTGAATTCACTCTTGAAAGCGATGAAAATTATGATAGAGTAATTGGTATACTTGAAGTAGACTCTCAGAACAAAGCAGTTCTCGATTCAAACAATAAACCAAACTTTAAAGTGTTCATAAACAAAGATGGCAAACAATATCGCTCTAAAGATATTGTTATACCTCATTATGATGATAACTATAATGATCGTCTCATCGATACAGTATTTCCTTTCTCTGAGATTAGAAAGGTCATGACAAAAAAATACGATAATGATGACTCTGTTTTACATGAATATAAAACAAGCGTATCAAATATTGAAGGTACACTACATGCATATAGCTCTGAATTAAGAGACGAAGCTCCTTATGATCAATTTCCAGATACTTATGTGGAAGAAAATTTCAGAAATATAAAAACCATAGATGATGATGGTATAGATTCTGATCTAAGAAAAGGTTTCTATGACGAAAATGAGCTTGTTGGGTACACACCATCTACATACTACTCAATGGTGAGAATACCTCTGTTTTATTTTAGAACATACTTCGATGTTTCTAAAAGTTCAAAAGGTAAATATTACAGATGCTATGAAATCATTAGTGAAGATGTATATAATAAACTATCTGATAAAAACAAGACTTGTTTCTCAATACCGAAGGCTTTTTATACGCAGGATAGCAGTCATGAATTACATAAAGTACTTTATGTAACAAGTCAGCCTATTAGTAGAAACGGAATATTCAATTGTTTTGGCTCTGAAAATAATATTTTTGAGCCACAAAATGTTTTTGGTTTTGGTTTTTATAATTCACTTACAAGTAAGTACTCTTATGAAACGCCAGACACTATTTTTAATGAACATGGAATGAGCGCAGAGATTTGGTATGGAGTCATTTGCTATCTCATGCGGCTCTATACAGGTTCTTTCGATCTTTGCAACATTCATCCAGACACTTCAAATTATGACGCAATGAATATTGCTTTTAACAGTTGTATTGACTTTCTTAATAACGATGAGACTCGTGCATTTACTTTTGAAAAAGTCATAACAAGTGATAACATTGCTGATACAGATTCCAAAGTATTAGACAACTCTAACAATCTGGTGTTTCCTAGGAATTGTTTCTATGGATGCACAAACGCTGTTTTTGTTACTTCATTTCAAGATTTTTATGATGAGTATTCTTCGGATTACGAACTTAAAAAAGTTACAGTTACATACATTGATGTAACAGATCAAAGATACAGATACAGAATTGATGGGCTAAATTTGAGCGACGGAACTTATTTTGTATCAAATTTTATTATTAATACAAATAATGCCAGTTCATTCTTAGCTGAAGACAAAATTTCTATCGGTAATAAGTGCTTTATTCTAACTGTTAGTAGTGGAAGTTATACAATAAAAAACATGCCAATATATGGTTGGAATGACTATAATAAAGGATTAAAGAGATACGTTTATTCTGAAAGTGGTTCAATCTATTTTGAAACTGCGCGTTCAAACTCATCTAATATTGGTATATCATTCAATCTATATGATACAGGACTTCTTATAGGAACTGGTGCTTATAGATCTAATGTACTTGAATTCCTATTTGAAAGAATAAGAGTGGACGGTGACATTAAATATAGAGCTGTCGTTAATGCGTTTATTGATACAGATGAGGGTGGTGTCAGCGGAAAATCCACATCAAATGCAGGACATTGGCAGGTCATTCCATTGGTAGATTACGACAATCCAGCTAATGCTGGTTTAATTTTAAACGAAAATTCAGCCATATCATTTTTAAAGACAAAAATTTTCGCCAATTATAATGCAAGTACTCTTGGAACTGATATCATCAGAATATCCACTTATGAACATCCATGGAGCAATTTTGGATTTGGAATAGAACATAACGACAGAATGCTTAGTTGCGTAAATAAAAAGAATGCTTATATTGGAAACAAGCTGACTCTAATGCATTTCTCTGATATTTTTAGACCATTCAAATTACAGCCATCTATGAATCAGAGTTACTGCTTTTTAAACACTAGACCTTCTATTTATAGAAATTCACCGGGGGAATTGAGTAGAGGAACTTTCGTCCGTGGTAGCGGCGATTATGATCAATCATATTATATTACTATTAATTTAGATGATTTAAGTAAATCTTTGACAAATGAATCCTATTTTGTTTTTGGTTTGAAAATTTATGATACAAACTCTGATGACGTTGTTGATTTTAGTAATGCATTAGGAGATCGTGATGGAAATTATTTAATCTTAGAAAAGACATTTGATCAGGTTGACCCAAATACTGGCTATGGAAAAAGCGTATGGTCTTTAAAAGACAATGAAGGTAATACATATAACAATTCAACATTACCAGCATCAAACAAATATACATTAAATGCTGATTATTGTTTGTATTTATGGCAAAACAATGATCTAGAATCTACACCTCATGCAATAGGAACACCCCGTATTATTATTGAATGTAGCAATACGACAAAAATTCTTACAACCTATCAAACAAAAATGGATACTGCATTGCAAATAAGCCAATTATTTACTGGTAGTAGAACGCTAGAAAAACGTCAATCCGGCGTATTCATAAACAATATGTCTTGCAATTTTGAATCAGGCAAAAAGCTAAAAGTAAAGACATATGATTTTTATCATACAGAAGAAGTTGAATTTGATACTGTAAATATTGCAACAAATAATACTGTTGATAAATATTTTATGTTTTGTGACCAAGATGAAATTGAGGCAAACAACGGTACGACATATACTAGAACACCTGTGAATGATTCACAAGGCAGGCTGTCAAGGGAATATTATAATAGTGATACTTCATTCATGGAAATACCTATAACCAATACAAGCAATAACGTATCAGATAACACTTTCCTGAATTATGAAACTGGAAATAGTTATGTATCAAGTTTTAGAACTCAATATTATAATATCCCTATAGGTTATGAGTCTGATTTTATTTTCTCTGTTGGTTCAACAACAGGTACTAGATCCCCAATGACATACTCACCTAAACCATCTCTATATTCCATAAATATGTTCGAAGTTCCTGAAAAACATAATTATTTCAAATGGTTTTTCAGATTTGATATTAACTCAAATAATTTCCTAGATCAATCCTCATATGATTATTATTATAAATACATCTATATGTATCGCCAAGCGTTGATGCTAACATTCCTTGAAGACGAGTGAACTCTACTAGCATCTATTTTCTTAATTCAGGAGACTACCTCATGATTAATGTAAAAACATTCCTTTCATTAAAAAATATAGCATCAACAGACGAACTAGACTTCGGAGAAATCGGAATACTAAATGAACAACTGTATTTCAGAGGCTTCGATGACCGCGTATACAAAATAAGATATAATGAGGATGATACATATTACACAGACATCTATGGTATCAGACTGCCAATAACATACCCTCAAAATCCAGAACAATTGACAGACGACAAAATGGAGCGCGTCCTTATTAAACGTCTCGTCGATGAAGATGGTAATTATATTGACACTGAATTCGTAGGCGATGACACAGAGATGAAATATGTCATCTCGTGGGATGATGGTCGCGTCATTGAAGATACTATCTCACAAAATTATCACCCATTCAATAAAATGGAAGTCATTGATGCAAGATATAATGGCAGTGAGGCAACCATTCTCCCAATATTTTATAAAAATAAAACGCTTGCCAGAACTGTAAACGGCAATGATTACATCTATTACCTCATAAGCGAAAGACCTTTTGACGACTTCTATCCTGTAGAATCACACCTGAACCAAGATGGATATTACAGCAAGGAAATCTATCTTGAGTCAGATTGGAGAGAATTTAGACTTTCATTTACAGAAGATAATGTAGTTTATTATAACCCTCTATATTTAGAATCCTATGAGGATAAGCGTTTATATGATAACGATTTTTACATAAATGCAAACATATGGAGTGATTATCTCTATTATCTCTATATGATCAAAACAATGTCATTCTTCCCATTCAAACAACTGGTAGAAAACTATACACCAATCTATTGCACAACATCATATGCACCACTAAACAGCATCATACAAACACCTGATTTTACTGTTGATGGAACAAGTTTTACAATAAATAAAATCAAATTAAATAATGCTAGTGATTTGGAATTAACAGATGGAATGTGTGTATTAGCTGGTGTCGCTTTCAGTACAGGAAGTTCTGCGCCTAACATAAGAAGCCTGCCACTATCTCAGACATATCCAGACTATCCTCTGTTCACAAGAGCTTTCGTACATAGAATTCCTAATACGGATGATTACGATGTCGTACCATTTTATCCTATGAGCGTTACTTTCGCTCAAAACACTGCAAAACCGTACATAGTATTCCTATCACAAATTCCTTATGATTATTATGGACATAGTTCGAGTGATGATACTACATATGAAGATCTTGATATAGAAAATGGAACTCTTGAATCACCAGTCAGGATGAAAGTCGATTTCATTAAAAATCTCTTCCCTGTTTTCTATAATGCTGACTGCGTTCTTGAATATGACCGAAGCTCAATAACATTAGAACAACAATTAAGTAGAACATATAACTATAACACACCTATCTTTTTCTCAAACAATAGCAACATCTTATATACTGATAATGAAATTGAAAATACATTCAAAAAAATAAATATGCTAAAAGGTGAAAATGCATCTGACCCTAACCCAAACAGATATGTAACATGCTATTTTGTAAACAATCTAATGCTTGATTACGTGAGATATAATCTTGCATCATTGAATCTTCAAAAAGACAAAAACAACATCTCAAAATTACAATTAGATCAAAGAACACTCTTTTTGAATTTAAAAAAACAAAATACAATCAGTACATCTGATGATTTAAACAATATGAAAATTGTTGGTAATCTACAAGGTATAGTCGCTGCAAGATTAGGGACATATGCTATTTGTTTCGTTGGTACTGATGAAAATATGGCTGGAACGTATAGCAGTCAATCCAATCGTTATAACGGTAATGATAACCCAAGCACAGGTATACAAGGCTACTGTTGGAATTCATTAATATGCATTAGTGCCAACTCAATAGCTAGAGCGCAATTCGAGGATAATGCAGTAAAAATCGTATCAAGACGCGTTGCCTATAGCAAGGAGCAATAAAAAAAAAGCCTAGCAATTACGCTAGGCTTTCTTGTTTCTGAAATAATCCAGAGATTAACGACGATTTCCACTGATAAACTGATTGCGAATTTCGGCGGCTTCCTCTCTAATACCTTCACGAGCATCAAGATCAGGATACATATTGTCTACTTTCAGTGTCATATCGATTGTGCGCTTGTCTGAACCTTCATAAGAGAATGATCCAGCCGGTGCAGCCGTCGGCCAAACACCATAACAATCCCATGAACGCTCCATTGAACCATCAGGCGCATACATGATAAGCTTCATGTTGGTTTTGTAGTCAATTGCAAGACCCATCAATCCAGTTTCTGGATCATAGACCTTTCTCCACCAGCGATAAAGCCTATTCTCAAGATCAATACCGATATAGTCATTCAGCGTGATTGTCGCGTCGCCAAGTTCTGGCTGTCCTGCAACTTTAACACTCTGGTTGCCCATATAGAGCGTTACGTCGCCAATTGACCATTCAGGGAATGAAACCTCTGATACTGCAATTCTGAACTCTTGTGGAAACTGATTGTCGTTTCCTGGAATATATGTGAGTGATACTTCGAAGTGATTATTACGCTGCACTTCATATTGTGGATTACTTGCAAAAACAGATGCACCAAGTCCACCAATGCCTTTACTATTAGGATAACAGCCTTGAGCCATAATATTTTCTCCTATTAAAGATTATGAATAATAACGAATTCTTATAAAACTCATCAGAAGATCTGATTAAAGATACTCTATTAATTGTAGTAGATAGAAACTATTTGGTTTGCTTTTTTGTGAACAACAAACTGGCTAAAGCCGCGTTGGTTTTCGGCTTGCTATATTATAAAAAAAAAAAAAAAAATAAGCCCCAAAAACAATATGCTTTGGGGCTTAAAAAGATAAAAAACGAATCTATATTAGAATGTTGAATTATCAGCCGCAGATGAATAAACTACATAATCCAATTTGAAAATTTCCGCATCAGGTATAAACTGGCACTCTACTACACCACGAACGATTCTTGATGCGAGTTCTTCTCGTGTGGTTGTGTCGTTGCCCATGGAAACTCGGAACCATTGCAAACCACGTGCAGCCTTAATTGGTTCAAGTATACGAGTCTTTACATAATCGATCCATGTTCTCCAAAGAACGACATCATTAAGCTCGAACTTGAGTGTTTCAGTATAAGCATCAACCTTTGAACGGATATAAGTCAGTGTACGAGCAATGTGAGCAGCGGAAAGATCAGTATACTGACCATTCAGCGTTTCATTGCCATAAATCTGAATACCCTGAGTACCTGTATCATAGATTGGATTGATATTGTGAGTAATAAACTCATCACGATCTAATTTTGCAGGAACTTGATTGATAACAGATGCCGCGTCGATTGTACCACGTTCTTTACCTGCGACAGGATACCATGTACCATTAGTCTTATAGGAAGCAAGAGAATTCTTTGTTACATAGTATGAAGGGGGAAGAGCAACGATTGAGCCATTATAGACATCATTGCACCAGTTATAATAGAGTTCAGTCCACCAATCTGCTGGAACAGGGTCTTCCTCTCGGTAGTCGATTGCAGTTTTCTTTGAATATCCTTTTGGAATATCCCAAACGCAAGTGGTATCTTTACGATTCCATGCAATATCTTTTGCGCCCATGTAGAATTCTTTATCGGTATAACCGAGTGAAGGCCACATTTGTGCTGGATATTTCGCATCATCGAACAGCCATGCACCTGCTGTACCTGACTCATCTTTATAGCCGATATAATCAGATGCAGTAATTCCATCGACGCCATCTGTTCCGCCGTCGAAGTTATATACCATACCATGCAGTGATTTTAGAACTTCAGGATCTGTATTTGTGAATGATGCAGAGAAAACGTCATGTTCGAGAGTTCCAATGAATGGAATTTCGACATCAATAGCATTACCGTTTGCATCAGTACCTTCGATTACAGAGCCATCAGGATTGGATGAGCAGAGAACAGAATCAAGTTCAACGCCATTAAGCATCAGAACGACGTTATAGATTACATCGCCGTTATTCTCAATATGGTCTTTCAGAACCTTCAGAGAGTATTTATTGCCATCAGTACCCTTGTTATTGATATTGAAACGGAGGTTATCCATACCAATAGCTTTGCAATAGAGAGCAGGGGAGACTCCATAGACAATAGGAATCTCTGCATTGAGTTCGATTATACCAGTGTTATAGAATACTTTACCGACAGAGTATGCTTCTTTTTCGAAACGAGAAACCTCTGTACCGTCTGGCAGGTTGTATTTTACACTTCGGAAACGATTGAGAACGCCGCCGGAGGTGACAGTATTGATGTCAAGAATCTGATGAACGAATCCATCATCATCTGTTTCTTCTTTGACAGCATGATCTGAAAGAATGATGACACCTTCTTCTTGTCCGCTTTCTCCTTCAATCTCTTTATCATTGTCATAGGGATCTTCTGGTGAGATACCGAGGATGACAGAGCCTGGGACAATGTTTTCGATTGGGTTGCCCTGAGTGTCTTGAGGATGAAGTTCTTTGACTTCTGAATCACTTGTTTCCCAATTGATGACAACGACATCTTCAAGTGAATTATTAACGGTCATGCACTGAACATTTGTGATATGTTCACCAGATTTCCAACCATCAATTTCTTTAAGAAGTCTTGTGTTCTCGCTATCTTCTACAGTATCTGTTCCTTCAACTTTCTTATCAATGCAGTCTGGTAGAATAATGCCATTAACACTGATAGTGCCGTCTGCTGGATTGAGTGTACCGAGTGTAACGAATTCAACCGCATCTACAGTGAACTTGACTGCAATCATAAGACCATTAATGAATTTGTTTGTCTTTGTCAGAGTTGCAGGTGTTACTGTATGGGTTTTGTTTTTACCATCCTGACCAAAAGATACTTTGACAACTGTTTCGACTTTATCTTTTGTTGGATCGACAGCTTTTTCTATTGGTTTTTCTGTATGTGTTACAGTTGCGCTTCCATCTGTGACAGCGATTGAAATTTCAGTACCTACAACGCTTAGTGTGTGTGTGCCAAGTGTTAGTGAGGTGATTTCTTCGTTATCTTTGAACAGTTTAACGCTATCGCTTGTTTTTACGGCAAGCAGTTCAACGACGAGTTTTGGATCATCTACAGCAGAAAAATCAAAAGTTACTGGGTCACTACCATCTTCAATTATAAGCTGAGTGATAGCATATCTTCCGTCTGATTCTGGAAGATTGATAACAACTTTACTGTCTAATGCTTCTTCAACAGAAGTTTCTTCTGTTCCAAGAGAATCCACTTCGACTTGTTTTGTAATTTCAATTTTTCCAGAGCTGAGATCATTGGCAGAACTCCAAATGGCAGCATCTTCAGCAAAAGTTGTTTCTGCATCAGATACACCAGTCAGAACTGCGCCATCTTCTGGAGAACCAACACCGGCTTTCTTTATAAGTCCAAGACTACTACCATCGTCTTCAACATAGACGAAATATTTAGGCAGTAATGCAGCTTGAGCTTCTGGTTCAGCCATGCGATATGAAAGGCTTGACTCATTTACGATGCTATGAGGAAGTGCATGTGTCTTTACGCTAGACATATCAATTCCTACCGCAACACTTTTAATATCATTTAATTTTAGCATATTAACACTTCCTTCTATTATTCAGTTGGTGATGTTAGGACAATCGGCATAGTGACTTTGTTAGTCGCATTCGTTCCATAAGCACGCATTGCTGTCTGTTTAAGAGAGAAAACGACATCGCATGGAGTGTTTTCTGCAATGCTGGCAGATGCTTTTAGAACGATTACAGTTTTCATTGTATAGCCATCGCTATAGAACCAATTGGATTCAAACTGGGTTGAATTGAGAGGTTCTGGATCTGGCATACCGGCGACATGGCTTTTAACTACTTCTTCGACACTATAAGCTAAGTCTGAGAGAAGGAGGCAAAGCTCATTGCTGAATGTCTTATTGCCTTTATCATCCATCTGATAGACATCGCGATAGGTTGCAACGACGGATTTATTTTCCATCATAATTGCGCCATCAAGAAGTACATTATCAATATCCATTGAAAGGTCATCTGAGATATTCTTAAGCTGGTCTTCACTTGGATTTTCGACAAGATTAATTACTAATGAGCTTGTTGCAACGCTGTTATCACCAGAGACAACTGCTGCACCGGTAACAATACCTTTAGCTTCTTTAGCACCAGCACCAAAGATATCCTCTGTTGAAACGACAACCTGTGCGCCGCGAAGTGAGTTTTCATGGGCAACACGAATGAGGAACATGGTGTTATCTTCTGCAATAATCTTATCAGCACAAATCAATGAAATGTGTTCAGTGCTTGGTTCACCAAAGATTGAAGAAAGAAGATCTGTTGTGTTTACTTGATATACGTGATTTAATTCGCCTTTGGATGCAGTGACGCAACCTAGTGCCGCCCATGACAGTGGATTTGGCACTTGAGATTTGTCAACGATCCTTGAGGATACATGAGCTGATTCTCTCTGGGTTCGTTCGTAAATTGCCATAATTCAAACTCCATTAATATTGTTATTAAGTTTTAGAACTGTTATTTATGCGAGTTCTATATTTTCAAAACAACTTTCGTCTTTTGCGCTTGCAACTTGCATTCTAACAATAGATAATTTTTTCAAATCAACAATCTGCTTATTATCTTTTTGGTTAATAATATATTTTTTATTTTTTACTAATTGTTTTGAACGTACAGTTCCTTGATGAATGACTTGAACTTGTGTTGTTTGTGCGACTGTAACTATATATGCCATATTGGTACTCCTAAAGAATAGAAATGACTATTTATTGTTTAGATAGAAAGATGGTTCGCATATTAAGAGACTTGTTGGAGACATTTTCATTGACTTTTGATTCGATTTTGTGTAGTCAAACGTCGCCGAGATAGCGGCATAACAAACAATCATAGAGGGAATTTATGGACAGCAAACAACTTATTACTCGCTATAACGAACTGTTAAAGAAGCAAAAAGATTCAGAGACAAGACTTGTTGAACTTCGCACGCAATATAAGGTGGCCAAAGATGAACTGGATGCGCTGACGAAGCAGTTAAAACAAGAATTCAATGTAGACAGTATTGATGATGCAAAAGACCTGTTGGAACAATACAGACTTGACATTGAAATGGAACTGGATTCATTGGAAGAAAATGTGAATCAGCTCGACGGCATTTAAGTGGTCTGGGGGAAAAAATGGACACTAACCACTTTAGATCCACACAGATTAAGCAGCGCATAGCTGAACTCACAAATAAGGTTAATAATGCGCGGTTTACAGTAGAACAGTCCGAGGAAGTCATAAAGACAACAACAGAAGAACTGGAATCTTTAACGCATCAAATAGACATCCTGACAAAAGCACAAAAAGTCGTTCAGGAAATGATAGCCAGCTATTCGCTTGAGCAGATAAAACGACTTGAGGTTGTTGTGACTCGATGTCTGAGAACAGTGTTTTTCGACAAAGAGCTGTCTTTTGAAGTTGAAATTGTCGATAAACGAAATGTAAAGAATGTCTTTTTTTACATAACAGAAGTTGTTGGTGATAGGATATATCGTTTCCCGCTTGATACGTCATCTGTTGCTGGTGGCGTACTCGTTGTAACTTCTTTCATTATTCAGATTTATTTCATCACATTTTTTAAACTTCCTCAAATCGTCTTTTTGGATGAGGCATTCTCGCAGGTTTCAGATCAATACATTCCATTTTTGAACCAGCTTCTTTATGGTCTTAAAGATGCATATGGGCTTATTGTTGTTTTGATTACACATGACCCAAGATTCTCTGAACTTGCAGAACGAACATATGAAGTGTCAAACGGCGAATACACTTTGGTGACTGACGAATAACAAACGAGAGACAAATCATGTCAACGCTGAACAACTTTATAAAAATAAAAGCAACAAAGCCTGAGTTTATTGTTATTGGTGATACGCATTTTTGCGAGAAAACACCTAGCTGTCGTATTGACAATTATTCAGAGACATGCCTTAGAAAACTAGAGTTTGTTCTGGATTATTGCATTGATAATCAAATTCAAGTCGCAGTAATGGAAGGTGATTTCTTTCATAAGCAACAAATTCCAGTGCCATATCTTACAAAGATAATAAGAACAATAAATGAAAAGAAAACTCAGTATCATTTAAAACACCAAAAAGATCTAATTATTGCGACAATCATTGGAAATCATGATCTTCCTTTTGAAAATTATAAATTCATAGAGAAATCACCTATATATCTTATGTTTGAAACTGGTGCGCTGACACATTTCAGATTTATTGAAATAAAATCAGATAATGCGGTAATAAATATAAGCGGATTTGACTATGCAAAAGAAATAGAAAAAGCAACAGCAGAAAATGAATGCTGTGTAGCGCACTGCTTTTATGGATTTGATTTCGTGAAAGCGATTGCAGAAGAAGAACCAACAAGAGATCGCATTACAGAAGAACAGGCTAAAGATTTAGGATATAAAGTTTATTTCTTAGGACATGATCATAACTTTTATGATATTGCAAACAAAGGTAGTTACTTTGTTGTAAGGTCTGGTTCTCTATTGAGGAATTCGTCACATATACAACAGATTAAAAGATTACCATGTTTTTATCATGTAAAGTACTACAATGGCGAATATGAATTCGAAAAGATAACCGTAAATGCTGAAGCAGGCGAGACTGTATTTACAAAGCAATCGTTAGAAAAACCTAAGAAACCAGATCTTGATGATAGCGTTAAACAAAAAATATCAGACATTATCGCTCAATTATCTGAAGATATAAAAGAAGAAAATTCCGTGACAGAAATTCTTGATAATATTATAAAAGAAAAGAATATTGATTCAGAAGTTCGTGACGTTCTGATGCGATATTTTTCCAGAGAAAACATAATTTAGGAGTCCAACATGCGTTTAGTTTTTGACCGAGATACATTGCTTTCATCACTTGAAAAAATTTGTAGCATCGCAAATGGTAAGACAACATTCGCCATTCTTTCAAGCTTTCTGATTGAAGTCAAAGATGGTAAATGCTCTTTCACTGCGACAGATCTATCAGATACAATGAGATTATCTGTTGATGCACAAACAGATGAGGATGGTGCGTTTCTTTTGAAAGCAAAAGAGTCTTTGGAAATTATAAAAGGATTGCCAAAAGGTGAAATCACGCTAGAGTTATTATCGAATGCCATAAAAATTTCTTGTGGAAAATTTAAAGCAAGTCTTAATGTATCAGATATTACTGAGTTTCCAAAAGTGACAATAAGCGATATTACATCTGGATTGAAATTCAATAGCTCTGAATTAAAGAGTGCTTTGGGTAATGTTGCTCAATTTGCTTCAGCAGAGAATGCAAGACCTGAGTTTTGTGGAGTTCATCTTGAGTATAAATTTGGAGATAAAAAAGATGCTGTTGTCACAATGGTTGCAACAGATGGTCATAGACTTGCAAAAGCTGAATTGATATCTGAAGATGTTAATGCCGGAGATCCCAATCCTGATGGATATATCATTTCAACAAAAGCTGTGATTATGCTTGCTAAATTCTTTGCTGAGGAGGATTCCATCCTATTCGCATTAGAAAAGAAAAAGTCAGATAATAAAGCTATTTTTAAGGGTGATAAGATCACAATAACAACATCACTGATTGCAGGAAGATATCCAGATTTCTCTGCTGTTGTGCCGGATGCAGATAAAAACATTGTAGTTGATAAAAATGCAATGATGGCAAGTCTCAAACGAAGTGCTTTAATTAATAACAAGCAATTAGTCACTAGAATTGAGTTGTCTAAAGATAATATAAATGTGTGTTCGTCTGGACAGATGGGGAGTATGTCCGATGACGTTGAATGCAAATATGATGGAGAGACTGTTGTTATTGGGGTAAATCCTAAATATCTTAATGAATCATTATCCATTGTAGATGATTCTTTCGCAGTTATCGGCGTTATTGATTGTGATTCACCTATCAGAATTATGTCAGAAACTGATTTCGATGCGAAGAATTTCGGAACATTATCAGTTGTGATGCCAATGCAACTCTAAATATATATATTTATATCTAAAAAGATAATGACATTTTTTTTGTCATTTCTTTTTTTTTGGAGTGTATTATGAACAATCGTAGAATTATCAAACGTTTTGAGTCACAGTATGATCCTCAGCTTAAAGATGATGCAATTCAATCATATCTTGCTGATATGGACGATACTGCACGCGGAATTATTCGGTACGGAATGGAAGCCGCTGAAATTGCTGATCTAATGGAAGAAGCAGAATCACGTCTTGATGCAGATTATTGGAAAGCTGACGAAGATGGTGATGAAGAAACAAAAAAAGCCATCGAAGATGAGATGGAACGCATTGAAAATGAAGCAACTGAATGTTGCAGAAAAATTATTGATGCTATTGATTCTGTTTTGCCATATTCTAAATTGACACATGCACAAAAAGAGCGTCTTAAACGTGAGTTTGAGAATTTAAAAGCATATGACACATGGGCAACAGAAGACCCAGTGACATTCATCAAACTCATTGTTGCTGAATATGCATTAAGTGAAGACAATGGTCTTCTTGACGAATTTGAATTTGCCATCCAGAATGCGTTGGATGAAGAAGATGAGGAAATGGATGAATCCGTGCATCGTTGTATATCAAAATCTCGTAAACTAGAAAGTGATTATGATGATGAATATGACGATGAAGAATTTGAGGTAATGTCTGTTGATGATATTGCTAATTGGCTTAGTGATTTATATGAAACTGATGTTGAAGCAAATTGGGATGGTGATGTTCTTACGTTGAATGTAAAAACTGATAATAAAAAAGAACTTTCTATTGAGATATTTCATGATCAGTCTTTTTCTGATATGTCAATATGGTATGCAAATTATAGAACGCCTAAATATGAGTATTCAAAAGAATTACGACTGAATGATGATGATGAACGTGCATATGCGGCTGAACTCGCAATGAAATTTGCAAAGAGTAAAGATTGGTTTAATGATGATTTTAAAGATGATGAGGAATTTGAATCAGTTCGTCGTCGCCGTAATCTACGTCGTGTAATCGAAAGCCGTTGTGCAAGATCTAAAAACTAAAAAATTGAACTACAAACAAAAAAAAAGCCTAGCATAAAAGCTAGGCTTTCTTGTTTTTTTGTTGTAATATAATTACCACATTTCATTTCCAAAAGTGTTTTTTCTGAATCGTTTTTTCAGACGAATCATATCATCAGCCTCGTCGAAAATAGCCTTTAAAGCACGGACTACATCACGCTCATTAGATGATTTTAGCTGTGGGACATAATAATCAAGTGCAAAAAGAACGCGGTCTAACGCCCATTTATCATTATCATTTAAGAACGAAACCATATCTTTAATATTTGGATAATCATCCTCTAAAGATCCCATTCTTGCTTCTTTTAATGGTTTACGTTTGCTATTTCTTTTGCTCTCCATAACACCTTCAACTGCATTATAGAATGCAGACTCAAGTCTGTTGTATGAATCAATAGCTTTGGATTCACAATCATCTAAAAGCTTTTCAAGCTCTACTTGTGTTACAGGCATTTCTACTTCTTTATAATCCATTGCATGTTCATTGTCAAAAGAGTCTCTCATATTGCTACAAACAACATCAATAAATGCATCATCTGCATCAAGATTTGAATCAAGACCAACCTTAACAAGATCATCTATATCTGACGAGCTGAGACTTAAGAAATAAACAGATATAACTCTATTTTTTTTATCAATAAAAACTTCCATTGGTGCTAGTGTGTCGCGAATATCACCAATAAAACGTTCACCATCTGAATAAGTATCTTTAAAGCTATCAGACCATGATGAATGACTCCAATTACTAACAACAGCAGCAGTTTCAGATGGAGACAAATTATCTGTTGGCTTAAAAGCTTCTTTTTTCATTAAATGACGGCGATTAATCATTTCTGAAATGGTTTTTCGATTGTTACTTTTAATCATATTATTACTCCTATTCAATTATTTCAAAAATTTTACCATTGTGGAAAACGAAATGTCCATTAATTTTTATATCTCGACCATAACTCTCATAATCAAAATAATATTCAGAGTTAGGTATTTCTTCAATACTACCATATGATTCAAAAACTGCTTCACCAATTTCTTGATCAGATGCATTTTCATCGCCACACCAATACTCTCCAGCAGTTTCAGGATCTTCCTCATCTTGCTGTGTATATTCAATCCTTACATCTCGACCCAAAGCCTCATAATCAATGTACATTTCACGAGTTTCTTTATCGAGTTCTTCGACACCGCCAACGGAATCAACAAAGTAATAGCCAATAGCCTCTTCCATGTTTAACATATCATTATAAATGTCATCAAACATAATAACATCGCCATCAGATACTTTTTCTATAGCATCTAATACGTCATAGCCTTCACTGATTACAGCGTCAACTGCTTCTCTCATTCCATCTTCTTCGATTGAATTAAGTGCTTCTGCAATCTCATTAAGATGGTCAATTGATTCGTATTCACCTAAAGAATCAGTAACATCAAAATCACTTTCATAATCAGTAAAGAACCATTCTTCGTGATTTTCGTCAATACCGATTCTTTTCTTTACAGCTTCTAATTCCTCATCGGAGATCGGAAACTCAATCCATTCACCAACAAGATCACCTTCGTTATATAGACCTAAATTTGTTATAAAACCTTTTAATGCGCTCATAATTACACCTCATATATATATGTTAGTTTTCAGATTCTTTTTTAGATTCTTTTGATACCGGCTTGCAGTACTCTTCCGTACTAATCAGAACAGTACCTTTATGATTAGGCATCTTTCCTGATGATTCAGACTTCCATGTTTCCATCTGTTTTTCTTTCAAATAATCTCTGCGTTCACGAACTTTGAAACTGGGTTCTGCCATGATAAAAACTCCTCATTGAATGTTATTAGTCTTCTGGAATAACCGAAGTTATAATATATACGACGCCTTTTTTATTAAAACAAAGTGCTTTTGTATCTGTATTGATATACAGCACAAGGTCAGGCACTGACCATCTATGAGCATTATCAGAGAAAGCAACAATTGTCCTTACGTTTTTTGACATGGAAGCACCTCTCATGACTACATTGTTTTCAAATGTTCAATCAATTCTGCGCAGAGCAAAATCTGTTGAAGTGGACATTCTTTTGTATCATTGAATGTTGGTCTTAGTCTGATAACATTATCCATTAAAGCATCTTTGTTTATTCTTACAACAGAAAAACGAGTGTAATGTGATGTCAGTAAAAACACAATGTTTAATGTTGATAATTTACTAAGAACATCATCTGGTGTAATTGAAAGCAAAGATGCTGTTTGAATAATATTCAAAAAACCATAAGGAGCATATAACCCCTCGTTGATTGAAATAAAAGTATCGTCTGGTGTGTAGTTTAGATCCATATCGTTTCTCCAAACAGAAATATCCGTTTAGTTATTAGATAGAACTTTCGCATTCAGCCACATGAATCATTTTAACGACAGTGATTGCTAGTGCATAGCTCTGATAAGACTTTGATCTAACTTTTTTTATAGAGTCATTGTTTCTGTAGTTCGTCTTGCGTTTAATATTTGAACCACCTGCATTGTATGCAGCAATTCCCCACAAAGCATTTCCGTTAAATGCATCAAGATTTCGTTTTATGTAAAGCGCGGCAGCAACTGTTGATTTTCTGTAATCTAATCGCTCATCTGTCTTTGAGTTGACCTTTAAGCCATAATGAGTAGAGATGTAAGGCATTAATTGCCACAATCCTTTTGCTTTTTTATGAGAGACATTATCTATTACACCACCGGATTCTGCTAATGCCAAATAAACATAATACTTGGAAACATTATTTTTTTCTAAAATTTCCTCTACATCTTTTCTTATTGGCTTTATATTTTCGATATATGAATTAAGGGATGACGGATAACTCCAATCAGAAATAAGACTCATCATCTCTTCATAGTCACAAGAAGGGCAAAACTCTACGAGTGCTTTGCATTTTGGCATTGCTTCTGCGTGATTTTCTGCTCCTAAAACAACAAGGAATAAAATAATTACCGTAACAACAAAAAGTTTTTTGAAAATAAACATAAAAAAGATCCTCGAACATAGCTGGATACCGAAGATGGCAACCTCCACTGATTACCGTCCATTTCCAGCTAAAGAAAAAGCGTGTTCAGAATAAACTGAACACGCGACCTTGTTATCGCAATAGAGCGATATTCGCAATTTTTTTACCTTTATGACCTGTTATCAGTCACGGTAACAGTAACCGGAACTTCAATCTGAGTCATATCGCTCAAAAGAATGTGAGCAACAGATTCAGCAGAAACACTTCCGGAAGCGCCCTCATCAGCGAGAATATGGAGATGATAATTTGCAACTTCCAGTGAATTTTCTGAGAGATCAATTTGCTTGCCTGAAACCAAAACAAAATCTGTTATTTCGCGTCCGAACTGATTGGCAATCTTTGAAATGCTTCCAGTAACAACGAGCGCATCACCATTCCATTCTTGACCCTTTGACCCTGCATTAAAGACAGTATCATCAATTTCCGTTGCGAGTGTGCTTGCCGAAACTGACCATTTCTCTTTCTCTTTGAACGGTCTGCTGTCTTTGATTTCAATATCGAATGTCATTGGGTTCGCGAGATCATCTTCAAATGAAACAACGACGTGAGCTTTTGAAGAAGCCTGATTGAGATTGAGTGATTTTTCAATAACAGCATCACTGAGAGTCAGGGTTGCACCTGTCGCTGTCGCAGTGACATTTGATGATACGGTTGCACTGTCAATAACAGCGGCGTCACCACGGAAGGTATAACCTGCATTATCGTATGTCAATTCAAGAGGTTCAGACTGAGTTAATGAGAAATTCGTGATTGATGTAGCTTCTGGTCTGTCATCGGAAGCATAAATAATTGGAAGTACAATCTTGAGATCACGCATAGAAGCCTGCTTTAATGTAACTTCTGCAAACAGAGTATTGCTTGCTTTTGTAGCGACATCCATTCCTTGCATCTGATATGCAGTTGGATTGGCAGGGAATTTCGTTCCAATTTTCACTTCACATGTTACAGATGTTAGCTCTTCTTTAGTCTCTGAGTTCAGAAGTTTGCCTTCGAACGTTGCGCAATCATCTGCTGTCAATTCACCCTTATTATCTTTAAATGATGTTGCGTTTGTGTCATTCAATTCAGCAACTTCGAGGTGAGCGCCAGCACTGACCTCTGGAATAACAGCTTTTGTTCTGGAATCTACAACAAGAATTTTTACGCTCGTAAATGAAGGGGAAAGAGCTTCGTCTGATGGTGTAAAGATGAGAGGAACAACATTGTCGGCGAATGGATTGATTGTAAGAGCAATATGATCTCTATCTGAGAAATCAATATTCAGTGGATTCTTAATGCTTTCATCAATAATGAGTTTTACGTCATCGATTGACAGACTTCCATCGACAGACTCACCACTAACTTTTTTTGCATTCAGTGATAATGTTGCAACGAGAGCATTAATATCAATCGTAAGAGGATCGCCATAGAAACCAGATGCAGTCACAAACGTATCATCTGTTTTTACAACAACTTTTCGCGGGCTGATTGTATAACCTAATTTATCGAATGACAGAAGTTTATCACTAATTGTAAAAGATTCCTGACGCTCTACGCCACAAACCTCTTTGCTGATTCCACCATATACTGGGTTATGATCAACAGGGATATTCTCTGTTCTATTCTCTGCGACAATGCGTTTATTAAGTTCTTTATAATCCAAACCACCGTCTTTTGTAAGAAGATCAATGCGTGGACGTAAAAGTTGCGCGGCTGTAATTTCTGCATAAATATTTGATTTTGGTAATACTGACATAGTGTAGATCTCCTAAGATTGTTAGGTTATAAGAAAAGACGATCTATATTAGATAGTTTTAGCGGTTCAGGAATTTACAATAATTTCTTTTGAAATATCTGAACAGTGGATAGAATATGCGTTTGGGTGGAGTATATAATGTTCCATAATCAATTGAACGAACGAGCGTGCTATATGGAATGTTCTCATACGCACCTTTTTTATAATCAATAATGATTGATTTTCTGTCTTTTGAAAACGTCACATCAAAGAAAGAAAGAAGTGTCTTTGTTGGTATATTTTTTTTTAGCAAAGGACACATAACTCCATATACTCTGAAAAAAGAAAGACGTTCCGAAATAATGCGAATGAAGTGTCTTTTTATATTATTGTAATTCGATTCAGTAAATTTGTAATCACTATTTATATTGATCGGCAATTGATATTCTGATTGTCTCATAATTCTCTACCATTTTTTGATGCGTTTTTAGACTTTTTTTTAAATAAGCAATATCCATTGAATTAAATACATGAAGACCTTGATTTTTCATGCATTCATATATTATGTCATCTTCTTGTTCTGTCAAATCTCTAGGTAATATTCCATAATAATTTATTCGTTCAATGCATTTATTATATTTGATATATTTGTTTATATTTTCGCACATTTCAAGACACTTCGATATGCACTCAGTATCTTCTTGCTTTTCTTTTATCAATAGATTAAACTCTCTTATGTTTTTATTTCTCTGTTCTCTTTTCAGTAGACTTATCTTTTGATCAGCATAATTATAAAGATCATTTTCTTTTTCTTTTTTTCTTAAAAGCCAAATCAAATTATTAATAGCTTGAGGTGCTTTTCTTTTCATATTAAGATGCTTGTTAGTCTTATCTAGTATTAAGGTGTTATCTTTTACATCAAAGATAATACCAAAAAAATCCAACTGATTGTTTTTATTCATGGTTTGATTATGTCTAGTTATGTTCCAGTCACAAAAAATTTCGCAGAAGCAAAGCGTGCTTCCATGGCAACATTAGATAGTATATCATCACTGCTAAGAAAAGCAATAAAAGGATATATAACGACTGTAGATGGTAAAAAAGAATATAGTGGTTATATTGATGATGATAATACTATCTTTGCTTTAGAAAAAGCTCTCAGTGAGCTTGAATATTGGATTGAGCAAATGCCTGAACCTGAACCTGAGGAAGAAGATGATTCTCCACGCACAAAAGCCTCGGATTTTAAGAAAAACATTGAAATAGTAAAAAACACTTTAAATTCAAATATAGATCTAAACAATGCATTTGTTGAAATGTCAAATAATGGCGCACCTTTTATTGAATTTAAATCAGTTGAAGACCCAGACCCAATAGATGAGAACATGCCATATATTGAGCTGTGGGGGAAAACGACAGAGAATGAGCCTGTTGTAATAAAAGATTTGAATGGCATGATATCACTTAAAGGTGATTATGGAACATTGGATGACAGTACAGCATATTCAATGAATCATTGCAGATTTAATATTGAAATAGCGAAAAAAGATGCTTCTGGAAATTATATAACAAAGCCAAATAAAAACGCACAAGGTCAATACAATAACAATACTATATATCTTGTCGTTCAAGGTGAGACTGTTACTGATTCTGGGAATAGCATCGTACAGAGAAAATATTACGATTTCTCTATGATTGATAAGACTGTAAAGATTGTAGAAATCGGAAATAGACTTATGGCAAGAGTCAATTTCTCATTTAATTTTCCTGCTGGTGAAAACAGAGACAAATATCTTGAATATCCAACCAATAATTTTTCTATACAAAAAAGACTTCCGCCATATAGTCTAAGTGACATTGATGCAACGAGTCAAACAACAATAGATGAATATTATGAAGATAATGGATTCTGGTTATATGTTATCGATAATAGGCAGGTCTCCGCATAGAAAAGTCCATAACATTGTGGTTATGGACTTATTTTAGCTTCCCAACAAACTTATAATTTGATCGAGCATTCCTGCTGTAAGCACACCATTACCTATTTTTGACGCGATTTCTTCTGCTGTCGCATAACGAACAGTTCCGTTTGATGCATCCGTTGCTGTTGGGAAGGCTATTGTTGTGCTGTCAAAGCTGATACTGCTTGCGTCCTCAAATTTAATGTCGATTACAGCTTGCAGAGGCATTGAACCTTTTTGAAACAGCTTCGTTGCATCTGTTGAAACAGCAAGAACTTTATTAAGACCGCTTTTTGTAAAACAGACTGCCATTGTTCTCGCTGTATATTCTGTTGTTGAAGTATCAGCAAATTCAATGTGCATTGTATCGCCGGAAACTGTTCCAGAAATTGTATCTGAAAATACTGTATCTCCATCCAAATCGTCTGGTGTTTCTACATCGCTAATACCGGTTGTTTGACTGTCTGTTATAACAACAGACGTAATTTCAAGAGTTTCACCAGAGAGAAGTTCTGCTAATGATGTTTTACCATAATCCGTTAAATTAAAAACCATAGAGCATTCTCCTAGAATAATGATACTGTGTTTGTACTATCCCAACCAATAGCTATTCCACCACCCAAGTAAATGAACTCTGCGTTCGTTCCAAACGTTTGTCCCTTAGAATATGTGTTTCTAGTTACACAACGAATGAAGTCTGTATCGAGGTATCCTTTAAATCCATCACCAGAAACAATACCATATAACGAAGGGTCAGATGATGATAGATATGCTTCTAGTGGTACCCAACGACCACCTGTCCCTGCTACTGGTGATGCAATCGTTGTACTGAGCTGTTCTGTATTACAAGGTCTAATGTAAAGTACAATATTACCTGTGTCAAAATTTACTGGTGGTTTAACCGATGCATCTGCCCTAAGAAAATTGACATATTTTGACGAATAATAATATTGTGATTCAGTATTAATATTTGGTTCATAAGATGATGTACTTGTTTCTGGTGCAGAACTTTCATAAGAATATAGTTCTGATAATGAAAAACACCCATACTTACTACCTTCATAATTATCCTCTGGGTGCGCCACATTACCAAACACTTCACCAAGAGCAAAACCTCTATATAATCCTGATGCCCAGTTACTAGACCTACTCAGAAATACTAATTGTGCCCCTTTAAGTATAATATTATACGTATATACATATCCATTCGAGCTGTTTTCTGACACAAACGTTGTTGATGAAGTAGCAGTATAAATACTATTTCCTATCCAACGTGTTGCTTCTGTTGGAAGTATAACGTTATTTTCTGCGTCTGATCCACCCCAACTATCATCAGCCGTATTACAAACAGAAGCAAATAAACCATTCACTTTCATGTAAGCAGAAGTGCTAGACTTGAATACATCATCATTTGGTAATGTTGCACTACCACCAGAGCAATAACCTAATGCTAAACGAATACTCGATGTGCTATTGACTAAAAATTTAACTATAGCTTTGTTGCTTGTACCAGAACTTATGGTTGTAAGTTCTCTGTAAGATGATAAGGTTGGTGTAAATGTTGTATCTAATGACCATCCTGTTCCACTATTTATAATAGCTTCAACAATCCCAGACAAAACAAAGTTTAATCGCTCAAGAACTGTGTCTGTTCTACCACCTGTCCATTGAAACTGTACACATTTATATCCACCTGTTGCCATAATTATATCTCCCCTTATACTATACTCTCATTAGATGTATCCCAGCCTAAAAGAATACCAAAGTCATCGCAATGAGCTACGTAAGCCTGTTTACATGGAACAACAAAATTACCACCCTGATAAACAGCACCACCTACTGTACAGGCTTGAGATGGAATAATTCTTAACACGTCTGTATCTATCAGCCCTATAACACAGTTACCAGAACCATCAACACCATCACTAGACTCCACTGGACTGGGATTACCAGTTAATTTACAGAAGGCTAAACACCCTGCACTAAATAGAAGTTCTCCTGGAGTACTGCTATTACATCTAACTGGTATATAAGAAGGTCTAAGACACGGGTATCTTGAAACCCCTGATCCAAAAGTAGGCGGTGGGAAAACTCCCTCTTCAAAATCAATACAGGCAAAAGAACACTCATTACATGAGTATCTAGGGTAATAGCTAGTATTTATAGGATACTTTTCACTATCTGATCCATTATAATAAGTATAGTAAGCAGTCTTATATCCACTAGAAGGATTACCTAAAATATCGCCTATTATAGACCAGTTCCATCCTGAATTAACGTCATACTCTGATGTTTTATAGAAACATTCTATAACGCTTCCACGAATAGCATAACCAAAACTATAGGTGACACCCTGAGTCGGTTGATATATCATTGATGAGTATGTATCCGCCGTTGGAGATGATTCTCCTCTGGTTCTTCCATCCCATCCGCATATTGGAAATACTGGTAGTTCACTATACTCTAAAGAAGATGTTGCAAACGTGTAAGAATTAAACCCATTCTTTGCAAAACTATGTGCTAAAGAATAGAATACATACTTATAAGAAGTTGAGCTAGAAGTGTTTGATAGATGTATTCCATTAATATACATCCCTTTTGTAACATCTGAAGACCAACTACTGTACCAGTGCATACCGTTCGCTGTTATAATTGCGTATTCTTCATTACCTGACTGCCATATTGTGACAAATGCTGGATAAGCACCCGTTGTGTCGCTTGACGTTGGATGTATATCTAAAATATATAGTGTATATGATCCTTCTGATCCTACCGTTCTTGTTTCTGTTATTACAGTTCCACTACCAGTAACAGATGACCAATTATTACCTTCCCTATATTGAGCTAAAAAGAAGGCGTCACATCTAGCACGATGTACATCTAACGCCCAATCCCTTTTTGTAGAATACGTAGACGAATCATAGGCTACACTCGCCTGACCAAACTTAAATCCACCTGCGGCCATGTTTATATCTCCTTATATCTTTTAAGATACTTCTATTGTTACATAACAAACTTGTGCGGCTGTATCGCCCCAAACTAATCTAACTTGATTACTGATAATGGTAAGACTACAGCCAGTAATGCTAACACTAGCATCATTGTTTCTATATGCTCCTGTTAGAGTATATGTCTTACCTGACTCAGCAGGTAAACCAGTGGATTCACCTTGACCATACAAATAGTAAGTTGAGTTAGCAGAAACATTCATATTAGATGTCTGATATGCAGCAGACCTTAAATAACCTCTTATCTCATAAGACATAGGAATAGTTCCCCATTCACCAGTCTTTTCTGTTAATATAGAGCTATAGAATACTGTAGGCTTACCAACATACCCTGTTTCAATATAAGACATATTGAAATCATGTTGATCATCCATATATCCATAATCGCCTTCTTCTGAAGGAATTGGCGTTGTCTTAATATTACCACCGGCAACCAATTCTCCATTAAACGGAACAATAGATGGATGTCTGCTAAGGTAATTCTTTATAACAATACCGCCAGCACCATCAAGATCTTCAAATGTTATTATACTTCCGTCGGCGAAGCTACCTGAATACGCATTTACTTTCGGCTTCTCTATTAATCCATTTTCAATAAAGAATTGAATTGAATTGAAACCAATGCCTGCATAGATACTCTTATCAACATCAATATATTCTGGGTTTGGATCATAATTTTCAACATCAAACCCAAAGAAATAATATCCTGAACGATGATACTGACTTAATTGATTTATCGTATATTGAGATCGATATACTTGACCAAATGTATAATATTGGTCAAACTGACGCCTTCTGTAAAAAGGAATATCTCCTTCGAATTCTTTTAAAAGATTGACATCATCACCAGCTATAACAAGAATATCATTCCCAGCTTCTTTTATGCAAATAACATCATCACCACCAATAATGTTAAATGGAGGTGGATTCCTTATTAATCCAATTCTATATCCTGCTGGGATCTGTTGGTTAATAAAATAGTCTTGTCCAATCTGTATATTTTCTTCTGTAAATAAATAAATCAGACCATCTTTCGTTTCAGATAATGTTTCATTTGGAACGTCTGCGTTATGATATAATTCAAAATTATTGATTATTTTATTTTTTAATGAGCCACCAAATTTGAATAATTTATCAATATTTGACAGCTCACCTCTTACATGAAGAAAAGAAAACCACTGTGACAGAACTGTTTTGTCTAATTCGTTAATATTGTATGTTGGTAATCCGTTTAAAAAGAAATCCTGATATGCTAAAAAATAGTCATCATCCATGTCCTCAAAAGACATATTTGATAGTATGTCTATTGATTCCATGTTGCAGCAGAATATTATTTCATCGACAAGCTCAAGGAATGCCTTAAGAAAGTCATTCTCTCTTAAATAATCTGCTGTTAAATATTTTGTCAGCGTGTAAAACATGATGCACCAACGATGAAAAGATTCTTAATAAGAAAATTATAACTTATGACATTCGCAGTTTTCGCAAGTGCATGAACACTTAAGCTGATTTTCAAAGCTAAGAATGAAATTATATGTGTCTTTCTGGTATGTAAATCTATTGTTTGGCATTGTATTTATATAGAACTGCAATATGCCAAAGAATGTGTTTGCACCATCTACAGCCGTGTTTGTCCGTCCAGAACCATTGATGTTTAATTCATTCTTTAACCATGCAGGAATTCCTCCACTATAAGAATAAATATCACCAACAATAGACGTGAATCTGTCATCAACAACAAGACCTGATGGCATTTCTATTGAATTATCGTTAATATCAAATAGTGTACACAGGAATTCTGTGCGTGTTGGGTCATCTGACATTCCATTGAATAAGCATGTTCTGTTCGCAATAAATTCACTTACGTCATCTTTTATATGAAGATTCGTAAGCATACCGATTTGACGAACGTTGTATTCTTTGTTTGTATCTGAAAAACCGAAATCTTCATAATCATAGCATGTTTTTATTACGAGCGAATTTGGTTCTGCACTGTTTAATGCGCTAGGCGTAGGGCTAACTGGTGTGTAATTTTCCAACCTTGTTTCTGATGCACCTTCACCAAGTTTTCTAAACTCTACAAACGTCTTAAATCCACCTATATTATCAGGATTATTCAATGGGTTAGTTGATGCATCTGTTCCGTCATCATCTACAGGAAGAAGCCTCTTCATTCCGATAAATTCAAAATCAGAATTATCTGGTGGATTCACTGGATCTACCATTGATTTCGGATCAAGTATGAAACAACAAGCTCCATCTGATATATTTCCATTAACCATATCTCTAATAGCAAACCCAACCTCTGATTCTTTCGGAGGAATTACTTCACCGTCAACAACCTCTGGTGTTCCACAATTATCTCTTTCATAATTTCCCCATGGTTTTGCTTTACCATATAAAAACCAAATATTTCTAGCAACAATACGATTTGAACGACGGCAAAAAATACCATAAGAATCAATATTTGGATTAACATCACTACCTGTCACACAAAAACCAGCAATATCTGCTTTAAAATCTTCTAAAGATTCTTCTGGATACTTTTCAACAAGTTTGAACCCCAATACTGATTCAAAATAATAACGACATTTTAAATAATTCGCAACGCCAGTAAATATTGCCATAATTAATACCTATATGCTATGAAGAACCACCTCTCTAAAGAAGAGATGGATTCTTAAACAAGATTGATTTCTGCTTCTTTGCGACACTTGGATTCAAGCAAGGCAAAAGAGCATTGATTTCATCCTCAGTGACCTCCACAGACATGACATCCCGTGCTTCCCACGGTAGCACCCATTATTGGTGAGTTTAAATGCTTTATTGCATTTAGTTTAAGGTTTATAGCTGCGTTCACATCTCTGTCATGATGTGCGCCGCAATTCGGACAGTTCCACTTTCGGACTCTCAAATCCTTGACAGTCTTGTTGCGATAGCCACAACAATGACATAGCTGTGATGATGGAAACCACTTGCTATTCTCTATAATCTGTGTGTTATAGAAAACTGATTTCCACCCCAGTTTGATTCCAAACATTCCCCATGATGTGTCAACATAATTCTTCGCATTCCTTGCAAAGTGCATCATATTTTTGATTGTCAGTGATTCGACAGAAACAGCCTCATAATTCCTGCATAGCCTTAGAGATTCTTTCCACTGCCAGTCTTTGCGACAGTTGGCAATATGCTCTTCCAGCTTCGCAACCTTGATGCGTGCTTTCTCACGATTATTCGAGTCCACAACAATCAGATGACCTTTGTCGTCATGAACTGGCTTGTTGTGTTCGTCGCGCAATATTCCACGTCTTGACCATTGACGTTTCAATCGTTTAAGACGCTTGTTATGAAGTTGCTTGTGTGGCTTATAGTCAGGTGCAATATCGCCGTTGGAATCCACAAACATCTTAGCAGGAGAAAAGTCTAGTCCGATAACTTGGTTTTCGTCACCGTTCCAAACTTTCTCCGCTGTGCTTGCTTCATATTCACAGCTAATTGACACGAACACTTTTCCACTTGGAACTATCTCAACTGTTAGATTTTTAGGTTTTATATGCTTTAAATTAAACCATTTAGGCAATTTGCGATTAGCAAATTTAACATAACCTATCTTTGGTAATTTTATAAGTCTTTCATTCCAGTTAAAGAAATCAACTGGGATCTGGTTTTCTCTATATTTATCGTGATGATATTTCTTTTTCTTGAAATTAGGCTTATCAGCTCTGCCTTGAAAGAAATTGAGAAAAGCCTTGAATAAATCCTGCAAACCTTGTTCAAGTGCCTTATAAGAAACATCTTTTAGAAAAGGAAATTCTTTTTTAATATCAACGATCTTTGGTGGTTCGTATGTGTTATAAATTGCTAACTTTTCTTCGTCATTTAAATCTTTATTTTTTATGTTATTTTCATAAAAGTCATTTTTGTGAGCGAGGCAGTGATTATAAACCAATCTTTTGCATCCTGCTGTCTGCTTAATTTTGTTAAGCTGTTCAGGTGTTGGATATAATCTGACTTTTAATGCTCGCTTTATTTTCATAGTATATAAGTCCTGATACTAATTTATGCTAAGTCAAAAGAGAGTGTGGCTGGTGAGGAGCTTATTCCGATAAAACGGACTCACTTTTCGATTAGCTAATCTAGCCACACTTTTCTATTATAGATAAGAATCATTTTTATTTGAAAGTTTTAATTTAATATTTCATGTTAATAAATTCGCGTTCTACTACATGACTTTCGTGTACACTCGTGTACGCATTAATACTCATTAAAAATATATGGTTAATGTTCCTATGGAAATCAAACTCAAATTGACCTTTTATCTATCTTATTAGATAGAAATGTGCAACTTGCCAAAATAATAATGAGGTAAAAAAATGGGTTTAAAAATACAGCCAGAACAATGGGTAGAAATGATTAAAACAACACTGGGACATCCAGTCACTAAACTGGCTGTTACCGATGATATGATAAAAAACTGCATACATCAAGCTATATTGGAAATAGAGCCTTACTTAACAGAGGCAGAACTAATTCCTGGATACGGCCCTGCAATAAATTTAAAGGACTATAATGTACAGTGTGTTGTTCGCGTTTGGAGACAAAATTCTCCCACATCATCAACAGCTCAATCCGCTTATGATGAATTTACATTACTAAACCTTTATGGAATATTAGGTGCAGGGAGTTATTCTTTACAAAACATGATAAACACAAGCTCATCAAATCCATATACAAGTTATAACAGCTATCTTGGATACGATTTTTCGTCAAATTCTTCTGCATCATCACAAATAAGTTTCCAAAATTTGCAGGGTGTCGCACTAAGAAATATGTATCTAACAGAAATCTCAGCCTTAATTCCTCAAGACTGGAGGCTTATTGACGACATGCTATACACGTCTGGTTATTCAGGAGGAGTAGTCATTGAAGCTATCACAAATAAATCTCTAAATCATATGACAAGAACTCAAGAGAACTGGGTGCGGAACTTTGCTCTTGCAAAAGTTAAACAGATTGAAGGAGAAATTCGTTCAAAAGTCCAGATTGAAGGTTCTCCAATAACATTAAACGGAAACGATTTAAAATCAGAAGGCAGAGAAGAAGAACAACAGCTAAGAGAAAAGCTTGGAAACGAAATATCGTTATTTATTGCAATGAGATAAAAAAAAAGAGCCGCATTATTGCGGCTCAATTATTATAATCACCATCTGCTTTTCTTTTTATCAGACTTTCCTAAAACATTCTTAATAAATTCAGGTACTGAGGTCTTATTTCCTCTGTTCGTAACCAACGTGGAGGGGTCATCTTTATCGAATGTCCTGATAATAAGTTCTACTGTACCTTTACCTTCTTTTTTCTCTACACCAGGTTTTATTCTCGCCTCTAACCATTGAGAATCAATATCTCCACCATATCTTTTATTGTCGGAATCAAACTCTGCACCTTTTGACTCTTCTGGAATACTATATCTAATAGTAGCATTAGAATCGCCGCCATTATATTTTATTGATTCCATTCTTAAATCGATGTCTCCTTCTTGAAGATTCTCTCCCTCATGAGGAAATGCTTTATATAAAGCCATTCCACATAACAGCACAATTGCTTCTGGCGTCATTCTTTTTGTGCAACTCCCAGTTACAAGTTCACCGTTTCCTGTTATAAAAGAACCAAAATCTTTACCTCTATAATAACTATCCAAAACATTTTTATCGAAATCTGTAAGTGATTTCTCAAATTTGTTTACTGCATCAGCAAGAGGTTTTGGTCTATCGACATCAGAAAGAGAGATGTCCTGTTTTATCGTTGCACCTTTTGTTTCTTTTTCGTCTTGATCAACTTCTTTTTTTAATTCATCAATACTGCCTGCATCCATTTTTGACTCACTTAAAAGTTCATTTAAAACTTTATCTGTTTCATCAGTATTGTCTTTATCAAAAATTCTGTTCGTTAATTCATCGACTACCTTTGTTAAATCTGGTTTTCTCGTTCCAGCTTTTGCATAATCAAAGTCGTTTATTGATTTCAACACATCAATTGTAGAATCATTCATTTGTTCGATAGCGCCATATCCTTTGCACATTTCTGATAAATAATCCAAGATGTTTTGTTTATCCTCATTAATAATAGCTTTATCCATCGAAGCAAAAGGTTCTTCTGCTAATGTTTCATCCAATACGTTCGTTTTGAATTCATTAAATTTATCAGAAATTTCTTTCATATAATTTTTGAAATCATTGAAATCTAAAATAAGATTTTCAAAATCACCTTTTTCACTTGCATCATTGATTTTATTTTCCAATTCTTTTGCTCTGTCAGAAAATCCATTTGGTGCATTTCGCATCATTTCTGAAAATCTATTATTAACTGAACGTGCAAAACGCTTTGCAGAATCACTCATTTTATCAAGAATAGATCTTGCTTCTTCTGATTCTCTATTTTCAGTTTGCTCTGGTTCTTCGGCTTCGTATAGCCTATTCTTATCGTTTAATTCAAAAAGCAATGTATCTAGCATAACAGAATCTCTCTAAAAAAATAGCCACTATAAAGTGGCTATAGAAAAACAAATACCTAATCTGTATTAGATATTATATGACGTTTGCTCCCCACCAGTCATTAAAATCATCTCGCGTAAAAATTACATCGCTTTCTTGAAAAGGATTATTCCCATTCGCTCTAAGCTCTTGAACTCTTAATCCTCTGTTTTCTAATATTATACGTAATATACGAGAGCCATACATCTCTTCAATAAACAGCCAAATATAACCTTTCATAAGATTGATTTTCTTGTAACCTTCATTCTCTAAAAAATATACAATATCTTTTAGCATATCATCATCTTCTAAAGTTGGTTTAGCATATACTTCATTAATCTTTGTAAATCGTCTAATCATAATTCATCTCCAAAAAATAAATATAAGTAGTTTTTAGAAAGGCGCGCCATAAGTATATAGATAGATAGATTAGATCTGGGCTTCAGCGAGAGCTTCAATCAATTTTTGCTTGGTTGGTTTTTTCTTGAATGTTAGATTGCTTGCTTTCGCAAGGTCATAAAGATCATTATATGACATTTTTTCAAGCTCAATCTTTGCATTCTCAGCAACAACGTCTATTTGTTTTGGAAGCAGTGAAGGATCTACTGTTTCTTCAACAACACTTTCGACAACTTCCTCTTTTACTTCTTCACATGCGACTGGTTCTGCAATAGACTGAACCTGCTCAACAACTTCAACAGGCTTAGGTTCTTCTTTTACAGGTGTTGCAACCTTCTGCTCTTTTACTACAGGCTTAGGTTCTTCTTTTACAGGTGTTGCAACCTTCTGCTGCTGTAGTTGAGTATTTGTAAACATCTTTGATTTTTTGTTATCTACGACACCAAAAGATGTAGTTGAAATTGAACCAGCCTCATGCTCGACACGCATCGGTTTTCCAGAAAGAATTGATTCTTTCATGTTTTCTGTCGCATTAATTGATTTATTCAGAATTGCAGGTGCTTTATCTGGCGTCAGGATTCTAAGGCTGATATTTAGTGCAGAATACCTATGATATTTTAAAATTTGCTCGTCTGTCAAACTACCGAGATAAATGCACTTTCCAGATCCTAATGTAAAATTCTCTGAACGAAGATGCGTGGATACAGAAACATTACGTGTACTAAGATTAATAAGATAATACTTCTGGGAAGTTTGAGTACTCATAAATCAGCTCCTCTATTATTATTCGTTATTATTTTCGAAACTTTTGCAAATTAGATGTGACGCATCAACAACAGAATCACCACAACAAGCATCTGCATTCTCTATACTATCACAATTTTTACAACACGTGCAAGATAAAATATTATGACAAGAGATGCAATATTCAGATTCTATACATGATATACATGCGTCACATTCTGCACAATTGGTGCAGTCAACACAAACATTACAATCAACACATCCTATACATCCGGTGCAGTTTGTGCAATTCATACAGTTTATGCAATCGCGACAACCTATACACCCGACGCAATCCTTATTATTGTCTTGGTCTATCATTGATAATCAAAGCCTCTATCGGTCTAACTTTGGATAGTTTATTGTTTTTATTCTTCATTTCTAAATTCTTTTTTCTTTGAAATGCTTTAACCTCATCTTCTGTATAAACATGAGTGCTTTTAAAAGTAGATATAACTGTTCCAGATGTAACTTTTGGCATAACAATAACTCAATCTTTAGTTTTCTTCGTTATCAACATCAACAATTTTAAGAGTAACACCAACTTTTTCCATAAAAGGGATACGCACTGTTTTGTCATTCCAAATTACGGACATTACTTTTTGTTTCTTCTCGAATTCCTTTTCTGATACTTCATTCTTTCTCATTGGAAGAAATGTTGCGGCAACAGAGTCTGCATGTTCTGTTATGGTCAGAAATATAGAAACATCAACACACCCAGATTTTTTTACCCCTGTCACAAACAAATACCCATCATCTTTTTCATAATCAATTCTCATTATTTTGGAAAACTCATTCTCAATGTTTTTTGCAAAAGATTTTTCATAGAATACTTCATCTCTTGTCATACAAAGGCAACTTGTATCTCCAAGATTTTCTTTTATTGATTTCAGATAAATATCGTTATCAATTTCTTTAATGAGAATATATTTCGTCAATTCTTTTGATAATATTTGATATGCACATTCTTCAGGAGTTCCATTTATTTCGCAATATAATTCAACCCACTCTTGCTCTGAATCGACATGCTCTTTCTCTAAAAAAGATTTCAATATGTATTCGTAATCTAGGTTAGCATCTATATGCTGAAAAATACAAATCATGGCGAATCCTGAATAATGTTGCTAAAAATATTGGACAAAGATATTATTATTTAGATAGTTGTTCGGCTAGAATATATCTAGTTGATATTGGTATTGTCTTCGTTTTTTTTTATTGAGCTAGGTATAAATCATGGCAGCAGTTACAAGCAGTTATCGTTCATTAAATGCACGTTGGTTCTGGGAATTAGCCAACGAAAAAAGATCATTATTTGTTGGTGTCTCAAAAACACCAACTACACAAACAATAATGATTGATGGAAAGCCTGTAGTCATAAGTGATTTAGATGTCAATGATAATGACGGCGATGATGCAATAAGCAAATGTGACTTTTTCGTTCGTGCGGAAGCGCATTTCGCAAAAGAATCCAACGCATCAGATTATAATATAAAAATTTTAACAAAACAAGCATATACAACAACGCCAAACAAACTTACAAACGAACACAATTTTCTCGATGTCGATTGTTATTGGAAATACATAACACCAGAACAGGCTTTGGCTGAGTCATGCTATAATATCGTATTTACATTTTCACTCGACAATCAGGATGAGAGTAAATATGCAATGTTCAGAAACCTTAAACATTTTTATGTGTTTGATGAATTGCTTTATAATAATACAGAAATTGAAGACGATTTTATAGAAAAAGATTTAGATGCAAACTTTACCGCAGGAAACATCATTATTATTGATGACTTCGTTGCATTGTCAGTTCCAGACAAACTTAATTCACGAATAAAATACTTAATCTCTTTCTAAAAAAGAGACTGGAGAATAATTATGTGGACAATAATACTTGAATTTCTAAAAAAACACATCGTGCCGATTGTTATTTTGATCGTCGTTGGCTTCATTCTTTGTGTAATGAACATTAGACTTTCAATACTGAAAAAAGAAAATGAAAACCTCAAATCAAAAGTAGAACAAAGAGAACAAAACATCGAAGATCTACAAAAGAATATATCTAAGCTGGAAGCTATTATTAAAGAAAAAGACAAGCAGAAAGAAATTGAAGATAATCTTATTGAGCAGAAACAAGAAAAAGAAAAAGAATTGATTTGTAAAAAAGAAGAAGTTGTGGAGAAAATTGAGAACTTGAAGGAGAATAATAATGAAGTCAAAAACTGGTGCGACCAACCTATTCCAAGTGATGTCTCAACGCTTTTTATATTGGGCTTGCAATAGCTTTATTTTTATTCTGATTATGTTATATGCATCAATACTTAGTGGATGCAAGACTACTGATATTGTTTACAGAACTGACGTTGAATACGTTGTCGTAAAACCAAGCAACGCTCTATTGGAAAATTGTGCGCCACTCAAGCAGAAAGAAATAAAAACAAACGGCGACCTTGCTGTTGCATATACAGAGCTAATGTTTGATTATCTCGTATGCTCAAATAAAATAAAAACAATCAAAGAGTTCTATAAAGAGTTCGACGAAAAAAAGTGATCAAGCATTCTTCTAAAGAATCATATCACCGAAATCCTTGAACCATGGCTGGGGATGTAGATACTCTACAAAGAAACCCAGCCTTTTTAGTTTGATCGTTTCACGACGTTCTGCATTCTTTCCAGACTCATCATTGTCGAAAGAAAGAATCACATGATTAGTCAAAGTATGCAGAAGCTCCATCTTTAAAACAGATATTGAATCTGTCAGACATGCAAGCACATCACGACTGATATTTCTTTTTATGTACTCACAATCAGCCGTTCCCTCGCAAATAATTATAGGATCTGTATACCGTCTGTTTTCAGACAAACATCCTATATTGTAAAAAACAGAAGGAAAAGCGCATGAAACATTAATGAATCTTTTGTTTTTTGATGACCTGCATATTATCTCGACGACATTTCCTGAGATAATATTTGGTATGAATATAACTTGCTTTTCTGTATTTACAAATTCAACAAGATTTTGTGGCAGGTCATTAAGCCTGTTGCTTTCAAATAAAGATGACAGATTGCTTATGTCAAATATTCTCACATTATTGTTATAGTAATATCCTATATAATGATATTTGCTATATCTGCTTTCAGATTCTAAGATCTGACGAGAATGTGAATAAATGGCATTAAGATCTATCATCTTATAGAGACGCTATTTTGCTGAGACGCAAATTACACCATTGCTTTCTAAATCAGAGTCGGACTGACCTAACATATTTTTGCAGATTCCGCACTTATTGAATTCACACATTGCACAATAATGGTCATTAAATGGCAATGGATTATTGCTGTCATAATCCATGTTTAGTCTTTTGAGCATATCAATAAGCCTTCTGTCTACATTAAGAAACAGCTCATTTTCTAACTCAAACGAATGTGTAATTGCAGCTTTATAACGAGCAAAGAAATCAGATGCAGTTTCGCCGACTTGCTTTTGTGCTTTCGTTGTCCCTGTCTTTGATTTCTTAAGCAGTTCTGCCTTTCTCGCCTCGAACTCTTCATCTGTTTCTGCTTTCTTCATCTTCAACGATGCTGTTTTGATGTATCTTATTGCTATATTGAACGAGCAACCTTTTAGACTTTCCAGTCCACTATTGCTCATATTCTGTAAAAGCAAACGCTGAAAATGAGCAAGAGTATTCGGTGTTTGTTTATACAAACCAGATGAGCTTGTAATCACTGTAGAAAGAATGATCTTTTGTTTGACATTATTCTTTTTGTAAAACACATCTGGAACAGGAAGCGCCATTTCAAGATCATCGCAGTGATAGACGAATTCTTCTTTTTTTAACATAGAAATGAGTTCATTATCTCTGATAAAAACCTCACCAGAAACAAGAATCGTATCGCTATCCATTTCATTCATATATTGCCGGATTGCCCATGCTTTTGCACATACATCCTCAAATCCAACAATATTTGCAGATTCGCAATTCTCTTTGTAAACAAGGTCTTTGTATGTGACAGGCTTTGTGACCTTATTCTTTTTTCTGTAAACATTGTCCCATAACAAAGGACATTTACAATACGAACTAAATTCAGAAAAAGAAATTCTACGCATGATAACACTCCAGTTGTTTGTTGTTGGTAAAACTCTGATTGCGTTGCCAGAGCAACTGTGCTATTAGCAAAACAAACTCTGTTTGGCAAGAAAAATATTGCCACATCATCATGGTGCTAAAATGTCTAAAGATTATTCTGAACTAAAAAAAGAGCATGTTCCATTAACAGTGACATCTGATACAACAATTTCCACTCTATCAAAAGAATGTGTTTACCTTGAGGATTATGTCTGGCTAGAACAACGATACAATCTTTTGCTTGATTATGTAAAAGAAAAGACAGGATCATGTGACGAAGAAATCAAACGTTTCGTTTGCGACAAGTGGCAACGAGCAAACTCTTATTGGTGCAGATGCTCTCTTGATTATGCTTTCGCAACAGATGACGAAATAAAAGAAGCATTCGAGTATGAACCACCAGAGAATGAAAAAAAAGAATTGATGAGTAAGATAAAAAAAATAAAATCAGAATATCTTAGCAAATATAAATTCTCTGTCTGGTATAGTGAAAACAAAGAAGAGTATAAACAACCAAAGCAAACAAGAAGCAATAATACAGAAGATAATAAAGAGATAGCAGACCTGACAAATGAATTAAAAAAAGCAAAAAAAACGATAGTTGATCTGAAAACTGTCGCTGAATACTATAAAGACAGATACACAAATACAAAATCAATTATTGACTATATCGTAAATAACAAGATTATATCTAAACAAATATTAGCACAAAGTAAGCCTAAAAAACTTGCTAAAGAGATAGAAGATAAACTTAAGTTTTTACCAAAGTATATAAAAGAGAAATGGGATTTACCAATCAATTGAAAGAGAGGGTATTATGAACGGATTTGACGGTGATGTTATTGGCAGTTTGTTCGATGCCGCATCAACAGCGAATACAGTTTCTTCCAGCACTAAAACAGAATCAGAGTCATTTTCTCTTGATGATGCAACCGGCTTTCTTATGAGAAGCAGTTTCAACGAGGCAGAAGGTGATGAGATTGATTGGGGTGTCGGCGATGAGCCAGAAGCTGATGATGCAGAAGAAGTCGAAGCCGAGGTTGAGGAAACCGATGACGGTGAAGAAGTTGAAGCATCAGAGGAAGAAGTAAAAGAAGAAGAGCCATCCGATGAAGAAAGTGAAGTCTCAGAAGGCGAAACAATGGGCGCTTATGAGGCAATCAAAGAAGAATTGGATGCAGAGCGTGAAACACTCAGCGGAGTTTATGAGCGCTTCTTTAAAGAAATTGTTGAGCCTCTATTCAGAAAACTTGAGGATTCAAATATTAATGTCGCTTTTGACACGACAGCACTTCTTTCCTCCGGAATCATTCGTATTGAGCTGTCTCACCGCAACTCAGACGCGTCTGCTGAGATGGAAATTAACATCTTTGCAAACACCGTTAATGGCGAATTCTTAGGCATGGAAAACACAGAAGGTGAAGCCATTGCAACATCGCTCGAAGATGTTTCTCTTGATGACCTTATCGGCATTCTTATTAAAGTTTTAGGGTAATTTCTTTAACCATACTATTATAGGAGTTCATTATGGATCCATTATCATCAATTATTAAAACTATGAAAGAAAGCACAAACAAAGACACCAAATCTTTTCGTAAGGCTCTAAAAGAAAGCAAAGAGAATAAAATCTCTGATGTCCAGCTTTCAGACAAACAGAACGAGATTAAAGAAAATCGCTTACAGAAAGTGACTGAAGCTCTAAAGGCAACAAAAGAAGCCAACAAAGCTATTAATGAGTCATCATCAAATAAGCAGAAGCTTGAATCTATAAAAAAAGATTTTGGCATGAAAGCAGAAAAGAAAAACGACAGACTTGAAAAAATTCTAAAAAAAGCAGAAGCCGCTCGCGAAGAAAAGAAAGCCTGCGAAGGTGACGAATGTAAAGATGGCGAGGATTGCAAAAAGAAAGAATGCGGTGACAAAGATCAGCGGCGTGCAGAAGCCAATAAACGTTTGATGCAGCGTGCAAAAGAGCGCCGCGAAGCAATGCGTCGTGGTGAATGCGGAAAACGTGAAGGTGAGAAATGCAGAGTTGGAAACCTTCGTCGTAAAGAAAATCGTGCAGAAGGATGCGATGGCAAAGAGTGTGACCGTCGTGCAGAAATGAAACGTGCTGAAGCTCGCCGCGAAGCCATCCGTAATGCTCGTGAACGTGCAGAAGCCAAACGTAGAATGGAACGTCTTGAAGCCCGTCGTGAGGCTCGCCGTGAAGAAATGAAAGAGGCAATGAAACGCCGTGCTATTAGACGCAGAATTGCTGAATCACGCGAAGAATCTTCAAAACAGAACAAGCATGAAAGCCTCGTTAATCGTATTCGCAATGCTCGCAAATATCGCTAATTAGCGAATATTGTTATTCCACAAATAGAAAACACAAACTAAAAAGCCTAGCAAAATTGCTAGGCTTTCTTTTTTAGAAATCAACAAGATAATCATGCAATAGTTGGCTAACAAATGCTCTCGCCTCTTTTGCGCTCATCTGTTTACCTTTATAGAATTGCTCATATACCATATTCATAAAAACACGCTGGTCTTGCGTAAAATAAATTGAATTAGATGATACCTTTGAACCTTCTATCTCTCGAATCAAAGACTGCTTCAGAGGTTGAATAACTTTATTAATAATAATGCTTGCTCCTTTCTGGAACTCATCTACTGTTGCATATCTTTTGTTCAATGCTTTTAAACAAATCTTTAACTCATCTTCTGTTATTAGTCCAAAATCAAGGAATGTCTTTATATTATCTTTTGTAAAAAACTCTGTTGTCACTGCAATATTTCTTTTAAAGAAAACAGAACTTCTGGTTAAATAACTAATCAATCCATTCTTTAGGTTTTCAATAACAGAAGGTTCAGCAACTGCCTTACCAAACTTATCGATACAGATAGATCCTATAGGAGATAATACTGTTTTATTGATCTTGTTTTTTATAATAAAAACTGTAGCCAGTCCTTCCTTTCCACAAATGCATTGTGCCGGACTTGCATAACAACCAATAAATTCCCATTCGTTTTTCCAGTTATCTTCATCAACAGAAAACCATTTAACAACAAAGAATAGAAAATCTTGGTTTGATTTTGCTTCTAAAAATAATTTCTCAAAAATTCGTTTTCGTTTTTGTATATTAAAAATCATAACAAAAATCCTTATTTAGGAAGCCTGACTTTTGGATCAAGAAAAGTTTTACCTAAAAACATAAAGAATGTCGCAGTAAATCTATCATTATCAATCTTATGGATTTTCAATCCAAAAGAAAAGTTGTTATAAGCACTTCCTCGCTGGAGTCTAAACCCTGATGTAACAGTCCAGTTATTGTTCTTTTTATCTTCACTGCTTTCAGCCTGAATGACTTTCACTAGATCACTCAAAAGAATTTCTCTCGTAATATCCTCAACTTCTTGATCATCATCGTCTATATAGATTGATTCTTCTGGGTTGAGAACAATTTCGTCCTTAAATACTTTTTTTATTTTTGTTTGTAGTCTTTCACTAATACCGAAAGAAGCCTTCCTGCCTTGTTTCTTTTCTCTTTCCTTACGATGTATTTCCATTGTATATACATCAGGCGTTCTCGCATTATATTGACTCAATTGACTTATCAGGGCTTCACAAACATAATATGAGTTGTCACGAATAAGGATGTTCACTCCTAATTCTGGATCTTCATATCCTAAAATATCAAAGATATTAATAAGTCTGTTTGAGAATGCAACGAGAATATCACCAAATTCACGCTTTATGTTGTTTATGAAATTTCTAGTAATTTCACATAACAAATTTTGCACCTGATCGCTGTCAAGTAAATCATCAGATGAATCTTTAAGTACGTAATCTCTCAATGCACTAATATTTGAATCAACTTGAGAACCTGAAAGAGCCTCTGCTGTTTTTAAATCTTCAAGACTTTCACGCCATTCTAACCATGCTGGTGTACCTACCTCAAGTCCCCTTAGTGCATCCGTAGATAAATATTGAATAAGTTGTTGAGGTTTCCTACTTTTAAGCAATTTAATCATTGCATCTTTGTCTATCGGTTGTCCCTCAAAAAACAAATTTCTGCATTCGAAAAAATTTGGCTTAAATACTATATGACCATTATTATTGAATAACATAAAACATACCTGCTATTGATCAATTTTCGTTCCCGAACAGCTTTTCTAAATCAAACATTTTATCAAACTCTTCTGGATCTTTAACCATGCGACGTATTGCTTTAAAAGCAAATTGACAAAACTCTTTATCTGTCATCGGCCTAGCACCGGGTACTTCGCCAGTCTCTGGATTTCCACCAAAAACTTTACCAAAAAGTGCTTCTGCTAATGCAGGACTAACGTCTGCTGTTACTTCACCAGATTCATTCTTTATTGATTTGTTCTTTGAACAAATCCGTTTAATATCTTCATTTGCTTTTCTACGAGTTTCAGATTGCTTTTTAGGTGCAGGCTTGCCTGTCATATAACGTTCGATCATAATTATTTTCCTTGAGAGAGAATACAAATATAATAGCAATTTAATATAGATAGAAAAAAGCGCAACACTCAATATGGAGTATCACGCCTGAAAAGAACTAAACAAGAAGATCAATTAGAGACCTACGCTCTTCATCTGACATGTGATTTCTTCTGTATTTTATAATGGAATATAATTCTGGAAATCTAATATGTTTAATACGAGTTTCTTTGTCTATTCTGACTATTTCATCCGTATAGAAATTGTTTTCATCATATCCTAGAGCTTCAATAAGTTTTCTTTGGTTTTTTTCTGTTGGAGTTCTCTCATTATTTAAATATCGACAAATTGATGCTTGTGAAAGTCCTGTCTTTACTGCAATATCTGCTTGAGAAAGGAATGATTGTTCTAGTTTTTGTCTAAACATTTCATTGAATGTTTTCATAGAAGCTCCTTTATGTTTGAATTTGTTTGTTATTTTAGAGATATAATATTGCTGTTTAATACAAACGTCCATGTTCGCTCATTTCTTAAAGATAGCGCATATCAAATTTTATGTCAATAATAACTTGACGTTTTTTTTGAAACATACGAAACACAGATGTTTGTCAAAAAAACTTGACAAACGATAATCCATATGCTATCACGTTATTTTGATGTTATCGCAATGTTGCGATGACACGTAAACGAGACAAAATGTTGTCACTTTGGAGAAGAAATCATGGGTAATGCAACACAAAAATCACTGTTCGAGAACAAGTTCAAATCTCTCAAGCTTGGAAACAAACTAAAGGTTTGTAAGATTGAGAGAGAGGTTGAGGACGTTTACAATCAGGGATTGTCTTTTTATTTTGCTGACACTGAAATTAAACATCCTTTTGCATGTGATGGATTTATTAATACCACACTTAAACCAAGCAACAAGATTCTGAAACTTATTATTGAGTACAAATTCAACGATGACATGAAACAAAAAGTCATCATTGCAAAGCTCCTCGTTCAGGTTATTTTTTATCTCAAGCGTTTCGAACAAGCGGGAAATGAACTCCCAAATGTCGTTATGGTTGGTGATATCAATGAATGTTTTGTTATGCATGTCAACGATTTGTTAAAATATCTTGACTATAACGTTGATTGGTCTGTTGCGCCATCAGAAGCATACAAGAAATGTCCAGATATGATTGTTGACTTAACAAATGATGAATCGATTAATCCTTTTGTTTTTTGGATTGATGAAAACTTCGACTTCAAATCTGTCATTGAACGCATTTATGATTTGTGTGAGAATGTCAAACGTTATGTCAGAGTGACAGAACATAACATCTCAAGTATTTTCGAGTATTTCAGAGATAGAGTGATTTTTAACAAAGACAAACTAACTGCAAATGAACTGGTTCATGTGTTTGTTGGACTTATAACGAATTCTGATGAATTTTTTCTTCACC
>JAEEGL010101984.1_pt1 | contig 46786 bp, 37 predicted proteins | sample 9134231 | NCBI WGS metagenome assembly JAEEGL01 (sample SAMN16246548, study PRJNA631951) | gut metagenome | biome: gut microbiome; feature: rumen; material: fiber-attached | host: Bos | place: Iran: Karaj | collected 2018-10
CACCTTTTTTTCCACCCACGTGTCCGGCCTCTTCTCCCCCTCCGGCCCCCGACACGTACCCTGCTCCTTTTCCTCCCTCCACGTGTCCGGCCTCTTCTCCCCATCCGGCTTCCGACACGTACCCAGCAACTTTTTCTCCCCCCACGTGTCCGGCCTCTTCTACCCGTCCGGCCTCCGACACGTACCCAGACAATTTTGTTTCCTCCACGTGTCCACTCCTCCTATCAGTGCTTTCTTTAACGTCATTCTCCTACAGCTCCGATTGACAAAAACACTCACAGGCTATAAGATAGACAAAGTCAAAACATAGTCGGAGGACAAGAAAATGGCTGATCAGAAGAAACTTGTTGAAGAGATCACTTCAATGAAAGAAGATTTCGCACAGTGGTATACCGATGTGGTCAAAAAGGCTGAGCTCATCGATTATGCATCCGTTAAGGGCTGCATGGTGATAAAGCCTGCCGGATATGCGCTGTGGGAGAATATACAGAAAGAGCTCGATAAGCGCTTCAAGGAGACCGGCGTGGAAAACGTGTACATGCCGCTGTTTATCCCTGAAAGCCTGCTCCAGAGAGAAAAAGACCATGTTGAAGGCTTCGCGCCCGAAGTTGCATGGGTGACACATGGCGGTCTGGAGCCCCTTACCGAAAGACTTTGCGTACGTCCCACTTCAGAGACGCTGTTCTGCGATTTCTATAAGGATGAAGTTCATTCCTACAGGGATCTGCCCAAGCTCTATAACCAGTGGTGTTCGGTTGTCCGCTGGGAAAAGACCACCAGGCCTTTCTTAAGAAGCCGTGAGTTCTTGTGGCAGGAAGGCCATACAGTGCATGCGACCGCTGAGGATGCACAGGCACGAACCATCCAGATGCTCAATGTTTATGCTGATTTCTGCGAGCAGGTACTGGCGATCCCGGTTATCAAAGGCCGTAAGACCGACAAGGAAAAATTCGCCGGCGCTGAAGCTACCTATACTATAGAAGCTCTGATGCACGACGGACAGGCTCTGCAGTCAGGCACCAGCCACAATTTCGGTGACGGCTTTGCCAGGGCTTTCGGCATACAGTATACGGACAAAGACAATACGATGAAGTTCTGCCACCAGACTTCCTGGGGCATGAGCACAAGAATAATCGGCGGCATCATCATGGTACACGGAGATGATTCCGGTCTGAAGCTGCCTCCCCGCATCGCGCCTGTGCAGGCAGTAGTGATACCCATCCAGCAGAAGAAGGAAGGTGTCATGGACTGCGCCGCTTCTCTGGCTGACAGGCTTAAAGCCGCCGGTGTAAGAGCTAAGCTTGACGACAGCGACAAATCGCCGGGATTTAAGTTTGCAGAACAGGAAATGCGAGGCATTCCCGTAAGAGTCGAGATAGGTCCCAAGGATATGGAAGCAGGCAAGTGCGTAGCAGTCCGCAGGGATACCGGAGAGAAGATCGATATAGCTCTTGATGAACTGGAGAAAAAGATCCCTGAGCTGCTTGAGGCTATTCAGAAAAACATGTTCGAGATGGCGCTGAAGCACAGAGAGGAACATACCTACAAGGCTACCGAATATGCAGAGTTCTGCGATCTGATCGAGAACAAGCCCGGCTTCGTAAAAGCTATGTGGTGCGGCGACAGAGCCTGCGAAGACAAGATCAAAGACGACACCAGAGCTACCAGCAGATGTATGCCTTTTGAGCAGGAACAGCTATCAGACAAATGTATCTGCTGCGGCAAACCTGCCAATAAGATGGTTTACTGGGGAAGAGCATATTGATCTGTTTACAAATCTTTATTATCTATGTGATAACTATTGGCAACGTTCAAAATACGTTGCCAATCTTGTTTTTGAAAGAGATTATAATTTCCAAACGGAAGTATATGAATCTCATAACCACGATACTCTATTTGAGCTGCGCTGAAACCTTTCGGAAATACAGACATACATGACACTGTCATGTCATACAGATTTAAGAATTTTATACCGGAATCTTTATCTCCTGTATAGTTATATGCCTCAAAAGAAATATGGCTAAGATCATTAAGAACTTCATCTGTTTCAAGAATCCTGTAATACATGCTTATCATACCGTTGAATAAGAATTTGCATGGAATCCTCATGCGGAGTTAAACGATCATTTTCCATGTCATCTATTCCTTTATCAAGTTCTTTAAGCAAATCAGAATCTTCAATAACAGGAGTTAATAAAACTGCAGTATCCATAGAATATAACCTCCTTCTCATGGAGTTCTTCATAAGAAGCTATTTCAGCTCAGAAAGTTTTTCAAGGGCGTGGCTCTTGATGATAGGCTCGTAGAGCTCGTCCATGTGAGCTTTGAAGCCTGCGGCGCGGATCTCCGAAGAAGAGAAATCTGCAGCCAGCGTGCAGAGCTGCCTGAAAGCAGCGGGAGGAAAGCTGTCGGCTATAAGCAGCAGACAGTATTTCCCGTTGGAAGTGTCTTTATACAGACAGTCGTTACCGGAGTTAAGATCGCCGGAAGCGATACTGAGATCGATAACGTCCGAAAGTGAATCAAATACAAATACACGGTCAGTCTCTTCCGCGGAAGGGGCTTTCGTTTTGGTGGTGTTGCTGCGGTTGTTGTTCCCGGCAGAAGCGTCAATGCTCAGCATCTCCTGGAACAGATCCCTGATCGTCTGTCCGAGCGAGGGCAGGGACGAGAGATTGCCGCCGATTCGGATAGTTGCGGAATGTGCAACGGGAGGATTATCCTCACCGAATACATCATCATTCTCTTCATTGTCCGCGCTGTCAAAGAAATCAAGGGATGAGATAGACGACGAAGCGCCGGCATCACCGGGCACCTTTGTGATAAGGAATACTATCATGCCCGACTGCATCGGAACAGCCTCGATCATAAGGGGCTGGTTGCCTGCTTCAAAGCCATAGATACGGCTGGCCTCGAGCATAACATCCCTGAAAAGATCAGTCGCCTTCTCGCTGCCGTAGGTCAGCTCACTGAACTTGATCTTTCGGTTCTCCAGGTCCTCTTTGGTGAGGATACACCTTATCTGATTGTCGTTTATACGTTCTATCTTCATGTGCTAAAGTATACAATCATTGCCGGAATTGTCAAGGGATTAAGTCACTCCACCGTCGCCCTCATCCTCATCCCTGCGGTATCATGATCCCTCCGAAGTATTCGGGATCTCCGTTTTCATCGCTTAAGACAAAGCCCCTGGTCGCAAGAAGCATATACGAGCCGTCCCGTCTCCTGGCCCGGTAATATATGGGACGTATCTCCGCCCGGCCGCTAAACACCGCTTCGATCGCTTCCGTATAGGCTTTCAGATCATCGGGATGAATGTATTCCTGCCATATCTTTCCGGCATGGTACATATACTGCGATTTCATATCAAAATCACATATCAGTGGCAGCGACCATCGCGAAAAATCATAGCGCATGTCGTTCAGATACACATAACCTTCTCCGGCCACGGTATATAAGGCTCCGAGAAGTCCGTCAAGCAGACGCTTTCTTTCATCGGGGATAGGCTCCTCGATCGCATCCATCTTCCTGAACCCTTCCATGAGTTTCCCAGCCTTCATCTCACTTTTGTTTTCATACATCATCCGGTCTGCCCGGTCATAAACGGAATCTACCCCGCTGTCCCTCTCGGGATCGAACACGGCAAGTCCGCTGGCCACCATCGGCCCCGAACGCGAACGGCCGTTGGCTTCGGATTCCCTCCTCAGCATTTCCAGCAGCTGCAGGCGCTGTTCATAATCCCGTCCGCTCAGCACTACCGCAAACTCATCTCCCCCTACCCTGTAAACCGGGCTGTGGACAAAAATACTGCAGATCATACGGCTCACGCTCTGTATGGCTTCATCCCCGAAACTGTGTCCTCTCGTGTCATTAATGACCTTTAAGTCATTCACGTCACACATCACTATCCCGAAATGCAGATCCTTCCTGTCACCGGAAAGCAGTTCATCGATCTCAGCAGCCTTCTCCGCATATGCATTTTTATTCTTTATCCCGGTCAGCTCATCCGTCCTTGCCATGCGCTCCGCGCTCTGCAGATTCCGCTTCTGTTCTTCCTTCTCCCGGTACTCTCTGTCTATGTTTTCCAGGCAGCATAAGACATGCTCACCGTCTTCGCACATCAGCACGATATGGCGGAGATGTGACACCGTTCCGTTCAGAAGGCCGCGGCAGATGACCGAGCATGACTCCCCCGGAGCCAGTTCCTTCTGCAGTCTCTCCCTGTCGTACAGCTTAAGCAGTCCGGCCTGATCTGCGGGATGCACAAATTTCGCCGCATTTTCACTGATAAGCGCAAACAGGTCATCCCCCTCATCCGGAAAGCTTACATCCTCCATCTTCCTTGAGGGAAAATACTGCACAAACCTGCCGCTGCCAAGTTCCGCATAATACAGACTTTCAAAATGTCCGGCCAGTGAAGACGCTATCTGATTTACTGCCGTCTGGTCTATCTTCATATGTTCTCTCCTTTGACGTCGCTGAGTTACGGCTGCAACAGCCTGCTTCCTGTATAATTCTTGAGGCCTTTAAGCCACACGGTGTTTGCCGTGGTATCCGGCTTTAAGTCCTTATCGTACATCGACTTCGAAAGCTTCTTTTCCTTTGTATCTCCGGCAAACTTCACCGTTATCTTTTTAAGTCCTTTGAGCCTTCCTTTTTTATCAACAGTCACGGTGCTGTTCTTTATATATACCTTCGGCGACACATCCGACATCGAAGCCTTGTTGATCGTGAAGAAGCAGCGGTTATCCTTCAGCTTCAGTTGTTTATTAACTTCGGCAACGATCTTTTTAAGTGCATTATATTTTTCCTTATCGTTTATCAGCTTCTTCGCATCCTTATTGATCGAAACCTTCATGTAGAAATACGACTTCTTCGATTCCTTGACCACTCCGGCAGTTGCATTCTTACTATTCTTAAATACCGGCTTAACACTCAGTATATCCGAAGTGTTAAGCGTTATCCCTGCTGCTTTAACCAGCGGCGTCTCATCAAAGATGATATCCAGCTCCCAGGGATGTTTGATACTCCTCCCGCGATAGTCGGTCGCGCTGAGATAATTCACGGATACCGCAGGTATCATCACGCTTCCCTTATTCTTCCCAAGCTTAACTTCGATATTTCTGATATACTTGCACACAGGCTCGGGATAAACATATGCATCTATATCTTCCGGTGATATCCTGGTCTGTCTATCCGTATCATCCCAGCTTTTAGTTGTCACAGTCACCTTACACTCGCATGCAAACTTCCCGTCTTCCGTGGAAGCCGTGACTACAACCGGCGTTCCGTAAGTCGGCTTATACGCCATGACAGTACCGTCGTCAGTAACTTTTACCTTAGCCGCATTTGAAGATTTCCATATCATGACCGGTTCTGCGGCGCCTACAGGTTTTACTTCAATCTCAAGTCCGGCCTGCTCGCCCATGTTGAGAGTGATTTCCTTCTCTTTAAATTCTATACTCTCAACGGGAATCTCCAAGCTTTCATTATTGTTTTCTTCATCAGTGTTTTCCTCATACGGTCCAGGCTTATCAGGCTCATCATTCGGTCCCGGTTTGTCCGGCTCATCACTCGGTCCCGGTTTGTCCGGCTCATCGTTCGGTCCCGGTTTATCAGGTTCATCATTCGGTCCCGGCGCCGGTGCTGCCTTACCGTGCTTTACAAAATAACCCTTAAACTCGTTTGAATAACCGTAAGAATCATTTATTGCAAGCAGATAAGCTTCGTCATCGATCAGTTCTTTTATATCGGCTTCGGTGAATATATATTCATTGCACGATATTGAAAAGCTGCTTATTATCTCACCGGTATACGGTCTCATAAACTTTCCGGTTACCGGATATGTCGGCATACCGCCGATCCTGACTCCCGTATACTCTTTCTTTCCGTCACCGTCAGCATCTTTTTCGATCATTTCGTACTTCGGCATCAGACTGAGGGCGTTCTTCTTTCCCTTTTCTTCATCCGAATCCTGATCGCTCCTGTAAAAACTCACATTTTCTCCAAAACAGGGAAGTATCTCATTATCTGCGGTCACTTTTGCATAGACCGTCAGATATCGTTTATTAAGTCTGTAATACGCCTTTATCCCGTCCTCGCTGTATACCGCATTGACAAAGATTCCTTCTATAGGATTTTCGTTTGCGTCAAGGAAGCTTACATTTAGTTTTTTCTTATTCCAGTATTCGACCGCGCTTTCATCCGCAAGGCCATAGAGTCGCTCATATGCCGTTCTTGGCAGGCCTATATCCACACATAAGATCTCACCTTCTGCATTATCCCACGACACGCTCACTTCCTGTGAATCCTGCGATAATCTGTCAGAGACATTATATATTACCGGTCGATCACTGTAATTGACCATGGGGATGCTCGGCTGACATTTTCTCTCCGTCATGGGATTAGCCAGCACAAATTTTCCTGTATATATCTTCCCTCCCTGCTCTTCTTCCGGAGTGGCATTCTCATCATGGTCAAGTACGATCTTTTCGTTGTAAGTTGCCGTAACTTCATCCATCTGTTCCAGCTTTCCGTCACCGATGAAATATCTTACCTCAAGTTCGTTCCCGCTCACCGATATGTATTTAGGCTGGGCCAGCCTTACCGTATTGGCATCCGAATTGTATTCTTCTTCGTAATAAGTATAAGCAAACTCTGCTTCATCCGTTGTGAATTTCAAGCGGTATTGTGCGCTGTTTACAAATGCAAATGCTTCATCACCGATACCGGTGCATGAAAAGAAAGCCATGCGCCCGTTGATCACAGCTTCTGCAGCAGCCAGCTTACTTGTATTATTCTTGTCCCATACTTCCAGCCTGACACTTGCTCCATCCCTGCAGCCGTTCCTCCCGGTAAAGGTCACGGCAACGCATCCCGGATCTTTTCTGTAATCGGTATAAGCATTCAGTATGTTGGAAGTGCCTGCTCTTTCGGGATTATAAGTGAATCCGAGTTCTTCCTTTCTTACTCCCCCGTATTCAAATATGCAGTCGCCGTTCTTTTTAAGAACGAATTCATTCCCCTCTTTCCATATCAGATCTTTCTTAAGTTTTTTGTACCTGTATACCAACTGATTGCTTTCGTTCCATCCGGGCTTTACGCCAAAGCATGTCTCAAACTCAGCCGCTTTTGCTCCTCCGTAGTATATATATGGCGCCGTATCTTCACTTATGTTTCCGCCCGAAATGACAAGATACAGATAATCGCCAAAATTATCATAGCCATTGTAATAAGTTCCTCCATAGATCACTGTCTGCTTCGTGATAATGAGTCTGCCTGCATCACACAGTTCTTCCGAACCTGCTATCTTGCATTTCACAATATACTCGCCCTCCGGCGGCATAATGTAAAACTGAAAGCTTGCGCTTACGATGGTATATTCTCTTACAAGGCCCAGGCGGTCATAGTCATAAATATTGAATACAGGTTTATACCTGTCCTCCCTTGTCCCACCCTGTACATACGTGTTCCCGACATACGCCGGCACGGCATTGCCGCTCACATCTGTAATGATCAGGCTCTCTATATCCTCTTTCTGTATAGCTCCGTTAAGATACATGGACATGCTGAAAGATTTTTCTCCGAAAATGATGGTCTTCCGGTTCAGCCATTCATCATCTTCCAAAAAGCTTACGCTTACCGTTTCGTTATATAAGACAGTATCATTTTCCTTAAGCGCCACCGTAACTCTTTTGTTCCCTGTTGCTGCCGCCCCCATATCCGCGCAGACAAAAGGGTATTCATCAGTTGCTTTTGTTCTGCCGAGTTCTACAGCTTCTTCTCCTTCAATGGTCGCCGTTACGGTATATGAACGATAATCGTTTTTAAGCCCTTTAAAGCCCACGATAAAGGGATGGGTATTTCCTATGGCGTAATACTTATTATCCGGCGCATACATGGCTGTAAACGTTTCTTCCTGGGCGCCCATCTGAGTGCTCAGGGATTCCGGCGTAACCAGTTTTGAAAATTTGGCAGGGTCAAATTCTTCTGCAGGTATATGATTGCCCGCCAGACTTAATCTGTTAGACGTGGTGCCGCCTATCCTTTCGATGTGTCGAAGCCTTGAAAGATCAGGCAGGGTAGTTATATTGTTATTTCCCAGATATATCTCCTGAAGACGTACAAGGGATGCAAGCTTACTGATATCCGTGATATTATGCCCGCTAAGCCTGATATCCGTCAGATTTATCATATACTCTATGCCGCTTATATCCGATATGTATGCATCCGCATCTTTTTCCGCTGTCAGCGTCAGTTCCGTGTAATACTGCAGGTCTGAGAGTTTGATCTCATCATTTTCATTTTTATGCATTTCATCAAGGATTGCTTTTCTGAACACCGGATCGGGAAATGCTGTAGTCATATCCAGCACCTCATCCTTTCCGGTAGTAAACTCAAGCGGTTCATCTGCGGAACCGTCAGACCAGATAATGCGCCTTCCTTCTTTATCACCGCATACCGTAACGTAATAATAATACTTCGTTTCTTCAGTCAGGCCGCTGATCTTGAAACTCATGACATTATAACTGCCATACCTGGGTTCTATATACTGTTCATCCCCTTCTTTCTTGTAATAAAAATGCGGGAACATCTTATGTTCCTGATAGTAACTTATGTCCTCATCATAGTCAGGCCAGAAGCCGATATCCACGGAACAGCTGTAAACACCTGTCGTGAGGTCATAGAATACACTGTCGTTCTTTATTTCCTGAGGCCTTACCGTAACGGGATCACCCTTTATCCAGGTCTCTTCGCCGTTCAGATATACCATGAATGCCGGGCGTAAGCTCATTTCCGTTTTATCCCCGAAGATCGTCTCGGTATAAAAATAATCTATACCTCCGTCCTTCTCGCGAATACTGATAGTATCTTTTATATAATCATCTTCCCCGTCTCCGTAATAAAGTCTTTTACCGACTACCAGCTCATTATCCGGATTGCTCAGTTTCCATTTGGCATCGATCCCGTTAAAACCTATCCCCCTTATTTCCAGATCAGTAGCGGCGATCTTTGTTTCTTCCGCTACAACCGTAGTGGTGAAGTTTGCTTCTTCGGAACAATATGTATATTCATTATCCCTGTTTGTCGTAGCGAGTCTGTAATAATAGGTTGTGGAAGGAGCAAGATCACCATATGTAAAACTGACCCTGAGCTTCCCCTCCGGCGATCTTGTCTGTCCCACCGTCATATCCGAATAATGCGCAGTTTCGTTCTCCGACAGCGTAGCTGTCTTTCCCTCCGCATCCGCATTCAGTCCCACCCCCGGTGAAGTTGAGGATATCATCCGGACTCCGTAAGGCGCGTTGCCGCCAAAAGTAACGATCATATTTACGGCATTACTGCCGGGAGTGATGCTCACATCAAGAATCTGATACACTTCCCCTCCCGCTTCCTCTGTGACAACAGTCTCGTCTTCAACTCTCTCCGTAATGACCTCTTCGAAGCCTTCATCTTCCGCCGCATGCACACTTTCATACGGCTGCGCAACAGACGCCGCCAGCATAACCATCGTCATCAGCCAGGCAATCCTTCTTTTCATTCCCGCTTCCTCCTCTTTTCATTACCTGCAATACATCATCGAGTCATCCGCGTCCTGTCGTCCCCTTAGTTCACCGGCTTCTCCCCCCTGTAATACGCAAACATATACTGCTGGAACACACCGCAGTACGGCCTGTATTCTTCAAAAGGAAAACCCTGCGGATACTTGTCCGCAAGTATGCGCTTGATCCATACGTCAACAGGGAAAGCATCCATGCGGTGCAGACCGTATAGCAGCATGCAGCTTGCAACCTTTAGTCCCACTCCGTGCAGGCTCTGAAGCTTCTCAAGGCATTCATCGTCATCCAATACCTCCAGCTCCTTCAGATCGAACTCACCGGAAACCACTGCTGCAGCAGTCCTTCTTATATACTCAAAGCGATAACCCAGCCTGCATTCCTTAAGCTTATCATCGCTGATCCCATTCAGTTCCTCGGCATTGGGAAAGCCGTACCAGTGCTCTCCCCTGCTGTCAATGTACAGTTTTCCGGCCCGCTCGCAGATCAGCTCTATGGAATTCTTTATCGCCGGTATGTTCCTGTTCTGCGAAATGATGAAGCTTATCAGTGCCTCAAAAGGATCCTGCCTCAGTATCCTGATTCCCCGCTGAGCTGAAGCCGCTTCATACATGAAAGGATCGCTCTTAACATCCGCCAGGGCCCTTATCTTGCGGTAGTTTGTTTGCATATCCAGATAGTTTGCCCACACATGCTCATATTCTTCCTCACTGCAGTCCAGCTCAAACTCGCCGCCTCCGAGTTCTTTTATGATCAGGCTCTTGTCCAGATAAGGCACAAAGAACGCCCCGTCATCAAGCTCCTTCCATCTGAAGCACTGGCCGGAGTCCGCTATTTTTTTAAGGTCCAGATCATCCTTTATTTTCAGTATCATACAGCTTTATCTTCTCCCTTATTGCCGCCTCGTCCGCGCCTCTCATAAATGCGCAGAGTGCCTCGGCATATCTTTCTTTCAGCACTTCACTCCACACTATCACTCTGTCCGCGCAGATCGGTCCCGGCGCGCAGATATAGTGTTTCATATTGTAGACATCATTCTTCTCATCCGCTCCGAAATCCCTTATTTTCCGGGGTGTCACGTATATCAGTTCCTCCGTGCACTCATGCAGCTTCCCTGAAAAATAATCCGCAGGCACTGTCAGCACCGGATTCTCGTTGTCATAGGGCCAGTTGATATATATCTTCGAGGGCGCACGCAATACCGGATCATAAGTATCATACGCCGTAAGTGTTACATTCTCCGGATCTTTCCCTGCATCAATATCCGCAAGTATCCTTCCCAGCGGATCCTTCTTCCATACCGGAAGCCTTATCAGCGTTACGGGACCCTTTTCTTTTTCTGTCCCATAAATTTCCCTCATATCTTCAAATGCATCCGCATCATAAGTCACAAACAAAACTTCTTTATATTCCAGTAATCCGCTTCTTACAGCCTCCGAAACCTCTGCCGTATCTACCCTGCCGCCTTCTGCCGCTGCCGCATACAGCTGCTCACAGAAAGCTTCCAGGGCCGGTATCAGTATCCTGCACACCACGAAATCCTCACCGTATACCTGCTCCGTAAGCGTCCCCAGGTCTATTGCCAGCTGCTGGCTGGCTGCATAATAATCTTCGGGAAAAGCTTCATAGAGCCTGTTAAGTTCTTCAACGCATTCCTTCGCGATCTCTTTCAGACTGCCGCCGGTTCCGCTCCTTACTTCCATTCCCGGCTCGTACTTGAATGCAGGCAGCTTCACCCCTGCCGAAGCCTCAAAAGCTTCTTTCTGCGCTTCAAAGAAAGGATAACCGTGGCCGCCCCAGATCTTACTGACTTTCATGAAATCCCCGTACTTGCGTCCGGTCATTTTAGCATACTGAGCCGGTACGGGTATTGTGGTATCCTCAAAAGGAAGTCTCACGAATTCCTCAAAGATCCCGCGATCCACGCCTTTCCCGCCTTTCAGTATCCAGGGGAATATCTGTCCTGTCTCATCCGCATCTTCCCGCCTTACTCTTCCCATCTGCTCTTCAGCCAGACGGTAAAGCAAAACAGCCACCTCTCTTTTCTTCTTAAATTCCGGGAATCTGACTCCGTACTTCCGACCGATGTCATAGAGTTCACGCTGCGCCGTGTCTTTAACTATCTCTCCGTCCCTTATCCCGTCGGATAACGCGATAAGCTTAAGTACCTCACGGTCTCTTTCCCGCTCCTTATCTTCGTCCCGGTACAGATAGTCGGAAACAAATATGTCTATGCTTGCTATATAAGGAAAATTGTTGAATTCAAGAAGATGTTCTTCCGAGAAATTGATACGTTCGGAAGCAGTAACTCTCACAATGAACTGTCTGTAGTCATCAAGACTCGCATAGTCCTGTATCATAAAGCCGGAGGGCAGTTCCTTATCCGCTACTTCACGGAACTTATTATAATCAGACCGCAGCATCCCTATGTCCAGATCGTCGTCCCAGGGCACGAAACCCGCATGACGAACCGCACCCAGCAGGGTTCCCCATTCGGCATAATAATTTATGCCGTATTTCTCACAGATCCTGTCCACTTCCTTAAGGACCGCAAGACTCCCCGCCCACGCCTGTTTCACAGCCGTAGGTATCATGAAGCCGCATCTTACTTCGTCCAATAAAAAGCGAGGATCCGTCATTTCCCCCTCCGATAAAGCCTGCTTTAATCAGAAAAATTCAGGTACTTATCAACCGTAAGATAATATCTGTTCCCGTCTTCATCACAGGCGCAGATCACCGCGCCGTCTTTAACTCCCACCATGTCACTGACATACCAGAGTCCTTCATCTTTTAAGTTTACGCTGATCACGCTTCCGTCGGTAAGATCCAGGCGGTTAAGCCTCTCTCTGTCGCTTCCGGTATAATAGATACAGCTTCCCGAAAAAGCCGTATTGCATACGTCTTCCGCGGTCCCGTCTATTTCTTCTCCGAGTATCAGTTCGCTGCCATCCTCAACGCAGAGCGCATGTATGCTCACCGACTGCCTGTTGTAATCATAAGCCGAGAAAAACAGATAACCGTTATTATATACCGCATGGTCACAAGTATAAGCATAATTGATACCGTTTGCAATATAGCCCTTGTCGCTGCCGTCAGCCTCATCTATCAGCTCCCATTCTTCTCCGTCAAAAAGATAGATCATTCCGCCTGCGGTCTCAAAACAGTATACACCGTATTTCCAGAGCTCATTTGTCGTGCCGTCCGGTTCCAGACAGAACAGCCGGTCATAATCCGTGTAATAAACGCGGTCTCCGCGGATGATCATATTTTCAACTCTGGAATTTAAAAGTCTCTCGGTCTCAAACAGGTTAAGGTCTATGCGGCTTAATTCTTCGGCGCGCACTCCCTTCGCCCGCCTGGTTCCTGACGCATAATAGATGTACTTTCCGTTCGATGCGAGAGCCGTCACTTCTGTACCGTCTGACGGTGCCAGATCATCTGCATAAAAGACTCTTCCGTTGTTTACGCACAGGTGCGGGCCGCTCCTGCCTTCCTCGGCCCCGGTAAAATCAATATCCGCAAAAGGCTGCTCTCTCACATTACCTTCGGAAGTCTGTTCCGTGCCCGGCTCCGGTTTTATCTCAAAATAATCATTGAGCTTCACCCGCTCCGGCATCTTTGTTGTTTTTCCGCTATATGCATAGCCCCAGCCGCTATCGTATACCTTCATCGAAGTATCGCTGCCTGCCATGTATATGCTGTATTTCATCCCGGCTTTTTCCCGGTCAAAATATAACTCTTTATCCACCAGCACATCTATGGAGACCAGCTTATCATAGTCCTGTCCCTCAAGTATCTCTTCAGCTCCCGCTTCGCGTATCTCTTCTTCCGTGGCTTCCCTGATACTGATGCGGCCTTTGATATAATCCGCCATATCATCGCTTATATAGTAATAGTATTCTCCATCCGCCATGAAATAATATGAGCCGCTGCCCGTATCCCAGGCTGTGCCTGCCGGCCACAGCGGACCAGAAGGAGGAGCTTCCACCTCATCCGGCGCTTCTTCCTGGCTTCTCCCCTCCGGGGATGAGACGACGCCGGAGGCGACTGATGAGGGGCTCATTTCTCCTTCTCCCCCGAGGGGAGAAGGCTTTGCCTTAAACCACCCCAGCGCCAGACCGCAGATAAGCAGCGTCGCGCCGAGCACCAGCACGGCAATAAGAGTAAGCAATACTGCCAGCTTCCTTATTTCTTTACGCCCCTCATCAGTCTGCATCTTCATTCTCCGGAATAAATAATACTTTAAAACTCTCTATCAGCTTCTCGCATTCTTCGATCAGCTTCTTTGCATCCTGTTCCACCAGGCCTTCTATCTCATATGTGTAGTTAAATTCAGGCTGGCCCACGGTGCTCATCTTCAGAGCGCCGTAGTACTCGTTTACCAGCACGGGTATCTGCAGCACGTTCACCGGAGCATCCTTGTCCATGACTATCCTGATCCGGCCTGCGCGGCCCCTTACTTCCTTCATGTACATGTTCTGGGCAGCCGCCTTCATCAGCGCAATGCGCAGCAGGTTTTCGACCTTCACCGGTACGGTACCGAAGCGGTCTTTCAGCTCATCATACATGTCATCCTTGTCTTCTTCACTGCGTATGGCCGCTATGCGCTTGTATATATCCAGCTTCTGCATCTCATTGGCGATATACTCGGGCGGTATATAAGCATCCGCATCCAGATCTATGGCGCATACGGTCTCGCCCTGCACTTCCTCATGCTTCTCGATCCGCAGCGCTTCTTCCAGCATTTTACAGTAGAGATCGTAACCCACGCTCTCTATATGGCCATGCTGCTGTTTGCCCAGCATGGTGCCGGCGCCTCTTATCTCCAGATCCCTCATGGCGATCTTGAAACCGCTGCCCAGCTCAGTGAACTCCCTTATGGCCATCAGCCTCTTTTCCGCTTCTTCCCTGAGTATCTTGTCCCTGCGGTACATCAGAAAAGCATAAGCCACTCTGTCGGAGCGCCCTACCCTTCCTCTTAACTGGTAGAGCTGTGAAAGCCCCATCCTGTCTGCATCGTGGACAATGATCGTATTTACATTCGGTATGTCAAGGCCGGTCTCTATGATCGTGGTGCTTACAAGCACATCCAATTCTCCGGCGATGAAGTCGCTCATCATATCTTCGAGCACCCTCTCCTCCATCTGTCCGTGGGCATAGGATACCCTTGCCTCAGGCACCAGCTGTGATATCTTCGAAGCGATCTCCTGTATGTCAGCCACCCGGTTATATACATAGTAAACCTGGCCGTTTCTGGACAGCTCTCTCCTTATGGCTTCCCTCACCATTTCCTCGTCATACTCGCAGACATAGGTCTGTATCGGAAGTCTGTTCTGGGGCGGTTCTTCCAGCAGGCTCATATCCCTTATTCCCACCAGACTCATATGCAGTGTTCTCGGTATCGGTGTGGCCGTCATGGTCAGCACGTCCACATTTTCCCTCAGCTTCTTGATCTTCTCTTTATGGGAAACACCGAAACGTTGCTCCTCATCTATTACCAGCAGTCCCAGGTCTTTGTACTCCACATCCTTTGACAGCAGTCTGTGGGTTCCTATCACGATATCCACAAGACCGTTCTTTAAGTCTGCGATGGTCTTCTTTATCTCCTTAGAGGTCTGGAAACGGGAAAGCATGTCTACTCTCACCGGATAGCCCGCCATCCTCTCTTTGAAAGTCTTGTAATGCTGATCACACAGTATTGTGGTGGGCACCAGGTAAGCCACCTGCTTTCCCTCCTGCACCGCCTTGAAAGCCGCGCGGATAGCCACTTCGGTCTTGCCGAAGCCCACGTCCCCGCAGATCAGCCTGTCCATTATCTTGGTGCTCTCCATATCCGCTTTGGTAGCGGTAATGGCATTCATCTGGTCCTCGGTCTCTTCGTAAGGGAAGAGTTCCTCAAACTCCTTCTGCCATACCGTATCGGGACCGTATTCAAAGCCGTGTCTTGAACTTCTTACCGCATAGAGTTCCACCAGATCCTTTGCCACCGTGGCAAGCGCGGTCTTAACCTTAGTCTTGGTGCGGTTCCACTCCTGGGTGCCGAGGCGGTTAAGCTTGGGCTGTTTCGCCTCCTTATCCGCATACAGCTGTATCAGATCCAGCGCTGTAGCCAGTACATACAGGAATGCTCCGTCCCTGTACTCTATCTTCATATAGTCCTTGCGCACCCTGTCCACTTCGGCTTCCTCTATGCCTCTGTAGATGCCGATGCCGTATTCTTCATGTATGACATAGTCGCCCACATGCAGCTGCGAATAAGAACTGATCTTCTTGCCGCCTGTATATTTGGGCTTCTTCCTTCTTGACCTTACTCCCGCTCCGAAGATGTCCGTCTCGGCTATGACAGTGAACTTACACTCCGGATAGGAAAAGCCCTTGCGCACGCTGCCGTAGAAACTCACTATCTCTCCGGGCACCAGCTCTTTCTCCGCATTCTCCGTATAGCTGGCAGTCACGCCTTCCTCGCAGAGATCCTCGGCCAGTCGTTTGGCTCTGCTGCGTGAAGGCGAGAGTATCACTATCTTTTCCCCGCCGGCTTTCAAAGCCCTGAGGTCGCCTATAAGCTGGGATATGCTGCCGTTATAGGAAGACAGCGTCCTGGCCTTTACCTCAAATACCTGCTCATCTCCGAAGAAGCTGTCAACAAGCGGCATTGCGCTCAGCTGCACGCTTGAATACTTCTTAAGTTTCTGAAATACTTCTTCTTTTTCTCTTAAGAGTTCCGTCTGTTTCGGGAGCAGATAACCACGCTCGAGTCTGTGACTCATACTCTCCCGCCACTCTTTTATCATCCCCGCGATATGCTCGTCTATCCTTGCGGGCTCATCGATATATATCAGCGGCGCAGTTTCAAAAAGATCAAGGAAGGAAACCGTATCCTCATAGAAATAATGCAGATAGCTCTCGATATTGTGCATGCCGCCCAGATCTATCAGCTCGGTATAAACCTCATCCAGCTTCTTCTCCAGTCTGGATGCGGCTTCCGGGTTCATCTGTTCACGGAACTTCTCCGCCTGCAGCTTCGTATCTTTTTTGATCTTATTGTAAGCTTCGTATCTGTCCGTCTCGCTGAGTATCATCTCGCTGGCCGGATAGATCCTGATACTCTCCAGATCCTCGATGGAGCGCTGGCTCTCTGCGTCAAAGCTGCGGAGCGAAGTGATCTCATCACCCCAGAGTTCTATTCTGTAGGGATTATCCTGAGTCAGATCGAAGATATCTATGATGCCGCCGCGTACCGAGAACTGCCCCGGACTTTCCGCCTGATAATTTTTCTCATAGCCCATGGACACAAGTTTAAGCGCCATGGCCCTCTCATCAACCAGTGAAGTCTTGTCAATGTTTATGATATTGTCCTTTAAAAGGGACAGTGGCGGCTGGTAACCGAAGAGCAGATCAAAAGTAGACACTATGGTAAAGCGCTCACCGTCAAGTATGCGGCTCACCACCTTCAGTCTCTCTACCGTCGATTCCCTTCCGTTGATATCCGCCTGATAGAACATCAGATCCCTTGCGGGATAGACCGAGACGCCGGGATCATAGAAGCGCAGTTCCCCGGCCATCTCCCTTGCGCGTCTTTCCGAATATGTCAAAATGAGAGGACATCCGCTGATCCCCTCTCCCAATGCTTCGATCATATGCAGCTTGTGGGAATCCGCGCTCCCCTCGACAATCACATGACCTTTTCCGCTCTTTAATATTGTACGGGCAGTCTCAAACCACCCGATCCCGCCAAGCGGTGAATTTAACAGTTTCATATGCTCTTAGTGTTGAACCTGTTCATTGCCGCGTCTATGCCTTCCTTTATCCAGCATTCCGCAGCATCTGCCGCTCCTTCAAAAGCTTCCTGCATCAGCTTCTCCTCGGATGCAGGAATGTGAGATAACACATGATCCGCCAGGTCCCAGCCTTCGGGCTTTTCGCCTATGCCTATGCGCACCCTGCAGAAATCCTCGGTGCCGAGCATTCCTATGATGCTCTTCATACCGTTGTGTCCGCCTGCGCTGCCTTTAGCGCGTACCCGCAGCTGACCGGGCTTTAAGCTTATATCGTCATAAAGCACCAGCAGCTCGTGTTCCACGTCTATCTTGAAATAGTCCGCACAAGCTCTGATGCTCTCACCGCTAAGATTCATATATGTCAGGGGTTTTAAGAGGATAACGCTCTCACCGGCTATCCTGCCCTTGCCGTACATGGCTTTGAAACCGTCATCCGGATAACCTATGCCATGCCTGCGCCCGAGTATATCCAGCGCCATGAAGCCGCAATTATGCCTCGTCCCCATATATTGTCTGCCCGGATTGCCCAGGCCTGCGATCACCAGCATTTACTTCTTTTCCGCCGCAAACAGATCTCTGTACCAGGTCAGACAGTCAACGTATGCCTTGTATACGTCGCCCATGTCTATGTTGTACACTACCATCTGTCTGGATACTTCCTGCCATGATGCGTTCTCGTACTGGACCATGAAATCATATACTCCCGCAAACGGTCCGTCCTTCTCAAGCAGCGCATCTCTTATCTCTTTTGACACCTTGACCAGATCCAGCGCTTCTCCCATAGGCTTCTCGAGGATGACATCCAGTACCGAGAAAAGTCCCATCAGGAACAGCTCGCTGGAAAGATTGGCCCTGCCGAATACCGGCGCCAGCTTCTCTGCAAATCTCGCCCTTATCATCGACAGTCTCATTATCTCCGCCGGCCTGTCCACGCAGAGTTCCTTGGTAGCCGCGGTGTTGATCCACTTCTTTAATTCCTTCTGGCCCAGCATCGCTGCCGCATGCTTGACCGAAGTAATGCCCTGGTTCACGGTCATGCGGTTAACCATCTCCAGCAGCGAGATGACTAAGGCCGGGTCTCTTTCTATTACGCTTGCAGCATCACCCAGATCAAAATCAGGATCGTTTACTATACTCATGAGTTCCAGATAGTTGACCTTAAGGGGCGCTATCTCGTCCTTGCCCTTCTTGACAGGCATACGGAAGAACTCGCCTTCGTAAAGGTTATATCCGCCGCCTTCTTTAAGGATGTCATACTCTTCCTTGCTGTCGACATTGATAGCCACAAGGCTGATATTGGGATAAACCCTGCTGAAATACAATTTTGCTTTGGTGATATCTATCTTCTTGTGATTCAGGAAGATGTAATCCATAAGACTGAGCACCTGTCTGTATTCTTCGAAACGGCTGACAGGCAGCTTTCTCATAGCAAAACGGTAGCCGTCTTTTCTGAGCTCGGCTATACGCTCTATGTAACGCTCCTCCGCAGGCAGCTCGCCGTCAACCAGCAGCACCAGCTTATCGTGAGGCGCATCACACTGTGAAGATATATCGGAAAAAAGCGAGATGTTATTGATCTCGATGAATACTTCCTTATCCCCCGAGATGGTCGCAAGCCCCATGCTCTCCACTATATCAAGGCCGGGTATCGCAGCCGCCCCATCATACCTTCCTACGCCTAAAAGCCTCGGATTTAAAAGGAAATTCTCCTTCTGGGCAAATATGGAATATGCGCACACGGTCATGGTGTGATCAAACAAAGGGATCAGTGTAGCAAGCATTCGATCATCTCCTTTCGCGGATGAAAAACATTATCTGTAAGATTTTACCACAAATCCTTCTTTAATTCAAGCCTTCTCCTTGAGGAGAAGGTGTCAGCCGCAGGCTGACGGATGAGGTGTCTCCTTACTTCCAGTACGGCCCGTACTCCACATTATCCGCAGCCGCCGGCCTCTCTTCCACCGGATATATCCAGCTAGCGTTTACCCAGCGCTTCACTCTCGGATCCATGTGTTCCTCTCCGCCGTACCTCGATCCGTCCCAGCGCCTTCCCATGATGCCGAAGAGCATCTGCAGCACTCCGCCCATGCATACCGCCTGTCTGCCGGCTTCTTTAACCGCCAGTCCCAGCGGATATGAATAAGCTCCGCAGCTTATCAGCGCCACATCAAAATCTGTCTCAAGTATCTCTTTTTTCATGAATTCCAGGGCATCAAACCAGGTATCGAAGCGCTCATCCTTCATATCACCTATGGTCATCAGCGCCTTATATGTCTTCAGTTCGAATTCCGGAAGCTTGGAAGTCCCTTTATATATCTCTTCCCGCTTTGCATACTGTATCTTTACGCTCTCCGGAAAAGAGGTGACCACCAGCACCTTTTTGCCTTTAAGCCCCTCGCTCCAGTTCACATCCATACAGTAAATGTCATACAGTCTCAGTGAATTCGAAACGACGGCGTCTCCCGGCAGGAATTTATCGATGAAATACGCCTCCATGGGTTCTTCATTCGGCGCATACACATCAGTCTTGCTTATGCAATCCGTCATCAGCTTCGTGAAAGGCTCTATAAGCGACAGATCATTCGGAAAAAAACCCGACCAGTCATATATCTGCTTAACTGCTGCCTCATAGTTTTTTTTCTTTCCGAAATAGCAGGCTCTGGTGACTGCCATCTCCGAAAGTCCCATGCGTCCTGCAAGCAAGGGTTTCCCTTCCTTAAGAAGCTCACACAGCTTTTCCGAAGCGTCCTTGATCTTCAGTGTATCGCGGCCGCACATCCCAAGCTTTTTCCTTATTTTTCCGTTAGACCTGAGCTTATAGCGCGTCCCGTAATACAGCCAGGATAGCACATGTTTCATTTAGCGCTCCTCTTTCTCTCCTTCATGATGCTCATGTAAGCGGGACGTATGATCTTGCCGTTGCCCACCAGCTCTTCCATGCGGTGAGCGCTCCAGCCCACTATCCTTGCTATCGCAAAGAGAGGTGTGTAGAGTTCAACGGGTATGCCAAGCATCTGATATACAAAACCGCTGTAGAAGTCCACGTTGGGGCTTACACCCTTGTATATATGCCTCTTAGCCGCTATTACCTTCGGCGCCACATTCTCTATGGTATTGTACAGGGCCAGTTCTTCGCAGCAGCCCTTCTCTTCCGCAAGCTTAGTCACATAGCTCTTGAATATCCTCTCCCTCGGATCCGAGATCGAATACACCGCATGTCCCATACCGTAGATAAGACCCTTGCCGTCGAAGACTTCGCCGTCCAGCATCTTTGTCAGATACTTTGCTACCTCTTCCTCATCTTCCCAGTTGCGGATATGGGTGCGGATATCCTCCATCATCTCCATAACCTTGATATTGGCGCCGCCGTGGCGGGGGCCCTTAAGCGAAGACATGGCAGCCGCTATGGTCGCATAGGTATCGGAACCCGACGAGGTCACGACTCTTGTTGTGAAAGAAGAGTTATTACCGCCGCCGTGCTCCATGTGCAGTATCAGAGCTACATCCAGCACATCCGCTTCCACCTTCGTATACTGTCCGGTAGGACGCAGCAGTCTTAAGATGTTTCCCGCCGTTGATCTTCTGGGCAGCGGTCTGTGTATGTACATGCTCTGGTTATTATCATAGTGATTGTATGCGTGATAGCCGTAAGCAGCCAGCATCGGGAAGGTTGCTATCAGCATCAGGCACTGGCGCAGGTTCTCTGCCAGATCCGTAGTAAGGGCATAAGGATCATAGCTTGCAAGCGTCAGTATGCTCCTGGTCATGGAATTCATTATGTCCTTGCCCGGAGCCTTCATGATAACGTCCCTGGTAAAGTTGGTGGGCAGTGTCCTGCTCTTTGCCAGATATCTTATGAACTCCGTAGCTTCCTCTTCATCCGGCAGCTCCCCGAAAAGCAGCAGATATGCAGCTTTCTCAAAACCGAAGCCCTGGCCCGATACCAGATTTATCAGATCTTCCACGTTATAACCGCGGTACCAAAGCTCACCATCGCAGGGGATGCGCTCCCCGTCTTTTTCCTTGAAGGAAGTGATCTTGGATATATTGGTAAGGCCCGTCAGCACGCCCTTTCCGTTTAAGTCACGCAGCCCTCTGTTTACTCCGTATTTCTTGAAAAGTCCGTCCGATATGGTGCCTTCCTCCACCACTACAGGTACCTTCTGCTCAGCATAGTCGAGAAGATTCTTGTGATAACTCATTTACTAATTCTCCTTTCTTGGTTCATCGGGGGAATCATATTCCGAAAAACTTCTTTGTATTCTCAAGCAGGGTTTCAGCCAGTCTGTCCGCATCCGTCTGCTTTATTTCCGCTATGCGTTCTACCACGTAGCTTATATATTCCGGGCGGTTCTCACCTTTCAGCTTAACGTTCCTCGGTTTTAAGTAAGGTCCGTCAGTTTCCGCCATCAGCCGTTCTTCAGGTATTATCTTAAGGGCATCCAGCAGCTCTGCATTCCTTCTGTCATCGCATACCCAGCCTGTTATGCCTATCATACAGCCAAGTTCCAGGTAAGTTTCCGCCGCTTTTCTGCTGCCGGCAAAACAGTGCACCACAGCTTTTTTGCATCTTTCCGGATAACGCTTCATCAGCTCCGCAAAATCCTCTGTTGCCTCTCTTTCATGCAGAAACAGCGCTTTATCAAATTCTTCCGCGATATTTATCTGTTCCTCGAAGACCTTAAGCTGCACATCCTTCGGAGAGAACATCCTGTCATAATCCAGCCCGCACTCACCTATCGCAACGTTCTTCTTTTCCGCTGCAAGTTTCTTTATGACTTCGGCGCTTTTTTTATCCCAGTGCTTCGCATCATGGGGATGTACACCGGCCGTGGCCCATACATCCTCCCTATCTTTTGCAAACTCATGGGCTGCCTCAGAACTTCTTACCGAGCTTCCGGTAATAATGAAGGCGGTCTCTTTTTCAAGCGCCGTTTCGTATATTTCTTTTTCCCGTCCTCTGTACTGTTCCGAGAAAAGATTCAAGCCTATATCTATATACTTCATTTTTAATCTGCCAGTGTTCCGAAGGGATCCCAGGGTTCCAGTTCCTTCGGCTCCATACTGATGAGCTTCTTTGTTTCCGCATCCAGATATTTTTTATTTACGACTACCTGGTATACGAAATCATCAAACCACTCGTCACTAGCCACATAGTATCCGTCACATCCGGCATCCTTGCCCCAGCTGTTCTCTATGCGCCAGCGGTCCGGCTTGCCCTTGGCATCAAGGTTTACGCCGAGTATCACCATTGCATGGTTCATTGCGGAATCGCCGTAATCAAGAGACTCGGCCTTGCTGAATCCGAATTTTACTCCGAACAGCTTCTCCACTGCAGCCGACTCCTTATCAAACACACCTTCCTTGCGAAGCGCATATTTCGTGCAGTCCGAGCCGAACCATACGGGATGTCCGTCCTTAAGCTGCTTGATCACGGCCGTCTTTATCTTATCCATGCTTAAGTTCAGATAGGATACAGGCCTGCCCTCTGCCACATTGCCGAGAAACTTCACCGTATATGTCTTATTAAAGGGCTTGTCTTTGGTAGGCGCATGGATTATCGATACCTGATCCTCCAGCTTTATCCCTATATATCTGTCAAAGAATTCCTTCGGAGTGATCCCGAATTCCTGCACTGCCAGCTTGTCATCCTTGTCCTTAAGTATCAGGTCAAAGCTTTTAGGAGGCTCACCAAGGGCGATGCAGAGCATCCTGTATATCTCGCTGATCTGGGTATCCTTGATCTTCTGAACCTCTGCGTTTGAAGCCTTTTTCCTGTTGATCAGCTCCCGCAGTATCATCGCATCTTCCCTGAGCTTTGCGGTAAGATACTGATCAAACCAGCGCGAGCCTGTAGCGCTTGCTGCATCGGGATAGGCATACTTGGGAACCACGCCGTATTTCGCTACGAGATTCGAGAGCATGTCCCACTGTCCTCCGTCCGCCAGGGGATCTGCATTTATAAAGCTGTAGAGCCTTCCGTGAATATCCTCATCTGCGGTCTTTATCACGCTCTCAAGGAAATAATTGGCCTTCTCGAGCTTGTCATAGAAGAACATGTAATTCTGTGAAAGTTCGAAAGTCTTTAACTTATATTTCTTTATCAGCTCATATCTGAAAGTATTGAGGGCCGAGAATATCCAGCATCTGCCGCTCTGCTTCTGGTTCGTGATGTCGCCCTGCTTAAGATCTACGGAAAAAGTAAAGGGATATTTTCTGACTGCCCTGTAATCAGCCGCTGCTTCCATCACACCGTTCTTTACCGCAGCCATGCTGGCGGTCAGCGCGCGTTCGTCCTCGTTGAACGCCTTACTCATACTCTTCAGTTGTCTCTCACTTATGCCTTTCATTTTCGCTCCTCCTGAATTTTTTTAAAAAACTGTCTCACTTCATTCCACGCTTCCCTGGACTCCGGGTACAGTAATAATCCCAGTTGGAATACATGGAACATTCCGGGGTATATGTGTTCCCTGTGCGGAATATTTGCTTCCTTAAGTTTCCTCGCCACATCTCTTGTATCATCCAGCAGCATCTCCTTCTCCCCGACCTGCATGAGTACGGGCGGAAAACCTTCGAAGCTGCCGAATACCGGCGATATATACGGATCCCAGGGATCCGCTCCCCGATAATAGCCATTCTTGTATATCAGTGTATTATATGTTCCTCCGAATATGGGATCGTCTCCGAAATGTTCGGAATATGAGGCTCCGCTGGCTGTAAGGTCTGTCCAGGCGCTCATGGTGATGATCCCTCCCGGCATGGGCTTTGCATTATCGCGCAGATACAGTGCCAGCGCCAATGCAAGACCGCCGCCTGCAGAATCTCCGGCTATCACTATTTCACGGGAGTCATAACCCATACTGAGTATCCGCTCATATGCGGCTATGGCATCCTGCAGGGCCGCGGGATAAGGATGTTCAGGCGCTGTTCTGTAATCCGGCGTCAATACACTGTAGCCTCCGCTGACTTCCGCATACATAGCCGCAGTGTCTCGGTAGGTATTGTGCATGCCGCCGTAATAACCACCGCCGTGGAGCTGCAGCACTATTCTGCCGTATTCTCTTTCTTCGCCTTCGACAGCTTTCTTTACCAGCAGTTCGGCCTTACAGTTCTCAAGTTCTATTTCCGTATTGTCCAGGTGTTCCGGGCATTTCCAGGCATGCTCATACTCGGCTCTCAGTTTCAGTATCTCACCGTTCTGCCTTAAGTTGCCGAGTATCGGAAAATGATAAGCAACTTTTGCTATATATCTGGCATAGCGGCCCCTTAAACTCAAAGCATTGCTTTCCGTCATATATGGAATCTCCGTTTCAGTTCACGCAGGGCCGAATTGCTGCCAAAGAGCAGCGCGCCGAGTATATACAGACCTGTAACGATCACACAGATGAGCGGCATTATTATGTTCCTTGCCCAGCCCGCAAAATAGAAGCCTATCTCCGCAACGCTCATCACTCCTATCATCAGAAGCAGCAGTATATAGGTATACCAGCTCTTTCTGTGAAGCGCTATCAGTATAGAGACCGTCGCATCACCGAAAAGTATCACGCCGGGGATCGCATAAGTCACGGCCCAGCCCCAGTTTCCCGAATACCTGTCTATCAGGTACAGCAGTATGCTGGTCAGCAGCAGCTGCTGCCCGACCTTTGCGGCAAAGCCCGCATCCGTCTTGATCCAGTATAAAAGTGACATATAGCCGTACAGCAGCGCGGCTCCGGTAATGGCCGACCAGGCTATATCAGGTGTCACATTAACGTTTATGATGATCATGATGATCTCGGAAACCACAAAGAGGAACAACAGCAGCTTCATCACAAAACGTAAAGCCCTGTGCTTCTTCATCAGATCGGGATAAGGCGCGCCTTCATCAAAAAGGCCGCTGAATTTATCCTGTTCTTCTTTATTCATTTCCTCGGTCACGCAGCTGCACAGCGGGCATACCGCCCTGTCGCGGCTTAAGACCACATTACACTTCGGACAGCGTACCATCCGTATCTCCTTTATCCGTTACTTCTTCGGCTTCGTTGTTTTCTATCATCACGTTCAGTCCCTTTGAAGCAAGGTACTGGAAAAATCTCTTCTGTATGCTCACATCCGTAAGGCAGGAGGAGAAAGTCACCACCGCCGTATCGTTATAGGTGCAGATGGCGCCTTTGATATTCTGGCCTTTGGACATGGAAAGCATTCCGTAGAAATGCTGTATATATTTTTTATACGGCTCTCTCACTTCCACCTTTCCCACATTGGTCATCGTAGTCGTGGCCGTCGTCGACGTAGCATGATAAACGCTGTATATCGCAATATTCTTGATGAATATCGGGATAGGCCTAAGGAAGATATTCTGTTCGTTTGAAACATTGTAGGAAAGTATGGCATCCAGATTGTCCGGCTCCACTTCTTTCTTATGGGCTTCGGCTACCAGCTTTATCACCTCTTCCGGCGTGTATTCCCTGTCTTCCGGAGTGAATCTTGCCTGGGTCACCACAAAGAAATTCTTCATCGTGGTGGACTCGTACCTGGCGCGCAGATCCGCGGGTATGCAGCAGCAGATCGGCAGCTTTGATGACATGCCCTTTAAATATTCTTTATATATCGAATAAACATATACACCCACGAGAAGCTGATTGATCGTGACATCCAGCTCCTTGCAGAGCGTCTTTAATTCCGGCACTTTGAGGTAACCGTGGATCACGTTAAGCTCTCCCGCAGGCACCTTCTCGCCTTTTATTATCACGGCTTTGGTCGGCGTATAGGCGCGGTCAAGACTTGCGGCCTTGCGGTAATTCTTTATGTAGGAATCCTCCTGATCCATAAAGACACCGGGGCTTAATTTATGCTTCTCATCCTTATACTCTTCCGGATATCTGAGTCTGAGATACTCATAGACTATCTCTTTTAAGAATACCAGTCCGCCGTAGCCGTCGGTCAGCGCATGAAAGACCTCGAGGTTGATGCGCTTTTTATAATATGTGAGTCTGAAGAGATAGTAGTTATTTCTGCTCTTGTTGATATAGGCTCCCGGGAAATCCGATTCTTCATGTACCTCGGGGAACTTCCTATCATTTTCCTCAAAATAATACCAGAAAAAGCCCATCTTGAGACGCATCCTGAAAGTGATAAACTGCTCAAGCACAGCATCCTGGGCCTTTTTAAGCAGCTCTCCGTCGATATCTTCGGTCAGGAGCACACTTTCCCTATATACACTGCTCATCTGGGAACTTGCGATCACGGGAAAAAGAATCGCAGTATTATCAAGTTTTGACCATGCCAGGGCTTTCCTGTTCCTTTTTTCCATAAAGCCTATTTTATCATAATCTTGCCAAAAAACCAACCATGGTCTATACTTTTTACAGTCTTCTCCCTCGGGGGTTGCTGCGTGCCAGTGGCACGCGTTTAGCAACGACCGAGCCGGCAGGCGAGAACAGCTGTCAGCCCGAAGGGATGACTGATGAGGGGGAAATCCCCCCGGAAAGGATAGCTTATGTCATACCCCGATATCTACCGCAAACGTCTGATCCCGCAGGAATGCGTTCTTCTTAAGGACGACGAGATACTGCGTTTCGATGATGAGGTGATCCTCACAAAATGGAATGCCTTAAAACCCAAGAAAGATCTGCATCACGGCTATTCCTGCTATTTCCGGAAAGAAGGGTATAAGGTAAGCAAATTCTATACGGCGGACAATACCCTGCTGTACTGGTATTGCGACATAGTTGATTTTGATGCTTCCGAAGAAGGAAAACTGATAGTCACCGACCTGCTGGCCGATGTGATCATCTACCCTGATGGCTTTGTCAAGGTAGTTGATATCGATGAAATGGTTACCTGTCTGAACGATAAACTGATAAGCTTGGAGCAGCTCAAATCTTCACTGACTCAGCTGGACCGGCTCCTTAAGATAATCTATGCCGATAAATTCGACACTCTCACGATCTACATCGAAGACGCCGAGCGGCTTCTCCTTGAGGAGAAGCTGTCAGCCGAAGGCTGACTGATGAGGTGTCTTAATAGAATATATGCCCTCCGATCCTTATCCCTTCAAGTCCCGGTATCGGAGTCCTGAAATAAACGCAGTTCCCTACATTTGTTCTTCCGCTCATTGCAGCTTCCGCCGCCTGGTAACAGGCCGGCGTTGCTTTGTTTGAAGCAAGCGCAAGCGCCAGATGCCCATCGCTTACGGGTGAGAACTGTCCTCTCTGATATATCACGCCGGTCACCGTATCCGGATAGACCGAACTCAGCACCCTGTTTATTACCACGGCTCCCACGGCCATCTGGCCTTCGTAGGGTTCGCCTCCTGCTTCGCAGTAGATGAGGTTGGCAAGCAGCATCTTGTCGCCTTCCTCAAAAGTCACTTCGGAGATATCCCTCCAGGTCGACTGTGCTGCCAGTCTTGAAAGCCTCAGTTCTTCTTCGTACTGAGCCTTTATCTTCTCATATTCGGCATTGGCCTGGGCAGCGGCATCCGCAGCCTCCAGCACTTCCTTTTCATAGGCTTCCTCAGCCTCTTTCGTATCCTCTATGGATTCGGCGGTCTTTGCTATATTATTTGCAGTCTGGTCTATCAGGCCGTTAACCTTCTTCTGTTCCTCCAGCACGCCCATTTTCAGCGTATCCAGTTCATCCATCTCTGCCTGCAGCTCACGTTCCTCTGCCTGCACGCGCTCGGTGGTCTCCACAAATTCCGTGAGTTTTCTGCGATCGTAGGTGGAAAGCTCCATTATATAATCTGCATAGTTGAGCAGTTCTCCGAAGGACTCTGCGCTCATCAGCAGTTCGGCATAAGTCATGCCGCCGCTTTCATACAGAAAGCGTATCCTCGTTTTCATGCTCTCGTACTGGTCGTAAGCATCCTGTATTGACTGATCCAGGGCCGCCTGTGTCTGATCGATCTCAAGCTGTTTTAAGTCGATCTCTGTTTCCAGCACCCGCAGGTTGTCCGCAACTTCCTGCAGGTTCTCGTTAAGTATCTTCATCTGTCCCTGGTAGCTGTTCTTCTGAAACTGAAGCGCCGTGAGATTTGCCCTTGTCTGCGCCAGATCGTCCCTTGCTTCCTCAAGCTCAGCCTGCTTTTTATCACGTTCTTTCTCGGCCTGCTCCATCTTTTCCTTAGTGTCCTCGGTAGCAAAGCTCTTCAGACAGAAAGCAGGGATAAAGAGCAGGAGCAGTATGAAAGCAATATAAAGCCTGTCGGCTTTTTTACGCTTCGCTTCGCTCATAGTTCGATCTTGATACTCTTTCCGCTGGGCTGGTATCTGTAATAGCGCACGCCTGCAGCATTGAAAAGCCGCTTTGCCGCAGTATTGCCCGGCGTTCCGTTGTATTTGTCATCCGCATAGATAACAGTCTTTATCCCGGCCTGGATGATCGCCTTGGCGCATTCATTGCAGGGGAACAGACTGACATAGATCTTGGTCCCGTCCAGAGAACCGCCGCGATAATTGAGTATCGCATTGAGCTCACTGTGTGTCACATAAGGATACTTGGTATCCAGCTCATCCCCTTCTCTTGCCCAGGGAAACTCGTCATCGCTGACACCGCAGGGAAAACCGTTATATCCCATGGAAAGTATCTTGTTCTGCTCACTGACTATGCAGGCTCCCACCTGCGTATTGGGATCCTTCGATCTCATGGCCGAGAGCACGCTCACTCCCATGAAATACTCATCCCAGCTTATATAATCCTTCCTCTTATCCATCTCTCTTCTCCTTTCATGGCTTCTCCCCTCCGGGGAGAAGCTGTCAGCCGAAGGCTGACTGATGAGGGGCTTAGCGCTCTCACACCCTCACCACCTGATACCCGCAAGCCTTGTACAGGCGATTCATCAGCGCCAGCCCGTAGCCCTCCTCACTGAAGGCTTCCGAGCATATCACTTCTATTCCCCTGTCGTCAAACTCCCTGAGCACCGAATATATCTCTGCCGCCGCTCCTTTTACGTCCTCCCTGCTGCCGACGCTCACCACCATATCGGCTGCATACTTATCCTTCGTTTCCTCGGTGCATATCACTCCGCATCTTCTGCCGTAAGCCTTTGCCTTATCCAGCTCAGCATTGATCCTTGAGCTTACAGCCTGCTGCTCACCGATATATATATGCATCTCTCCCTGGGGAGCGTAATGCCTGTATCTCATGCCCGGCGCCTTGGGTCTGCCCGCCGAGGGCTTAAACAGCGTGGGGTCCAGATCCACGCCACCCAGCACATCCTCCAGCATTTCCTTAGTGATGAAGCCGGGTCTCAATATCTGCGGTTTTCCGCAGCTTAAATCCACTATGGTGGATTCCAGCCCTATACTGCAGCTGCCGCCGTCCAGTATCAGGTCTATACGGCCGTCCAGATCATCCTTTACATGCTTGGCCGTGGTAGGCGAGGGCCTGCCTGAAGCATTGGCGCTGGGCGCTGCTATAAATCCTCCCGAAGCCCTGATCAGCGCCTCCGCCACCGGATGCGAAGGCATCCTCATGGCTACGGTATCAAGGCCTCCCGTGGTCTCAAGAGGCATGTCCGGGTTCCTTTTAACTATCATGGTCAGCGGTCCCGGCCAGAATGCATCCGAGAGCAGATAGAATTCCCCGGGTATGTCACTGCCGGCTTTTTCAGCCGCTTCTATATCAGCAATGTGCACGATCAGCGGATTGTCTGAAGGGCGGCCTTTTGCCGCATAGATCTTCTTAGACGACTCAGCCATGAAAGCATCGCCGCCCAGGCCGTATACAGTCTCCGTCGGGAAAGCCACCAGGCCTCCTGCTCTGATCACTTCAGCCGCTTCCTCTATTATGTTCTCTTCCGGTTTTTCCGGGTCCACCTTCAAATATCCGGTATTCATTTAAGCTCCGCATCTATGAGGGCCCATATCCCCTCATTTTCAAGTCCCAGTCTCCATGCTGCCACACCGTTCACTCCGTAGGTACCGGCCACCGATATCTTGGTCTTTAAGCTTTCACCGTCCTCCAGCCACATCTGGTACAGCACACCGTCTTCCTGATACTCGCCGTAATACTGTCCCATCTCGTCATCCCAGGCCGGCTCCACGTAATTATCGTCATACCAGTTCTTTGCAGCCTGAAGGCCTACCGCCTCCGAGCTGACCACGCCGCCTTCGGTCTTCCATATCCTGGTAAAGAAAGGCACTGCCAGCACCAGCTTGCCCTCCGGCACGCCCTGCTTTAATGTATCTTCAAGCCCCTTCTCCACAAAGCCTATGGATGCCACGCTTCCCGCTTCGGGCGAGGTAGCCCAGTGCTCGTCGTAGCCCATCATGATACAGTAATCGGCTATCAGCCCCTGCTCTTTCAGATTATAATAGCGGTTACCCTCGTTGGGAACATAATTGTCTATCGAAAGCTCCAGTCCCGCCTTATGCAGACTGATTGACAGTTCCCTTAAGAACTGCACGAAATGCGGTCCTGTCTTCGAATCTATCAGCTCACAGTCCACATTCAGCCCGTCTGCTTTAACTTCCTTAAGTCTGGCTGTGATCTTCCCTATGACTTCCGCCCTGGTATCACTTGATGAGAAGAAAGCATATTCGTCAAAGCTGTTGGACATGTCTTCGATGACCGGCCATACCTTATATCCCAGATCATGCGCTCTTTCCACATAAGAAGCATTGGATATATCTTTATAGCCTGCTTCCGAACCGTCAAGGAAAAACCAGGTGGGCGCTATGGCATTCATTCCCGTTGCATTTGCTGTCAGATCCGCCAGCCCTTTTCCGTTATCCTCCTTGGACAGCTGGTGGAAGCCCAGCATCACTCTCTGTATCGAAGGTGTCTGGGAGTAATCCTCTCCCGGCTTATAAGCACCCGTGGCTGCTGCCCTGACGCTGTCCCTGTAGCCGTCCAGCTTATCATTTTCCACATAACCGATAAAGCTGTCCTTCGTCTTTACCTTTGTCCAGGTCTCCATGGTCTCGAGTATCTTAAGCTCGGTCCCCTTCTCCAGCTTGCAGATGATATCACTCTTGATACCGCCACGCTGTCTCATGGACGTGTCCTCGGTAAGCACCGCTACTCTCTCGGTCCCGCCGTCCAGGTATATCTGCACCCTGTGTGGTTCGTCAAAATGTTCATATGAGAAATCCGAAAAAAGCTTGATATAATCGGCCGCGATATAAGTCAGGCCGTCTTTTGCATAGAGGGCAGGTATATAAGAAGTCTCTACCTTCTCCCCTGAGAGCTCATAATAGGGCTTGCCCTCACCGGGATATGCCTTGTACATATCCGTTGAAGTGCTGTAGATTATCAGCTTTTCATCTTCATTATAATAGAATCTGTCCGTAAACAGATCTTTTACGGTCTCCAGTGAAAAATAGACCTGGCCCCCAAGGAACCTGGCTCTTGAGGCTATGATCTCGTCTCCCAGCACTATGGCCGTGTCCTCGGCTGAGGTGATGCTGAAGATATCATTAAGGTCAGCCATATTCGTAGCATAGGAATATTTATCGGGATAGAGCAGGGCCAGGAACCATCTGACACCCATTTTCTGCCCGCTTTCTATATTCTGCTTTATCCTACCCGCAAAGGCTATCATGAATACCAGCACGATAAGGACTACTGCTATGAGAAAGGCCAGTATCTTATGTCCGAAGCTCCTCAGCAGGTCTCTGTCGACCTCCTGAACTTCCTCATAATCCCGTCGTACTCTCTTCTTCCTTCTGCGGCGTTTTTTCCTTACTTCCCTGTATTTTCTTTCGTCTTCATAATTATCCATACTAATATAAATAACAGACCGGAACAAGTATGTCAACATAATTTTCGATATCGTAAACTTAGTGGAAAGATGTCTGAGAAAGGCCTCCCGCTTATGATTTAATGATCCGAAACATGTTCCCCGGCTGACCTTAAAGAAGGAATGTGAAATATCCCCCGGGGTATACTTTTTCCGGCCTGCCACGTCAGATGTGCAGCCGTACCATTATTAAAAATGCGTATTATTTTGTTTGATCCCCTCAGGCAGAAAACAAAAAAGCCCTCTGTCTACGGACTAACTAACAGACTTGTTTCTGTAAGACATTTGTCACGGTTGAATACCGTAACACCCACATGTATTGTGGACAGATGGAAGCCTGCGCTTCCAAGATGATCTATCGGCCCTCATAAAGCCGTCGGCAGCATACCCCCTATCCGGTACCTTATTGCCGCGCATCTAACAAAAAAAAGATATCACATTCAAGGATAAAACGCAAGCGTTTTATCCTTGAATGTGAAGTGATCTGCCCATGCATAATCGGCTTCGCCGATGGGCAGATCACTGTATAACTCGGGCATCGCTTCGTTTCAAGCCTTCTCCCCGTGGGGAGAAGGTGTCGCCGCAGGCGACGGATGAGGGGTTCCTCCCTCTTTTATTCTTCTGTCTTCTCTTCTTCGGCTTCTTCGCTCTTCTCCTCGCCGAATTCGGACTCGAACAGGCTCTTGGTCATCTCGCCGTCAGACTCTTTCTCCTCTTCGCTGTCCTTCTCTATCTCTTCAACGGTACCGATCTTTACTTCATCGGTCTTCTCTTCTTTTTCTTCTTCCTTCTTCTCAGCCTTCTCGTCATCGCTCTCAAGCAGTCTGTAGATCACGCCTGCCAGCAGACCGCCCAGAAGGGGTCCGAAGATGTATGCGGGTGCATAGGTCATTGCATCGCCGACTCCCATCAGTGAGGTGGTAAGAGCGGGGCCTAAGAATCTTGCGGGGTTGATAGCTGCGCCGGTTAAGCTGATAGTCACCAGATGAATGCCTGCAAGGCAGCCTGCTATCGCAAGACCTGCTTCACCGTGGGGATGCTTCTTGGAAGTAGCTCCCAGTACTGTCATAACAAAGATGAATGTTGCAACGCACTCTACGATGATAATGAAAAGTGAGGGATTCATTACATCCGCAGGAGCATTGGTAGCATATGAGAATGTCATATCGTCACACGAGAAACCGTCATATATACCTACAAGAACTGCGGAACCTGCCATAGCGCCGAGCACCTGTGCTACCACATAGTATACGAACTGTATGGGAGTGATGCCGCCGTTGATCAGCACACCGAGGCTGACTGCCGGGTTGGCATGGCCGCCGGAGATATTGCCTACGCTGTATGCTATGGCAAAGATCGCAAGGCCGAAAGCAAGAGCCACGCATACGTAACCGCAGCTCTCCTCAACTGCCGCGCCTGTTGCCATCGCCGTGCCGCAGCCGATAACGATCAGCATGAACGCAGCAATAAATTCCGCACAGAATTCTTTGATTATCTTCTTCATGATAATACCTCCTTATGAGTGTAATAAAAAACTGCCGCACGTTTATATCACGCGCGGCAGCATTGTGCTTTATTAGTCTGTAACGTAAGGCATGATAGCTACGTGACGCGCTCTCTTTACTGCCAGGGTAATGGCTCTCTGATGCTTTGCACAGCAGCCTGTTACTCTTCTGGGCAGGATCTTTCCGCGCTCGGACACATACTTCTTAAGCTTTGCTGCATCCTTATAGCTTATCTCTCCGCCTTCCTTACCGCAGAACACGCAAACTTTCTTTCTTCTGCGGATGCCTGCAGCACCTCTTCTTCTGGGTGCATCGGACTTATCGCCTTCTTTATTAAATGCCATGGTAAATGCCTCCTATTATTTTACCGGTCACCCGAAAGGCACTTCTTCATCGATTCCTCCGGGTATGTTCATGAACCCGTCATCCCCGTCTCCTGCACTGGGTGCAGGTGCGGAATAATCTCCGCCGCCCTGGGAAGCATTCTTACTCTCTGCGAATTCCTGTTCCTCTACGATCACGTCGGTGGTATATACCTTCTGGCCATCCTTATTGGTATAGCTTCCGGTCTGTATTCTTCCGGTCACGCAGATCTTGGTTCCTTTGTGGAAATACTTCTCCGCAAATTCTCCGGCTTTTCCGAATGCGGTGCATCCGATGAAATCTGCCGTCTGTCCGTCGGAATTGTTCCTCTGGAATCTTCTGTCCACAGCCAGCGTATACTTTGCTATCGCCATCTGTGAATCGCCCTGTGAGTATCTTACTTCCGGGTCTCTGGTGAGACGTCCCATTAAAATAACTTTATTCATATTGTCATCCTTCTTTCTTTATGCCTCGTCCTGTCTAACGCATAAATAACGGATAACGTCTTCCATCAAGCGGACTCTGTTCTCGATCTCGATGGGTGCCGACGCATCCGCATCGAAGTGGATGAAATAGTAGTAAGCTTCTTTCATCTTCTGGATCTCGTATGCGAGCTTTCTCTTACCGCCGTCTTCGACATCCGTAATGGTGCCACCGAATCTCTCGATGTATCCTTTACATTTGTCTACGGCAGCATTTCTCTGATCCTCTTCGAGCTTAGCGCTGACAACAACGGCTAATTCGTATTTGTTCATGCTGCTTTTACCTCCTTATGGTCTGGCCCTTTCCGGCCGAATGGCCCCTCCCCTCACGAAGGAGCAAGGATATTTCACGAAATGCAATGATATCATAAACCAGGAGCCTTGTCAATTCCAAAAAACGCGGTTCAATCAACAGGGACGGTTCTCTGATTGACTTCATGTCGATCTGAGAACCGTCCCGGTGATTGAACAGATTAATCAGTATATTTATACTCTGTCATTCTCGTCAAAGATATCTCCGCACTCAGGGCAGAATTTAGGCGGATGAGCGGGATCCTCGGGCTCCCAGCCGCACTTGTCGCACTTGTAAGTGGGTGTTCCCGAAGGAGCGGGCTTGCCGCACTCAGCACAGAACTTACCCTTGTTCACTGCGCCGCAGGAGCAGGTCCAGCCTGTATCAGCGGGCTTGGGATTGCCGCATTCCTGACAGAACTTTGCTGTATTTACGGCACCGCACTTTGAGCAGGTCCAGGAATCAGCTGCCGGAGCTGCTGCTGCGGGAGCTGCTGCCGGAGCGGGTGCTGCTGCCTGCTGCTGTGCGCCCAGCTGGAAAAGTGAAGCAGCGTTCATGCCGCCTGCGTTCTGAGCCATGTTCATGCCGATGAAACCATTCATAGCGCCGCCTGCATTGCCTGCTGCGGTATTCATAGCGGTATTCTGAGCATTTACCATAGAACCTGCTGCCAGCAGAGGATTGCTGAGTGCAAGAGCCTTCTGCAGTTCCTTTAAGGAATCCTCGTCCTCTTTGGACATGGTAGGCGGAGCCATGGAGATGGTACGGATCTCGATACCGTAGGTATCAACCCATTTTGACTTAAGGACGCTGTTCATGGCGTCAACCATCTGCTGCTTCTTGGCGGGCAGACCTGAAGGACGCAGACCGTCTTCATTTATCTGTGCAAGACCGTCCTGAAGAGCATCAACGAACTCGTTCTTCAGCTGGCCTTCTATCTGGCTTATCTTGTATACGTCTGCAACATTGCCTGCCACATTGGTATAGAAGAGGATGGGATCTGCGATCTGGAAACTGTAAGAACCGTGAAGTCTCAGACCCATATCCGTATCGAAGTTAAGTCTTGAATCCACAACCCTGAAATAGATGGGCTGGGGTGTGCCGAACTTCTGATCCATTATAAGCTTGGTATTAACATAGTAGATCTTCTGTGTTACGGCTGTCATGCCGCCATAGGTGAAGTTCTCAGCGAACTGCTTGAAGCTGTTGAGTATTCCCTGGCCAAGGCCGCCTGCGAAGATGGTCGGAGCCTTTGTTGTATCAAAGGTGAACTCGCCGGGCTCTGCGCAGACTTCAACGATCTTGCCCTGCTCTACGATGATCATGCACTGTCCGTCAGCTACAACGATCTTGGAGCCGTTGGTTATGACATTCTCTTCACCCTTTGTGTTACTGGAGCGGCCTGTTACTTTATGCTTGCCGGCAACGATAAGTGTATCGTTGGGGATGGCATCCATGTAGAAATACTCTTTCCACTGGTTACTGAGTACGTTTGAACCTGCTCCCAATGCTGCTGCTATTAATCCCATTTTACTTCTCCTTTCATGATGTCGGGGAAGCCCCCCTTTATTGTAACTGTAAAACTTCTACAGATACTGTACTTAATCCTTCACACCGATCTGGTAATACTCGAAGCCGTACTTTTCGGCCGTCTTCTTACCGTAGATATTCCTTCCGTCAAAGATGACCGCGTTCTTAAGCAGGATCTTGATCTCTTCGAAATCGGGACTGCGGAACTCTTTCCACTCGGTGATCAGTATCATGGCATCTGCATCCTTAAGCGCATCATATTTACGTTCTACGTATTCGATGTTTTCATTGTCTTTAAGATAACACTTCTTAGCCTCTTCCATGGCCTTGGGATCGTATGCCTTTATCTTCGCGCCTGCCTTGGTCAGATCATTGATGATCGTGATAGCAGCTGCCTCTCTCATATCATCGGTATCGGGCTTAAAGGAAAGCCCCCATACCGCAAAAGTCTTACCCGTAAGGTCTTCGCCGAAACGCTTCTTGACCTTGTCGGCTATCACATGCTTCTGCTCGTAGTTAACATCCTCAACTGCCGTCAGGAGCTTGGCCTCATAGCCGTACTCGGCTGCAGTCTTTACCAGAGCCTTAACATCCTTGGGGAAGCAGCTTCCGCCGTAGCCGCAGCCCGGATATATAAAGGAGTAGCCGATTCGTTTATCGGAACCTATGCCTTTGCGGACCTTGTTGACATCAGCTCCCACCTGCTCGCAGATGCGGGATATCTCATTCATGAAAGATATCTTTGTTGCCAGCATTGAGTTGGCTGCGTATTTGGTCATCTCGGCGCTGGCTATATCCATAAGGATAAAATTATCCGTGTTCAGCACATAATGTCTGTAGAGCTCACGCATGGTCTCAGCTGCTGCTTCATTATCCACACCGATGACTATGCGGTCAGGCTTCATGCAGTCACTTACCGCAGTGCCCTCTTTTAAGAACTCGGGATTGGATACAACATCGAATGTAAGATCGCTGTTTCTCTTATCCAGCTCTTCCTGTATCTTAGCCCTTACCTTGCCTGCGGTACCTACGGGCACCGTAGACTTGTCCACCACGAACATGTGGTGATCCATGTATTTACCTATGCTCTCGGCAACAGCCAGCACATAGTGCAGATCAGCGCTGCCGTCCTCACCCATGGGGGTGCCCACTGCGATAAAGCAGATGCTGCAGCGTTTCAGCGCTTCTTCTATATTAGTGGTAAAGTTCAGCGCGCCCGAATTGTAATTCTTGAGCACCAGTTCCGAAAGTCCCGGCTCATATATGGGGATGATGCCTTTCTTCAGATTCTCTATCTTCTTTTCATCAACGTCCACACACCATACTTCATTGCCCATATCGGAAAAGCAGGTACCTGTCACCAGTCCCACATATCCCGTTCCAATCACCGCTACTCTCACAGCTAAACCTCCGAATTCTATAATGCACTCCGACTATATATTATACTCTTCTTGCACCCTGTTGTAAAGAAAACTATCACATCTTCATATAGTGCATGATGATCTCCGCCGTATTCTGCGCCGCTATCTTCACGAACTCGGGATAATCCATATGCGACTTATCATCCGCCGAATCCGAGATGGCTCTCAGCACACAGAAAGGCAGCTTGTTCACGTAGCAGACCTGGGCTATTGCCGCGCCTTCCATCTCACAGGCGATGGCCCCGAATTCTTCGGTCAGCAGCTGCTTCTGTGACTTTTTTGTTATGAACTGGTCCCCGCTGGCTATGGTACCCTGCAATGCCTTTACGCTCCTGCCGCCTCCGTTTAAACTGAAGGCACAGGATATAAGCTTGTCCCTTATACCCTCATCGGTCTCGATATACAGGATATCGCTGCCGAGTATCTTTCCTTTGGGTTCACCGAGAGCCGTTACATCCATGTCATGCTGTACCAGCTTTCTGGCGACCACCAGATCAGCTATATCCAGTTCTGCGGAAAGGCTTCCCGCCACGCCGACATTTATTATCTCATCCGGATGAAACTTCATTATCATGGTCTGCGCGCAGATCGCCGCAAATACCTTGCCGACTCCGCACACCGCGCATACCACTCCTTTCCCGGAGATCTTCCCCAGATAATACTTAACGGAGCTGTATTCAAACTCCCCTTCTATCGGGTCCATCATCGCCTTAATCTTCTCAAGCTCCACTTCCATCGCACAGATTATTCCGGTCATCTTCATCTCTCCTTGTCATCACTGTACCGGCCACGCCCCCTGGTATTTCCTTTCGCGCGACCGTTTTATATTATACCATTCTTCACTTTCATAAACAAGCAAAGCCATATTTGACAAAACCGCCCACTTAGGATAAAATAGCCTCTGTTGCACAGCTTTTATATTGTAGCGATGCGTGGCTCAGCTTGGTAGAGCGCTGCGTGAAGGGAGGCATACAAGTGGCACACGAAATCTCTGATTTCGATGTGACACTGCATCCGGAGGAATGCGAAGCATTCCGGAGGTGAGGTCGCAGGATATCCTCGCGACCGACCGTTGAAAAGAAGTGCATATCAGCGATGCGTGGCTCAGCTTGGTAGAGCGCTGCGTTCGGGACGCAGAGGTCGCAGGTTCAAATCCTGTCGCATCGATAAAAATGACACCCTTTGGGTGTCATTTTTTCGATATCATAGCTTCAAATCCTGCGACCTCTTACGGTAAGAATTTTCCGGCCGCCAGATACAGCGCATACCAGTCATGATGCGAAAGAGCGACATCACTTGCCGCGCAGACGTCTTTTATGTGCTCCGGATTCATGCTTCCGATTATCGCCTGCATTTTCGCGGGATGCCGTAAGATCCATGCGATGGCTATGGCTGCCTTGGATACGTTCTCACGTTCCGCAAGCTCTCCGAGGACTCTGTTGAGTTCGGGATAATCCGGATCATCTATGAAGCTGCCCCCGAACATACCATGCTGCAGCGGCGACCATGCCTGAATTGTGATGTCCTTCAATCTGCAGTAATCAAACGCATTACCGTCGCGGTTGATAGAAAAGTCCGTAGTCTTATTATTCATATACAAGGCCTGATCTATCAGCTGGGACTGCTCCAAAGAAAGCTGTACCTGATTGATCGAAAGCGGCTGCTTTACATATTTTTTCAGCAGCTCTATCTGCATGGGTACAAGGTTGCTCACGCCGAAATGCCGCACCTTTCCTGCATTCTCAAGAATATCAAAGGCTTCAGCGACTTCTTCCGGATCGTACAGTACATCAGGTCTGTGAAGAAGAAGGGTATCAAGATATTCGATATTCAGACGCCTTAAGCTGTCATCAACACTTGATAGTATATTTTCCTTTGTCCAGTCAAATTCATTCCGATCAAAGCACAATCCGCATTTGCTCTGGATATAGATATCTTCCCTCTTTATCCCGGTAAGCGGAAATGCCTCGGCAAACCTTGTCTCTGCCGCTCCGTTTTCCCCGTAGCAGGTAGCATGGTCAAAGAAATTAATACCCTGATCATAAGCTGTACGAATAACCTTTGCCGCATCCTCTTTTGACAGAGCAGGCATCCTCATGCAGCCCTGAATGATAGCAGAAACATTTTGCGGTCCGTTAACGATATTGACAGTTTTCATCCTAAAACTCCTCCTCTTAATATGGATAGACTCGGTTTATGAGATGATTCTACCAAAACCGTTTCTTGGCTGCATTTCATTATTTGTCCTGAACATACCATATTTTGAACAACTGCTCTTAATACTCTTTCTTCTTCATTATCCCGGTGCTTATTGCCATTGATATAGCAAGCAGCACAGCCGTTATGCCAAAGCATATCACTGCAAGCAAAGCCATCGGAGTATTCTTTATCTTTTCGGCAAGAGCCTCCACGTCTATTCCGAGCCGGTCTTTTACAAAATTCACAGCCTTCATGCCAGCCATCACTATCACTGCCACTACCGCAAAGATCGCGAAGATCATGAGCCTGCCTTTTTCCGCTCCGAATTTAAGCTCGATGGGGATCATAAGGCTTACTACCAGCAAAAATACCACGATAGAGACGGCATCCGTTCCTATAAGATGCAGAGCATCAAACTCTTCTTTCTTTATCATCATGCTCCCGATCTGTAATACCAGGGCCACCGTCCAGGATACAGCGATACCGATGAATGAAAGCAGGTATTTTTCCACAGCGTAGATCTTACCGCTCAACGGCATCGTCATAAGGAAGGGCATGCCGTTGTCATACTCGTCATAGGATATGGTAGAAAACACAAGTAGCACTCCTATCATGGGCAGATAACTTACAAGAAAAGAATTATCCATTGACAGACTCAGAAACAGCGCCATTACAACATATATGATACCCAGCTTCTTCTGCTGTCCCAAAAGTCTTAAGTCTTTTATCATTAAACCTTTCATAGTCATTTTCCTCCTAAGATCAACACTATCATCTCATCGATTGAACTGTTCTCAACCACCACGTTCGGATAATTCTCAAGATAAAACTGCTTCTCGCTGGTCAGGCAGGTAACGCTCATACTATCCTTGCGGTCCGCTATGATGTACTGCTTGTCCATGGACTTATATTCGTCTTCGCTCATCTTCAGTACGCCATACTGGCCGAGTATCGTATCCGTATCCTCATGCAGTATGATGCGTCCCTTGTCGATCATGTATATGTCATCGCAGAGTCCTTCCAGATCCGATGAGATATGGGAACTGATAAGTATGGACCTGGCCGGATCTTCTTCCATGTATGCACGCAGCATATCCAGGATATCGTTTCTCGCCAGCACGTCCAGTCCCGCGGTAGGCTCGTCCAGCACCAGCAGTTTTGCCTTGTGGCTTATGGCAGCGAGCACCTTTAACTTAGCCTTCATACCGCTGGAAAACTCCTTAAGGGGCTTGTCAAAGGGAAGGCTCTGCTCCGTACACCGCTGCCTGAAAGTCGTTTCGTCAAAATCCTTATACATTGCCCGCATTATATGTATGATGTCCTCAATATTAAGCAGCATCGAAAAGCCCGAATCCGAAAGCGCCACGCCAAGAGCCTCGCGGTCAGTTCCGCTGAATTCACCGGGCTTCTTTCCCATAACGCTTATGTCTCCGCCATCCGGCCTTATCAGCCCCAGTATTGCTTTGATCGTAGTACTCTTGCCGGCGCCGTTCTTGCCTATCAGTCCCGTCACCGTGCCTTCCGCTATATCAAGCGAAACATCCAGGTCAAATCCCTTGTAACTCTTTTTCAGATCCTTTATCGCGATCATTATCTTCACTCCTTCTCTATTCGTCCAGAAGTATCTCCAAAATCTCCCGGATCTCATCGTCGCTTAAGCCCAGAGCCTTTGCTCTTTCTATCGCTATGGAAAAATCGTTCTCCACCGATTTCTTTCTGGCCTCAGCGGCAAGCTGTTTATTGGTTGCGGCTACGTAGCTGCCTTTACCGTGTACGGTCACGATGAAGCCTTCCTCTTCAAGCTTATCGTATGCCTTCTTGACCGTAAGGGCGCTGATCTTTAAGTCATTTGCTAGGCTCCTCACCGAAGGAAGCGCCTCGTCCTCTTTCAGACCGCCGTCGATGATCTCCTGCTTGATCTGATTGATCAGCTGCTCGTAAACCGGCATCATTGATGCGTTGTTAATAATAATATGCATATGTATTACCTCTCCCTGGGATACCAACAGTATATAACAGTATAAAACAGTTGTCAACTGTTTTATACTGTTTATTTTATTATACACTGCAAAGATCGTTCCATGCAGAACCCGCTTCCGCTTGGGTTCGGCTCGCAGCGGTGCTAAACTCGCGAGGCCGCTCGTTAAGCACCGGCGGCCTCACACAGTTCTGCATCGGAATCGATCATTTGCAGTGTATATAAAACAACCACGGGGACGGTCATGTAGGTACTTTGAATAAACGAATAGCAGATAGTATTATCCATTGCGGCTTAGTGTAGCACTTAGCGAGAGCGAGCAGCAGATCACCGTCGCAGCAACTCCTCGAAGAGGACGTTGCGAGACGAGGGATCGCTTTGCTGCGATGCTCGAGCTTTAGTGCGGAACGACTAAGCAAGGGGTAATACTATCTGCTATCCGTTTATCAATAATCAACCGGAGAACCGTCCCCGTGGTTGTTAATAGAGTACTCCCGTCAAGGGATAATCGATGTATTTGTTGATCTGGAGTATATACCAGTATATGTTCTCGTCGTTGCGTTCCAGGACCGCATGCCTGCCGTTTGGATTTGGCAGGAAGATATTGGTCCCGTCCTCAAGTATGGTTGCATCTATGCGGACGATATGCATATTGCTCTGTTCGAAGCTGGAGCTTGCCGCCCATACTGCTATTGAATCCTGGGCATTATATCCGCCCTTCAGATCCGAACCTTCGTGGGCTTCCTCAAAACACCTGTAGGCTCTGGAAACCACATCATTGCTTCTGGGATCCAGTTTCCACAGATTGATGCCGCCGGAAATATACTGTCCCGTGATACTACTGTGGCCCGTATTACCGGTGATAAATACCAGCGGTACAGGTGAATAATTCACGCAGGTCTGTATAGCCCTTGTTGCTTCTTCTTTCCACCAGAAATTAAAGTCCCTGCCGGGATCCGGATATCCGCCGCCGGTGACCCAGATGGAATCCACGTTATTCTTTACCAGCTGCATGCCGACAGGATCCAGCAGCAACCTTTCAATATTGCTCAGATACCCTGTGGTCACTATCCTGGTCTTCTCGCCCTTCTTGGCATTCTCGCTGATAACGGCTTTATAAAGTTCCACCGCATCTATAACGGTATAGGTTCCGGCATCATGATAATGCTGAACAAAATACTGAAGGAAAGGACTCGGACACTCTATGCCCTCGGGATTGTAACCTGTGGGAACATAGGGGAAACCTTCGCAGCAGAGCTGACCGTGCAGTCCTCTGGTCGCATAGTCTCCAAGGGAACTGGTCCCCGTAGCGCAGAGATTGATGAGTCCCAGTTTGGCCATGGAGCAGGCCACTCTTATGCAGGCCACATCATCAACATCCGAAGCATAGTCGGTATCAACTATGATGTTCCTTACCATCTCGCTTCCGTCCACAAAAGGAGGCGGCTCTTCTTCCTCTTCCTCCGGTTCCTCTGCCTCTTCCTCTTCAGCCACTTCGGCTTCGTTCTCACTTACAATATCTATGGGCATTTCGGGAACCGTCTCTTCCGGTTCTTCAGCTTTTTCAGGTAACTCAACAACAGCTACGGTATCGTCGGATACCGCATTGTCGGATAATACCTCTATTGTTCTTTCTATAACGGAGTCGGTGTCTTCAGACGGTAACTGTGATTCTGCCTGAGCGCAGCCCACGAGAAATACCAGTAAGCCGATCCACAGAATGCTTTTTCTCATGTATGGTCCTTAACTATGTTGATATCGGATATTATACAACATACCCGGATCAATTACCACCCCTGTTATAGGATAATTTTTTTTCAGTCCAGTATCCCCGATGCTTCCTTAAGCAGCTCTATTATCGGCAGATGCTGCGGGCATACACCTTCACACTGACCGCAGCCTATGCAGTCTCCGGCCCTGCCGCCTCTGGATGCCACACCGTTGTAGAAGTTCTTTGCCCTCCAGTCATCCGGATAACGCCTCAGCGTATTGACGGTCCTGAACACATCAGGGATGCTGATCTTCATCGGACAGCCCGGAGTACAGTATTTGCAGGCGGTACAGCCTATCTGCGGAACCTTCAGTATATCGGCTGTGATCTCGTCTATCAGCTGCATTTCGGAATCATCAAGAGGTTCAAAATCCGTAAAGGTTGAGATATTGTCCGCCATCTGTTCTTCATTTGACATGCCCGAAAGTATGGTCATGACTCCGGGTAACGTTCCCACAAATCTCAGAGCCCAGGAAGCAACCGATTTATCGGCTCTCTTTGCTTTGAACTTTCCGTTTATCTCCGCTCCCAGATCCGCAAGCATGCCGCCTCTTACAGGCTCCATGACTATAATGGGTATATTCCTCTCAGCCAGGATATCATAGAGCTTCTGGGATCTCACCACCGGATTGGATCTGTCGAGATAATTAAGCTGTATCTGAACGAACTCGGTTTCCGGATGCTTATCCAGCACCTGAGTCAAGAGTTCGGGACTGCCATGATAGGAAAAGCCCAGATGCTTTATCTTCCCTTCTTCCTTCATCTTCATGCCCCAGGAGAAACAGTCATATTTCTCATAAACCTCATAATTATTGCCGTCTTCTATCGAATGTAAAAGATACAGATCAAAATAATCAACACCTGCGCGCTCCAGCTGTTCATTGAATATCCTGTCTATATCGCTTTCCTTCCTTATCTCCCAGGCAGGCAGCTTGGTGGCAAGCATAAAGCTGTCGCGGGGATATCTCTTCACCAGCGCTTCCCTTGCGGCCACTTCCGATTTTCCGCCATGATAAACATAAGCGGTGTCAAAATAGTTCATGCCCGCATTCATATATGCGTCCACCATTTTGCAGACATGTTCGATATCAATACTTCCGTTTGTCTCCGGGAGTCTCATCAGGCCAAAGCCGAGTTTCGGCATCTTACTCAGATCAATACTCATATTACACCTCCAAAAACTGTTGTAACATCGGTTTTTATCATGATACTCCCCCATACTTACAGGTGATAGAATATAATTGATCTTTTTTGACCGTATTTTGTTTTCCGGTGGAAATAGTAAAACCGCTATGATAGAATAGCTGTATCATTTTAATTAAGGAGGCATCGAGATGTCCGAGCTGATGAGTAAAAACCCCATAGTTTCAAATATGTACACCGCCGATCCCGCGCCCATGGTCTATAATGACACGCTCTATCTCTACACTACCCATGACGAGGATGAACTGGTAAACAACTTCTACACCATGTATGACTGGAGATGTTTCTCCACAACGGACATGGTTAACTGGACCGATCACGGCAAGATCTTTTCCCTGGATGATATCAGCTGGGCCGACGACAGAGCCTGGGCTCCCCAGTGCATTGAGAAAAACGGCAAATTCTATCTGTACTGCCCGGTCCACAAGATCGACGGCGGCATGGCCATCGCAGTCGGCGTGTCGGATTCTCCCACCGGTCCCTTTAAGGATCTGGGTTATCCGCTTGTTGACGAAGGCGACTGGAATGACATAGATCCCACTGTATTCACGGATGATGACGGTAAGACCTATCTGTATTTCGGCAATCCGGAACTCAGATACGTAGTGCTTAATGAAGACATGATCTCTTACGATCAGAGCATAGGTATAGTTAAGATACCCATGACCGTTGAGTCTTTCGGCAAGGGCAGCCACATGACAGGTACCACCTACGGCGAAGGCCCCTGGTTCTATAAACGTAACGGACTTTACTACATGGTATTTGCAGGCTTTGCCGAAGGCGAAAAGAGAAACGAGCACTTCGGATATTCGACCTCAGCTTCGCCCACCGGCCCCTGGACCTACAGAGGCGTACTGATGGAAGAAGGTCCCTGCTTCACCAACCATCCGGGCATCTGTGACTACAAAGGACATTCCTATCTCTTCTACCATACCGACGAACTTCCCGGCGGAAGCCTCTTCCACCGCAGCGTCTGCGTAGCCGAGTTTACTTACAACGAAGACGGCACCATCGATACGGTGCAGAAATGCGAAGGAGTAAAGGGAATCTGATGAATTCAAAATCGCCCTCATGCGAGGGCGATTTTTTATGCATATGCTTTGTTTAATTGTTCCTTCATGGCCGCTGTCAGTTTGCTGCAGCCGTACTCTTTGGCGACGGCCTTGAACAGCGCATCTTTTTTGATATCCGGCTGTCTGCGCGAAATGATCTTCATGGCAGCTGCCAGTTCCTCAGGCGCTATCTTGTCCAGAGGTCTTGACTTGCCTCCTTCTTCGGGAAGTCTGGGTATCACTGTGTCCTGTCCGTTAAGCCAGAGATAGTCTCCCCTTAATGAATAACGGCCCTCCTCATGCGCATTGATGACCGTGCACACATCATCTTTTATCTTGGGTGTTACTTTTACATAACCGAACAGCGGTGCAAGCTGTCTGCATACTATATCGATATGCACCGGACTCTGGGTCTCTGCGATCTTAAGCAGGCCCTCAAAAAGTGAATTGACAAGCTGCTCTTTCGAAATCTTTCCTTTAGCGGCTTTCTCACAAACAAGTTCCTTAAACACTCCGAATTCCGCCGTTTCCTCTTCCGGCACTGCTTCCGGTTCAGGCACTGCATCTGCTTCAGGCGCTTCTTCTGCTTCAGCTGCTGTCTCGCTCACCGCTTCATATACAGCTTCAGCTTCGACAGGCATCTGTACTTCCCGTACGGCTTCCGGCTCTCCGGCCTGCTCCATACTGAGTTCCGCGATCCGCTTCATAAACACTGCTTCGTATTCTTCGGGCTTAATCTCACTCTGCAGCACCTTATTGACGAAATCCTGCATGCCTATATCAAAGAACCTGTCTATCGCATCATTAAAGGCTGACTTTACATCGAACTTCTTAAGGCTGTCCCTGTAGCTCCTTGCCTTTTCCAGCTTCGCGCTTAAGCGTCTCTTCTCAAGATTCTCATTTGCCGCAAAGAGTTTGTCAAACTCCGCC